>ERZ834859.24-NODE-24-length-167135-cov-35.660606_pt1 | contig 167135 bp, 141 predicted proteins | sample MGYA00519947_ERZ834859 | MGnify/ENA primary metagenome ERZ834859 (study PRJEB31850, sample SAMEA3708763) | human gut metagenome | biome: human gut; feature: human-associated habitat; material: faeces | place: China | collected 2014 ...
TTTTTCTTCTTCCTGTTCCGTAGAATTTTGCGCTAGCCAATGTTTTCTACCTCCTCATTAAAATGTTAAAACTTCAGGTTTCTGAGCTTCATGTTTGTGTTCAGGTCCTGCATATACGAAAAGTTTCTTGTTCATTGCTCTTCCTAAAGGTCCTTTTGGAAGCATACCTTTAACAGCAAGCTCAATAACCTTTTCCGGTTTCTTTGCTAACATTTCTTTTAATGTAGTCTCTTTCATTCCGCCTACATAGTCAGAGTGATTGTAGTAGATTTTCTGATCCATTTTCTTACCAGTAACTTTGATTTTGTCAGCATTGATTACGATTACGTAATCACCTGTATCTACGTGTGGTGTAAACTGTGGTTTATTTTTACCTCTTAAAACGCTTGCGATACCGGAAGCCAGACGGCCCAGAGTACAGCCTTCAGCGTCAACTACATACCATTTTCTTTCGATTTTATCTGGATTAGCCATATAAGTCTGCATGGTTTTACCTCCTGTTATTTATCAACGATAGTTTTTTTAACGCGGTATTTCCGCCAAATAAATTTTGTGAAAACGATGTGCAGGAAATCGCGGAAATGTCCGAAACCGCTGATAAATACTCTCACCGGGGCTATTGGCTTAAGTATATTCGCACTACGTCACATTGAGTAATTATATTACAGAGCATCCTTTGTGTCAACTGTTTTTCTATGTTTTTTTCATTTCTTTTTTTAATTTCTCGTAGACAAACGCCTCTTCGTGATGTATTCTTTTTTTTATTACTATCTATTATTATGGAAGGAATTTTATCATGAACAGACAAAAACAAACTTCTGACTTCACTGCCGGATATGCCTGTATCCAAAGCTTTTACTGGATGAGCTTTTCCGCAGTCATGGGCTTTACAAGCCTTTATCTTCTGGATGTGGGTTTCACAAACACAGAAATCGGTATCATCATTGCCATTGCCGGAATCATTTCTGCAATTTTACAGCCTGTATTTGCCGGATATGCAGACAAACCAAAGAGCCCATCCCTGAAAAAAATCATTCTTTTTCTGGCATCTTTGCTTCTCATCCTGTCTTTGGCTCTTTTTCTTTTGCACCGGCGTTCTGTATTTTTTAACGGGCTTTTTTACGGAGGATGTATCACACTTTTACAGCTCTTACAGCCCCTTATTAATTCTCTGGGAATGGAAGTTGTAAACCAGGGGAAAAAACTGAACTTCGGAATATCAAGAGGAATCGGTTCTACGGCCTATGCTGTCGCAGCTTATTTTCTCGGATTAATTGTAGCAAAATCAGGAGCCGGAGCGATTCCCATTTCCATGATTGTAACCTTTGCCGCTGTTTTTTTCTTTACCTTGCGCTTTTCTTTCCAAAAAGGAACGCACACTGAACATTCCGCCAACCACGAAAAAACGGGAAATCCATTTATTTTTTTCAAAAAATATCCCCGGTTTGCAGTGACGCTTATTGGCTGCTGCCTTATTTATATCAGCCATATCTTTTTAAACAGTTTTACGTTTCAGATTGTGGAAAACATAGGCGGAGGAAGCTCTGAAATGGGACTTTCCATGTCTCTCGCCGCCATTTTCGAGCTTCCTACCATGTTCCTTTTTTCCAGAATGCTGAAAAAAGCTCCCTGCGATTTCTGGTTTAAGATTTCCGGTATTTTCTTTATGCTGAAAACTCTTGGAACTCTGCTTGCACCTTCCATTCCTGCCTTTTATGCAGTACAGATTTTCCAGATGCTGGGCTGGGCGCTTATTACTGTATCCTCTGTTTACTATGTAAATGCCATTATGGAAAAAAAGGACGCCATCAAAGGACAGGCATATATTACCATGACTTATACCTTCGGAAGTGTCCTCGGCTCTTTAATCGGAGGTGCACTTATTGACGGTTTCGGTGTAAAGACAATGCTTGCATTCGGCACTGCCTCTGCCTTTGTCGGTATGATTATTGTATTTTTCTCCGCTCAGAAAACAAAGGAAATATAAATTATTATTCCAGCGGAATCGTATATCTGTCTCTGCTTTCCACACCTTTTCGGAGAAGAAGAGCATCTATCTCATCTGTATCAAGAATCCGGTCAACAGGGAAGGCTATAAAATACTCGTTTTTGGAAATATAGCCTTCTGTTCCCGGTCCCAGATAAATGCCTTTCAGCTCTGTTCCGTCTTTTAGACGCACTCCGTCAGGAAAGAACAGCATACCGGAAGAGTTATCCATTTTATTATAAATCTTTTTCGGAAAATCATATGTCACATTCAGAGATATGGGGGAAATCTCCACATGTTTTACCGTTACCCCCGTATCTCCGACAGGGGCATTCAAATCGTATTCTTTTTTCTCCGAGCTTCCGTCCAGCACCCAGTCAAAACTCCATGTAGCGTCTATTGCGTTTGTAAAGTCTGCTTTCTCCACTGTCCCCAGATTGTGAAGTTCTACGTGTATTGGCTTTCCCACAAAATAATCTTTATCTGCTGTATGAGTAAGCGTCAGGCGGTATTCATAGCTTCCGTCCTCCAGCCTGTAATTCTCCTGATAATCTTCAATTTCGTCCAGCGGTTTCCCATCTGAAATCCTGACTGCTCTTCCGTCTTCTCCCATAGTCACTCCATTATACCAGTCCCCACCAGAACCAAAATGCCGCTTCTCATCATATTCCTCTTCATAGGGATTATATCCGTCCACAACGATTGTCTCTGTTTCAAAAAACGGCTGCTTTCCTTCCCCTGCATCATATCCTTCCACCTTAAAAATAATATGCGCATAATAACTGTCCACAATCGTCTGGGCAACTGTTACAGTCACTCCATTTTGCGTATCCGATTTATTTACCGGAACTGTAAGCTTTGTCTCCTCCATTTTTTTCTGCATTTCTTCGGAAGCCTGCATTCCCTCTGAAGCTGTTTTACTCCATCGCATATAAGCTGCCGCTCCTGCAGTCACTCCCCCTGCGCCAAGCATAACGGCTGCTGCCACAAGAAACATCCTCTTTGTCGGAAGTTTTTTTCTTTTTTTCTTTGAAGAAAGAGGCGTTATTTTTACTTTCTCCTGATTTTTTGCTTCCTCCTGAATTTTTGCAAATGCCCCTTCCGCTTTTTTCATGACTATATCCGGAATTTCCACGTCTCTTTTTAAAACCTCAAACATATCCTCCGGTTTTTTCATAATGCTTCCCCCTTTCTTTCCATATTTCCATATCTCTGCGCCATTTTTTCCCGACCTCTTGAAAGTCTTGTACGCACCGTAGATTCCGGCAGCTCCATAATCTCTGCAATCTCCGATGTTTTAAATCCCTCCACATAGTAGAGAATCAGAATCGTGCGATACCTCTCGTCCAGTTCGTTTAAAGTCTGCTTCCATTCCAGATTTTCATATCCGTAATCTTTTGACGGAATCTCCGGCATCTCATCTGTAAACAAAAGATTCTGCTTTTTCCTGATAATATCTTTGCATTTATTTACAAGAATTTTGGTGAGCCAGGTACGGAAATATTTATTTTCCCGAAGCTGTCCCCGTTTCTCCCAACAGGCGAGAATGGTATCGGAAATGGCATCTGCCGCATCCTCCTCATTACTAAGAATCGCTCTTGCCGTCTTGTACATGGTCTGCATCTGGGACATCATAAGCTCCGTAAACGCGTCTGCATCATGCTGCCGCGCCTTTTTTATCAATTCCTCCATAGGCTGTGCCTTCCTTTCTTTTTCATGGTATCACTGCTCCTTATTTTTGTATTCTTCTGATTATTAGACAGAAAAAATACAGAAAATGTCCCATAGATTTTCCAAAATCTGAAATTTTTCAACAAAAACACCTCTAATATTATATCAAGAAACTGAAAAAGCCGCCGCAATCAAAACAGTTCATGCGGCAGCTCTCTTCGCTTTCTATTAAATTAAAACTCCATTTCTGTTTTTATTATTTTCTCTAATTCCGTGACATAATATAAATTATCAATTTCCCGATATTCCATTCCCTTTTCGTTTTCTAATTTAAAAATCACAGAATCTTCCTCCAGCCAGAATGTAAACAGGTAATGCTCTTTATTCTTTTTCCAGTCTGAAACAGAAAGGACAGCATCGGGAAAACGCTCTTCCATTTCCGGCGCTTCTACTGTATGCGCGCTCATTAAAGATAGCATCACATCAGAAGCCGTCTCCTTTTTTAACGGTTTCGACTCTGAAAAATCAAATCCGGCTGAACCGTCTTCCGCGCTTACCGGAATCCCGATATGTATCTTATAGTCCGGTTTCTTCGCCTCGTTCATAAAATGCACATTGCTTATAACCAGGAGAATTACAAGCGCTGCTGTTAATTTTGTTTTCATTCTCATATTTTTACCCATTTATGGCTTAAAGAATACTGCGGATCATGTACATAATATGAATATTGGTAAACATTATATTTATACACATCGATTTTTTTAGATTTAATCGTATAGTTTTTTATAAACTGGAAACGATAGCGTCCTGATGTAGATGGAACAGATGCACCATATCCACTACCATGAGATGCTGTTTTCCCTGTTTCTGCCGTAAATGTGAACGATTTATAATTAATTGTTACTGTAAATTTTTGAGAACTTCCTCCTGATTTGAAAAAGAACACCATACCACCTGACTTTCCTTCGTACCCAAGACCAGGTTGACCTGTTGGCGTCACTGTAACAGTTTTTTTCGTTGTATAATTGCCAGATGTTACTTGACTTTCTCCCTGATTATTAAATGGTACAATTCTATTAGGCAATACTGTTCCAACCAAATTTTCGTCAATGAATTTATCCGTTACTATTGTATTTTCCCTGACTAAATTTTCTGAATTACCATCAGCCGCAAATGCCGAAAATGGAACGGTTAATATCCCAATAATGAGTGCTAATATCAAAGAAATTTTTGAATACATTTTTTTCATAAACGTGTTCTCCTTTCAAATTTCCATTAAAATTCAGTTTAAAAGTAATCTTTTTTACCATCTCCATAAGTAACCCTTTTACAACTTTACATGTTAAACTCTTCATACCATAACTTTTCACCTCCTTTTTTAGATTCAAGTCTGTATCTTTATGTTATGATAATATCCAATTTATTTTTTCAAAACAAGTCTTGATTTTTATTATTTTTGATATATAATAAGATACATGTATGTATCTATTATAAAAGGAGTCACTATGGACGCAAAATACAATTTATCAAGCCAGGAGTATGAGATTATGTCTATTCTCTGGAAAGAGAACAGAGAAATGACTCTGGCTGAAATTGCAGATTTGCTGTGGGATGCAGGTTTCGAAATTTCCATTGGAACCATCAAAACATACCTGCAGAGAATTGTTAAAAAAGGAGCGCTGATTGCTCCGAAACACGGTCACAAATTAATGTATATGCCTTCCTCCTCTGAAGAAGCTTTTGCCCGAAAATGGACGCAGGATTTTCTGAACAAAAGCTTCCGTGGTTCTCTGAAAGCCTTTATCTGCACTTTGACAGGAAATCATGATTTATCTGAGGAAGAGAAAAAAATGTTGAGGAATTTGTACGATGATAAATAATCTTCTCTTTTGCATGTGCGCTATGGGAAGCATTGTATACGTATGTTATGCACTTCTCTGTCTCATTTTTCGATACCGTTTTAAACCGGGACAGAGGCTTTTTATGCTTCTTGTTTCCGCTGCATTTTATTTACTTCCCCTCCCCCTTCTTCGCAACTTTCTCAAAAGCTGCATATATAGCAGCAAAATGGTACAGCATCTGTTTCCTTCTGTCACGGAGCCGAAAGCGGTGGTCTTTACACAGATGAAAACCTTCTACAAAGATGAGGCGGGGCATTTACATTTTCCTGTCTATTCCCGGCTTGTTCTTATTCTTGCCGGAATATGGCTCTTATTTCTTGTTGTGCTTTTTGCATGGCAGCTTATAAAATTTTCAAGAATCAGGCGGCAGTTCATTCACAATTCCCAGGAAATATCTCCCGACTGTCTGAAATACGGGAACGAAATCACCCCAAAACACAGGATGAAAATTTCTGTTCGTGTAAGTCCTTTATGCTCTTCTCCTTTTTTAATCGGATTTTTAAGACCTGTTGTATTCCTGCCCGTAGACACAAATCCTGAACAACTGCCTCATATTTTAAAACACGAAACCTGCCATTTTCAATCTCTCCATAACTTTATTAAAATAACCGGCTTTCTGGTTTTTGCAGTGCATTGGTATTTTCCTCTTACCTTCTGCTTTTACAAAAGCCTGGACAAAACACTGGAACTTCTCTGCGACGAGCATGTACTAAAAAACAGCACTGAAGAAGAACGGAACTGTTACGTAAATCTTCTCCTTAATCTTCCGATTCCCTCTTCAGACGAAAACATCTGTCTTCCAGGATATTCCTCTTTTCAGAGCCTGAAATTTTATATTACAAAGGAGCGCATACTTATGATCAAACATGGCAAAACATCAAAATCTGTTTTTTCCGTTCTTCTGACAACGTGTTCATTACTTGCCGGAGCCGTCCCCATCATGGCGTATCAACAGCCCGTGCTTGATAATAGCAGCTTATATGAAGCTTCTGATTGCAGCTCTGCTAAATCCGTAGAAATTTTTGTTCCGGACGGTGCAGAGTTTCCGGAAGAATACGATTATTTAAATCTTCCGGAAGAGCCTGTCTTTTTTGACAAAGGAAACGATTATTTCATCGCTGATGATGGCGAAATCTATTATTTTTCTTCTGATTCGAAAACTTACGCCTCCTGTAAGCATACATATAAAACAGGATATTCCTACAAGCATCTGCCACACGCAGATAAAAGCTGCAACTACCAGAAATTTCAGGCAAAGCGCTGCACGAAATGCGGTTATGTTGCCAGCAAAACACTGATCAGCAACAATTTTTACCCCAAATGCCCACATTAACGAAAAAACACTGACACCCCGGATATCCCCCGCAATGTCAGTGTTTTTTCATCTCTTATTTATTTCTCAGTCAAAAAATTCAATCCCCATAAGGGTAAGCCCCTGAGCCGGAGCTGTCGGTCCTGCTTTTTCTCTGTCGCATGCCTCAAGAATCTTTTTTACCCGCTCCGGAGGATACTGTCCGTTTCCCACCTCAATAAGAGTTCCGGAAAGAATACGAACCATGTTATAAAGAAAGCCTGTGCCTGTGACGCGGATCGTCACAAGGTCGCCATCGCGCCACACATCCATTGAGGTGATTGTGCGCACTGTGGTTTTTACCTGCGCTTTTGCACCGCAAAAGCTGGCAAAATCATGAGTTCCGATTAAGTAGGAAGTTGCTTCGCGCATTTTCTCTACGTCCAGCTTATAATGGTAAAAATATGTATAAAGGCGCTCTGTTGGAACAGGAAATTTTCTGTTTAAAATCCGGTATTCATACGTTTTCTCACTATCACAGTAGCGAGGGTGGAAATCCGGCTCCACTTCCTCGGAAAGCTGAATACGAATATCTTCCGGAAGGCGCTGATTCAGGGCATAGGAAATCTTCTCTCCCGGAATCCTTGTCTCCGTGTCAAATACTGCTACATTCCCGAGGGCATGAACACCTGCATCTGTGCGGCTTGCACCAATCGTCTCGATTTTTTCTCCCAGAAGTTCTGAGAGGGCGTCATTTAAAACACCCTGCACGGTAATTCCATTTGGCTGTGTCTGCCAGCCGCAGTAATTTGTTCCGTCATATGCCACTACAAGTCCTACTCGCTTCATATCAACCTCTTATATTCCAATAATTCTGAATGCAGCCGCAACTCCAAGATATACAATTACAACTGCATATGCCACGTAATCTCTCTTCTCATAATGAAGGGGCTTCATCTGGGTTCTGTCGTCTCCTCCATGATAACATCTTGCCTCCATTGCCATTGCAAGGTCATTTGCCCGGCGAAAAGCAGAAATAAACAGGGGCACAAGAAGCGGAACCATATTTTTCGCCTTCTGTATAATATTTCCGTTTTCAAAATCTGCTCCACGTGCAATCTGCGCCTTCATAATCTTATCTGTCTCCTCAAGAAGGATCGGGATAAAACGAAGAGCAATAGACATCATCATGGAAATCTCGTGCACAGGAACATGGATTTTATTTAAGGGGCGGAGAAGCCTCTCCAGTCCGTCTGTCAACTGATTTGGCGTTGTGGTAAGGGTCATGACAGAAGAACCGATTACAAGGTAGGTAAGACGAATTGCCATTCTTCCTGCCAGAACAAGTCCTTCTTTTGTCACCTTTAAAAATCCCCACTTCCAGAGAATTTCTCCGGGAGTCAGTAAAATATTAAAGGCTACCGTAATAAGAAGGATAACAAAAATTGCCTTTAATCCCTTAAATATAAATTTTACAGGAACTTTTGAAAGAAAAATCAATCCGCCAAGAAACAGCGTTGCCACTGCATATCCCGGAAATGTGTTGAACAAAAACACGGAAATGATAAACGCCATTGTTCCCAGAAATTTTGTCCGCGGATCAAGCTTGTGGAGAACCGAATCCGCAGGATAAAACTGTCCCAGTGTAATATCTCTAAGCATGGCTTCCGTCCTCCTTTAAGAGTGAAGAATGACTGTTTCTAAGAGCTTTTAAAATGCTCTCTTTCGCCTCCTCCACTGTAGTGGCATCTGTATCTACATCCAGTCCGTTTTTCTTTAAATCATTCATAATATACGTAATCTGCGGAGCGGCAAGTCCCATCTTTTCCAGCTCCTTATAATGAGAAAAAACTGCTTTTGGTGTATCATCAAAGGCAACTTCTCCTCCGTTCATTACAATCAGGCGCTCCACATACTTTGCAATATCTTCCATACTGTGAGATACAAGAATAATGGTAATTCCTCTTTCTTTATGAAGAAGCGCAATCTGATCCAGAATATCGTCCCGTCCTTTCGGATCAAGACCTGCCGTAGGCTCATCCAGAATCAGGATTTTCGGATTCATGGCAAGAACACCGGCAATGGCAACACGCTTTTTCTGCCCGCCGGAAAGCTCAAAAGGAGACTTTCCGTAGTTTTTTTCCTTAAAACCAACCTGTTCCAGCGCTTTTTTTGCCTCTTTTTCTGCCTCTTCTCTTGTAAGTCCCTGGTTCATAGGACCAAAACATACATCAGAAAGCACGTCGCTTTCAAAAAGCTGATGCTCCGGATACTGAAATACAAGCCCTACCTGGCTTCGGAGAACTCTCCTGTCATATTTTTCTTCCCACACATCTTCTCCATTATAGAGAATCGTACCGGAAGTAGGCTGGATCAAAGCATTCAAATGCTGAATCAAGGTTGATTTTCCGCTTCCTGTATGTCCAATAACCCCAATAAACTGTCCGTCCGGTATGGACAAATTAATATTTTTCAGGGCATGTATTTCATAAGCAGTTCCCGGACTGTAGGTATAAGTTACATCTTTTAACTCTATTGACATAAGGCACTCACCAATTCTTCTTTCGTCAGTATTCCTTCCGGAATGGACACGCCGGATTTTCTCAGTTCATGTGCAAGAAGGGTAACCTGAGGCACATCAAGACGATATTTTTTGAGCGTATCTACCTGAGAAAAAATCTCCTTCGGTGTTCCCTCCAACACTACATTTCCTCCGTCCATCACGTAAACCTTATCTGCATGAATTACCTCTTCCATATAATGGGTAATCAGAATTACCGTCACCTTCTCCTGCTTATTCAGCTCCCGAACTGCCTCAAGAACTTCTTTTCTTCCGTTTGGGTCAAGCATGGCAGTTGGCTCGTCCAGCACAATACATCTGGGGTGCATCGCCATGACTCCTGCAATGGCAACACGCTGTTTCTGTCCGCCGGAAAGCTTATTTGGAGAATGATGGCGATATGCAGTCATTCCCACTTTTTTCAAGCTGTCATCCACACGTTTCCATATATTTTCTGTAGGAATCCCCATATTTTCAGGTCCAAATCCCACATCCTCTTCCACAACGGTCCCGATAATCTGATTGTCCGGGTTCTGAAAAACCATCCCCGCCTTTTGACGAATTTTCCAGAGTTCCGGTTCTTTTGACGTATCCATGTCGTCCACCCAGAGAGTTCCCTCTGACGGAAGCAAAAGAGCATTCAAATGCTTCGCCAGCGTGGATTTTCCTGAGCCATTATGACCAAGAACGGCTACAAATTCGCCCTCCTCAATCTCCATATTTACATCATTTACTGCTCTTTGCGTATCTTCTACATTTCCATTATCATCATATTTCAGATAATCAAATCCCAGCTTCAATGCCTTGATGATTCCCATTGTCGTCCTGCTCTCCTTCGTAGCAATATGCTTTACGCTTCTTGTTCTTTTCCTGTTTCTTCTCCAAGACCGGTAAGCTCATCCATCAGATTCCAGATTTCTTCTCTTCCCTGCTTTGTCTCAGCAGAAAAAGGAATGAGAATTCCTTCTTTTGGAAGCTTAAGACCTTCTCTTACTGCCTTGATGCTCTTCTGTACCTGGCTTCTTTTCAGCTTATCAAGCTTTGTGGCAATAATGATCGGCTCATATCCATTATGGAGAATCCAGTCATACATCTGTTTGTCATTTGCGGAAGGCTCATGACGTATATCCACAAGAAGAAAAACAGCCTTCAGATCTTTCGATGTATGAAGATATTTCTCAATCATTTTTCCCCATTTTGCCTTTTCGGAAGGGGAAACCTTTGCATAACCATATCCGGGTAAATCCACAAGATACATAGCTTCATTAATATTATAAAAATTGATGGTCTGTGTTTTTCCCGGCTGGGAACTTGTGCGCGCCAGAGCTTTTCTGTTCATCAAAGCATTAATCAATGACGACTTTCCCACATTTGATTTTCCTGCAAAAGCAATTTCCGGCCGTTTTGTTTCCGGAAGCTTACTTGTAATGCCGCACACAATATCCAGTGATACATTTTTTATAATCATTGGCTGTTCCTCTCTATTTTACAAGCGCTTTCTCAAGCACTTCATCCATTGTCTCCACAAAGGTAATGATAAGTCCCTTTGTAATCTCTTTATCCAGCTCCTCTATATCCGGACGGTTTTCTCCCGGAACAAGAACTTCTTTTATTTTTGCATATTTTGCAGCAAGAAGCTTTTCTTTCAGGCCTCCGATTGCAAGAACACGGCCTCGCAGAGTAATTTCTCCTGTCATGGCAAGGTCAGCCCGCACCGGTTTTTCCACAATAGCAGAAAGCATAGCGGTTGCCATTGTAATACCTGCTGAGGGACCATCCTTTGGAACTGCACCCTCTGGAATATGAATATGAATATCATGTTCCTGGAAATATTCCGGCGCAATTTCATATTTATCTGCAATGGAACGAATGTAGGTAATACCTGCCTGAGCGGATTCCTTCATCACATCTCCAAGCTGGCCTGTAAGAAGAAATTCTCCTTTTCCCGGCATGACGTTTACTTCTATCTGGAGGGTATCTCCTCCAACCTGCGTCCATGCAAGACCTCTTGAAATTCCAATTTCATCTTTCGGGTTTGCCATGAGATAATTAAACCGCTCTTTTCCGAGGAAATCCGGAAGGTTCTTCGTTGTCACTACAACGCGCTTCTTTCCTTTTTCCATAATGGCGCGGGCTGTTCTTCTGCAGATTCTTCCTATACTTCTCTCCAGATTTCGAACGCCTGCCTCTTTTGTGTAATTATTAATGATTTTTCCAAGAGCAGCCGACTGAATCGTAAGACAGCCTTCTGGCACACCGTTTATCTCCATCTGGCGCGGGATTAAATGCTCTTTTGCAATGTGCTCTTTCTCATTTTCAGAATAACCGGAAATCTCGATTAATTCCATTCTGTCAAGAAGAGGGCGCGGAATGCCCTGCACATCGTTGGCTGTCGCCACAAAGAGCACCTCGGAAAGATCCTGTGGAAGCTCTACATAGTGATCTGTAAAATGGCTGTTCTGTTCCGGGTCAAGCACCTCAAGAAGAGCGGAAGAAGTATCTCCCTTATAATCGCTGCTTGTCTTGTCGATCTCGTCGAGAAGCATCAGCGGATTGCTCACGCCTACCTGCTTTAATGCCTCTGTGATCCTTCCCGGCATAGCGCCCACATAGGTTTTTCTGTGACCGCGTATTTCCGCCTCATCACGCACACCGCCGAGGCAGATGCGGACGTACTTCTTATTCATCGCCTCTGCAATGGAACGGGCAATGGAAGTTTTTCCTGTTCCAGGCGGTCCTACAAGACAGAGAATCGGACTTTTTCCCTTCTGTGTCAGTTTTCTCACAGAAAGAAACTCCATAATACGCTCCTTCACTTCTTTTAAACCGTAATGGCCTTCCTGAAGAACTTTCCACGCTTCCTGTAAATCATCAGAATCTGTGGAGCGTTTATCCCAGGGAAGCGCGAGAAGCGTCTCAATATATCCTCTTAAAACTGTGGTCTCTGCCGCATTGCTGCTCATGCTCTTAAAACGATCTATCTCTTTTCCGATTTTTTCTTTTACTTCTTTCGATGCTTCCAGTTTTTTCAGCTTATTCTTGAACTCTTCCGCATCGTCTACTGTGTTTTCTTCTCCAAGCTCCTCACGGATTAATTTAAGCTGTTCTCTTAAAATATATTCTCTCTGATTTTTATCAATCCGGGCTTTTATTTTTTTCTGAAGGTCTTTCCCAATTTCCACTACTTCAATTTCATTTGTGAGAATCGCTCCCAGAAGCTCATATCTGTCTCTTAAAGAAACTGCCTCAAGAAGCTTCTGACGGTTCTGATAAGAAAGAGAAAGATTCACGGAAATCTGTTCCACAAGCTCTTCCAGATTTTCTATGCTTAAAATCTGATTTACAAGCTCCCGGCTTACTTTTCCGCTCTCTCCTGCAAACTGCTGGAACAATTCCCGAAGACTTCGGCACATTGCCTCACGGACTGCCGGAGGATATTCCTCTTCATCTTCCGCTGAAAGAACAGATACCTCACTCTCAAGAAACGGAGCTTCCTGTGAAAAGCTTAAAAGCTCTGCCCTCTCTGTTCCCTCCACGAGAACACGAAGAAGATTTTTCGGAAGCTTTACTACCTGTTTAATATAAGCAATGGTTCCCACATGATACAAATCGGAAATCTCCGGTGTCTCCACCTCCGGATCCTTCTGTGTCACAAGGAAAATTTTCTGATCGTTCAGCATTGCCGCCTCAATCGCCTTCACAGACCTTTCCCGACTCACATCAAAATGCACGATCATTCCCGGTAAAATTGCAGTTCCCCGAAGTGCAATAGCAGGCAGTACCTGAATTGGATTTGTCATTTATGTCATTCCTTCCTAAGCGGTTTCCGGCTTTCCGCCTTTTCTTGCTCGTGTATTTCTCCGAGGCTTCTTCTGCTCTATCTGCTGAGGTGCCTCTCCACGCTCAAGCTCCGGCTCTCCGGTCCCCTCTACTACTTCTTTTGTAATGGTACATTTGCGGATCGTATCGTCTGACGGAATGGTATACATCAGATCCATCAGAGAATTTTCCATAATGGCGCGAAGTCCTCTTGCTCCTGTTTTTCTCTCAAGAGATTTCTTTGCCACAACCTCAAGAGCCTCGTCCTCAAAGTCGAGCTCTACTCCGTCCATTTCAAATAATTTATGATACTGTTTTGTAAGAGCATTTTTCGGCTCTCGCAAAATACGAATCAGCGCCTTTTCGTCCAATGCTTCCAGAGAAACCACCACAGGAACACGTCCGATAAACTCCGGAATCAAACCGAATTTTACAAAGTCCTCAGGCATAACATCCTTCAGCACTTCTCCTACGTTTCTTTCTTCCTGTACTGCCACCTCTGCACCAAAACCGATGGATTTTGTATTCTGGCGCGCCTCGATAATTTTTTCCAGTCCATCAAAAGCACCGCCGCAGATAAACAGGATATTTGTAGTGTCAATTTGAATAAATTCCTGATGGGGATGTTTTCTTCCACCCTGAGGCGGAACACTTGCAACGGTTCCCTCCAGAATTTTCAGGAGAGCCTGCTGAACCCCCTCGCCTGATACATCTCGGGTAATGGATGCATTTTCTGATTTTCTTGTGATCTTATCAATCTCATCAATGTAAATAATTCCGTACTGCGCTCTTTCAATATCCCAGTCTGCCGCCTGAATGATTTTCAAAAGAATGTTCTCCACATCTTCTCCTACATATCCGGCTTCCGTCAGACTTGTAGCGTCCGCAATTGCAAACGGCACATTCAAAAGTCTTGCAAGTGTCTGTGCAAGAAGTGTTTTTCCGGAACCTGTAGGTCCAAGCATAAGAATATTACTTTTCTGAAGTTCCACATCTGAGTTTCCGGAAGCAGTCACACGTTTATAATGATTATATACAGAAACAGACAGAGCTTTTTTCGCAGCTTCCTGCCCAATTACATAATCGTCAAGAATTTTATGGATTTCTTCCGGTTTCATCAGGTTGATCCCGGAAGTGTAATCCGGCTCCTGACCGTACATTTCAAATTCTTCTTCCAGAATTTCCGCACAGATTCCAATACACTGGTCGCAAATAAAAGCGCCGTCCGGTCCTGCAATCAGTTTCCTTACCTGGTCCTCAGATTTATGGCAAAAGGAACATCTGACTTTTCCATCTCTTATCTTTTCTGCCATGAATTTTTTACTTTCCTTTCTATATCCTATATAGCAAGATAAGACTCCTGCGGTTTACAGGAGTCTTTGTCATCAAGGGTTATCATTTGTGCACAACAACACCATCAATTAAACCGTAAGCTTTCGCTTCTTCCGCAGACATATAGTTGTCGCGGTCTGTATCTCGTTCTACAACCTCATATGGCTGTCCGGTGTTTGCTGCAAGAATCTCATTTAAAGTTCTTTTTGTTTTTGCAATGTGATCTGCCACAATCTGGATCTCTGTAGCCTGTCCCTGTGCTCCGCCTGAAGGCTGATGAATCATAATCGTAGAGTTTGGAAGGGCAAATCTCTTGCCCTTTGTTCCTCCTGCCAGAAGGAAGGCTCCCATGCTCGCCGCCATACCAAGGCAGATTGTAGAAACATCACATTTGATATATTTCATGGTATCATAAATTGCCATACCGGCTGTCACAGAGCCTCCCGGGCTGTTGATGTACAGCTGAATATCTTTTCCCGGATCTTCTGCCTCCAAAAAAAGGAGCTGTGCTACAATCAGGCTGGCGCTCACGTCGGTTACTTCTTCCCCAAGGAAAATGATTCTGTCATTCAGAAGTCTGGAATAAATATCGTAGCTTCTTTCTCCTCTGCTTGTCTGCTCAATGACATAAGGTACAAAACTCATAATTACCTCCTGCAGTGATTACTGCTTCTCTGTGAAAATCAATTGAAATCAGGATTATGCCTCTTTTGCTGCCTCAGCAACGAAAGTAACTGCTTTCTGTACAGCCATATCCTTCTTCATCTGTTCCATTTCACGCTCTCCAACCAGTTCTTTTAACTTGTCAGCTTCCATTTTGTACATAGCTGCCATCTTGGAGATTTCTTCGTTTACTTCTTCTTCTGTAGGCTGAATGTTCTCAACTTCTACGATTTTTTCAAGAACAAGTCTTGTCTGGATTCTCTTGAGAGCCTGTGGCTTCATGTCTTCCATCATCTTCTCTGCTGTCTGGCCTGTGAACTGGAAGTACTGTTCCATAGAAAGACCCTGAGACTGCATTCTTCTTCCAAAATCATCCATCATCTGACGGCACTGTGTATCAAGCATTGCTTCCGGAATTTCCATCTCTGCATTTTCAATGATTTTTTCGATAGCTGCGTCTTCTTTTGCGCGAAGAGCTTCTTTTTCTTTGCTCTCTGTCAGGTTTTTCTTTACATCTTCTTTGTATTCTGCAAGTGTATCAAATTCAGAAACATCTTTTGCGAAATCATCGTTAAGCTCTGGAAGCTCTTTTGCTTCAATTTTCTTAACATCACACTGGAATACTGCTGCTTTTCCTGCAAGCTCTTTTGCCTGGTACTCTTCCGGGAAAGTCACGTTTACTTCTACGTGGTCACCTGGTTTTGCACCAACAAGCTGCTCTTCAAATCCAGGAATAAATGTGTGAGAACCAAGTGTCAGAGGATAAGCCTCACCTTTTCCGCCTTCAAAAGCCTCACCGTCTACAAATCCTTCAAAGTCGATTGTAACGATGTCACCTTCTTCTGCTGCACGGTCTTCTACAGTGATTGTTCTGGAGTTTTTCTCCTGCTCACGTTTGATAGCAGCTTCAATTTCTTCCTCAGTTACTTCGATTTCTGCCTTCGGAACTTCCACACCCTTGTACTCGCCTAATGTAACTTCCGGTTTTACAGCAACTTCTGCTGTAAAGATAAGAGCTTTTCCCGGCTCCATCTGTGTTACATCAATCTGCGGCTGGGAAACGATTTCCAGTTCACACTCGGAAAGAGCTTTGCTGTAATGCTCCGGAATCAGAGCGTTTACTGCGTCCTCAAGGAAGATTCCTTTTCCGTACATCTGCTCGATCATTTTTCTTGGAGCTTTTCCTTTACGGAATCCAGGAATGCTGATTCTGCCTTTTGCTTTCTGGTATGCACTCTGCATTGCCTTCTCTAAATCTTCAGCGGAAACTTCGATTGTAAGCTTCGCCATGTTTTTCTCCATTTTTTCCACCTGTAAACTCATTTTGTATGTTCCTCCTTAATTTATATCAGGTTAATTAATTTCTGCATTTTATCCTACTATGCTTAGGATACAGTCATTGTAGTAGTATAGCACAAGCAAAATCAAAACACCAGTGTTTTTTTAAAAATATACGATAGATTCTGCGATTTCCTGTGCTTTCTCCATTCCTTTAAGCTGTCCGATAAGGGACAATGCAAAATCTATGGCTGTTCCAAGCCCTCTGCTTGTTGTCACATTACCATCTACTGCCACCGGTTCTTCGGTAAGAAGCGCTCCTTTTAATTTTCCCATAAAGGAAGGATACGACGTTGCTTTTCTTCCTTCCAGGAATCCCAGGTCTGCAAATACACTTGGGGCTGCACAGATTGCCGCCACTTTTCCGCCTTTGCTGTAAAAGAATTTCAAAAGCTCTGTAAGAGGCGTATATTCACCCAGATACTTCGTTCCCGGCATCCCTCCCGGAAGAACCAGCATATCTGCATCTGAAAAATCTGTTTCTTCAAAAACACAGTCTGTCAAAAGAGTGATTCCATGTGAAGTCGTAACCTCTCCGGTATTTTTAATCGAAACTGTTTTTATATCAATTTCTGCTCTTCTCATTAAGTCAACAACAGTCAGACCTTCTATATCTTCAAAACCATCTGCCAGAAAAATATATACTTTGCTCAATTCAAAAACCTCCTGTTCTGATGAAGTCCTGTTTTCTGCGCTTTTTTCGGGATTTATTATACCATTTCCCTTTCTTTTTTACAATAAAAAGGGTATACTGTTCTTACATTTTTAACATATATAAGGAGGATTTTATGGAGATTGAAAGAAAATTTCTGATAAAAAAAGAGAAGCTTCCTGAAAATCTGTCCCAGTATCCCTGTCTTCATATTGAACAGGGTTATCTCTGCACAGCTCCTGTTGTGCGCATCCGCCGTCAGAATGATGAATATTATCTTACTTACAAATCAAAAGGACTTCTTTCCAGAGAAGAATATAACCTTCCTCTGACAGAAGAATCTTATTACCACCTGAAGGAAAAAGCGGACGGTATCGTTATCTGTAAAGACCGATATGTCATTCCGGAAAAAGACGGACTTTCTATTGAGCTTGATATTTTCCACGAAGCATATGAAGGGCTTCTTCTTGCAGAAGTGGAATTTTCCTCTGAGGAAACAGCCAAAAGTTACGTTCCTCCTGCATGGTTTGGAGAAGATGTCACCTTTTCTTCAAAATATCACAACAGTACATTAAGTAAAGGAGACTGGGTGCTGTAACCGCTGACTAATCTCTCTCAATTTTTGTATCATCAAATATAAAACAGACAGCTTCTGATACCACTCTTATCAAAAACTGTCTGTTTTTTATTATATAAATTCCTTATAATTTCTTTCCTTTTTCCGCCGCTGCACAAAGAGCCTCAAATACTGCGCTTCGGAATCCATTTTTTTCCAGCATACGCACACCCTCAATGGTAGAGCCTGCCGGAGAGCAGACCATATCCTTCAGTTCGCCTGGGTGCATTTCTGTCTCAAGGAGCATTTTTGCACTTCCGAGAACAGCCTGTGCCGCAAGGCGGTATGCCTGTTTTCTTGGCATTCCCTGATGTACCGCCGCATCTGCCATTGCCTCCAAAAACATAAATACATATGCCGGGGAACAGCCTGTCACTGCACTTAACCCTTCCATGAGACGTTCCGGAATCACCTCCGTACATCCAAAGCTGTCTGTAATCGCGCAAATTTCCTGCTTTTCTTCCTCAGATACCCGTTCATTAAAGCAGACTCCTGTCATACCCTCTCCTACCTGCGCCGGTGTATTCGGCATCAGACGAACAATTTTAAGAGGCTGTCCGCATTTTTCTTCCAGCCAGGAAAGTGTTTTTCCCGGAGCGATTCCCACAAGAATATGCTCTTCTGTGAGAACTTCTTTTATCTCTCCCAGAACCTCCTCATAAAACTGAGGTTTTACTGCAAGAACAACAATTTTCGCACTCTCTGCCACCTGGCGGTTTTCCATTGTTGTGACAACTCCAAGCTTTTCTCTGCTTCGCCTGCTGCCTTCCTCCGTAAGATTCGACACGATGATCTCCTCTTTTGTGAAAATTCCTTTTTTCAGAATTCCTCCGATCATGGCAGACGCCATATTTCCGCAGCCTATAAATCCGATTTTCATTCTGCAGTTTCCTCCTTATAATACAAGCGAAGGCGCTGCATATACACGGGCACCAAGCTCACTGTCCAACATATAAAGGCTCTTTGCATCTCCGCCAAAAAGTTCCATCTTCTTAATCAGATCGGAGGCTTTTGTCTCTTCCTCTCCCTGCTCTTTTACAAACCAATCGAGAAACTGCATGGTACGGAAGTCTTTCACCGTATAAGCTGCATCGTAAATATTATGAATCAGTCCTGTTACATACTGCTCATGTTCATATCCCTGTTTCAGAGCATCCATTTTATCATTCAGCTCTGCATCCGGTCTTTCAATGGTATCCAGAACTACACGGCAGTCGTTATTCTGAAGATACTGGATCATCAGCATGGCATGGTCACGTTCTTCCTGCGCCTGCACACGATACCAGTTTGCGAATCCCTTCAGACCTTCTTCCTCATAATAATTGGAAAATTCCAGATACAGATAAGCAGAATAAAATTCTTTGTTGATCTGTGTATTTAAAAGCTGTGCAACATTTGTATTTAACATGGTATGTTCCTCCTCTTTTTGCATTTTCTCTGTGTTTCAGTATAGTACAGTTGGGAGGGATTTTCAAGAAGGGAAGAGATGAAAGGTTATTTCTTTTCTGTCCGCCATATGGTAAAATATAGAAAAACGGAAAGGCGTGATTCCAATGCACTTAACAGCTCTGACAGGTTTATCCATATCTTTACTCAGGAGGTCACTATGCGATTAAATAAAGAGAACATATATACCGGCACTTCCCCGGAAATTTTCAACAGGATAAGAAGTGCGCTGGAAGTTAAAAAAATCAAATACGAATATGACATTATCAATCACAATACCGATTCTCTTCTGATGGAGCGGGGTGTTCCCCGCAGTATGGGCGGCAATCTTCAAAATTCCGGCGATATATTCGAAATTTATGTAGCAAAAAAAGATAAAGAAGAAGCCGAATACTATCTGAAAAGCCAAAATCTGCTGTAATAAAGCGGATCAGTCCCCTTTTAACTTTTCCCGGTATAAAATAAGATCAGCGGCGCTCCTGTAAGCGCAGACAGGAAGCGCCGCTTTCTTTTTAATAAACTATTCTTCTAACAAGATAACTCCAATGGCTGCCGCAGGCTTTACATCTTCTCCTGTTGTCAAAACAGCCTGCAGAGAAGTATTCTCGTAGTCCCATTTATAAAGGACTGTCTCAAATCCCAGATCTTCGTTTTCCGTTTCTTCTTTTACAGACTCTTCTCCGTACAAATCTGTCAGACTGTCAATCTGTCTCTGAAACCATGTCTCGTAATCTCCCTCCAGGGAAAAATCGTATCTTACGGCCTGAAGCCTGTCGTTTGAAAACTCAAAATACAGTTCCCCCTGCTGTCCTTCCAGCTCCTGATCAGCTGCATGTTTCAAATAGCGATATTCGCTGTCCGGGAGCGTTCCCTCCACTTCGTATTCAGAAACTCTGTTTTCCAGTTTTTCTTTCACCTCATCGAATGAACTTCTCCACGGAATATCGCCGTACTGATATTCTGAGCTGTCATTCCTGAATCTTTCAAGAGATACCTGATAAGAAGTTCCGTCCATGCCCTCCTGAAGATGTCTTAATTCTTCCTCATCACTGTATACCCTGAATTCTTCGCCCTCTGCATCGTAGTAGGATTGGTAATTTTTCTCCTCCTCTGCCTTTACCCACATACAGACACAATTCCCAACATACACATAGCAATCCCCAATACTTTTCCTGCCTTATTCATAAAATCATCTCCTTCCTTTATGCCTCCTCAACACGTCTGGAATTTTTTCTGTATACAGTTTATTTAATCGCTAAATTGTTTATCTTATTTTACTATATCTTTCTTATTTCAGTCAATATTTTATGACACAAATCCGCACATTTCTATTTCCTTCCTCGTTATATAAAGTGAAAGGCGGTTTTAAATCGTGTCCACGGACCTGGAAGAACCGGTTTTGCCTGTACCTGTCCGCGAAAGAGAACCTTGTTCCATTCACTCCCGACTCACCGGGATTTTCGTATTTTCCCATCTGCTTTTCCTGCTTCTGCAGATTTCATTCCACTGACAATTTCCGCAGATTTCCTCCCTTTTTCCTGTTTTCAGAATCCTTTTCTGTACTCTCTGCGTAAACTCCGAAAAGTCCAGTTGTTCATTTTCCTTCAAATCACAGAAAGAAAGGACTGCCCTGTCATACGTTTCCACCTTATCTGCCGTTTCACAGACTCCATCTTTTAAGTTTGGACAGGCAGAGCAGATATTATCTCCTGCGACTGTCATTTCCACCAGTGCGCCCTCTTCCAGAAGTGACAAAATCTCTCCCATATGACGCACAAAACCCTGACTGTATCCTTTTCCTTCAAAATAAGCAAGGCACATTCCATGATGCGGACGTATCTTATATACTTTCTGTTTATCCATTTTTCCCTCTTCTCTTTCCGCGAAAACCGGACAAGTTTTTTCTTACCTTAACACAGCTTGTAAAAATCAGCAACTCATACTCTTAACTTCTTATTTCTTTTCTGCTTTTTTCGCATACTCTGTTGTCACCAGACTTTCGTATTTTACCCTTTTATTCAATTCTCCCGCATCTTCCAGAATATCCTGCAGAAGCTCAAAGCTTTCCTTTTCAAAAATAAGATTTTCTTTCCATGTATCCTGCTCATGGTACCGCTTCACAATCGTAGTGATGGTTTCCAGATCTGTCTCGGAAAACTGCGGCGCGATCACTTTGGCAATTTCTTCCGGCGTATGGCTCTGTACATAATCCATTCCCTTTTGAAGAGCATTTGTAAACTTCTGCATCACTTCCGGATTTTCTTCCATATAGCTGGATTTCGCACAGTAAGACGTATATGGGACATAGCCGGAATCTACTCCAAGGGAAGCCACCACATAGCCCGCGCCTTCTTTTTCAAGAGCTGTGGCAGAAGGTTCAAATTCTACACTGAAATCTCCCAAGCCCCCTGAAAAAGCGGCTGCTGTGGAACCGAAATCAATACTCTGGTTAATTTCCAGGTCTTTTTCCGGGTCAATCCCCTGCTTTTTTAAGATATACTCAAAAACCATTTCCGGCATACCGCCTTTTCTTCCGCCAAGCACATTTTTCCCCTTTAAGTCCTCCCATTTAAAGTCCGGCATTTCCTCTCTTGCCACAAGGAAGTTTCCGGCTCTCTGGGTAAGCTGGGCAAAGTTTACAACCGGGTCGTTTGCCCCCTCCTGAAAGGCGTAGACAGAAGCCTCCGCTCCCATAAATCCGATTTCCGCGTCTCCGGAAAGAACAGCAGCCATTACCTTATCCGCTCCAAAACCAGTCACAAGGGTAAGGTCAAGACCTTCCTCTTCAAAATATCCTTCTTCGACGGCAACATACTGCGGTGCATAAAAAATAGAATGGGCAACCTCGTTTAATGTGATTTTTACAGGTTCCTTGTTCTCCTTTTCCTTTTCTTCGGCAAAGGCAGTCACAGGCAGGGCTGCTGCCGCCAGAAGAACTGCAAGTGCAGCTGCAATATACTTTTTACTTTTCATTCAGATTCTCCTTATTGGGCTCTCCTGTTATGATATGCAGAAGGAAGGAGAAGGTGAGATTTTGGGGGAGTGGCTTGACTTACTATCATTACAATGATATGATTTTTATATCATAATGAGGGAGCGATACAAAATGGGAAAAATACAATTATTTCACGGCACAGACCACATTATTGAAAAACCTGATTTTTCTCTCGGAAAACACCATAATGATTATGGCAGAGGATTTTACTGCACTCAGAATCTGCCAATAGCTATGGAATGGGCATGTAAGCAAAACACCGACGGATTCGTAAATAAATACTGCCTCGAACAGGATTCTTTACAGATTTTAAATTTACTGGAGCCCCAATATAACATTCTCCACTGGCTGGCATTGTTATTGAAAAACAGAACTTTCCGGCTTTATAATGAAATTGCTATAGATGCCAGAAATTACATCATCGAAAACTTTTCCATTAATCTCACAGATTATGATATTGTGATTGGTTACCGGGCAGATGATTCCTACTTCTCTTTTGCGGAAGCATTCGTGCAAAACGGACTGTCTCTTCGCAGTTTAAATCAGGCTCTTCGACTGGGAAAACTAGGGAAACAAACTGCGTTGGTTTCAAAAAAAGCTTTTGAACATTTAATATTTGAAGGCGCTGTCCCGGCAGATAAACTTATATATTATCCCAGATTTGTTACGCGTGATTCAAAAGCCAGAGAAATTTATAAAAAGGAAATTCAGGGAAGACGTTCTTACAAAAACGATATTTTTATTCTCGATATTCTAAGAGAGGAGATCAAAAACGACGATGCGCGCATACAACGAATCTTATCTGAATGATGCAAAAAACAATCTGGCGGATTCTTTTGATTATGCAGTCCATGATTGCAAATTAAATCCGGATTTATTTATGCAGCTATTTATTCAATCCGGATACGCGGATAAATTTGAGCGTGGAAATCCCACCATTATTTCAGGTATGTCCGGAACTGAACTTGCAAGAGCTGTTCTGTCTTCCGTTTATCCGCTCCGCAATTTTCCGGAAAAATCTTTTTCCCTGGAACGTTCCCCTTTTTACTGGGCAGGCTGGGCACTGGCAGAATATCAATGGAGTACGGGAAAACGGTTTAAAGATATTTTTTCCAGAATCTCCCTTTCAGAAATTATTTCCATGTATTCTGTATATCACGAAATGGATATAGAACACTTCATAGAGGATATGAATATAAAATGTAACTCTGTTAATCGTGAAACCCGTCTGAAATATATTCGTGAAAACCGCGGGATTTCACAGTCTGAGCTTTCAGAGCTTTCGGGAGTAAAACTGCGCTCCATTCAAATGTATGAACAAAAAGTCAATTCCATTGATAAAGCGCAGGCAGGAACTGTTTATAAGCTTTCCAGGGTTCTGGGCTGCACAGTGGAAGATCTGTTAGAAAGTCCGGAAATGTAACAGGACACCTTCTCTGCGTGAACCATTCAGCAGAGAAGGTGTCCTTTATCTTCATAAAATCCAGCAATTATGTCTCAGCTTTTCAGACCTCTTGTAAGCGTACAGTTTGTAACCTTTAAGCTTCCTTCTGAAGCAAATATTGACAGACTTTCTCCCGGACGTTTATACGCTCTGGCATTTAATGCCACACCATCTACATAAATTGTTGCAATGGTATCATCTACAATCATGCGAATATTATATTTCTTTCCTGGTTCAAGAGAAACCGGTCTTTCTAATCCAATGTTCTGATTCGCCGGCCACGGCCAGTTCGGACATTTTTCAAATACATATCTGTTTTCCGGAATGTGGAACATAAACTGATAGGATTCTTCTTTATCCTCATCTTCATAAAAGCGGATTCCAAAAGCTCTTGTACTCTCTGAAAACTCCACATCTGCCTCAAACTTGAAAATATCTCCTGTATTTCTTCCTACTGTTATTTCTGTACGTTTTGACGGAGTATCTATTACAAAATCCTCCGTTTTTTCTTCTTTATCAAAAGCATTCCAAACTGTTTCCGGAATTCTTACCCCAAGTGTTCCATCTTCTCTCTGGTACACCTCATGAGCCATGAATGTCCCTGCCCAGATAAAATTATTATCATCGTCATCTTTATCCTTTGTAGCAACCCAGCCAAAAAGGATTCTCTGCCCGTTAAGACAAAATGTTCTTCCTGCATAATAGGCTCTTCCATCAAACGCATCGTCTTCCGGCGCAATCCAGGGGCCTTCAAGGCTTTTGCTCATTCGATATACCATTTTACTTCTGTCACTATATTCTGTCACAATATGATACCACCAGTCTCCGATTTTAAACAAATCCGGCATCTCGTGCATAGTATAGAGATCAGGTGCCCAAAAATCCCCTTCAAATTTCCAGTTTTTTAAATCCTTGGAAGTAAATTTCACAGTTCTTCCCGTTTGTCTTGTTTTTGGACCTTTTAATCTTGCTCCAAGAATTAAAAGATATTGTTCCTTCTCCTCATCACGAATTACCCACGGATCTCTCCAATCATCCGGATCATACCCCTCCTGCGGTGTAAACGTTAAATTATCCTGTGTTTTATGCCAGGTTACAAGATCATCGCTGTACGCATGCATTAATACCTGAGAAGCTTTACCAAGAGCGGGATAGTCCCTGTTATATCCTGTATAGAAAATATGGTACTGGCCTTCTGCTTCAAAAACGCTTCCTGCAAAAATAAACTGATCCTGCTCCTCATCTGTTCCTCTAGGGATTGCAACGCCACAGTCCTCATAATGCACAAAATCTGAAGTAGTGGCGAGATCCCAGCCAAAAGGTTCCCCGAAAGGTCCTGGTTTTCTTGTATCTCTCTGGTGATATAAATAAAATTTGTCTCCCTTTCCAAACGGCATACAATCACCAAACCATGTCCCCGGAAACTGATAATATAATTTCTGCATAATAAAAATCTCCTTTTTTATAATTTAAATTTCTCTTACCCTTTTACTGCTCCTGCCGCCATTCCTGCCAGCATTCTCTTACTGCTGAAAAAATAAAATATAAATACTGGAAGTACAGTTACACTGATTGCCGCAAACGTAGCTCCCCAGTCTGTAAGTCCCATACTGCCTACAAAATCGTTTAATCCGAGAGTAATTGTTTTCATATCTGTTGACCGCGTAAAAGTATACGCGTTAATATATTCATTCCAGCAGAATACTGCCTGCATAGTTGCCACTGTGATTACAGAGTTTTTCGACATAGGAACTACCATTTTAAAAAAGCAGCCGATTGGACTGCATCCGTCAATAATCGCAGCCTCCAGCATCTCCTCCGGAAAAAATTTGCTGAATGAATAAAAAAGCTGTATGGAATAAGACAGGGAAAATGCTATCTGAGGCAAAATAATTGCCGGATATGTATTAATCATTCCCAATTTATTAAAAATAGTAAATAATGGAATCAGGGCAACCTGCATGGGTAGCATAAGTCCAAGAAGAAAATAATTTAAAATAAACTTTCTTCCTTTAAATTTAATTTTACTAAGCGCAAAACCTGCCATTAATGCAAATAATAAAAGCGGAATCAAAACACCAACCAGAACAATAATGCTGTTCTTAAAATAAGTAGGCATATGACTTTTTGTAAAAACATTAATATAGTTCGTTATATCCCAATGTGAAGGCAGCGCATATGCCGGAAGCTTCCGAAAGTCTTCCAGTGATTTAAAACTGGACGTAAATACATAAAAGAAAGGATATACCTGTATCACTACAAGAACCAGAGCAATCGTCCATTTTATAAAACTTCCCGCTGATAATTTCCTTTTATTCATTGTCATCCCCTCCCGTCATTTTCCGAAACAGCATTCCTACGACAAGACAGATAATTACAATCATAATAGCTACAGAACTTCCATATCCGTACTTCATACTTGTAAATGCCTGCTTATACATATAGGTTGTCATAAGTTCAGATGCGTTTCCGGGTCCTCCATGTGTCAGAAGGTAGGAAAACTCAAATGACCGCAAAGAACCATTCAGGACGAGAAGGCAGTTTGCTATGATAACCGGTTTAATATATGGAATTTTCACATACAGATACTCCTGCCAGACGTTTGCTCCATCAATCAAAGCAGCTTCCCCAAGTTCGTCCGGTACACCAATTAAGGCAGCATAAAAAATAACCATATAAAGTCCCAGATATTTATATGCCTCCACAAAAGCTGTAACATAGAGAGAAATCTGCGGATTTGAAATCCACTCCATGAATTTCAAAGAAGGATCAAAAAACGAAAGTACCTGATTAATGATTCCTGTCGGTGTTACCGAAAACAACTTCGTAAAAATCTGACAGATAGCAACCGAAGAAATGACTACAGGTATATAGTAAAGTGTCTGCAGAACCGTTCGGCCTTTTTTTATTCTGCTCAAAAGAACCGCAAACAAAAGTCCTCCAAATACCTGAATTGCCACATTAATTATCGTGTAAATCAGCGTGTGCCCTACGGTTGCTCTGAAAACCTGATCCTGAGTCAAAAGCTCTATATAATTTTTAAAACCGACAAAAATCTTTTCACCTACGCCGCTCCAGTCAAAAAAGCTATAGTAGCCTGCCCATACAATAGAAACCATGACAAAAGCCGTGTATATTAAAAATGCCGGGAAAACAAACATAAAAATAACTGATTTTTTTCCGAATGCCTTCTGCATGAAATCCCCCCTTTTCTCTGAGAGATACAGCCTTCAGACTGCATCTCTCCACCTTATTTTTCCTGTTATTTCTCTATAAAAGAATCACACGTTTTCTCAAACTCTTCCGGCTTTGTAATACCCTGTGCAAGTTTTTGCTGTTCATCTACAATTTTTGTAAGAACATCGGAATCCAGTTTGTCATCCCATGAAGTCCATGCTGTCTCCGCATTTTCAAACATAGGCTTTGTATCGTAATACAACTGCGGAAGCCCTTCTGGAAGTTCTTCATTAAATGGTGAAAAAATAGATGCCTGGTTGTAGCATGCATCTGAGAAATTTTCGCACATATAGTCAAAAAATTCCTGCATTGTATCATCGTATGTCGCTTTATTAAATGCTTCCGCAAATCCTGCATGAATCGGAACGTTAGTTTCCATATTATCCATACCTTCTACAGAAGGAACCGGGAAAAATCCAAGTTCTCCGGCTTCATACATTTCTTCTGCAAGACCAATCTGTCCGGAACCGGTATAGAAAATAGCCCCTGTGCCTCCAAAAAACAGATTGCATGCAGAAGTAAAATCTACGCTTGCAAATCCCGGCTCAAAATATCCTTTTGTTCCAAGCTCAGAAAGAAGATTTACTGCATAATCAGCGGCCTGATTTTCCGTAAAGGTCTCTGTACCTTCCTGGTAACCGGTAATAAAATCAGATCCTGTCACCGTCCACGGTGCAAAAGAAAGATACCTCATCAACTGCCACGCATCTGAACCTCCCACAATTACAGGAATCTCATCCTGTTCTGCAATTTTCTCACATGCAGTTTTAAACTCTTCCCATGTTTCCGGAGTCTTCTCTATGCCTGCTTTTTCAAAAATATCCTTCCTGTACATAAAATATTCGCAGTATAACCCCTGAGGAAACAGATAAAGGTTTCCATCTTCTTCATCTGTAAGAAAATCTCTTACCGCACCGTTTAATTTATCTCCATATCCGTTTCTTTCCAGTTCAGCGCCTACATCTACCAACGCGTCAATATCCTTACATGCAGCTGAAAGTGTTCCATTAGGACACCCGAAAATGTCGGGAAGCGTATTGCTGTTAATATACATCTGAAGCTTCGTAAAATAATCCTGCATATCATTTACCAGCTCAATCTCATAATCCAATCCCTTGTCATCACAAAATTCGCTGAGCAGATGATCAAACACAAGAAATTGTTCTGTTGACTCTGTTCCTTTTAATAATGCAGTAATCTTGGTTCTCTCTCCATCTTTTCCTTTTGCAGATACTGTTTCTGTCCCTGTGCCTGTAAAAAGAGTGGCTGTGATTGCTGTTGCCAGAACAAGTGCTAATGCTTTTTTTGTTTTTCTCATTCCCTTTTTCCTCCTTATAGGTTGTTTCGTTCTTTGTTTATGGTTATATTTTATCTTTTGTCCCTTTTAGAAACAATTGGAAATAAACGTCAAAATAGGAGATTTGTACACACTTTCCTTTTTGTATACAACTCTCCTATCTGCTGTATCCTTATATATGTTTTTTATATTCGTTTGGCGTTATCCCGTATCTCTTCTTAAATACTTTAATATAATATCCAAAATCTTTATAGCCTACCATTTCTGCTATTTCATACTGCTTGTACTTATTTTCCTGAATAAACTGTTCTACATGACGAAAGCGTACGTCTGTCAGATATTCAAGAAAGCTCTGTCCTGCATATCGTTTTAAAAGACGGCTTACATATGTGCGGCTCACGTGGAATTTTTCAGTTAAATCCTCCATAGACAAATCTTCTGAATAATTTTTATCTATATACTGCAAAATGCTTTGTACAAGCTTTTTATTTCTCTCGTCAGCTCCTTCTGTATTCTGCTTAATCATAGTTTCAAACAGAGAAAGAAGACATTCTACCACCCTTTCTGTATTTTGGCATTCCGAAATTCTTCGTACTCCATCTTGTAAAACCGATACATTCCAGTTTTTATTTTGAATTTCACTTTCCACGGCACATGTGTATGGAAATTTCATACAGCTTATCAAAAGCTCCATAGCAGAAAACTTTACTGCCGAAATATTCTGCGGAGCCCTGCTGTAAATCATCCGTAGTTCCTCTTCTGCTTTTAGAAAACTCTCCTGAAAAAGCAGCATCATAAAGTGTGTTTTCTCTCCCGTCGTAATCACAAATTCTTCCTGATTTTCATATTGCATTTCATCATACTTAAGAATCACATTTTTTCCCAGATATACACATTGACGACATGCTTTCTGCGCCTGCCTGTACTGCACATTTGCAAGATACCCGTCTTCGCATATGCTGCTGATGCCAAAATTCATGGAAAAATTCAAATATTTGTCCATTTCCTGCTGAATTTCCGCACATGCCTCTACAACCCGCTTTATACACTCCAAATTCTCTTCCTCTTTCGGAAACATAAGAATAAAATTATACTCCATAGCTGCCGTATTATAGTCACTAAGCACCTCCATTTGAAACTTATGAAAAATTTCCTCAAAAATATTAATACAGGCAAATTCCTCAATCCATTTATCGCATTTATCAATACGTTCTTCCTTAAATTTTCTTCCTACGCAGACAAGATATTTTTCTATATGAAGATGAAAGGAATCCTCCTGAGCTCGCATCTCCGCTCTTCCCTGAATACGTCCGTGAAGAAGATTTCCTACAAATTTAGAGCGAAGTTCCGGAAGAGAACTTTGAAAATATTTCTGTAAATCATGTACCTGTTTCTGCTTTGCTTTTTTCTCCCGGATTTCTTCTGAAAGACGCAGTATCATCTCCTTCATACCTTCATAATCCACCGGTTTTAAAAGATATTCTTTCACGCCAATGCGAATGGCCTGCTGTGCATATTTAAAATTATCATACCCTGTTAAAATTACAACTGTAGTATCCGGATATTTCTCCTTCGCCCTTCCGGAAAATTCCAGCCCATCCATTCCCGGCATTTTAACGTCACTTAAAATCAAATCCGGAACCGTCTCTTCCAGCTTTCTCATTCCCTCGACTCCGTTTTTTGCAACTGCTGCCACTTTACACCCATAATCTTTCCAGGGAAACGAACAAAGTCCGTCAAGTATAATCGGCTCATCATCTAATATCATTACCTGAAGTTCCATCTGCAACTGTCCTCCTTATTTCTTCAAAAGGAATTCTTAACACAACTTTTGTTCCTTTTCCCTCTTCTGATTCAATATTGATTTCTGCAGATTTATGATACACATAATCCATTCTCTTTTTCACAGCATAAATTCCAAGACGGGTATGTGTTTCTCCTGCTCCTGTTTTTCTCTCTTCTGTATTTTCAAACAGATTCGTAAGCTTCTCTTCTGTCATCCCCACTCCGTTATCTTCTATTGTAAACACAGCCATATTTCCTCTTTTCACTCCGGTAACCAGCAAAAAACAATCCCAGGTAGCATTTTCCACACCATGAACAACTGAATTTTCCACCAGAGTCTGTATTGTCATTTTAGGAATCTGAAGATCATAAAGTATCTCATCGACTTCTATATAAGAAGTAAATCTATCCCCGTACCTTGTCTCCTGTATATAAAGGTAATCCTGTATATATTTGATTTCTTCCCGAACCGTTACCATGCTCTTTTTATTACTGATGCTTGCCCTCATAAGGCTGCTGATTGCAGTAACCATGTGGCAGATTTTTTCCTCCCCCTTCTTTCTCGCCATCCAGTTTATAGTATCTAAAACATTATACAGAAAATGGGGATTTATCTGTGCCTGTAATGCCTGAAATTCAATATCTTTATTCGTAGTTTCCATCTCTACCAGCTGTTTTAAAAGTCTTTCTATTTCTTCAATCGTGTGATTAAATACAGAATTCATACTTCCAATTTCATCTGTTCTTCCTTCCGGAAGGCGTACTGTAAAATCTCCGCCTGCAAATCGTTTCATTGCTTTGCTTGTCTGCTCAATTGGTCCTGCAATCCCTCTTGCAAGCACTTTTGTTAATATAATGCAAAGAACAATGCTGACTACAATAAGGACAGACGCTATTTTTTTTAATTCTCCGGCAGTCTTCTCCAATACACTCATGGGAATCATTCCGACCAGAATAAATCCGGTATCTACGCTTTTCTGATATACACAATTATATGTTTTCCCATCCGCTTTCTCCTTGAAGCTTCCATTTATATCAGTAAGTTTTTCTCCCCATAAATCCGAAAAATCTTTTCCATTATTAAAAATCACCTGTTTTTCCTCATCAAGAAGAAAAATTTGAGCTGCCAGAGACTCTCTTGCAGATGCTGCCATCTTTTCCAGATAATCCACTTTGATAGATGCTCTCAGGATTCCCAAAGGCTCCATTGTCAACGCATCTTTTATCTGTTTTGCGATATATATCACATCTTTATCTTCTTCTCTGTCGTAATAATAAACGCAGCTTCCATTTGCTTCTTCCGCCATACTGCAGACGGTTTCTTCTATATTCTCTTTTTTCTGACGTTCATTTGAAAGAAGATGATTCGCCCCATTATAGCCATAAAGCTGAATATCCTTCATATAAACGCTGGTATATCCCTGTAAAAGAAGTCTTCGTATCTGTCCCGCCCTTGAATAATAAGAATATCGTTCCGTCCCATCTGAACGATAAGGTTCATCTGATTCCAGTTCTTCCTGAACCACATTATTATTTGCTATGTAATCAAAAGAGTTCTCTACCAGTTGAAAATAGTGATCCAGATTTACAGATAATTCTTCGATCACTCCCGCTGACTGTTTTCTTGTCTGAGCTGTCACAATTCTTGCTGCCGCTATATATAATGAAAGGCTGGCTGATAATATTAAAATGAGACTGATTCCTACTGTACAATATAGCAATTTTCTTTGTATGCTGAGATTTATAAACCACTTTTTGACACCTCGCATCTGCACACACCTCCGGTTCTTTTTATGTCGTATTTATCCCATAATAGCATAATTATCTGCAACATTCCATTTATCGTTTCACTTTCTCCCACTGCATTTTTCCGCTCTTCTTCTCATCTAGGCTTACTTTTCCCAGACCATAATAACCCCCAAACACAATTTTTAAATATTTCGCCTACACTCCCCTTGCAACTATGCTATAATATGACATATCAGAAGAAAATCACCTGGACTGCATAGCAGACATTTGATTTTCCTCACAAACCATAAAGGAGACAACTAATATGAATCAGAAACGTGAATGCGGGGTTCTGCTTCCTGTAAGCAGCCTGCCCTCAAAATACGGAATCGGCTGCTTTTCCAAAAGCGCCTATGACTTTGTGGATGCATTAAAAGAAGCAGGACAGAGCTGCTGGCAGATTCTACCTCTTGGACCGACAAGCTACGGGGATTCCCCCTATCAGTCCTTTTCCACCTTTGCCGGAAATCCTTATTTTATCAGCCTGGAGGACTTAATCGAAGAGGGTGTCCTCACAAAAAAAGAATGCGACCGCGCAGATTTTGGAAAAAACAAAACAAGTATCGACTATGCCAAAATCTATAAAAGCCGGACTACCCTTCTTCGCAAGGCATACGAGCGAAGCAAAATCAGTGAAAATCCAGATTTTGTAGAATTTCAGCAGAAAGAAGGCTGGTGGCTTAAGGATTACGCACTTTTTATGGCTGTAAAAGAACGTTTTGACGGAGAACCCTGGAGCGAATGGGCGGAGGATATTCGCTTCCGCTGGCAGAACGCCTTGGATTACTACAGAAGAGAATTATACTTTGACATTGAATTTCAGGAATATATGCAGTTTAAATTCTACGAGCAGTGGAAAAAATTAAAAGCTTACGCCAATAAAAAAGGAATCCGAATCATCGGAGACATTCCTATCTATGTGGCAATGGACAGCGCAGATACATGGGCAAGCCCGTGGCTCTTTAAATTAGATGAAAAAAATCAGCCCACACAGGTAGCAGGCTGCCCGCCTGACGGATTTTCCGCAACAGGACAGTTATGGGGAAATCCGCTTTATAACTGGGAGATTCACAGACAGTCCGGCTTTGACTGGTGGGTCAAGCGGATCGAGCACTGCTTCTCCATGTACGACATCGTGCGCATTGACCATTTCCGTGGTTTTGACGAATATTATGCCATTCCATTTGGAGATAAAACAGCAGAAAACGGCTGGTGGGAAAAAGGTCCCGGCATGGATTTATTCCGCGCCATTTCAAACCGCCTTGGAGAAAGAGAAATTATTGCGGAGGATCTCGGCTTTATGACAGACTCTGTTATTAAGCTTGTGGAAGATTCCGGCTATCCAAATATGAAGGTCATTGAATTTGCCTTTGACGAGCGTGACACAGGAAATGCCAGCGATTATCTTCCTCACAATTATCCGAGAAACTGCGTGGTATACACAGGAACACACGACAACGAAACGCTCGTTGGCTGGTTTAAGGACATTGCGCCCGGTGAGCAGAAGCAGGTTCGGGAATACTTAAATAACTTCCACGACAGCGACAAAGAAATTTATAAGGATATTATCTGCCTTGTTATGAGAAGCGTGGCAAATCTCTGCATCATTCCCCTGCAGGATTATCTGGGACTTGGGAATGATGCACGTATTAACAAACCGTCCACACTTGGCTGCAACTGGAAGTGGAGAATGACAGAAGGGCAGTTTTCAAAAGAGCTTCGTGCAGAAATGAGAGCTCTTGCCAAACGGTACGGTCGGCTGAATACAAAAGGAGTGTAATCCTATGAGGCTTAATACATTCTGTCTCTGCTGCCAGATCAACAAGCAGGCTTCCATGATTGGCAGCTTCCCGGACGAAAAAAAGAAGCTTGCCTATATGCAGGACGTCCTCTCCCGGCTTACAAACCTTCAGGAGGACGACAACTCTCCAAGCCTTTATACAGAATTTCAGAAACGCTTTACAAAAACATGGGGAATTGCGCCAAAAGATTACACGAAATTAAAAAAAGAATTTAATCAGCTTATGATGGATCTGGAAGAAGAACTGATGCGCTCCATACAGGAAAGCAGCGATCCTCTGGAGCGCGCGCTGATCTACTCCAGAATCGGCAATTACATTGACTTTGCCGCCCTTTCTCATGTAAAAAAAGAGGAGCTTTTGTCTCTTATTGAGGAGGGAAAAAGAGAAGCTCTTGATAAAGAAGAATACCGGCATTTCTGCGAAGAGCTTGTCTCTGCCCGCTCTCTTGTTTACCTTACAGACAACTGCGGCGAAATTGTTCTTGATAAGCTGGTGATCCGTATTTTAAAGGAGCGCTTTCCGAATCTTGATATTCAGGTTATTGTAAGAGGTTTTCCTGCAGCCAATGACGCAACAATGGAGGACGCTCTCATGTGCGGTCTTACAGAACTTGTGCCTGTCATCGGAAACGGAAACGATGTGGGCGGCACATGGCTTCCCCACATCAGCGAAGAAAGCCGCTTTCTCATTGAAAATGCCGATGTGATCATCTCAAAGGGGCAGGGAAATTTTGAAACCCTTCACGGCTGCGGTCTTAATATTTACTATCTGTTCTTATGTAAATGCGAATGGTTTATGAGAATGTTCCAGGCAGAGAAATTTCAGGGAATGTTTGTAAACGAAAACAGGATTTCATCGGATTGCTGATTCTTTTGACATAATGACGAAAAATCACTTCTGCTTTTTTCGTCATTATGACAAGAAGCTGCAAAAAACTTTGTACAATTCTTCTCTAGCCCTTTTTTCCTGTTTTCGTTATACTGTTTACAGTGAATAACACAGAAAACTATAACAGTTTATATAATAATTTTTTTGGAGGAAAGCAAAATGGCAAGTTTATCTTTACAGCACATTAACAAAACTTATCCAAACGGTTTCCAGGCAGTTAAGGATTTCAACCTGGACATCGAAGACAAAGAGTTCATCATTTTCGTAGGTCCTTCCGGATGTGGTAAATCCACAACTCTTCGTATGGTTGCAGGACTTGAGGAAATCACAAGCGGTACTTTAAAAATCGGCGATAAAGTTATGAACGATGTTGAGCCGAAAGACCGTGATATTGCAATGGTATTCCAGAACTACGCTCTGTATCCACATATGACAGTTTATGACAACATGGCTTTCGGTCTGAAACTTCGTAAAGTTCCGAAAGATGAAATTGATAAAAAAGTTCGTGAGGCAGCAAGAATCCTTGACCTTGACAAACTGCTTGACCGTAAACCGAAAGCTCTTTCCGGTGGTCAGAGACAGCGTGTTGCTATGGGACGTGCTATCGTTCGTGATCCTAAGGTATTCCTTATGGACGAGCCTCTTTCAAACCTGGATGCAAAACTTCGTGTACAGATGCGTATCGAGATTTCCAAAATCCACCAGAAACTGGGCGCAACTATCATCTACGTAACACATGACCAGACAGAGGCTATGACACTTGGTACAAGAATCGTTGTTATGAAAGACGGCGTTGTTCAGCAGGTAGACACACCTCAGAACTTATACCAGAAACCAGGCAACCTGTTCGTAGCAGGATTCATGGGATCTCCGCAGATGAACTTCCTTGATGCTGAAATCAAAGAAAACGGCGGCAACTTAATCGCTAAAATCGGTGAGTATGACTTAATCATTCCTGCTGCAAAAGCTAAAGTTCTCAAAGACAACGGCTATGTAGGAAAAACAGTTGTTATGGGTATCCGTCCGGAAGACATTCAGGATTCCCAGATGTTCATCGAGGCTTCTCCAAACGCTCCAATGTCTTCTGTTGTTAAAGTTTACGAGCTTCTTGGTGCAGAAGTATTCCTGTACTTCGACGTAAACGGAACACAGGTAACAGCACGAGTTGATCCACGTACAACAGCAAAAACAGGCGACCCGATCAAATTCGCATTTGATATGGAAAAAGCACATTTCTTCGACAAAGAAACAGAGCTTGTTATCACAAACTAATAAAATCAGAAGGTCCGGGGAGTTTTTCCCCGGGCTTTTTTATTTGGATATGATATACTGATTCTGTCAGTACAAGAAAGGAATTTTGTAAACTTAATGAAATTGCAGCATATACTTCAGACATGTCTGGAAGATTGGAAAAATATAAGCGGACTGGATTTCTGCCTTCTGGATGAAGAAAACAGAATTTATGTATCAACCTGCGACAGAAAGCTTCCTGCACTCCAGCGACTTTCTGATTTCCGGGATTCCTCCGCTCTGTGCCTGTCCAACACAGACTGCGGTTTTTACAAAATCCTGGAAAACGAACAGCTCCTGTACGTACTTATTGTATGGGGAAAATCAGAGGCAGCTCCAACAATCGGGGAGCTTGCCGTATGTCAGATAAACAGCCTGATTGCCGCTTATGCAGAGAAAAATGACAAAAACACTTTTATGCAGAACGTACTTCTGGAACGCTATCCGCAGATGGAAATCTTTAACCGGGCAAAAAAGCTTCACATCAGCACATCTTCACGAAGAGGCATTTTTCTTGTGGAAACCCGCCAGCATAAAGATGAAAATGCCCTTGCAACCATACGTAATATTTTCTCCGCACGCACAAGGGACTTTATCACTGCTGTTGACGATTCCGGCATTATTGTAATCCGGGAACTTCAGCCCTCGGAGGGCATAAAAGAACTGGAAAATATTGCCTGTATGCTTGTAGATATGTTAAACACAGAGGCAATGACGCCTGCCTGGGTCTCCTACAGCAACATCGCAGACGACATCAATCACCTTGCCGGAGCTTATAAAGAAGCGCGGACAGCTCTCGAAGTAGGAAAGATTTTTTACGCAGATAAAAACGTATTCGGGTACAGCCGTCTTGGAATCGGGCGTCTGATCTACCAGCTTCCCGTTGAAATCTGCGAAATGTTCATTGAAGAAATTTTCCAGAATGAAACCCTGGATTCCATTGACCAGGAAACTTTAAATATTATCCGCACGTTTTTTGAAAACAACCTGAATCTTTCGGAAACCTCAAGGCAGCTTTACGTACACAGAAATACTCTGGTGTACCGTTTTGAAAAGCTTCAGAAAAAATTCGGTCTGGATCTTCGAAACTTTGAGGACGCCCTTACCTTTAAGCTTGCCATGATGGTCGTCGATTATATTCATTATTCCAAAACTCACTGAAGAAGCATGATTTTTTCAGGGGGAAAATAAACGCGGCAGGGCACAGATTTTTCATGAGAATCTGTGCCTTTTTTTGCCCGCATCAGCCAGATTGGGGAAACCTCTGTCTCTCCCTGACGGCGTATGAGATACTGTTCCTCAAAGGGCGTTTCCGCCTCCTCCACTGTCTCCACAGAAAATATATTTTCTTCCCTGTTTATATAGGAAGAAATACATTTTTCCTCGACCAGCCAGTGTCCCCTGACAGCCGCGTGTGTGTGGCAGGGAAGCACCTCTTTCTCTGTGCGAAGGGTCATTTTCCAGTCTTTTGCATATATATGATGACTGTCGAGTCTCTGAATTTCCGTAATGTTTTTACAGCCTGTGAGGCGGGCTGCCTCCACAGAACCCGGCTCGTCAAAAATACTTTTCGTCTCTCCGGAAACAAGAATCCTTCCGTCCTTTAAAAGAGTCAGCTCCCGGCAAAACTGAAACGCCTCCTCCCGACTGTGGGTCACAAGAACCATGTCGCCCTTATAATCTTTCAAAAACTCCTTCATATCTCTTTGGAGCACGTCTTTTAAATAACTGTCAAGAGCGGAAAAAGGCTCGTCAAGAAGAATCACGTCCGGCTCTCCTATCATCATTCTGGCAAGAGCCGCTCTCTGCTGCTGCCCTCCGGAAAGCTGGTGAGGATACCGCTTTTCCAGTCCTTCCAGATGGTATCGCCTGATATACTCCGCCACCTTTCTGTCTCGTTCTCCCTTTTTTCCGCGAAAACCACAGCCTATATTTTTTTCTACTGTCATAGTTGGAAAAAGCGCATAATTCTGAAATAAATACCCTGCTTTTCTCTTCTGGGGTTTTTCGTTTATGCCTTTTTCTGAATCGAACACCGTTTTTCCATTAATTATGATTTTCCCCTTGTCCGGCGTCTCAATTCCTGCGATACAGCGAAGCGTCATGCTTTTTCCGCTTCCGGAAGCCCCCAGGATCCCCATTGAGGAAGAAGCGTCTGTAAGCTTTACCCGAAGGGAAAAATCTCTGAAATTTTTCTCAATATCCACATATAAAGACATCAGAGCCACCTCCTCCCTTTCATTCCTTTCCCGGAAATAATATTAATAAGCGCAACGATCACAAAGGAAATCAGCACGATCACCACTGTCCAGAATCCTGCTGTTCCGTAATTTCCCGCCGCCGTCTCCGCAGCGATAGCCACAGAAACTGTCCTTGTTTTTCCAAGAATATTTCCTGCGAGCATGGAGGTTGCGCCGTACTCTCCCATTGCCCTGGCAAAAGCGAGAACTGTGCCCGATGCGATTCCGGGAGCTGCAGAGGGCATAATGACTTTCCAGAAAATTTCCCTGTCGCTCATTCCAAGTGTCTGCCCGGCATAAAGAAGATTTATATCCACCTGCTCAAAGGCAGCTCTCGCATTTCGATACATAAGCGGAAACGCGATCACAGCGGCGGCAATGACGCACCCTTTCCATGTCTGCACGATTTTAATATCAAAATTTTCAAAAAGAAAGCTTCCAAAAGGGCGTTTTAAACTAAATAAAAGCAAAAGACAGAAGCCTGCCACTGTAGGAGGAAGCACGAGAGGCATGGTGAGAAGTCCGTCCAGTATCCCTCTTGCTGTCATAGAAAGTTTCATTACCTTTCTGGCACAGAAGATTCCCAGAAAAAAGGCAATGACAGTCGCCACAAATCCTGTTTTCAGGGAAATCCAGAGCGGACTCCAGTCTATTTCCGCAAGAAATTCCGTCATTCTGCCTCTTTGTAAGCAGCAAAGCCATATTCCTCAAACACCTTCAAAGCCTCCTCACTCTGAAGATATTTAAGAAATTCTTCTGCCGCTTCCTTATCTTCCTCTGTTGCCTCCTTATTTTCCACAAGACCTGCGGGATAGAGAACCGGCGTCTTCAGGCTTCCCTTCGGAGCCTCTGCGATCACTTCTACTTTATCGCCCACAGAAGCGGCATCTGTTGCATATACAACACCAACCTCGTTGCTGCCTTCGCTTACATTGGCAAGCACCTCTGTCACATTTTTCCCTTCGTTAATCTCCATTTTTTCCACATCTTCTGCAATTCCCAGATTTTCAAAAATCTCACGGGCATACTGACCTACCGGAACGCTATCTCCTGCAAGTGCAAGATTTGCCGCATCTGTAATATTTTCAAACCCTGTCACTTTCGTATCCTGACCTGCCGGCTTAATTAGAACCACCTTGTTTTCCAGAAGATCTGCAACAGAATCTTCCAAAACCAACTGTTCTTCTACAAGCGCGTTCATCTGCTTCTCTGCTGCGGAGAAAAACACATCGCATCTTGCTCCCTCTTCAATCTGGGTCTGCAGAGTGCCGGAGCTGTCTGCATTATAGAGAATTTCCACTTCCGGGTACGTCTCGTTGAAATCTTTCTGGATCTCCTCCATTGCATTGCTTAAACTTGCCGCAATAAAAACGTAAATTTCTCCTTTTAAATCACTTTTCTCTTCCTCAGCCGCCATAACAGGTACAGCGGAAGAGAACAGGACTGCGCCTGTTACAAGAGCTGCAACCATTCTTTTCTTCATGTTACGCCCTCCTTTTTGTTTATTTTTGTTTTGTTTTATTCTGTTTTATTTATTTTACTTAAAACAGAACGGGTTGTCAATTTGATTTTGACGTGTTATGATGGAATATATAATATCGTATAATACACAGTTATAAAAAACAGTTTTTGTGACACGCTCCAGTTCCTGCGATTGTACGATAAGATATATTTTAAATAATCTTCCAGCGTATATCACGGAATAGATTCTGCGATTCGCCGCAAACATGGCAGATTTTTTTATTTTGCTGCGCCGCTTATCTGTCACTTGAAATCAAACTCGCCTGCAAGCAGGCTCAAACAATGATTTCAAGCGACGCTATGCTCGCAAAATTTTAAAATCAGCCAAAGGTTTGCTCACGAAAGCGCAGAATCATTCCTGATATTACAGCTTGAAGCATTAAGTAAAATATCTATTCTAGCGTTACTCAGCAGGCAGATGATATATCGCCAGCACTTCCATTGAATACTGATATACGTCTGCTGGCAGAGCGGATATTTGAATTAAAATTTGGGTAAATTTAAAGCGGAATGCTAAACTTTACAGCTATAAAAGAAAAAACAGATTCGCTGGGACCAAGCGGAGCTTTCGTAGAAAAGTTTGTGCGTCGCTTCTCCTCCGGCACACTGTCTGAGTCAAAGACGAGTTTGTGTCGGAGGAGAATAATAAGCGCGCACAGCCTTTTCAGAAAGCACAGCGTGTCACAAGAACTGTTTTTTCTTCTTATAGCGTACGTTTTTCATTCGACTATAAATTAATCATAAATCACAAAGAAACGAGGACTAAAATCATGAAATTAAGTGCAAGAAATCAGTTAAAAGGTAAAGTTGTAAGCATCAATAACGGAGCTGTAAACTCCATTGTATCTATCGACATAGGCGGAGGCAATATTATCACAGCCACAATCTCCTGCAGCGCCGTGGAAGAACTGAATTTACAGGTAGGCTCCGACGCTTACGCCGTGATCAAGGCTACAAATGTTATGGTAGGAATTGATGAATAAGTTTTACACTGCCCAGGAAATCGCAGATAAGCTGAAAATCAAAAAAAACACGGTATATGAGCTGATTAAGCGAGGCGAGCTTTCTTCCTCAAAGGTTGGGAAGCAGCTTCGTGTAAGCGAAGAACAGCTTTCCCTGTATCTGAAAACGTCAAGCTCCAGTCAGGAAACGTCTCTCAAAGCGCCGGACTTTCAGCCGGAAAGTTCTCTTTTAAAAAGAGATTATCTTCTTCATTCAAACGGGCTGATCCTCTGCGGACAGGCTTCTCCTGCCCTTGAGCTGCTTTTAAGCCAGATGTCCATACACCCTGAGGGCATTCCGGTGCTTCAGTCTCATATGAACAGCTACAACGGGCTTTACTCCCTGTATTTCGGAAAGGCACACATTGCCTCTGCAAGCCTTTCTGAAGAAGATATTTGCCGCCTTGTTCCCGGAACAGAGCTGACAGCAATCTGCCTCTATGAGTATCCGGTCGGGCTTTATGTAAAAAAGGGAAATCCCAAACAGCTTGAAGCGATCAGAGACCTGACGAGACCTGATATTATGTTTGCAAACAGAGAAAAAGGAAGCACTCGCCGGATCTTTCTTGACCGGATTCTTATGAAAGAAAAAATTTCTCCCAAAAGCATTTCCGGATATGAAAGAGAACTGGTATCTGACCTTTCTACGGCAGCCGCCATTATAGACGGCAGCGCGGACGCTGCTCTTGGAGAGGAGCTTGTCATACGCCAGACAAAGACTCTGTCCTTCCTTCCTCTGGAAAAGCTTCCCATGTATCTTGTGATGGAAACAGCCTCTCTGGAAAAGCCTGGATTTGCGCCTCTTCTGGAAATTATCCGCTCCGAGGAATACCGGACGATCCTGAAAAATCAGACAGGATATGATACTTCACACACAGGAGAAATCCGAAATCTTCCATAAAACTTTCAAAAGGGACTGTGCATGAAAGAAATCCTTTCAAACACAGCCCCTTTTCTTTTAAACATATAAGACACAAATTTTGTACTATTCGTCCCTAGCCCAGCCTCTCGTACATTTCACGGCTTTTTTCCAGCCCTTTAACAGCTTCTCTCTCTTTTCTTCACTGACGGACGGTTTAAAGGTTTGTTCCATATTCCAGTTCCTCTTTACTTCCTCCGCATTTTCCCAGAAACCGGTTGCCATACCCGCAAGGTAGGCTGCACCGAGAGCCGTCGTCTCAATACAGCTCGGACGCACCACTTCTCCGCCAAGAATATCTGCCTGGAACTGCATGAGGAAATTGTTGGCGCTTGCCCCTCCGTCCACACGGAGAGAATTTAAATGTACGCCCGCGTCTTTTTCCATTGCGCGTATCACATCATGAACCTGATATGCAAGAGATTCCACAGTCGCCCGGATCAGGTGCGCTTTTCCAGAGCCTCTTGTAAGCCCCAGGACAGCTCCTCTTGCGTACTGATCCCAGTAAGGCGCGCCAAGCCCTGCAAAAGCTGGCACAACGTAAACGCCATTTGTATCCGGCACAGACAGGCAGTATTTTTCCGATTCGGAAGCTTTTTCCAGAAGCTCCAGCTCGTCACGAAGCCACTGAATAGCTGCTCCGCACACGAAAACGCTTCCCTCAAGAGCGTATCCCGGAGTTCCGTCCGGATTTACGGCAATGGTAGTCAAAAGTCCCTGCTTCGACTCTACCGCCCTGTTCCCAGTGTGCATCAGGAGAAATCCGCCTGTTCCATATGTATTTTTTACATCTCCCGGCTGGAAGCAGCACTGCCCGAAAAGCGCAGCCTGCTGGTCGCCTGCTGCCCCGGAAATTGGGATTCTGCCTCCGATAAGGCTGGCACTTGTATATCCGTAAACGCAGCTGCTGGGTTTTACCTCGGGAAGCATATTTTCCGGAATCCCAAGATAAGAAAGAATTTCCTTATCCCACTGCTTTTTATGAATGTCGAACAGCATAGTTCTGGAAGCGTTTGTATAATCTGTCACATGGACTCTGCCTTTTGTGAGCTTCCAGATCAGCCAGGTATCTACTGTTCCAAACAGAAGATCACCTTTTTCTGCTGCCTCTTTCGCACCGTTCACATATTCAAGAATCCACCTGATCTTTGTTCCGGAAAAATAAGCGTCCGGAATCAGACCTGTTTTCTTTCGAATAACATCTCCAAACCCATCTTTTTCCAGTTCTTCTATCATCCCTGCTGTTCTGCGGCACTGCCACACAATTGCCGGATAGACAGGATTTCCTGTTTTTTTATCCCACACAATGGTTGTTTCTCTCTGGTTTGTAATACCGATTGCTTCAATATCCTCCGCGTCCGCGCCGATGAGACTCATAGCCTCAATAGCAACCCCCATCTGGGAGGACCAGATTTCATGCGGATCGTGTTCCACCCAGCCCGGTTTCGGATAATACTGGGCAAATTCCTTTCGTGCCACACTGCACATTTTCCCCGCTTTGTCAAAAAGAATGCACCGGGAACTTGTCGTTCCCTGATCCAGAGCCATAATATATTTCCCCATAATAACACCTTTCTGTATTTACCGCTGCTGCATACAGCGCTTTTTTCTTTCTCCTGTGATTATGCGAGGAAATTTTTTCCCACAAAGTATCCAAGAACAAGCACGCCGAGAATGATTCGATACCAGCCAAATGCCTTAAAGTCATGTTTCTTTATGTAACCCACCAGGAATTTGATGGCAAGGATAGAAACAATAAAAGATACAAGGCAGCCCACAATGAGAATCATAATCTCTGTTCCTGTAAAGGCAAGACCGAATTTTATCAGTTTTAAAAGACTGGCTCCAAACATCACAGGAATTGCCAGGAAAAAGGTAAATTCTGCCGCCACTGTTCTTGAAGTTCCTGCCAGAATACCGCCGATGATCGTAGAGCCGGAGCGTGAAGTTCCGGGAATCACGGAAAGTACCTGGAACGCACCGATGATCAGAGCCGTCTTAAAGGAAAGCTCCTGAAGATTTCTGCATGAGGCGCGTCTTCTTTTGTTATAATTTTCGATGACAATAAAAAGAACGCCGTATACGATCAGGGCAATCGCCACTACCACGTAATTATTAAACTTTTCTTCGATTATATCGTTAAACGGCAGCGCAATGATAATCGTAGGCAGACAGGCAACAAAGATTTTAAACCACAAAATCCATTTTTCCTTATCGCAGAACTGCTCTACAAAAAGATATGCCCCTCTCTGAACAGTCGGCATCTTATTTGCCATTGCTCTCTGACGCTTTGTAAGCGGCCGGATATAAAACGGCCACAGTTTATTCCAGTATAAAAGAATAACTGCAAGAATGGCTCCAAGCTGAATAACAACAAAGAAAAATTCTTTAAATTCCGCCGAGACATTCAGCTTGATAAATTCGTCCACCAGAATCATGTGTCCGGTACTGCTGATAGGAAGCCATTCTGTAATTCCCTCTACAATACCAAGAAAAATCACTTTTAATAATTCGAAAATATCCATTTTTTCCCCTTTCTGAATATAATTGAGGACGGAGTTTTCAAATTCCCCGTCCTCTAAATTATATTATCTTTCTGCGATTGTTGCAATATCAATCAGGCTTAAATTGTGAAGGTCTGTGTTCTCCAGACTTGTCACAAGAGCCTCTGCCGTATCAAGACTTGTAAGAACATTGACGCCTGTCTCGATGGCGTTTCTTCTGATCAGGAAGCCGTCCTTCTGATGCTCCACACCCTGCGGCGGTGTGTCAATGACAACGTCGATCTTATGTCCAAGGATCAGGTCCATAAGGTTCGGTGCAGGCTGCTCCAGCTTGTTTGTACGGATCACGCGGATTCCGTTTTCTTTCAGAACTTTTGCAGTTCCTCTTGTGGCGTAGATGCGGTATCCCTGTGCCTCAAAACGTTTTGCAATCGGGATAATATCCTCTTTATCCTCGTCTTTTACTGTGATGATCATGTTTTTATGCTTTGGAAGACGGATTCCTGCTCCCAGGAACGCTTTATAAAGAGCCTCGTTAAAGGTGGAAGCAATTCCAAGACATTCACCTGTTGATTTCATCTCCGGTCCGAGGCTTATATCTGCGCCTCTGATTTTTTCAAAGGAGAATACCGGCATTTTGATGGCAATGTGCTCTGCCTCAGGCTGAAGTCCCGGCTCATATCCCATATCCTTTAATTTATATCCGAGGATCACCTTTGTTGCAAGCGGAACGATCGGGATTCCCGTTACTTTACTGATGTACGGAACTGTACGGCTGGAACGAGGGTTTACCTCGATTACATATACCTCTTCTCCACATACAATAAACTGTATGTTGATCATTCCCACTACATGAAGGGCTTTTGCAAGACGACGTGTATATTCTGCAATAGTTTCTTTTGCAGTCTCACTGATCGTCTGTGCCGGATATACGGAAATACTGTCTCCGGAGTGAATTCCTGCACGTTCAATGTGCTCCATAATACCAGGAATCAAAATATCCTCTCCGTCACATACAGCGTCTACCTCGATTTCTTTTCCCATCAGGTACTTATCTACAAGGATTGGATGCTCCTGTGCAATCTGATTGATGATTCCAATATATTCTTCCACATCTTCATCGCTGACTGCAATTCGCATTCCCTGTCCGCCAAGCACGTAGGAAGGACGTACAAGAACAGGGTAACCAAGCTGTGCTGCCGCTTTTTTTGCTTCCTCTGCCGTGAAAACAGTATGTCCCTTTGGTCTTGGAATTTCGCACTGCTCCAGAATCTGATCAAACAGCTCTCTGTCCTCTGCAGCGTCTACGTCCTCTGCGGAAGTACCAAGGATTTTTACACCCATTTTCATAAGTGCCTCTGTAAGCTTAATGGCTGTCTGTCCGCCGAACTGTACAACTGCGCCGTCCGGTTTCTCCATATTTACCACGTTTTCCACATCTTCCGGAGTCAACGGTTCAAAATACAGCTTATCTGCAATATCAAAGTCTGTACTTACTGTTTCCGGATTGTTATTGATAATTATGGTTTCGTATCCTTCTTTTGCAAATGCCCATGTACAGTGTACAGAGCAGAAATCGAACTCGATACCCTGACCGATACGGATCGGACCGGAACCAAGCACAAGGATTTTCTTTTTGCCGGAATCGGAAACAGCCTCGTTTTCTGTTTCTTCATCTCCGTATACGGAATAATAGTAAGGTGTTTCTGCAGCAAACTCTGCTGCACAGGTATCTACCATTTTATAGGCTGCTTTAATGCCAAATTCTTTTCGAAGCTCTTTTACTTCCTCTTCTGTTTTTCCGGAAAGAGAAGCGATCACGGAATCCGGAAATTCCATTCGTTTTGCCTCAAGAAGAAGTTCTTTTGTAAGCTCCTGTGTTTTCAGAGCCTCTTCCATTTCCACTAAAATAGAAAGCTTGTCAATAAACCACAGGTCGATTTTTGTAATATCATGAAGGATCGCTTCCGGGATTGCTCTTCTCACTGCCTCTGCAATTTTCCAGATCCTTCTGTCGTCTACAACCTTTAATTCTTCTAAAAGCTCCTCGTCAGAAAGCCCTGTAAAATCATAGGACATCAGGCTGTCCACGTGCTGCTCCAGAGAACGGATTGCCTTCATAAGCGCGCCCTCAAAGTTATGACAGATACTCATAACCTCTCCGGTTGCTTTCATCTGTGTTGTGAGGGTTCTTTTTGCTGTAATAAATTTATCAAATGGAAGACGCGGGATTTTTACAACGCAGTAGTCGAGCATCGGCTCAAAGCTTGCGTATGTCTTTCCCGTGATCGCGTTTGGAATTTCGTCCAGAGTATAACCCAGAGCGATTTTTGCCGCAACCTTTGCGATCGGGTATCCTGTCGCCTTACTTGCAAGAGCGGAAGAACGGCTTACTCGCGGGTTTACCTCGATGACGCAGTATTCAAAGCTCTCCGGGTGAAGGGCATACTGTACGTTACAGCCGCCTGTGATTCCAAGCTCTGTGATAATGTTGAGAGCAGAAGTACGAAGCATCTGATATTCTTTATCCCCCAGCGTCTGGGAAGGAGCTACAACGATAGAGTCTCCTGTATGTACGCCTACAGGGTCAATATTTTCCATGTTGCAGACAGTGATGCAGTTTCCTGCGCTGTCACGCATTACCTCATACTCGATTTCTTTCCAGCCTGCAATGCAGCGTTCTACGAGAACCTCCCCCACTCGGGAAAGACGAAGGCCGTTTTCCAGGATTTCACGAAGCTCAACCTCATTATTTGCGATTCCGCCGCCGCTTCCTCCAAGTGTGTAAGCAGGACGCAGTACAACCGGGTATCCGATGGTATTTGTAAATAAAACGCCGTCTTCTACTGTTGTCACGACTTTGGAAGCTGCAACCGGCTCCCCGATTTTTTCCATTGTGTCTTTAAATTCCTGACGGTCCTCCGCCTTTTTAATTGTCTCTGCTGTTGTACCGATGAGGCGCACATTATGTTCTTTTAAGAAGCCTTTTTCCTCAAGCTCCATCGCAAGGTTTAAGCCTGCCTGTCCGCCCAGTGTGGGAAGAACGCTGTCCGGTTTTTCCTTTAAAATAAGCTGTTCTACCACTTCAACTGTAAGAGGCTCAATATAAACGCGGTCTGCAATGTCTTTATCAGTCATAATGGTGGCGGGGTTTGAGTTTAAAAGAACGACCTCAAGTCCCTCTTCTTTCAGAGAACGGCATGCCTGTGTTCCTGCATAGTCAAACTCTGCAGCCTGTCCGATGATGATCGGACCGGAACCAATTACAAGTACCTTTTTTATGTCTTTATTTCTCGGCATTATTTTTCCCCTCCCATCATTTTCATAAAGCGGTCAAATAAGTATCCGGAATCAAGCGGTCCGGGACACGCTTCCGGGTGGAACTGCACGGTAAAGATGTTCTTGCCCTCGTAAGCCATTCCCTCGTTTGTTCCATCGTTTACATTCACAAAAGCAGGGCGGGCAATGTGTTTTTCCTCAAGTCCTTTTGCGTCCACCACATAGCCGTGGTTCTGGGAGGAAATATAAACTCTTCCTGTTTCCAGGTCTTTTACCGGGTGGTTACCGCCTCTGTGTCCGTATTTCATTTTATAAGTATCTCCGCCTGTTGCAAGAGCCATAAGCTGATGTCCGAGACAGATTGCAAAAATCGGCACATCGGAATCGTAAAGTTTCTTTACTTCCTTTATAATAGAAGTACATTCCTTCGGGTCTCCGGGGCCGTTGCTTAACATAATGCCGTCCGGATTGTCCTTTAAAATTTCCTCTGCTGTTGTAAGCGCTGGATAAATAGTTACCTGGCAGCCTCTCTCATTTAAGGAGCGGGCAATATTTCTCTTTGCCCCGAAGTCCATAAGCGCAACCTTCGGACCGTTTCCTTTTAAAATTTCTTTTTCACGGCAGGTTACCTTTTCTACCACTTTTCCTGTTGTATATGCTTTTAATCTGGGGAGAATCGCATCTAACTCGTAATTTTCATTGACTGTGATCATACCATTCATGGTTCCCTTCTCCCGAAGGATTCTGGTAAGCGCTCTTGTGTCAATCCCTGCAATTCCGGGAATGTCATGCTTTGTCAGAAAATGCTGAATGGTATCTACGCTTCTGAAGTTGCTCGGAACACGTGAAAGTTCCCGCACAATAAAAGCGTCGATCCACGGTTTCCCGGACTCCTGGTCATCATAGCAGATTCCGTAATTTCCTATTAAAGGATATGTCATGCAGACTGCCTGTCCTGCATAAGAAGGGTCTGTCATTACTTCCAGATAACCGGTCATGGAAGTATTAAAGACAATTTCACTGATGACTTCTCTTGTTGAACCAATGCTTTTTCCGGTAAATACATGGCCGTCTTCTAATATCAGAAATGCTTTCATACAATCTCCCTTTCTCTTTAAATTTTATGATGCCAGGCAGAATTGTGGGCGCACAAAGTGCGAAACAATTCGTCAGGCATCTTTTCCTATATTATTTTATCCTAAATCTTCAAAATTGTATCACAAGAGGTTGTATTTGGCAAGAAAATGTTTCCTAAAAATAATTGTATAAAGCAAACTTTTTTTAATGTTTTATTTCCACTATCGCCGCTTTTATTTTATTCTCTTCCATTTCTATTTCCCGGATCAAAAGTCCGCCTGCCTCCAGCTCCAGGTTATTTCCCTGTTCCGGTATGCGCTGCAGAGTATGGAAAACAAGTCCGTTAAATGTTTCATATTCGTCCCACGGCAGAGGAATACCCAGTGTTTTGGAAACCTCTTCCAGTTCCGCGCTTCCCGGTATTTTCCATAAACCATCTTCCAGTTTTTCTATCCGTTCTTCCTCTTCTTCCGTCTCCAGATCTCCTACAAGCTGCTCCACAAGGTCGTTAATCGTGATAATTCCGGCAACGCCGCCGTATTCGTCCAGTACGACTGCAAATACTTTCTTCTCCTTTTTCATATTTCGGAATAAATCGTCCGCTTTTATGGTGTCCGGCACAAAATACGCGGCGCTTACCGCATACTTCATCACCTGCTCTCTGTCCTTATTTTCCAGACGGAAATAATCTTTTGCATTTAAAATTCCAATGATTTTATCTGCAGAGCCATCACACACCGGATAAAAAGTATGTCTTGTCCGGAAAATAATTTCCTTCCACTCCTCCATAGAATCTTCCATATCCAGCATTACCACCTCTGTTCTGTGTGTGAGGATTTCTTCTGCTGAAATATCGTCAAATTCAAATACATTCTGTATAAACTCTCTCTCCTGATGGTCAATGGTTCCCTTCTCACTTCCCGCATCTACCATCATACGGATTTCCTCTTCGCTGATATTTTCATCTTCTGCGTCCGGATCTATGCCGCAAAGACGCAGCACAGAATTTGTGGAAAACGTCAGGAAATTCACAAGAGGCGCAAAGAAACGCGCGATCACGGTAAGCATTCCTGAAATTCCAAGAGCCAGAGGCTCTGCCTTTCTCATTGCAATCTGTTTTGGAACAAGTTCTCCAAATACAAGTGTAAAATAAGAAAGAACTACCGTGATAAAAATAACTACAACAGAATCAAGAACATTCGCCGGTATCGGTACGCCCAGCCCTACAAGCCAGTCCACAAGAATACCGGAAAAGTTTTCCGCCGCAAATGCGCTTCCCAGAAATCCGGAAAGTGTAATCGCAATCTGGATTGTTGCCAGAAAACGCGCCGGCTGTTTTGTCAGTTTCAAAAGTCTGGCAGCTCGCTTGTCTCCGCTTCCTGCCATTTTCTCCATCTTGCTGTCATTTACGGAAATAACTGCGATTTCCGCACAGGCAAACACAGCGTTTAACCCGATTAAAACAATTTGCAGTAAAATAATAAATAAAATTGACTGTTCCAAAATCATTCCTCCTGAAATATCTCTGATAATCGTAATAAATCCTGCCTGCAGGATTCCCCGCCTGCGGCAGAAAAACACAAAAAGCACAGCCTATTCCTACTCACGTAAGTATAGACTATGCCCTATCCAATCAGACAAATGATATATAGGAAACGTATTTCCGTCTGCACTGTCGTCTTCGTCCATTTGTTATGTCTGTTCCCCTTTCAGTAAAATTGCTTTTATATTATCAGAAATCAGGGAATTTGTAAATGAGGATTTTTACTGTGAAATGTAAATTGAAATGAAATGAAGATTCCGGAACATGCTTGTGTTCTTGCTGCAAAATATGTGTTACGAAGCAACATCTTCTTCCGCAAGGCAAAAAAATAATGCAGGAGATGGGACTTGAACCCACACGATATTGCTACCACAGGCACCTGAAGCCTGCGCGTCTGCCAATTCCGCCACTCCTGCGAACAAGCATTATTCTACCAAAAAGTTTAGAATAATGCAAGCATAAATTTAAAAAACTATACGAAATGTACGAAAAACTATAAATCTGTTACTACACCAGCTTTGATATATCTAAAACCAGTGCATCAACCTCCTCCTGTTTTGTGGCCCAGCTGGTGCAGAATCGCACTACAGTGCCCTCTTTTTCTCTTTCCATCTCTTCAAAATAGTACTTCTCGGCAAGTGTCTTCTTCTGCTCATCCGATAAAATCACAAACTGCTGATTTGTAAAGCTCTCAACCCAAAACGGTATCTTTTTCTGTTCAAAAGCGCCTTTAATCTGCATGGCAAGCTTATCAGCACGCTTTGTCTTTTCAAAATAATCGCCATTCTCAAGCATAGTGGCAAACTGTAAGCCCATCAGCCAGCCCTTTGCAAGCACTGCACCGTTTTGCTTCATATAAGCCTTAAAACGATACTTGATATCCTCAGCATTTATAACCAGTGCTTCGCCAAAGAGCGCACCACACTTTGTGCCACCGATATAAAAAGCATCCGAAAGCATGGCAAAATCACAAAGTGTAAGGTCATTTTTATCTGAGCCCAGTCCATACCCCATTCTCGCACCATCAACAAACAGGTACATGCCGTATTTCTTGCAGACAGCACTGATATCGCAAAGCTCTCTTTTCGTGTAAAGAGTACCCTGCTCAGTCGGAAATGAAATATAAACCATCTTTGGCTCTGTCAGATACTCAGGCTTTGCATTGTCATAATACTCTGCGGCACACGCCTCAATCTGCGCAGCACTGATTTTACCATCCGTGTTAGGAAGCGCAAGAATCTTATGACCTGTATTCTCAATAGAAGCTGCCTCGTGGCAATTGATATGTCCCGTATCCGCTGCAATCACGCTCTGCACCGGTGAAAGCGCCGCCGCAACCACAACATAATTTGCCTGTGTCGCACCCGGAATAAATTTAATCATGGAATCATCTCTGCCAATAAGCCCCTTAATAATCTGCTCAGCCTTATCGCACCACTCATCCTCACCATATCCCGGATAGCTGGTTGTATTTGTATCCGCCAGTGCCTTCAAAATGCAATCAAATGCACCGCGGTTGTAATCGTTATTAAATCTAATCATAAAAATATTTCCTTTCCTGTCTTATCATTATAGAGAGCCTGCCCCGCAACGACCGGAGCGGAGCGGAGACCGAGTGAGGTCCGGGGGACCTCATGCCACGAGCCGACCGAGCCGGAGGCGAGACCTTGAACCATGGGCGCCTGCCCCGCAACAACCGAAGCCATGCGGAAGATGGGGCGCAAGACATCCGGGGGATGTCTGCTCTGCGCCGACCGAAGCGGAGCGGAGACCTTGGACCCATGGGGACAAGGTCCGCTTCCGCTTCTAAAATTAAAAAGGGCTAAGCCCTAAGGCTTAACCCTTTTTAGTTTTATAATGCGGAAGATGGGACTTGAACCCACACGATTGCAATAATCACAAGATCCTTAGTCTTGCTCGTCTGCCAGTTCCGACACTTCCGCATGTATTTTATTTTCGCCGCTTGTCTCACGCGACTCGTATATAATATCAGATTGTTTTCAAAAATGCAAGCACTTTTTTCAAAAAAATCATATTTTTTTACAGGCTCTTTTCATAGCACAAAAACGGCTGCCCAAACAGGCTGCATTCACCCACTGTATCAAATCCAAACACTGCATACGAGCGCAGAGCCTTCACATTGAGCTTGTTGACTAAAAAATGCACACTTTTGTATCCTCTCCTTGCGAGCTCTTCCATCCCAAATACCAACATTTGTCTCGCAATTTTCTGATTCTGAAAATCCGGATGAACCGCAAGTCTTGAAAGCTCAGCCCCGGGTGCCAGTTTATGGCTCCAGCAATCAAGCCTCTCCACCTGTGGATCATCATCAATTGAAATCGCTGCGATAATTCTGTCCTCTTTGCTTCCGGCATCCGTATTAATCTCCTGCCCATCAATCATTACAAACAAAGATTCTCTACCAAGATCAAACTCAATCTCCTTCATTCCCGGATAAGAATCGTCCCATGGACAAAACTCCCTGCCTAGCTGTATCTTATACAATTTTAAAATTTCTTCTTTATTTTCTTCTGTAGCTGCTACTATTCTTCTCATTCTGTTTCTCATTTCCAACTAAATATAATGGCCAAAGGGGCTCAACCTTGCAAGTTTGAATTAACCAGCATCTCATAAGTAACCCCATACTTCTGTGCAATCTCGCTTGCATAAGATTTTCCTTCCGGAGGCGCCACTTCAATCTGATAGGAGCGCTCTGTCCCCTTCATGTGCACGATCATGGAAAACGCTTTTCCATCTGTGTGCTCTGCCTTCTGCTGCTCTTCATTCATTTCCTCCACATCAAATGCCAGCTTATGCATATGTGTATTATAAATGGTCCTCATTCCCTTATGTAAAATTGCCCTGACACTGTCCTTGGCAATATAGTATCCCTCTTCAAACGAAGTGGTAGAAAATGATTCATTCATCAAAAGCAGACTCCTGCTGTCAGCCTCCTCATAGATTGCCTTAAAACGCTTACATTCTTCCCCAAGCCTTCCTAAATCCAATGTCTTGTCCTCATCTGCCGGGAAATGGGTGTAAATACCTGTAACAGGGGAAAATGTAAATGCTTTTCCCGGAATATATATGCCACCCTGCGCCAACACAAACAACTGCCCAACAGCCTGTGTAATTGTCGTCTTTCCACCTCGGTTGGCACCTGTTAAGATATACACTCTCCTATTCCGGTCGAAATCCATATCATTCGGTACAATATTCCCGGACTCCTCTGTCTCAAAAACAGCAAGCTTTAAATTGTAAATTCCACGTGCCTGCATCATATACGGATCAGATTCATTTTCTCCCTCTTTATATACAGAAGCTTTAGCAAAGGTAAATCCCTGTTCCTGCAATTTTTGGATGTACTCCGCCCATTTGATATAGTAGAGCAGCTCCGGAATCAAGTCTGTCATGTCGGTAATGGTAATAGAAACATATTTGTTCAGTACTTCTCTGACTCTTTTCACCATATGGGAAATCATATGGTTGACGATTCGGTCTGTATAACGAGTCACATCCTTTGCCTGATCTCCCTCGGGAAGCTTCACAATGCCACCCCGGCTTTCCGACCGTATAACAGCTGTATCCATCACTTTCTGCATAGGAGTGCTAATCACCGCGTCTGCATTCACATCAAACGGCTGAAATTTAAAATTCTTTTTCCATATGGTATCCTCATTGATCCGATCCTTTGACGCAATATGGTCATAAAAATTGCCCAGGATTCCGGACTTGGTAAAATATTTGCTGTTTACAGATATCAGACCGATTCCGTCCGCTTCAAAGCGGTCATTCAAGTTAATACCTACCGTAATGCTCTTAAGCTGTGAAGTGTCCATTTTCAGTTCTGAGATATCTTTTTTCAGTTCCGCAAATCCGTTGTCCGCATAGATTTTCTCCACATAAGCTTTTAAACCCAGAAAGCCTGCGGAATGAATGTCCGAAGCTGCCAGACATGTATGAAGCGCATCCACACACTTGATATAATCATTAAGCTCGTCCAGCCGATGCAAAAGATCCCAGATACAGGCACTCTCATCATATTCCCGGTTAAAGCTACCGTACTCCCTCAGAAAGCTGATGCGCTCGAGTATTTCCATAAGGTCATCACGCATTTTTTTCTGTTGAAGGATATCCTCGAAAATATCGCAGCGGTACTGTGTCACCGCCGGATCTGCATACAAACGCGCCATCACGTTTTGGATGTAGTTCTGCTCCCGCTCCTTTGCTGACAGCTTTTTGCAGATTTGATCCATCCCCAGATCATGCATAGTCATATCACTCAAGGTCCGGTATTGTGCATTTGTATCCGGGTATAATAAACTGTATTTTTTCTGGCTCATAAGCTTGTCCTCTCCTTCTGATCTAATATGCAATTTTAAACGAAATCCGTATAATTTAGCTTCCCCCATTTTAACGCGGAAGATGGAGTGCAGAGGCGAGACCTTGAACCCACGGGCGCCTGCCACGCAACAACCGAAGCCATGCGGAAGATGGGTTGCAAGACGTCCGGTGGACGTCTGTTCTGCAACGACCGAAGCGGAGCGGAGACCTTGGACCCATGGGCGCCTGCCCCGCAACAACCGAAGCCTTGCGGAAGATGGGGCGAGTGAGGTCCGGGGGACCTCATGCCACGAGCCGACCGAGCCGGAGGCGAGACCTTGAACCATGGGCGCCTGCCCCGCAACAACCGAAGCCATGCGGAAGATGGGGCGCAAGACATCCGGGGGATGTCTGCTCTGCGCCGACCGAAGCGGAGCGGAGACCTTGGACCCATGGGGACAAGGTCCGCTTCCGCTTCTAAAATTAAAAAGGGCTAAGCCCTAAGGCTTAACCCTTTTTAGTTTTATAATGCGGAAGATGGGACTTGAACCCACACGATTGCAATAATCACAAGATCCTTAGTCTTGCTCGTCTGCCAGTTCCGACACTTCCGCATATATTTGATTTTCTGTCGCTTGTCTCACGCGACTTTGATATAATATCAAATCAAACCAAATATGTCAACACTTAATTTCTATTTTTACATATATTTTCATTTATTATGCATTTAAGCTAGTCCAGCCCCGCCTTTATCCGGTCCTGTATATTGACCAGACACTGTAGGAGAACAGGATTGAACTGTCCGCACTCTCCATCCAGAATCATCTGCATTGCCTTTTCATGTGAAAACGCTCTCTTGTACACACGATTGCTTGTCAGGGCATCATATACATCAGCTACAGATACCACCTGTGCCGAGATTGGTATATCCAAAATGAATAGCATGGGCTTTTTTCTATATCTTCTTCGTGCATGTTACATCTTCTTCGTCAGATATATTTCTCCTCAAAGCTTTCTATGCACATTGGCTTATCGAAGAAATACCCTTGTATGTAATATATTCCCATCTTCTTAATTATAGCATATTGCCTGTCAGTCTCAACTCCCTCCACGCAGACATGTACTCCTATTGTGTTGGCAAGCTCTGTAACCATCTTAACAAATGCATCAGAAAAATCATCCTCCCCAAGATGCTCAATGAAGCATTTATCTATTTTAATGATATCAAGAGGCATCTCCCTGATATGGTTGAGTGATGAATATCCTGTACCAAAATCATCCAGTGCAACCTTAACACCAAGCGCCTTTATCTCACTGAGTATCCGCTTCATACGCACCATGTCATTGATTGCCAGACTCTCTGTCACCTCAAGACACAGATTTCCCGGTTCTATGCCCACCTCATCAATTATGCCTTTGATTTTCTTGACTATGTCATTCTGCAGCAGCTGCACCACAGACAGATTTACGTTGACCTTGTAGTCAGGATGTCCCATGTCATTCCAGTACCTGCAGTGCTTCGCCGCCTCTCTTAATACATGCTCCCCGATCGGGTTTATAAGCCCAAGATACTCAGCAAGCGGTATAAAGTCAACCGGATTTATAAAGCCCATGGTTGCTGAATTCCATCTGACAAGAGCCTCTGCACCTGCACAGACATCCTCCCCCTTCACGTTTATAATCGGCTGAAAGTACACGGTGAACTCATCGCACTCATTCATTGTGGCTTTTCTCATGTGCTTTTCCAGGTCAAGACGCTTTGTGCTTGTGCCATCAATACCCTCGTTGTAGAACTCTATACGGTTTTTTCCTTCTTTCTTAGCATTGAAAAGAGCTATATCAGCTCTTCTTATGACATCCTCCACAGTTCTTGCATCTGTCGGGAAAAATGCCACTCCGGCACTTATTGTACAGTAATAGTCCTCTCCCTTCAAGAACCACGGTCTGACAAATATCTGCTGTATATCATTAATGATACTCTCCAGCCTGTCAACAGAGCTGCCTGTCACTATGATGATAAACTCATCGCCACCCATCCTGTAGCAGTGGTTCTCAATTCCCTTCACCTGTGTCAGGCTGTGCGATATAGCTTTTAAAAGCACATCTCCGTACTGATGGCCAAGCCCGTCATTTATATGCTTGAAATCATCCAGATCTATATAAATCATCGCACCTCTGGTGTCGTTTTTCACTGAATCATCTATAAACTTAGCCAGATCCTGCTCACATCTCATCCTGTTATATAGCCCTGTCAGGAAATCATTATTGGCCTGGTTCTCAATGCGCTGCTGATAACGCTTTTTCTGTGTGATGTCATACAGTGTAACGAGCTGCACATTGCGGCCATCCACCCACGCTATGCCTGTGCGATGAATATCAAACCACTTGTCCTCCTCCGTCACGTAGACCTCTGTAAAGCTCCGGCTCTCTGCAGTATGGGAAAAAATATATTTTTCCAGCTTGTTCTGTTCGATAATATTTGAAAGCAGCTGCTTACAGTAATTATTCATGTAAAGTATCTCTGACTTAGACATATCAGCCACGTATATACCGCAGCCGGAGTTTTCCAGTATCGCTTCGAGCGAAGCATAGGAGCCTGCAAGCGAGTTGGTTGTTATCTTTTTTGTGAGAATACTTTGAATGACGCGCTTCGTATCATTTAAAAACTTCACATCATATTTTTCCCAGCTTCTGTCATCCTTATCATCAAAAAAGCACACATACATCTGAGTCCTGTTATCTATATTTACAGGCTGGAATATGGCTGCCCTCATAGCCTGCTTCTCCATGAAAAGGCGGAATTTCTCCGGCATCACAGAGTCTGATGATATAATGTAAGGCTTTCCGGTGAAAAAAGGCACCTCGGTAATTGATATTGTATCAAACGGCTTTCTGCCATAGCTTACAATCACATCCAAATGCATGCCATCCACGTTTTTGCGGATGATAAAAGCACCGGTAAGCTTTATGGTAGTAACTGCACTCTCCAGTGCTTTTTGAGCCATCTCAGTAAAGCTTCCATCCATCTCAAGCAGTTTTATAACAGAATTGATAGCCTCAAGCATATGAAACTGTTTCTTGATTTCCTCATCTGACTTCCTGATAAGCGAAAGTGCCTCATTCGCAGCATCCTCATCTCTCTTTGTGATCAAAAGCTGTCTGGTCATAGTTTCCAGGAACTCAATTGTTCTGTTAAGACGCGCTTCACTGGTAATAATTATGCCATCAGGAAGCAGGTTTCTCTCTTCATTAGACATCTGCTCATCAATTACCGCAGCTATAATCCAATATATATCGTGGGTATTGTCCACTCTTACAATCAGACCATACAGCCTGATATAGTCCTTATCCAGAGGTTCATCTATGAGATTCTCAACCCTGCAGTCCGACAGTCTCAAAAGAAGTTTTTCGTATTTCTCCTCACCAATAAATGTAAGCATACTCTTCCATTTATCGTTACATTGACACACCTCTGTCATGACTCCATCCTTTTTTGTCAGACACGACAAATATATTCCGTTGACCATACAGAAATAATCCTGTATTTTTTTTAAAAGCTTGGAATCTGACATATTTTCCTCCTAAAAACTCACACAAATCAATCCTCATATCTGATAACAAACAAATAAAAGTCATTCTTATCGAGAATACATGTCTCCTGAAGCAGACGGTATTCGACACGCAGCCTGATTTGTTTCTTCACAAACCCAATCTCATTTGAATACATGACTATGATTCCGCCGGATACCAGATGCTCTGCGGCCTTGTCGAAAAACCTCTCGTAAAAAAGCTCCATCTCCGCCTTGGTCTGTCGGTTACGAACCGGCATATCCGTAATCAGCTCATCAAATTTGTAGTCATGTCTGAAATCAAAGAAATCCCTGTGTATAAAATTAATTCTTGTTTTGGCAAACGCAGCATTCTCTCTGCCCATAGTGATTGCATCTCCATAGGTATCTGTAGCATATATCTCGCGTGCCGGGACTAAATGTGCACGCTCAATAAGCAGTGTACCAACTCCGCAGAACGGATCCATGATTTGTGCTGTTTCCTTAAGATACGGCTTTGCAAGTGAAACAATAAGTGCCGCTTGTGACGGATGCATCGACGTAGGAAGCACATTCTTTCTGTACGCAAATCTATTATCCTGTATAGAACATAATCTCATGCAGACAAAATAATTGTCATTTTTTGTCGGTATGAGCTTAATCACCACGTCGTAATCATTTGGTGAATTGATCATCCTGCCCGCAAAATGCATATCGATAGCTTTCGCAAGCCTGCTCTGGTAGGCCGCATCTGCCGTGCTCTCAATACGATAGTAAAACGGACCACCCTCACGGTGCATGCGTCTTAATATATCATACATATCTGACTCTGCAAGAAGTCCGGCTGCTTCCTGTGCATCCTTAGGCAGAAGCGATGCTGCATGTATGGTAAAGTACATTTTTCTGAATGTGCGCACCTGCATGATAAGAGGTATATTGTCAGTCTTTACAAGCACTCCAAGCGGATGCAGCTTTGTATCCTTAACCGGTATCTGACGTCGTACAACCTCTCTGTGAAGGCGGTTTGTCATCAGAAGCAGCTCAGCCTTTACTCCCTCGAGCACAGGTGTATGGTGCTTTATCCCATTATATTTAATCAAGATTTTATTTATCTCGTTTAATTCTTCCTCAATATGCTTCCTATTTTCAGCTGTAACCGTCATATGCTCAAGCTCTTTTGCACGCTCCATAAGCAGTGGCAAAAGCTCTTTGCAGTCCAGCTGTGACAGCGCCGCCAGATATGAGCCCTTTACAAAGCGCATCTGTTCAGCCTTGTATGCTTTAAAAACCTCATCAGAAAGCTGTGACATATGAAGATCTCCTATCAGAAGCGCTGCGTTCTTTCTGGTTTTTGCATCGTCTGCTCCCATAAACGACACAAGCAGCTCATCTTCTCCTGCAAGCAGCTTTAGAGCCTCTGCTAATGCATTTTCATCTTTAATCTCCTGTCTGAGGCTGCTCAGATTCTGACGTACATTCTCTTTTTTTAACAGATTTCCGATAATTTCCTTCATTTTTTAAATCATCCTTTAATTTATTGTATATTGTCAGTTTTGGCTTGCCTCTTCCTTTGGCACACCATTTTCTTCGATGTATGTATCCAGATCCTTGTGAAACTGCTCCCACGCATCCTCATGCTCCACGAAGTATAGCGGACACTTCTTGCCTGTCACATCGTAGTGCCTTATTACATCATCAGCACTCAGATCATACCGCCCCATAAGCCATGTTGTGAGCTCTATGAGCGACTGGTATGTGCTGTCGTTGAACTTTCCTGTCTCATCCTCTATACAGCACTCTATCGATATTGTGTCACTGTTTCTGTTATTAGATGCATACGATATCTCATTGCAAGGTATGCACTGCACTATCTCACCCTCTAATCCTACAACAAAGTGTGAGCTTGCTTTGGTCTTTTTAGTCTCTGCCAGGCCATTGAAATAGTCTCTGTTTTGTCTGGCTGACGTACCCGGATTTGCTGTATAATGGACAACTATGCCGTTTACCTTCTCTAGCGCCTTCTGTGGTCTGGAATACGGATTGGGTGTCAGCAGCTGTACATCAAGCTTTGGCTGTATAGGATTGTAAAGAGTACTGGTCACCTCTGCCTTTACCTCTTCCTGCTTTGCCTTTTTGCCCCTTAAAGCTCCCACTATGATTATCGTTGCAATTATAAGTATTATCATGCCTATAACAATGCCATTGCTAATAAGCTGCTTTCTTCTAACCTGGGCGCGGTGTCTCTTTCTATATTCTTCGCGCTTTCTCTGTCTTATCTTTTCATACTCGTCCATTTAATTATCCCCGGTTATCTCTTATGTTTGCTTTTATATAGCTATTCCAAGCTTTTATAAACATTTGCATACAATATAAGAGTATATTAGCACAAATCGGCTTATTATGCCACATAAAATAATACAAAAGCACCAGATATTACGACGTAACATAATATCCGGTGCTTTATTATAAATGTATATTCTTATTATTAATCACACTTAATCTCGTGAACCCATCCATCCGGTCCATCAATATGACCCATCTGAATACCTGTAAGTGTGTCACGAAGCTTCTTTGTGACAGGTCCCATCTCATCCATACCGCTTGGGAAGCAGATTTCCTTGCCGTGGTCTACAATCTTTCCTACCGGTGAGATTACTGCTGCTGTTCCGCAAAGTCCACACTCAGCAAAATCCTTTACCTCATCAAAGAGCACCTCTCTGTGCTCAACCTTGAGTCCTAAGTACTTCTCTGCAACTACCATCAGTGAACGGCGTGTGATTGATGGCAGGATGCTGTCTGATTTAGGTGTAACAAATGTGCCATCCTTTGTGATAAAGATGAAGTTTGCACCACCTGTCTCCTCTACCTTTGTACGTGTTGCAGGATCGAGGTACATATTCTCTGCAAAGCCCTGTGCATGTGCATCTACAATGGCATGAAGACTCATTGCATAGTTGAGTCCTGCCTTGATATGTCCTGTTCCGTGAGGTGCTGCTCTATCAAAGTCTGATACACGGATTGTGATTGGCTTTGCGCCACCCTTGAAGTATGGTCCTACAGGTGTTACAAGGATTCTGAACTGATACTCATCAGCCGGCTTAACACCGATTACTGCATTTGTTCCCATAATGTATGGTCTGATATAGAGTGTAGCACCTGAGCCGTATGGTGGAACCCATGCAGCATTTGCCTTTACTACTTCCTCAACTGCCTTTACAAATCTATCCTCCGGGAATACAGGCATCTCAAGTCTCTCACATGAATCCTTAAGACGCTGTGCGTTTAAGTCAGGTCTGAAGCAGACAATTCTGCCATCCTCTGTTGTGTATGCCTTAAGTCCCTCGAAGCATGTCTGTGCATACTGGAATACTCCCGCACACTCATTAAGTGTCACTGTATGATCCTTTGTGAGCTGTCCATCGTCCCACTTTCCATCTTTATAATTAGAAACATAGCTGTAATCTGTTTCCTGGTAGCCAAAACTAAGGTTTGACCAATCGATATCCTTCTTTTCCATCTTTATATCCTCCGTTTCTTTACGGATCCGATATAACCTAGCGTTATCATATATCGGGTCTACTATCATTTATGCTCATTCTAGTACAATAGAAAAAAAATGTCTAGTACTATTTTTTTATAATAACTATAACTTAAGTTTCTATATAGCTTTTTTTACTATTATAAGATAAGGCCTGACTTTTTCTTACTTTTTTCAATAGCTGTATTAAACCTTCCAAACGGACGCCCAAGCAGCAGTCCAATCACAAGCGATATTGCTATAAATATAAGAAGAATCGCAAGATCCTTGCAATAATCAAAGCGGTACATGCCTCCCACGCACTCTCTTAGGGCATTCATGGCATAGTTAAACGGCATGAACTTATACAGTGCTCTGTACACCTGCGGCAGCACCTCAACCGGGAATGTGCCGCCTGCGCCTGCCACCTGAATGACCATAATGACTACTGCTACAGCCTGTCCCACATTGCCCAAGGCTGCTGTGAGTGAGTACATAAGAAGCGTGAATACAAGGCTTGTCAGCGCGCTTGCGCACCAGAAAAGGAACGGATGCCTGCACTGTATTCCGACAAAGAACAAATCACCGAGCACTGTCACAAGTGTCTGAATCTGGCCTATCACAAAAAATGTGATATATCTGCCAAAAAACTTATGTACGCTGTTTACTTTGCCAAGTGATTTTATATCGTCAGTGTCCTTTACCTTTGTTTTCACAAGTGCAACAGTTATAAGACCTCCCACCCACAGAGCCAGCACTGTGTAAAACGGTGCCATGGCTGAGCCATATGTGGATATCTCATATATCTTCTGCTCGTCCATAGACAGCGGTGATGTCACAAACTGCGCAATGAGTGTCGGATCTGTCTGAAGCAGCTTTACAATCTCATTAAGCTGCTCATCGTTTGATAAATTATCAAATCCTGATATAACATTATGTAAACCATCTCTGATCTGCTGTACATACTGTCTGGTATTTACAATATCTGCATTTCCTGATTTAAGAACTGCCGAATAGTCATCGAGTGCTTTTTGTATATCCGGGAAGCTGTTGTCCAGAGAACCAAGCATGGACTGGGTCTCAATAAGTGCATATTCTATATCATATACCGCTCCTGTGAGATTCGGTGACACGCTGTGGTCAAATGTATTTTTAAGTGTATCTATTGCAGACTTGGCACTTGACACATCCGCTTTTATTGATTCCTTAAGAAGCTTTAGCTTATCTGCCGTCAATTCAGTATCAGACTTAAGGTCTTTTATCTGTGTTTTAATGCTTTGGATATTTTTCCTGACAGCCTCTATCTGCGAGCTATCAACTCCCTTTAAGCCCTCAATAGCGGAAAGAGTATTCTCAGCAAGCTGCTCTACCGTATCAAAGCTAGCCACGGAAACAGATATATCCGCAGTATCGGCATCAGCTAATCCCGACGCATTTAAGAGCTGTATGGAGTTTTCCAGCACATCGAGCTGGCTGTTTATGTTTGATAAGCTTATGTCGACCATCTGTGTGATGGTTTGTGCTGTCTGTGCACCCGAAAGCACCGATGACTGCATGCCGCTTACCGATGACTGTCCCCCGTCAATCAGCCCCTGCACACTCGGAAGCAGTGACTGTGTCGAGCCTATCAGGCTGTCTGCTGAATCCGTGAGCATGGCAAATGTATCGAGCATGCCTGCATATGTAGAAAGAGTCGTATCCATATCCTTTAGCTTGTCAACAACTGTTCCGGCCAGGTTATCGCCTGATTTGCCGTCTCCCACTATGAGCTCTCCCGACTTTGACGCTATCTCTGTAATCGTGCTCACCATTGAAGAGTTTACAGACTGCTGCACCGTGGTCTTGACCTTTGAGGTTATCTTTGTTGCTATGGCATTTTTCTTGCTGTTTTCATAGTATTCTATCTGCGGATTGACCGGCTCACCGCTTAGGAAGCTAAGCATATCAGCTGAAAAATCCTTCGGCACTATAAATGCTGCATAGCACTTTCCACTATAAACATACTCCAGTGCCTCTTTACTGCTATCTGTGAAAATCCAGCCAATTGCATCGTTTTCCTTCAGTCCCTTTATGACGCTGTCTCCCATACATAGCTTTAAATCACCGACGCTCATTCCCTCATCCTCAGAATATACTGCTATGTGCATCTGTGATGTAGCTTCCTCTCCGTAAGGATCCCAGTTGGACATAATATTAAACCATGCATATAAAGCCGGGATGATGCCAAGTCCCATAATAATGACTATGGCAACCACATTTGTGGATATACGTTTCAGGTCAGCCAGATATATTTGAAATATTTTTTTCATTGCTCGGCATCCTCCCCTGTACTTTGCTGCATCGTATCAAATCTCTGCTCCACTCTTTCGGCTATTTCCTGCACCCTGTCCTCAATCTGCACGACAGGACTCACGCTCATATTCTGCGCATCACAGCCGCTTATCTCATTCATCTTCTCCTGCAGCTTATAGTCCACATACTCGACTCCGATTAAATACACTGCAATAGCAAACAGACTCACTATCCACAGCACAAGAAAAATGATTTTGGAGCTGTCCGGCACAATCATCAGCAGCACAAGAAAAAAGAGCGGAATGATGTATATGCACCTTAATCCTATTTTTATCCGTTTTTGATTCTGCTCATGGATGGTCTTTTCATATCCGACCAGCTTATCGTACATCTCGCGCAATCTCTTATCATCGGATAGTGGCTGCTCATTCACATTGTTATTTGCATTGTTATTTGCATTATTATTCATATCATTATCCATATTGGAATCTTTATTACTGTTTCTACCTGTATCCTGCATACTTTCCTTCCTGCTTTATAGCTTACGGCACATCAGAAGTACCATATTAATATGCCAATTATTAATTTATTAATTGTACATTTAACTATAGCATCTCAGTATCTTCCATACGTTTCTCTATAAAATGATTGAGTCTGATAAACGGCTTTCGTATCACAAGTCCTATCACCAAAGAGGCTGCGCCAAAAAGTAAAAGCGTGATATAACATTTGCCGAGTGTATTTTCGTACATACCTCCTATACACTCCCTCATCGCATTTATCGCATATGGGAATGGGAAGAAAATATACACTGCCCTGAAAAATGACGGCAGCGCCTCTATCGGATATGTGCCGCCGCTTCCTGCAATCTGAAGTACCATGACAACCACCGCCAGTGCCTTTCCTATATCACCAAAGGATATGGTCAGAGAATATATGAGCAGTGAAAATGTAAGGCTTGTCACTGCGCCTGTCACAATAAATGAAACCGGATGCACACACTGTATTTTAAGCAGGTATAAATCACCTAGCACAATAATAAAAGTCTGTACCTGTGACAGTAAAAAGAACGTCAGATATCTGCCAAAATAAAGCTGTGAAGGCTTTAGTTTCCCAAGCCCCTTAGCATCCGCGTGAACCTTTACCAGCGAAACAAGTATAGTCATGCCCACCCATATGGCAAGTGTGGTGTAAAAAGGTGCTACTCCGGAGCCATAATTGGCTATCTCGTAGATATAATTATCTGATACCTGCACCGGCTCTGAAAAGAAGCTGCCAAGCTTTTCAGGATTCCCCGAAAGCAGATTCACTATGATATCAGCTTTTTCATCCTCAGAGGCTGCTTCAAGCTTGTCGAGTGTCGTATTTATCTTGTCAGATGCTGATTCTATGACTCCCTTAAGCTGTGTCATGCTCATATTGAGTGTATCAAGCGTACTGTCCACTCCGTCAAACACCTGCGCCATGGAGCCTGATGTCTGACTTAGATTGCCAAGTGTGGTCTGCATTGAATCAAGAACAGACGACATACTGCTTATCATGCCGTCCACCTGTGGCACTATCTGTGAGGTATATGTATCATTCACTGCTGACGCGGTCGATGAAAGAGCCGACATTACTCTCTTAAGTGTTTCTGCAGAATTCTGTGTCTTTCCCGATAAATCCACAGACTGTGTGCTTTCTATCATGCTCTTTGTCTGTTCCTTAACAAGCTCTATATTGGAAATAAGTGTGCCGACATGGGTATTGTCCATATCCGGCTTAATTTTGTTGATTTTGTCCTCAAGAGTGTCAATATTACCTTTCAAAGCATCCGCTGACTGTTTAATATTTTGCACATCACTTTGAATAGTATTTACATCCTGCGACAGATTTGCATCTGAAATCTGCTTTGATATATCATCAATCGAGCTCTTCACCTTTGCTAATGCCGATGTGATATCTGCGCTAAAGCTGTCGAAAGATTGTCTGGTGGACTGCAGATCATTTTTACTCTCTTCAAGCCTGTCTGTGCCCTTTGCAAGCTTATCCTGTCCATCTTTGAGTGCTTCGCCCGTTTCTTTAGACACCTGTGATAATGCCTTATTTCCGTCAATAAACGTATCTATCATGGCATCGTACTGCGCAAGACTCTCAGATACCACTTCAAGCTTACCGGTCATCTGCCCCACAGCATCCTTTTCCTTCATGTCATCGGATATTACGTTGGTCTCCTTAAATACCTGCTCTGCAAGCACCTTTATAAACTGCTTATTAATACTTGATTTAACAGCACTTGCTGCACTGTCCGTTATCTTTGTCGCAACAGCATTTTTCTTGTCGTTGAGATAGTAGGTAATCCTTGGATTTTCAATATTGTCAGCTACACCATGATACATGCTGTAGGTAAACTGCTCATCTATGACAAGTGCAGAATAATATCTGCCTGACTTAACACCCTCAACAGCCTTTTCCTCTGATTTAACAAATTTCCAGCCTATAGTATCCTTTTGCTTTAATGACTCTACCACACCATCGCCCATATTTACAGTTTCGCTGTCATTCTTCGTCCAGCCCTTGTCCAGATTGACTACTGCAATTGCTATATTTCCGGTGTTGCCATACGGATCCCAGTTGGCATAGATATTAAACCATGCATACAGCGCCGGCAGCACGCACAGTCCAATAACTATAATGAGTACAAGCACATTTCGGAATATGCCGCACATATCTCTTTTAAAAATTCTTAAAATATCAGCCATGAATCATCCTCTTATATCCGGTGTTTATATCCGGTGCTGTTTAAGCTCCCCAATAAAATACAATGAGCCAAATGCAACATTTTTCGTATCTCTTTTCAGGTGCTTTCTTATCTCATCAACTCCTGAAAGCTCTGTTGCCTCAACTCCCTCTTTTCTGATAAAATCAGCAAGGTGCGATGCCTGCAGTGCCCTGTCTGAATCCGGTGTCACTGTATAAAACTCCTCAGCAAGAGGTAAAATCTCACGTATCATGGCATCGTAGTCCTTATCAGCCATGACTCCCATGAAAAAGCAAAATTTCTCACCCGGATACATCTGCATGAGGCTCTCCCTAAGTGCATCAACTCCATTGCTGTTGTGTGCTCCGTCCACCAGCAGAAACGGCTCCTTTGATACTATCTCCATGCGTCCCGGCCACACAGCCTCTTCAAGTGCACTCTTTATCCTGTCATTCAGGTTTGTTTTCTCGCTCTTTGGCCCTGTCTTATCATATTGAATTTCGTATTCCGGCCCGCTATAGTGCTTTCCCAGCACATACCGCGCCGCAAGCTCTGCCGCTGCAGCATTCTCCCACTGAAATGTGCCACAAAGCCTCAGTGCGTAGCCGCTGCAGCGTGCTATATCGCTTTGCTCCACAGTAATTATCCGTGCATGCCTTTTTTGCGCTTCCTGCTCAATCACCTGCATGGCACGTTTATCCTGCTGTTCCACCACCACTGTGCTGTTTTCCTTTATGATACCGGCCTTCTCAGCCGCTATATCCGCTATATCACTGCCAAGGATAGCCATATGGTCATAGCCTATCTTTGTAATAACGGCACATTGCGGTGTGCCGATTGCATTTGTTGAGTCAAGTCTGCCTCCGAGCCCTGTCTCAATGACCATGTAATCGCACTGCTGCTCCTCAAAGTACAAAAGAGCCATGGCAAGGCAGTAGTCAAACATCGTAAGTCCTATGCCAAAATCTATATCAAGCAGATAGTTTCCAAGCCGTGTGACATCCTCCTTAGCTATCATACGCCCATCAACCGTGATGCGCTCCTCAAAATCTACCAGATGCGGTGATACAAACGTGCCTACCCTCATATGCTCTTTTTTTAATATACTAGAAAAAAAAGCGCACACCGAGCCCTTTCCATTGGTGCCTGCCACATGGATATACGGTATTATGCGCTTTTGCTTTCCTTTTTCTCTCAGCACCTTTATGACCTGTGCTGTCACCACCACTCCCGGCTCATTGCCGAAACGGCGTGTGTTTTCTATTTTGTTTAAAACCTGTGTGTAATCTAAATTTCCCATGCCATCATTATAATATATCCGGCCGATAAAATAAAGACCATATCCTTATACTGCTATAATAATGCCTCCGTCATTTGCATACATGCTTGAGATGCCGGCAGTATCCACAATGACAATCTTCTTAAATCTGGCAAGCTTCTCAAGGCATGCCTTCACATACTGTGCACGCTCCGGGCAGTTGCAGTGTGAAATTGCAAGAATCCTGTGCTCACAGTCCTTTGTGGCAGCCACAACATCCTCTACCATCTTGGCAAGTGCCCTCTTAATGCCTCTGGCCTGGCCAAGCTGCTGGATTGAACCCTCATCGGTTGAGCCCATGACAGGCTTTATATTTAAAGTGCTGGCCACAAAAGCCTTCAGGTTGCTTAATCGTCCTGCCTTTCTTAATGTATCAAGTGTCTCAAGCACAAAGAAGGTATTCATGGAAGAAATATACTCCTCGGTCTGCTTTACAACCTCATCAAATGAAAGTCCACTCTCTTCAAACTCCTGTACCTTCATGCCGATTAGTGTCTCGCCTATAGATGCTGAGCGGGAATTGAATACATAGATTTGCTTGCCACAGTCCTCATGCTCCTCGTTGTACAGATTGACTGCTAAAACAGCGCTGTTGTATGAGCCGCTGAGCTTGCCCGAAAGTGTGACAACATATACATGGTCAGCCTCTCCCTCAAAGGCCTGCATATATTCCTCAGGAGACGGGCATGACGACTTTGGTCCCTTTACACTCTCCTTTACTCTTCTTAAGAAATCATGCTGGTCAAAGCTCTCATCATCGCGGATTCTGTATCCGTCAACATCAAGCTCGAGTGCCACATTGCAAAAATGTCCATCCTTCTTAAGGCTATCTGTGAGCTCACCACAGCTATCTATTATAATCTTATACATATCTATTCCTCCTGCACTATATGATAATAAAAGTTTAAATTACTTTTTTAAAAGTTATTTCATTCCGTAACAAGTAGTTTTCATTACTACGTCATATTAACACGAAAACTAAACTTATGCAAGAGGTTTCTGTATTTATTTTCCCATAATGGTTATCTGCCCTTTAATGGTACCCGAAAAAGGCCGTCACACAGTCGCTTAAGGCTTTCATGTCGCGTACTCCCATAAGCTCACAGGCTGAGTGCATTGCAAGAATAGGTATACCTATATCCACAGTCTTTACCGGCAGAAGCGTACCTGCAATCGAGCCCAGTGTGCTGCCGCCACGGCTGTCCGAACGATTCACAAAACGCTGGTAAGGTATGCCCTTTTCATCACACAGCTGACAGAGAATGGCGATAGCCTGTGCATCCGTAGCATACGACTGCGAACACGCCTGCTTGATACAAAAGCCTTTACCCATGACAGGCTTATTTGTGATATCCATCTTTTCCTTTTTATTAGGATGAAGCGCATGAGCCACATCAACAGACAAAAGCATGGCATCATATATGCTCTCATCTATTTCATTTTCTGAAAGGTCCATATTTCTTAAAATACGCCTGAGCATATCGTGAAGCATTATAGAGGCAGCGCCCTGCTTACTGTTACTTCCAATCTCCTCATGGTCAAAAAGCGCTATGATGTTTATTCCATCAGCTCTGTTTCCATCCTCTATCGCATCAAGAAGAGCCCTGCAGGATGACTGGTTGTCGATTCTCGGTGATGAAATCATGGTGTCATTCACACCGACAAAGCAAGGCTCCTCCACACAAAATGTATTGAGCTCAAAGTCTATGATATCGCTCTTTTCCACAGACAGCTCTCTAGCCAGAAAACTAAGGAAATAATCCGTGGTCATTTCATCCTCAGGTATTGAATCAAGCACCGGCATCAGATCCACCTGATTATTTATCTCGACTCCCTTATTCACATCCCTGTTCATATGGATGGCAAGATTTGGAATAATCATGACAGGCTTTTTAGACCTATATAGCACCATACGCGGATTGAACACATCCTCACTCTTTATAGCCACGCGCCCTGCCACTCCGAGAGGTCTGTCAAACCATGTGTTTAAAATCGGTCCTCCATACACCTCTACATTGACCTGTGCATATGAGTTTGTCATAAAATCCGGATTTGGCTTTATGCGAAGATATGGATAGTCTGTGTGAGCTGCCGCTATTCGCACCATATCCTTTTTGTTGTAGCCGCTTCCTACCGTAAACGCAAACATGGTCGTATCATGGTGATTTAAGACATACCTGCCACCGCGCACAAGCTTCCAGTCACCTGTATAATCTATCTCCTCAAATCCGTTTTCCAAAAGCTCCTGCTTTGCAGCCTTCACACACTCGCATGGTGAAACAGCCGCTTTTAGTAAATCAAATAATTTTTCCTGTTTCATGGATTGCCTCCTGTTTTTATTGCATAACGCATTTATTCTACCACGGACTTTACAATTATTCCAGTTGAACAGGCTTTATTTTTAAGGCTATTTTTATATCTATTTTTATGGCATAATCCGCAAATCTGATGTATGATATAATAATCGATAACTATTCAAAACCACTTAGAACAATCATTCGCTGTCACATACAATGTGGAAAATGAGGAGAAATTATGATATCAATTGAACTGACAGACACAAAGGACTTTATGAACAAGCTGCTTCGCACAGAAATCTTTGACAACTTCCTGCTCCAGGAGGCCGTCATCACAAAGGCAGCCTCATACGTCATAGATGGTCACCTGCAAAAGGGCTTTTACAGCTCCACAGAGCTTGAGGAAAATGGTATAGCGGGCTATAGCATACTCCCCTTTAGGATGCTTCGCACAAACTGCTTTGACCTGATAAAGGGCCGACAGACTCCATCGTCATTCAAGTTTGTCTTTCTGCTTTCACCTGAAAATATGGAGCACACCCTAAGCAGTCTGCACTCTGCTTTCACCGTGTCCGATATCAGTGGTTTTTTCATAAATATCAGGTATCAGAGCCAGCTTCTGACTCTGACAACCGGAATATCCTACAATATTTTTTCAGCGGATAAGACCTTAGACAGTGAATGGGATAAGCTTGTAATGAAATTTTTAGCAAATAATGACATAAACTTTAAAGAACTTTGACTTTATTGCTTTACATATTAAACCTGTTATGCTATTCTAACGTTAGTTGCGTAAGCAGCATTATTATTATTTGGAGGTACTTTCGATGAGCAAAGGTACAGTAAAATGGTTCAATAACCAAAAAGGTTACGGATTCATCACAGCCGAGGACGGAAAGGATGTATTCGTACATTTCTCAGGACTTAACATGGAGGGCTTCAAAACTCTCGAGGAAGGTGCAGCAGTAGAGTTCGATATCACTGATGGCGCTAAAGGTCCACAGGCAGTTAACGTTGAGGTAGTTAAATAATTTTGACCACTCAGGCAATCTAGTTTCTATGTACCTTTTTCTTTATTATATATTTAGGTAAAATTATAGTTACAAAAATGTTAATTGGGGAATAAGATATAAGAATCATGATTAAAAAAGAAGAGTTCATTTTGAACTCTTCTTTTTTGTGCTTTTTTATTTGAATGATTTTAGTTGTTTACACGATGATGAGACATCGGTGAGCTTGTGGTGAGTGGTAAAAATGTATAACCATTCGCCTGTCCCCACTGGATAATCTGCTCGACCGCATTGACACTGAAATCCTTTATGTCGTGCTGCAATACAACTGATACGTTGTGGCTCTGTACTCCTGAAATGACATTCTGCACTACCTGTTCCGTGCTGATTGGCTTGCTGTTTGCATCTCCGCTCGATACATTCCAGTCACAGTATAAAAGCCCTCTTGCTGTCACATCATTTACGAGCTGTGTCATAATGCCCGGACAATAATCCTTACTTACAGTATTTGATGAGCCACCCGGGAATCTGATGATTGACGCATCATTTCCTGTCTGTGCCTTTATGATACTGTTCATCTGCTCAAGGTCATCAAAAAATGCCTGCTCACTTGTATATATCTGGTTGTATTTGTGGCTGGCAGAGTGGATAGCCACTGTATGTCCTCTCTTTGCCTCCTCTGCTATCATGTTCTGATAGTCAGGATGTGTATTTGTAACAAAGAAGGTGGCCTTTACATTGTATTTATCAAGCACATCTAATAGCCCCTGTGTATACTTTCCGGGACCATCGTCAAAGGTCAGATAAATAATCTTGTTGCCCGGATTTACTGTGTCTGCCGTGGCAGCCGGATCATACACACTGACCACTCTTGTAGCTGTAGCCTTATTGCCTGATGAATCTGAGACCTCATATGTCACAGTATACTTTCCTGCCTTATCCTTATCTACCTTATCTCCTGATACCTTGACACTGTCTGTAATGTCTCCGTCACAATTGTCTGTTGCCGTATATCCCGGATCACTGTACTTATCACCCTTTTTAACTGACATAAAATCATCACCCGAAAGCTTTATCTGCGGTGCAGTGGTATCTGTGACATGCACAGTCCTTTTGACCTCGCTCTCATTCTTTGACGAGTCAGCGACACTGTACTTTATCTCATAGTCTCCCGGCTTTGAAGTATCGACAGCTCCTGTGACTGATACCTTGTCTGTCAGATCCCCATCATAGTTGTCTGTTGCCGTATATCCCGGGTCACTGAACTCGCTGCCTGCCTCTACAGTCATCTCTGCATCGCCATTTAATGTAATCTCCGGAGCCTTCTTATCCCTCACCTCAACCTTGATTGTCTGTGTCGCAGTTTTTTTACCGTATTGAGCAGTTACCTTTATCTCGTATGAACCTGTCTTTGTCGCATCGACATTACTGTCTATAGTGCATTTTATCTCTTTTCCCTTTCGGTTTATAAGCCTGCCTCTGACATACGCCTTGATTTTTGGTACCTCAAACTTTTTGCCATACTCAACAGTAATACCGTTTTTGAACTTGCTGCTGAACTCAATATGTGAATCAAAGCATGTGATATACACTATAAACGCCACCACCAGAACTATTGCAGCCGTAAGTATGCCGATAATCATCTTTTTATTTTTGTCCATTTTTCCAATCCTCTTTAGCATTTTATAATTATTCTCTCTATATTATTACTCAAACCTGATAATATTATTTCAAGCAGTATCTATTATAGCGTTAAACAATCTTTTTTGCTACTGCAAATTCCTTGAGAATTTCTTAATGTTGGCTTCATATATTTCATTTATGTTACAATTGTTTCTTTATCATGAATACCTCCGGTGCAGTCTTAATAAGTAATTAATTTATTTAATATATTTGTTACTATTCAGTTCTCAATATGACTAACCACATATCTTTTTGCAGATATTCGCAATCACAAAAATCCCCCGAACAAGTCGGGGGATTTAAAAAGCTTATGCTGTAACAATCATTTTATTACTGCTCCTTACGGTGCATCTCAAATGTCTCCATATGGTAGTTGGCGATGTTGTCACGAATCTTTCTGTCATCTGCTCTGCTTAAGAGATCATCACGGAACTTCTTGGTAGTCACCATGTCATTGTATGAGCTTGGTCCGCCTACGCAGCCGCCCTCACATGCCATTCCCTCAATGAAGTTCTCAGGAAGCTTGCCTGCCTTCATGAGGAGAAGTGCCTTCTTACACTCTGCTGCTCCGTTTGCCTTGCAAACCTTACAATCAACATCCTCGCCTTTTTCCTTCATGCTCTCGATTACGGCTGCTGTAACTCCGCCTGAGTTTGCGAAACGCTTACCGAATACTGAGCCCTCCTGATATGAGGTATCATCAGCCTCAAGCTGTACTCCCTTTGCCTTCATAATAGCACGAATCTCGCTGAAGGTAAGTACATAATCTGCATTGCCCTCTATCTTCTGATCATGTACCTCTGACTTCTTGGCAACACATGGTCCGATGAATACTGTAACTGCATCAGGGTCCTTTGCCTTTATCATTCTTGAAACTGCACACATAGGTGAAACAGTTGTAGAAATCTTGTCAGCAAGCTCAGGATAGTGCTTTCTAACCATATTTACAAATCCAGGACAGCATGATGTAACCTTCTTCTCTCCTGCCTCATATGCCTCAAGCCACTCATCAGCCTCGTATGCTGCTGTCATATCTCCTCCGAGTGCTACCTCAACAAAACCGTTGAAGCCAACTGCCTGCATAGCTTTCTTCCAGCTGTTCATAGTGATATTTGCGCCAAACTGTCCCTCTGCTGCAGGTGCAACCATAGCGTATACATGCTTGTTATCTGACTTGATTGCATCGATTACATCTACGATGTATGTCTTTGATCCGATAGCTCCGAATGGACAGCTGTGGATACACTTACCACATCTGATACATTTGCTCTCATCAATCACTGAAATGCCGTACTCATTGTATGTAATGGCGTTTACAGGGCAAGAGAACTTACATGGTCTCTTTAAATGAGCGATAGCGTTGTAAGGACATGCCTGTGCACAGCGTCCACACTCCTTACACTTCTGTGGATCGATATGTGAGCGGAGACGTCCTGCCTCGATTGCTCCGAACTTACATGCATTGATACAAGCCTTGCCAAGACAGTTCTGACAGTTCTCAGTAACTGTGTAGCTCGAAATCGGACAATCCTCACATGCTGAGCTGATTACCTGGATGATATTGCCGTCATCGTTTGCGCTTGGTGCTTTACCCTCTGCAAGTCTGACACGTTGACGGATGATTTCTCTCTCCTTGTAGATACAGCAACGGAACTGAGGTGTCGGTCCCGGAATAAGTGTAAATGGGATGTCATCTCTGATCTCATCGAGGTTACCTGCAAATGCAGCCTTTGCGACCTCAAGCAAAACTGCATGTTTGATTTTGATTACGTTTTCGTCAGCGTACATATTATCTCCTTTTCCTTAAAATAATGTATATTTTGTTACCTGATTAATTACATACTTAGAAGAATCATTATACCATGTGACACTTCCCATATCACATGACCTGATTCCTCTAAAAAAATGCTCCTAGTATTTATCTACTAGGAACATTCTACAAAATTTTTTAAACTTTTTCTACCCTTGTATTCATCAAAATACAAAGAATTGTTATTTTTTTCACAATAGCAGCGACTTCAATAAGAATTACTCATGGCGCAGTGCGTCAATCGGGTTTAGGTTCGCTGCCTTGTATGATGGAAGCATACCAAATATGATTCCGATTGCCATTGAAAAAAGCACCGCAAGTATAGCTGCTGCCGGACTTATCGCTGTCGGCGTACCGTTTAGCATTGAGATGACCTTAGAGAGTATCACTCCGACCAGCACTCCGACCAGACCTCCAAGACTTGTGAGCACAACAGCCTCTGTGAGGAACTGTCCAAGTATTGCTCCCTTTCCTGCTCCGATTGCTTTTTTAAGTCCTATCTCTGAGGTACGCTCTGTGACCGACACAAGCATGATATTCATGACGCCGATACCACCGACTAGCAGTGATATTCCAGCAATCCAGATCAGCATCATGTTGGTTGACTGGCTGAGCTGCTGTATCTGCTTTGCCTGCTCCTGTAAATCCTGTGCCTTGTAGGTCACATCAGAGCCGTCTGTAACATTTAAATTGCTGTTAAGTATCTCCTCAGCAGCCTTTCCCACTGTAGCCATGGTATCCGTGCTGTCTGCCTTAAGCAAAAGGTTCTGCGGCTCATCATAACCAAATATAACCGGCCATGTTCCGCTTGGCACAAATACATTGCCCTGGCTGTCATCATGGGCATACATATAGTAATCATCCATTGAGTTTATTACCAGGTCATAGCTGTCCTTTTCCGTGACTACACCGACTACTGTAAACGGATATCCCTGTATCTCTACTGTCTTGCCGAGCGCGCTCTCTCCTGAAAACAGGCTGCTCTCCACGCTCTCATCAATAAGAGCCACCCTGCGTGCATTTGCATAGTCATTCTTTGAGAAGCCTCTGCCCTTCATGACTACATAGCTTGCAGTATCGAAATATCCGTCATCGACACCTGTTATATTGCCGCCCGAAAGCGCCGTGTTCAGATAATAGACTGCATTAGAAGCCTGTCTTGTACGGTAAAGAGCTGCATTTTTCACATGGTCGAGCTCCTTTATGCTGTCAAGTGTGGCAGCCGATACCTCAGTCACTCCCGCCGGCGCCGTTTCATATGATAAATCCATATCATAGCCATCCTTCTGCAGTGTGACCTTTACGTTATTACTTCCCGAACCTATGAGGTTCTTTTCTATCTGTTCGTTTGTGCCCTGAATTGTGGAAACAATCGCAATAATTGCTGCAATTCCGATGATGATTCCAAGCATGGTCAGAAACGAACGCATCTTATGTGACCAGATTCCCCTAAAGGACAATCTAATATTTTCAAGCATCTTTAATCCTCCCTGCTAAACTAATACATACCATCTTCCGACACCTTGGTTTTCTCGCCCTCCCTGACTCCATACGGGAATGCAATATAGTCATCATTTGTCAGACCTGACTTTATCTCCACATATGAGCCCCAGAGCGACTTGCCTGTTTTGACAGACTGTTTTTTGAGCTTTCCGTTGTCATCCTTGTATATATATGACTGTCCGTTCTCGGTTCTGACATATGACTTGTCGATATATAGTCCACTGTCAGAGCCCTCCGATGATGTATCTATGGTCAACTCAAGTGAATCGCCCTTTTTGAGATTCTGCGGATTCTCAATGTACGCGGTGTACTCATAGAATGAGGAGTTTGGATTGCTGTCTCCATAATAGTTTACGCTGTCTGACGGCACATTGCTTATCTCGGATATCGTGCCCTCATAGGTATCACCTGTCATGTAGTTGACTGCTGATACGCTCTGTCCTATTTTTACCGTATCCAGATCCAGCTCACCGATTGTTCCGCTGATATACAGTCCTGATGCTCCCGAAAGCTGCAGGAAAGGTGTACCGTCCTTCGGTGGATTGGCAGGATCACAGACTGTTGTCACAATTCCGTCCTTCTTTGCATATACCACGCCATCCTCAAGCTCGCTCTGCAGTTCCTTTAAATCAGCCTGTGCAATTCTCTTTTGTAAATCAACATCGGCAACACTTCTGGTCTGCTCCTTTATGGCATCCTTAAGCTCATCTGCAGTGTATGTCTTTTCTTCTGCCGCGTTATCAGCTTCTGTCTGTGCGGTCTGTTCTGTGGCACTGTCTGTTTTGGTATCTGACGGCTCACTTCCTTCTGTATCATCAGAAGCATCACCTGCTGTAGTTGTGCCTGCAAGGAAAATCTTTATCTCATCGCTGTCATCATAGCTGCCAAGCCTATCTCCTCTTACGATAAGCTCCATATCAGGTGCGTTAGCATCCCCTATTACAAACCGTGCTACAGCGCTTTTATCAGCGAGTGTATTCAAAAGCTCTCCTGATACATATGAAGCTTCTGTACATGTAAATACATAAGGATCGTACTCTGTACCGCTTCCTTTGGCCTCTGACAAATCAGATATCACATCATGCTGTTCATCAGGCGTTTGCTCAGGCGCAGACGGCTGTGTGTCAGGCTGTGGCGCAGGTGTAACAGGAGTCTCGGGCTGCTTTTCAACCGGTTTAGTGTTCTTTAGCTTGTCAAGCTTCTGCTTTTCCGATGCAAGCTGGTTCTCAAGACTCTGTATCTCAAGCTGCTTCATCTCAACCGAGAGGGAAAGACTCGTCACATCATATGCAAGTAGCTTATCTCCGGCCTTTACCTGCTGATCCTTTGTGACATAAACCTCTGTCACCTTCTGTCCATCCTTTAAATTGATTGTCTGACATGCATCATCACACACCATTCCCTCACTGGTCATGGATGTGTAGTCGTTTGTCGTGCTGATCATTGAAACACTCATGACGGAAGCAAGCCCCTTGGAGTTCCTGTAACAAACAACTCCTGTGATGCTTCCCGCTGCAACTGCAACTACAAGGACAGCTATTATAATGATCTTAATTCTCTTTTTCTTTTTCATTACCTGCCTCCTGTCCTTCCTCTGTTATCTCGCCGTCTATGATGTAGACGATGCGCTTTGCCTGCTCAGCTACCTTTCTGTCATGTGTAATCATGACAACCGTCACACCGGACTCATTAAGGCTCTCAAAGAGCTCAAGCACCTGCTTGCCTGACTTTGAATCCAGAGCTCCCGTAGGCTCATCCGCAAGCAGAAGCTTTGGATGATTGACCATAGCTCTCGCTATCGCCACTCTCTGCTTCTGTCCTCCTGAAAGCTGTGTTGGCTTGAAATCAGCCCTGTCTGAAAGCCCTACACGCTCTAATGCCTCCATACCCATCTGCCTTCTGTCCTTTTTGCTCACACCGGCATATATGAGTGGCAGGCATACATTGTCCAGTGCACTCTCTCTCGGCATGAGCTGGAAATTCTGGAATACAAATCCAATTGTATCCCGTCTGACTCTCGTAAGCTCCTTTTCCTTAAGCTCACTGACAGGTCTGCCGTCAAGTATATATGTGCCCGATGTTGGCAGATCAAGACATCCCACTATATTCATGAGAGTGGTCTTGCCGGAGCCCGACGGCCCCATGATTGCCACGTACTCTCCCTCCTCAATCTGGAGTGAAACATCCTTTAAAACCGGCACCACAAGCTTATCCTGGTCATAGTTTTTATAAATATGCTGGAGTTCTAGAATCATCTACTGTACCTCCGCGTCACCTGAACCGGTGGCAGCTGAAGCACCTTCGTCCATTGTGCCATCATCAACAGGACCGCCCTCAGTGCCCTCAAGCATCTGGTCATCAAGAGCTTCTGTACCCATATCGTCATAGACTGAATCTTCACCGCCGCCATTTTCAACGTACTCTTCCCATGTCTGTGCCGGCTCACCCTCATAAAGATCATCAGATGCCCATACTATATAGTCATCCTTTGTAAGCCCTGACTTGATTTCATACATCATGAGATTCTCGTCATAGTCTCCAAGCTCAACCTTTGTCTTCTCAAGCTTATCCTTTTTATTAAGTGTCCATACATATGCATCATCGCCATCCTTTACGACATAGCTCTCATCAATCCATATACCATCCTTCACCTGCGTCTGTCCGAAATCCGGCTCCACATATACATGCTGTCCTAAAAGCATGTCGCCTGTGCCTGTAAGCTGCACATAGAAGTTGTATTTTGATGCCTTCTGCTCGCTGCTTCCATCATCATACATGCCGGAATTGCTGTTATCAGTCTGAGTATTCTCAGTATCAACCTTGCTGATGGTACCCTGCCATGTCTTTGACTCATCAACTCTCGAACGCACTATAACTGCCTGCCCCTCTGCGAGTCCACTGTTTAAAAAGCTCTGCTCATCAATTGTGCCCTTTACCCTGTAATCACCGGTGGCAACGATTGTCATAAATGCAGTATCTGCTGTGTCTGCACTCTGATTCTCATTGATTTTCTTTACAACACCAATCATTGTGCTGTTTACAGTGGCATTTTTGATGCTCTCATCATACTTTTCTATCTCTGCCTTCTTCGTGGCAATATCGTACTGAGTCTGCTTCTGCTGTGTCTGCGCCTGCTGAATCTGCAGTGTATAGTCAAGCTGCTGATCCTTTGGCGCTTCCTTCTTTTCCTTGGTGAGCTGCTCTATCTGTGCATCATAGCCGGAAAGCGTATTGTTTAAGCTCTCAAGCTCAAGCGTGGCGCTTTCCTTTTTCGCAGCAAGCTCCTTTGTATCATAGGTAAAAAGAGGTGTACCCACCTGTACCTCATCCCCCTCTGACACAAGAATATCCTTTACCGTTTTTTCACTGTCAGCCTTGATATCCATGGTATCGGCTGCTTCCACGACACCGCTGTACTTGTCAGTACTTCCCGCCTGATACATGACATCAGCGACCTTGTTTGCATAGACTCCCGATGCCTTTGCTGCATTCTTTCCCTTTGTCATTGCAATGACAACAGCTGACACAATCACTGCTATGATAAGCACAGCTGCAATCACTGAAATGATTATCTTTTTCTTTTTACTCATTTCGACCTCCCGGTTTATTATAATTAATTGATTGATTATGAATTAATCATACCAAATATATATTGCATCTGTCTTTTAAGATTTTTTTAATATTTTACTAATAAAAAATGGAGGTTAGTATGGAAATAGCATTTAGTGAGAAAATTTCTCCACAGCTGTCCGCCGCCCTGTTGTCCACCCCTTATGAGCTTGGAAAAGAGGGAGGGCTTTCAAGCGGCTATCTGCCGGAGAGTGATAGCTGGGAAGTGATAGTAAAATATGTCGGTGACATCGAAAAAATAAAAGAAAAGTATCCTTCTGTACTCATCACGAGGCTGCTCGGAAACTATGCGGTGCTCGTAATTGAGAAATCACTTGTAAATACCGTTGCCCTGTGCGATGAAATCATATATATGGAAAAGCCAAAGCAGTTTAACTACGATGTGTACGAGGGCTCGCAGGCCTCATGCATCACTCCCGTACACACCAATCCATATAATCTGACCGGAAAAGGTGTGCTCGTAGGCATTATCGACTCCGGAATTTACTATGCCCATCCGGCTTTTATACAGGATGGTGTAAGCAGAATCGCCTATCTGTGGGACCAGACTGTTTCCGATGATTCCTCACACAGTGATATCATCCCTTTCGGCACCTTATATGACCGCGATACAATCACCAAAGCCATAAATGCAGGAAACAGCTTAGAAATGCAGCGCATCTGCCCAAGCATCGACATATCCGGGCACGGCACTCATGTGGCAGGAATCGCTGCCGGAAACGGAAATGGTAATGGTAATGAACAAAATACAAAATACCGCGGTGTTGCTTATGAAAGCACTCTTATAATCGTAAAACTCAAAACCTCAGGCGGTACCAGCTTTCCCACAACAACGCAGATTATGCTGGCAGTAGATTTTTGCATAAGAAAATCAATCGATATGAACATGCCTATCGCCATAAACCTAAGCTTTGGCACAAGCAACGGCTCGCACAGCGGCACCTCACTGCTTGAAGCATACCTGGACTATATAGCAGGAAACTACCGCTGCGCTTTCTCAGTCGGCTCAGGTAACGATGGAGCCGGCTTTGGCCATGCAAACGGCAGCTCATACCCTGCCGATGCAGAGCTTGCGATAGGCTATCCTGAGCCGTCTCTTTCCATTGATTTATGGAAAAAATACTGGGATGAGATACAGCTGCGCATTAGTGCACCAAATAATGATATGCTGGAGATTCCCGATACAATTACCAATCAGGCAAAGGGCTTTACATACAGATACAATCTCGATGGGACAGACATATATATAACAGGCGGCGGTCCCTCTCCCTACTCTCCTTTTCAGGAAATATTCATTGAACTCATGGGATCGGAATATATCTCACCCGGCATCTGGAAAATATCACTTGAACCCATATCTGTAAAGGACGGCTCATGGGATATATGGCTGCCGTCAGGTGCCCTGCGCAATGCACAGACCTCATTTATCCATGCATCGCCTGATATCACCCTGACCATCCCCTCAACCGCTCAAAATGTCATATCTGTCGGAGCCTATGACAGCCAAACAAACCGCACAGCCGCCTTTTCCGGCCGAGGCTATACCTGGGCCTTTGACAGCATAAAGCCTGATATCATTGCGCCCGGTGTAGACATTATTTCATGCTCAAACACCGGAGGCTACACTTCAAAAACAGGGACATCTATGGCTGCACCGTTTGTGACCGGTGCGGCTGCGCTTCTGATGGAATGGGGAATTGTGCGTGGAAATGACCTCTATATGTATGGCGACAAGCTTAAAGCCTCTCTCATAAAAGGTGCCGGTGAAAATGTATTTACATCTGCCTCAAGGGCAGTCTCTGAAAACAGTTCCAAAAACACAAAATACCCCAACCCTGTGACGGGCTGGGGTACATTGTGCTTACTGGATAGTATTCCTTAGTGGAAGCGCTATTCGTATACATGCTTCTGATGCTTCTTTGCATCTGCCTTATTCTTTTTCTTCAATGGATGCTTTGGGTTTTTATCCATTATAATCGCTTCCTTCCGTTCGTTCTGACTACGTTATACACCTGCAATCAGCACTTGTCAAGCAAGAGTGCTATTTTTAATCAATTATTTATATTTAATGCAAAATCGCAATCATTTTGATGTCAAAGCATCGATTTGTATGCACAATTATTGACAGTTTGCTAAATTTAATTATTATCTCTTCATCACACTCTTTTTAAACACAGTCATCGCAATTCAAAAAAATACATCATTACATAGCTGCCAAATATACAAAATATGCTGCATAGCAAAGCAGCATCACCACTCCACATGGCTTTCTAAGCTCTTTATGTCTTATCGTACCTCCCCACAGGAGCACACCGCACAGGATTGCCACAACTGTATCAATCACAAACCTGCTCTCAAACGGTACCGGACAAATGAGAGCTACTGTTCCGATTACAAAGAGTATATTGAAAATATTGCTGCCGACTATATTTCCAATCGCTATACCGGCATTTCCCTTGCGTGCTGCTGAAACAGATGTAACAAGCTCCGGAAGAGATGTGCCGAATGCAACGATTGTCAGTCCGATAAAGCGCTCACTCATGCCGCAGGCTCTTGCTATGGTCGTGGCACCGTTTACGACAAGCTGGCTTCCAATTACGACGCACACACCGCCCAGCACAATAAAGAGCAGACATTTCCATACCGGATATAGCTTTACCGACTGCTCATCACCGCTGTCATTGCCCTTTTTTGCCAGAAAATACAAATAAAGCAGATATGCAATAAATAAAATCCACAGTATAACACCCTCAATGAATGTGATTTCATTGCCTGTCATTCCCATCACGAGAAGCACCGCTGTGATAAGAAGCATGTACGGTATCTCGTATTTGAAGGTGGTTTTTTGTATGGCTACATTTGTGATGAGTGCCGTCACTCCCAGGATTATAAGGATATTTAGGATATTGCTGCCGACAATATTGCCGACTGTAATCCCCGCATTACCCTTTATTCCTGCAGTGATGCTGACTGCCGCCTCCGGCAGCGACGTGCCCATCGCCACAATCGTCAGTCCAATCACAAGCTGCGGAATACCAAATTTCCCGGCGAGCGCCGCCGCTCCATCCACAAACACATCCGCGCCCTTCACCAGTGCTACAAAGCCTGCTATAAGCAGTAAAATTGCTACAAAAATCATAATTTTCCTCCTTCTGCTGTCCTTTTTAAGGATGCCTGATTAATTGATAGTTACAGCTATGTCCTATCAGCAGAAGGTTTTTGTATACAAAAAAGGCGACACTTCTGCTGTATAAAACAACAAAAGTCTCGCCATTTAATCACTCTCCGGATTGCTGTCATATATGTATGATATGTATGAGCAATCGTACTGACGGATAAGTAAGCACTCTCGTGCCGGCTACTCCCTTTCACTTATATACTATGATATGTCAACGCAGTGTATTCGTCAAGAGAAAGTTTTTCTTGCCTTTATCACGCTAACGTGGTAGCATGGTTACTAAATAAACTATTAAAGAGGTACTACAAATGAAAACATCAGAAATTATTGTATTTATCGTCTATCTGCTGTGCATGCTGGGTATCGGTATCTTCTTCTTCGTGAAAAACAGAAACGGCGGAGAAAAGACCTACTTCCTCGGCGGACGTGAGATGGGACCATGGGTTGCGGCGCTGTCAGCCGGAGCCTCAGACATGAGTGCATGGGTACTCATGGGACTTCCTACTTCTATCTATGCACTGGGCTTAGGTCAGGTATGGATTCCTGTAGGACTTGCAATCGGCTACACTATAAGTTGGCTGCTAGAGGCCCCTAGACTGAGAAAATTCTCGATTGTAGCAAACGACTCCATCACCATTCCGCAGTATCTGACCAACAGATTCCTGTCCAAATCACTTGCACTGCAGGTGATTTGTGCAATTGTGTTTTTGGTTGCATACACTATTTATTCGGCATCGAGCGTAAAGGCATGTGGTACTCTTTTCCACACTGTAATAGGAATGGATCCACAGATTGCCATGTATCTTGCAGCAGTTGTCATCGTAGGCTATACCTTCCTCGGCGGCTTCTCGGCTGTATGCTGGACCGATTTTTTCCAGGGCATGCTCGTGCTTGGTTCTATGTTTATAGCACCGATTTTTGCAGCATTTATGCTTGATACATCATCTATGTCAGCACTCTCGGGCGGTTACTTAAATCCATTCTCAAGCTGGCAGGATATCGTGTCAGGACTGGCATGGGGACTTGGTTACTTTGGTATGCCACATATCATCATCAGATTCATGTCCATCAAATCACAGAAGGATTTGAAAAAATCAGCAAAAATCGGAATCACATGGACTCTGCTTATTGTATTTTTTGCGACTTTAATCGGAGTAATCGGAAGACTTTTCCTTGGCTTTGACGAATCAATCAATGAAAACTCTCTTGTTTTCATCCAGATTGTAAGAAAGATTTTCCCGGGTGTTATCTCAGGTATACTCCTCTCAGCAGTGCTTGCCGCTTCCATGAGTACCGCAGACAGCCAGCTGCTTGCTGCTTCATCTGCTTTCTCGAGTGATGTGTACAAGCCTGTCATCAGAAAAGGCAAGGCAAGTGACAAAGAGATGATGTGGACCGGCCGTATTGTCGTTCTTGGAATCTCTGTTGCAGCACTCATCATCGCATCAAACCCTAATGCCGGCTCTATCATGGCACTTGTTTCCAATGCATGGGGTATCTTTGGAGCTGCCTTTGGACCTGCAATCATGCTCAGCCTCTTCTGGAAGCGCTTTAACTTCAAGGGTGCTGTTGCAGGAATCATAACAGGTGCTACCGTTGATATATTGTGGTATGCATTCCTCACATCAACCGGAATCTACGAGCTGCTGCCGGGATTTGTTTTAGGACTTATCGCAGCCGTTGTTGTGACACTTTGCACAAATGAGCCTTCAAAAGAGGTTTATGAGCTCTTCGATAAGGCTCAAAAATTTGATGAGTAATTGAAATAATTAATCATTTAAAAACATAAGTAAAACCGTCGTACCCTGCCATTTACGGCCCGGTACGACGGTTTTATTTTTTTCTTATGCTTTATGTTGTGCTTTTAGAAGAGCTGCTTTAGTACCTGCATTGGTATTTACCTTTACAAAGGCAAATGTGCTGAAATGGTCTGTCTCAAATACAATTCCTTTAACTTCTACAGATGAAGCACTCGCTCTTTAATCTCCTGGGTTCTTCCCTGATTCCAGAACTGTGTGCCTATATAGCCGCATGTACGGCGGGCTACACTCATCTTGTTCTGGTCGCGGTTGCCACAGTGTGGGCACTCCCAGATGAGCTTGCCTGAGCCCTCTTCCTCTACGATTTTGATTTCTCCGTCGTAGCCGCATACCTGGCAATAGTCGCTCTTTGTATTCAGCTCTGCGTACATGATATTGTCGTAAATGTACTGCATTACTGAAAGCACTGCAGGGATATTGTCCTGCATGTTTGGTACCTCCACGTAGCTGATAGCGCCACCCGGAGACAGCTTCTGGAACTGGGACTCAAACTTTAGCTTGTCAAATGCATTAATCTGCTCTGTTACATGCACATGGTAGCTGTTTGTAATATAGTTCTTGTCGGTAACACCCTTTATGATACCAAAGCGCTTCTGTAAGCACTTCGCGAACTTATAGGTGGTAGACTCAAGCGGTGTGCCATATATACTGAAATCGATGTTTGACTCCTTTTTCCACTGCTCACATGCATCGTTTAAGCGCTGCATTACCTTAAGTGCAAACGGTGTTCCCTCTTTTGGCTCTGTGTGTGATACTCCCTTCATATAGCGTACACACTCACAAAGTCCTGCATAGCCGAGTGAGATTGTTGAGTATCCGTTAAATAATAATGGGTCTATAACCTCTCCCTTTTTCAGACGTGCAAGTGCTCCGTTCTGCCAGAGAATCGGTGCTACATCGGATTTGGTACCAAGAAGCCTCTTATGTCTGCACATAAGTGCTCTATGACACAGCTCAAGTCTCTCATCAAGTATCTTCCAGAATTTTTCCTCATCCTTTTCTGATGAGCATGCCACATCAACGAGATTTAAGGTGACAACACCCTGGTTGAAACGTCCATAGTATTTACGCTTGTTTGGATCAAAGTTCTTGGCATGTGCCACATTGCCTGCTGTCTGTGAGCATCTGTCCACTGTGAGGAATGAACGGCAGCCCATGCATGTATACACATCTCCGTCCTTAAGCTCCTTCATGACCTTCTCTGAAATATAATCAGGCACCATTCTCTTTGCAGAACACTGTGCCGCAAGCACTGTGAGATTCCAGTACTTTGAATCCTCTGTGATATTATCATCCTCAAGCACATATATGAGCTTAGGGAATGCCGGTGTGATATATACACCCTTTTCGTTCTTTACGCCCTTTATTCTCTGGTGCAGCATCTCCTCAATGATTGCGGCAAGATCTGCCTTTGTCTGCGGATCGGATACCTCATTCAGGTACATGAATACTGTGATAAACGGTGCCTGTCCGTTTGTAGTCATGAGCGTGATGACCTGATACTGAATCATCTGCACACCGCGGTTGATTTCTTCCTTGACACGAAGCTCTGCTACCTCGTTGATTTTTTCTTCATCTAAATCAAGGCCTACGCTCTCGAATTCCATTTGCACCTGCTTTCTGAACTTCTCACGACTGACCTGTACAAATGGTGCCAGATGTGCAAGCGAGATACTCTGTCCACCATACTGTGAGCTGGCAATCTGTGCGATAGCCTGTGTAGCAATGTTGCAGGCTGTTGAAAAGCTCTTTGGTGTGTCAATCATAGTCTCACTGATTACTGTGCCGTTCTGAAGCATGTCCTCAAGGTTTACAAGACAGCAGTTGTGCATATGCTGTGCAAAATAATCTGCATCGTGGAAATGGATAAGCCCCTTCTCATGAGCCTCCACTATATCCTCAGGAAGCAGGAAACGGCGTGTGATATCCTTGCTCACCTCACCTGCCATGTAGTCACGCTGCACGCTGTTTACAGTAGGATTCTTGTTGGAGTTTTCCTGCTTTACCTCCTCGTTATTGCACTCAAGAAGGCTAAGAATCTGCTGGTCCGTAGAGTTTGACTTACGGACGATGGCTCTCTTATATCTGTAAGTAATGTAGTTTCTGGCTACGGTAAAGGCACGCTTGTTCATGAGCTGGTTCTCCACCATATCCTGTATCTCCTCAACGCTTGGAGAGCGCTTCATGTTCTCACATGCAGTCTCCACGTTGCTTGCAATTTCCTCAATCTGATCAGCAGTAAGCTTCTCATAGTCTAGCACTGAATCGTTTGCCTTTCTAATGGCAGCTACAATTTTGGCTGCATCAAATATATCCTCACTGCCGCTTCGCTTGATGATTTTCATGTAAATTTCTCCTCTCTGTATACTATATTCCATATAATGTAGTGTACTATATATAGTATTGTCATTCAATGCACATACTATATATATACATTTTATCATGTGTAATGGCACAAAATATGCAGCTATAAATGAGATGTAATCATTAATTCATGTCACTGCCCTGCAATGTAAAGCGGGCTTTTCACCAAACAATTACGATATAGCTACATATAAAATGCCATATTATTTAATACAAATCTGTGCATCTGTCTTTTGATGACAATCTAAATTATACAAGATATTGTTGCTATGTCAATACGCTCAACAATATTTTGTAGCATTTTGACTTATTGCACAAAAAAATCCACAATATTTATGCTACTTTTTCAACTCTGTAATTATTTTGTTACTTGTTAAGCTTTTCCATATTGTCAATCACTCTGTCCAAAAAGCCAAGCATCATGTTAAACTCCTCCTTAGAAAAGCCTTCGTGCATGGCTTCCTCTATTACCATTATATTTTCCCTTACCCTGTTTTCGTGGTCCAGTGCTTTTTGCGTCAGCTCAATCCTCTTAAGCCTTGCATCATTTTCCATAGGTGTGCGCACAATATAGCCGTTTTTTTCAAGACTTTTAAGCATATTTGTCACTGTGGCTCCTGACAGATGAAACTTTGCTTCGATATCCTTTTGAAATATATTTTGGCCCTGATTATCCATTATATATCCAATCATCATACCCTGGCTTCGCGGTATACATTCTGTTTTACTGCACCTTTTTCTGTCAAAATATCTGTCTATGCTCCTGCTGATGCGGTTTATCTTGTGTCCTAAGTATTTATCCGGTGTAAACTCCTTCATATCTGAAATCCTTTCATAAATTTTTCTTGACAATAAAAAAAGTATATCTATAATATAGTTAGCACACTAACTAATTAAATGCAAGTATTTTTTTAGTTAACCACATTACCATAAATGTGGGAAGTTTGTTTTAATCAAATATAAAATATAAGAAGAAAGGACAAAACATATGTTAAAAACACTAGGTGCCCAAATAAAGGAATACAAATGGGCTTCGATTGCGACACCTGTTTTCATGCTGCTTGAGGTGGCTGTGGATACCATAATCCCTCTTCTCATGGCATCAATCATTGACAACGGTGTCAATATGGGCGACACAAGGCATATCTATATCATGGGTGTGTGGATGATTGTCGCAGCACTGTTTGGTCTTTTGACAGGATGTCTCGGTGCAAAATATGGTGCAAAGGCCGCCATGGGCTTTGGAAAGAATCTGCGTGCTGCAATGTTTCGCAACATCCAGACCTTTTCCTTTGCAAATATTGACAGATTCTCATCCGCTAGCCTTGTCACACGTATGACAACCGATGTGACCAACATCCAGAATGCTTACATGATGCTGCTTCGCATGGCTATGAGAGCCCCTGCATCCATAATATGTGCAATGGCTATGTCATTTTTCATCAGCCCTCGCCTTGCGACAATATACTTAATCGCTGTCATTGTGCTTGGAGCTTTACTGCTTTTCATCAGTAAGGCGGCCATGAAATACTTCGACAGAGCCTTCAAGCGCTATGATGACCTGAATGAAAGCGTACAGGAAAACGTATCCGCTATCCGCGTTGTAAAGGCATACGTCCGTGAGGATTATGAGAAGAAACGTTTTTCAAAGGCAGCACAAAATATCTACGACGTATTTGTGAAGGCAGAAAGCCTTGTGGTATACAACTCTCCGCTCATGCAGTTTACAGTGTATGCCTGCATCCTGTTAATAAGCTGGCTCGGAGCTCATATGGTGGTAAGCAGCACTCTCACTACAGGTGATCTGATGGCTCTTCTCACCTATTGCATGAATATTCTGATGAACCTCATGATGCTCTCGATGGTGTTTGTAATGATTTCACTCTCACTCGCATCCGCAAGACGAATCAGCGAGGTATTAAATGAGCAGAGCACACTGCACAATCCAAAGGAACCGCTTTACGATGTGCCTGACGGAAGCATAAGCTTTAAGCATGTAACCTTCAGATATTCAGACACCGCTGAAACTCCGGTTCTGTCAGATATAAATCTAGACATAAAATCCGGTGAGACCATCGGCATCATAGGAGGAACCGGAAGCTCGAAATCTTCCCTTGTAAACCTGATAAGCCGTCTCTACGACACAGACACCGGCTCTGTAATCGTCGGAAGCCACGATGTGCGTGAATACGACATGGACACTCTCAGAAACAAGGTAGCTGTCGTGCTCCAGCAAAACGTTCTTTTCTCGGGCACCATACTCGAAAATCTGCGCTGGGGTGACAAAAACGCTACCACGGATGAGTGTATTGAGGCCTGCAAAATGGCATGCGCCGATGACTTTATCGAGTCCTTCCCTGACAAGTACAACACCTACATAGAGCAGGGCGGAACCAACGTATCCGGTGGCCAGAAGCAGCGTCTGTGTATCGCAAGGGCTCTGCTTAAAAAGCCAAGGATACTCATACTCGATGACAGTACCTCGGCTGTAGATACAGCAACAGATTCAAAAATCCGTGCTGCCCTCGCAAAAACAATACCGGGAACCACTAAGCTCATCATCGCACAGCGTATCTCATCAGTCATGGATGCTGACCGTATCATCGTGATGAATGACGGAAAAGTGGACGGCTTTGACACTCACGAAAATCTGCTTAAAAATAATGAAATCTACCGCGATGTTTACGATTCCCAGACAAACGGCGGAGGAGACTTTGATGAAGGAGGTGCTGCCTGATGCCAGGACCAAGAGGACCACGAGGTCCAAAACCCAAAATTAAAAATCCCGGTAAGCTTTTTGCGCGCCTCATGGGATTTATTTTCAAGAAATATTTACCTGCCTGCATAATTGTTGTGATATGTATCTTTGTCAGTGTACTTGCAAATGTGCAGGGAACCATGTTTACCAAAAATTTGATTGATGACTATATAGTACCACTGCTTAAGACAGGAAATCCCGACTACGGACCACTCCTTGCAGCAATGGGAAGGGTCGCCGTATTCTACGGCATTGGCGTCATCAGTACGTTTGCATACAGCAAAATAATGATCTACGTATCACAGGGCACCATTAAGAACCTGCGTGTTGAGCTCTTTTCCCATATGCAGGATCTGCCAATCCGATACTTTGACTCACATGCGCACGGCGATATCATGTCAATTTATACAAACGATATCGATACACTCCGCCAGCTCATCAGCCAGAGTCTTCCGCAGATACTTAACAGCGCTATCACTGTTGTGAGCGTTTTTGTTTCAATGGTCATATTAAATATTCCGCTCACCGTACTAACTATCGTGATGGTAATTGTAACAACAGTCGTGACAAAGAAATTTGCAGGCTTCTCCAGCCGCTATTTCCTTGCACAGCAGCGCGACCTCGGCAAGGTTAACGGCTTCATCGAGGAAATGCTCAACGGCCAGAAGGTAGTCAAGGTATTTACCCACGAGCAGGAAAATATTGAAGCCTTCGACAAAATAAACGATGAACTCTTTGAAAGCGCTTACAATGCCAACATGTACTCCAACATGCTCGGTCCTGTAAACGCACAGATTGGAAATCTAAGCTACGTGCTCTGCGCTCTTGCCGGCGGTGTTATGGCTCTTTCAGGCTTTGGCGGTCTGACCCTTGGTAAGCTTGCGAGCTTTCTGACCTTTAACAAGAGCTTTAACATGCCTATCTCGCAGGTCAGCCAGCAGTTCAACAGTATCATCATGGCACTTGCCGGATGCGACCGTATCTTCTCACTGCTCGATGAAGCGCCTGAGACTGACGAGGGCTATGTCACACTGGTAAATGCTAGGGAAGAAAACGGAAAACTCACTGAAACACCTGAGCACACCGGCTTATGGGCATGGAAGCATACTCATCAGGCTGACGGCTCTGTGGACTACAAAAAACTCGAGGGCGATGTGGTATTTGACGATGTGGATTTCGGATATGTGCCTGAGAAAATTGTACTGCACGATGTGGATCTTTTTGCAACACCCGGTCAGAAGATTGCCTTTGTTGGCACCACCGGAGCTGGAAAGACTACCATCACTAACCTTATCAACCGCTTCTACGATATAGCAGACGGCAAGATAAGATATGACGGCATCAATATAAACAAGATTAAAAAGGCTGATCTGCGCCACTCTCTTGGCATTGTTTTGCAGGATACCCACCTTTTCACAGCTACTGTCATGGAAAACATCCGCTACGGCAAGCTTGATGCCACAGATGATGAAGTATACGCAGCTGCCCGCCTGGCAAACGCCGATACGTTTATCCGCCAGCTTCCTGACGGCTACAATACTGTACTGACAGGTGACGGTGCAAACCTAAGCCAGGGCCAGCGCCAGCTTCTAGCCATTGCGCGTGCCGCTATCGCCGATCCGCCTGTGCTCATCCTCGATGAGGCTACAAGCTCAATTGATACACGTACCGAGCGTATTGTTCAGGACGGCATGGATAAGCTCATGCATGGCCGTACTACATTTGTTATCGCACACAGGCTTTCTACTGTCAGAAACAGCGACTGCATTATGGTTTTGGAGCAGGGACGCATTATTGAAAGGGGAAGTCATGATGAGCTGATTTCAAAGAAGGGAAAGTATTATCAGCTTTATACAGGAAAGACTGCGTAATTCAGTGTCATGGCATGACTACGAAAACCGGGAGACCGGGAATACGGCAGAGGGCACACCCTCATGTGCGCTAACATGAGGGTGTGCCCTTAATGCCTACCTGGATCATCTTCATTGCTTCTATTGCTGTCTTATGACTTTCAGGCGTTACGCAGGCGCAGGCATTTTCTATTACAAACACCTCTGCATCTTTACAGAACGTCTTTGCAATCGCCACGTTGCTTATTACGCATATTCCTGTGCAGAATCCGCAGAAATAAATCTCTGTATCGCTGTTGTCATATTCCGCAAGAAGTCTACCAAGCTCTTTGCTGCCAAACGTTGGCTTGTCAATATAAGTAATATCGTCACAATTAACTCCACGCTCCTTCATTGCATCTTTAAGACGAGCGTCTACTTCCCATCCGTTTGTCCATTTAATACAGTGCGTTACCGGAAGTTTCTTTCCTTCCTGAGTATTCAGATAGTTTTCATCATGCGTATCCCTTGTGAATATCACATCATCATATTTTCCTGACCTGATTTCCTCTGCAATAACATTTGTTGCCACGTCACACTCTTTGTTTCCAAGAGCTCCTGTAATAAAATCATTCTGTGCGTCCACTACTACTAAAATTTTCTTTGCCATAATTATTTTCTCCTTTATGATAGGAGCTTTCCTTTCCATCTTTGAAAGCCTTCCAAAAGTCCTGCAACTGGTCGGTATTGGAAAATATTTTATTTCTGAACCACTCCTGTATCTGCAGCTTAAATACCTCTTTAATCTCCTTGTTCGGAATTACAAGGCTATATTTTTTGTCCTCACTTTCGAAATACCAACATCCTTCTCCTGCATAAATGCAATTTATTCCGGCAATTGTATTTATGCAGCCTGTGAACAATCCATAAAAAAATTTTACTTGCGATATGCTCTGCTATAGCCAATCCTGTTCTATTTTCTTCTCTAATTGTATAAACATATCATAATACTTTTCTTTGGTTTGACGTATAATATCCATTGCAATTGCCTGATTATATGCGTGTGCAACATTATTTCTCGAAACCAATGCATCCAGCCATAATTCTTCATCACTAATCATTCCCGCCTTGTAAGCTGTTTTTAAAATTGTTCTTGGCGATCCTGTTGCGCCCTCCGCATAACCAAAATTCTCTAATAGTTCTTTCATCGCTTTCCATGATTGTTCAAAACAGATTTCATATAATCCAACCATGCCAGCAATTTCCACATTTCCATATGGTTCTTTATAAGAAAAAATGTCGTTCAAATTGACTAATGCTGCCTTAAAATTCTCAAATTTTTTCATATAGCACTACCCCCTCTCTTTTTATAGATTCCAACAATTCTTTTCTTACAGGCTTATCCAAGTCCACTATATCAAATTCCAACAACGTCGAAGTTGTTTCGTCTACATCCAAAATAAAATGACTACTGCTACCACCGCAAAATGCCAAATCTATATCACTTCGCTCTTTATAATCACCTCGCGCTCTTGAACCAAAAAGAATTACTTTTTCAACACAATTCTTCTTCGCCAGCTGGATAATCTCCTGTAATACTTTACATTTTATTCCTGTTTTTTCAAAGGTACTATTTACATCCATAAATGCTCCTATATTACTTCATTTATTCTTCCTCTTTAATCACCTTTAGGAAACGCTTGACCTCCGCCCATGCACGCTTGGACTCCGGGAAATTGAGATATCCCATCTGGAACACATGAAACATCCCCTCATACACTGACAGTCGCACCTTAACGCCCTGGATTCTTGCCTTTGCAGCGGCCTCTACCGAGTCAGATAAGAGCATCTCTATCGAGCCTACCTGTATGAGCATTGGTGGAAAGCCTCTGAAATTACCAAATAGTGGCGATATGTATGGATCCATTTTATCGTGGTCACCGGGATAGTCATTCACGTAGATTAGACTGTCCCTTGTGTTCCCAAACAGTGGGTCCTTTTCGTAGTTTGTCTCATATGACTCTCCGCCTGCTGTGAGGTCTGTCCATGGTGACATGGCTACTATTCCTGCCGGAAGCGGCATGTCGTGGTCACGAAGATACATGGTGAGGCACATTGCAAGGCCTCCGCCCGCTGAGTCTCCTGCCAGCACAATCTGCGAGCCAAACCAGCCCTGTGACAAGAGCCATTTATAGCAGGCTATGGCATCCTCAAGTGCTGCCGGATACGGGTGCTCCGGCGCCACGCGATAGTCAGGCGTGAGCACTGAGCAGCCCTCACTTACCTCATTATAAAGGCCTGCAAATACATAGTATGCATTGCGCACTGCCCCCATATATCCACCACCATGCAGCTGCAGTATCACACGCTCTGTATTTGGGTTTTCCTTTGAAGATAAAAGCTTCATAGTGAAACCGCCCATATCTATATCCTCTGTTACAAAGCAGTCCGGAACAAGCCATGCAGGTTCCTTCATGCGCTTCCTGAGCTCTCCGGATTTTATTTTTTTGCCGATTGCAAGGTCATTTGTGATATGTCCCATCAGATTAGCAAGTATTTTTCCCTGTATACTGACTTCTTCATCTGCCACAGCTGCATTGCTATGGACTTTTTCCGCATGCTCACTTTTCATGGCAGATAATGAGTTCTTAAATGTCTTTTCAAGCTTATTACCCAAAGCTCCTATTATTCCAGTTTCATTATCACCATTACTATCGCCGTTTTCAATTTCCGGATGGTAGTTTCCCATCTCTTCATCCTCAAACATATGCGAATTTCCTATTCCATGAAAGCCTATCATATATGAAATCTCCGTTTCAGCTCTGTTCTGGCTCTTTTGTCACCGATAATCAGTGTTCCGAGAAACAAAAACAGCGATGCGCCCATCGCTCCCATTGCCAGATATGGGAACCATATGACCTTGACTGCCACAAGTATCATCGCAATCACGCTCATCAGCACAAGAAAAAGCTGCATCATCATGTAGCTCTGCCAGTTTCTTATGTTTACTATCATAAGTATAATTGTTGCTAGAACCATCGCCAGTATGGCACTTGGGAAAACAAATGTAAGTGCCCAGCCACTGGCTCCTGTGAGCAGGTCTATGCCCTCGAGAAACAGCACCGTGAACACAAATGTACTTACAATTTTAAAAATATATCCGTTTCTTCCGACTATTGCCAGACGCAGCGTCACATTCGCATAGATTACAACAAGAAGCACTATAAAGCTCCAGTTTATCTCATTGTCTGTCATGTAATCAACAGTTGTCAGCACAATCTGTCCTACTATAGACAGAAACAATATGATATTTTCCAGTAATCTGTATTTTCTTGATGCGCCCTTGACGTCAGGATATCTCGTACCGTTGTCATGGCTTGCTGTACTATCTGCCCTCTTTGCTGCACTATCTGTATCGTTTACGCACTTATCCGGCACATCATTATGCTGTTCAAAAACCCCTTCAGTGCCCTGATGATTGTCCGATGGCAGTTCAACCGGTGCCACAACCTGCTGGCAGAGCGGGCATTTATCTGTATTGTCTGCAATATACACACCGCATTTCATACATTTAGTCATAATACTCTCCATTTGTTTCAATTGTCACTTCCACTCCGTCATTTACAAGCTTCTTAAAAAAGCTTCTCTGAATCATCGTATCGGCCAGAATAGATGAGAAAGTAAACACCAGCGTGTCCTTGTAGGAGCATATGGTGCCTTTCATAGGCTGTCCCTTGGACATTGGTATAAAGGAATAAAAGCCTGTTATATACGGCTCGTATTCCGGCTCCACCTTTATATTTCCAATATTGGTGATAGTGGTGGTATTCGCCAGTGCCGACTGCGTATAGACCGCCTTCATTGCCAGATTTTTTATAAAAAGAGGCACCGGTCTCATCAGGATATTTTTCTGATTTGACACACTGTATGAGAAAAGATCCTCCAGATGCTCCTTCGAAATCTGTGAATTGATGGAATCCGTCACTATTCTAAGCACCTCCTCAAATGTGTAGGAGCTGTTTTGCGGTCTGAACTCAGCAGATATCATAACAAAAAAGTTCTTTGTGGTCACGGAGTCAAAATAAGGACGAAGATTCACAGGAACCGCAACCCTGACAGGCATATCGTTTGGCATGCCGTGAAAACACTCCTGATACACACTCCACACAAAGCATGCTACCAGATAATCATTTATGGAAACTCCATAGCGGTGGCAGACCTGCTTCAGCTGTGATACAGGCATCATGCCATGTATCAGCCCAAACTCTCCATCAGGTACCTTTTCCAGCTTTAAAAGATACGCCTTCTGCCTGTTAAAGCCACTTGGCTTACTTGATTTATAGTTCTTTACAAAGCTGTCCTCTCTATTTAAGGATGTGCCCTGCGTCAATGAATCGCCCTTTAGCTTTGCAATCTCCGGATGTGTGAGACGCAGATACTGGTAGGTGAGCTCCCTAAGGAAATTGATGCCGCCCATGCCATCTGTCAACACATGAAATACCTCAAGATTTATTCTGTTCTTATAGTATGTCACCCTGAAAAGATAGCTGTGATTCTTGTTCGGTCTTATAAATCTGCACGGAAATGTATTTTCCTCATGCACCTTTGGTGCCTTTTTGCCATTTTCCTCAAAATAGTTCCAGAATACTCCCATCCTGAGTCTCACATTAAACAGACCAAACTTCGGAAGCACTATATCCAGTGCCTCCTGCAGCTTTTCACTGTCAATCTCATCAGTTAAGGTGACTGAGATCCTATATACATTTGTCATGCTCTCCCCCGCTATACTAGGGAACAGATTTGCTGTGTTGTCCAGCTTGTCCCAGCGGATTGAACGCGTTTTCGACATTTTAAATTCCTCGCTTAATATAATGATATAGCGAAGCAGCACCCTAATCGAGCCTGCCGTACACCTCCATCGGCACATATGCCTTTATCTGTATCCCATCAGCCACATATTCCTCTGACACAAGCTCGCCCTGTTTTCTGATGAGCTGTATCACGCCTGCCTTATCATATGGGATAATTCTCTCAATATATACCTTGTTCTCTCTTAATATCTCCTCTAAAAGAGATTTTACCTCATCTAATCCCAGATCCTTTGCCGCTGAAATGTTAAGAGTATAATCTGCCCTGAAATCATGCAGCGGTTCGTTGTCTGTGCGGGCATCCTGCTTATTAAAAAGTGTGACAAATTTCTTGTCTTTTACACCAAGATCATCCAATGTCTGGTAGGTTATGAACATCTGCTTTTCCCGCTGCATATTTGATGCGTCCACCACATGGAAAATGATGTCAGCATACTTTGCCTCCTCAAGGGTGCTCTTGAAGGCCTCTATCAGATGATGCGGCAGCTTTCTGATAAACCCGACCGTATCAGTTAAAAGCACCTGCTGCTTGCCATCAAGCGCAAGAATACGCGTTGTAGGATCAAGCGTTGCAAAGAGCTTATCCTCCTCAAGCACATCTGCCTCTGTCAGGTGATTTAACAGCGTGGACTTACCTGCGTTAGTATATCCTACTATCGCAACAACCGGTACTTTATTTTTTTCACGCTTTGCCCTTGTGATATCTCTGTGCTTCTGCACCTCTTTCAGCTCTCTTCGAAGCTGTGCTATCCTGTCATTTATAAGACGGCGGTCCACCTCAAGCTTTTTCTCTCCGGGACCTCTTGTTCCTATTCCACCGCCAAGCCTCGACATGGACTTTCCCAGTCCCGACAAACGGCTTAATCTGTACTTGAGCTGAGCAAGCTCAACCTGTATCTTACCCTCACTTGTTGTAGCTCTTGATGCAAAAATATCAAGAATAACAAGTGTCCTGTCCATGACCTTTGTGTCAAGGTACATCTCCAGATTTTTCTGCTGTGCAGGACTCAGCTCATCATCGCACACAATGCCTGTTGCCCCTGTACTCTCCACAAGCTCTGCAATCTCCGCCACCTTGCCGGTGCCGACATACGTGCCCGGATGAATCTTTTCTCTTCTTTGGATAAGTGTGCCTACAACTGTCGCGCCTGCTGTCTTTACCAGCTCCGCAAGCTCTGAAAGTGAATCATCTGCATCATCACCGTCCTGCTCACTTACTCCGACGAGCACTACTCTCTCCTCAATATCCTCTATCTTAATAGTATCTGCCATAATCTATCTGGTCTCCAAAAACTGATATTCTCTTGCTGCATCCTCGTCATCGGGATAATCCTTCATGTATTCCTCCATTTTGCTCTTTGCTGTGGCAAAATCGCCGGAATACTCATATGCTATAATCATAGCCTTTGTTATCTGCTGCTTGTTCGGCACACTTTCAAGTTCAAGTGCGTTCTGAAAATAAGTAATCGCAGTGTCATAGTTACCATTGTCCATCTGCGCCTGTCCCATATTCATCAGCTCATAAGAATCCGCCTCACCGCTGTCCAGGTATTTCTTAAAATACTTCTGCGAGCTGTCATTATCGCCCTTCTTCTGATATACCTCACCCATATAGTAGTTTGCCTTGACAAGCTTCTCATCAATAGCCTTTTTCAGACTCTTTATTGCTGAATCATAATCGCCAAGCATGGTGTATATACGGCCTCTCTGCATATAGTCATCAGCAGTTTTTGCCTTAAGCTTTAAGGCATTATCCAGGTATTCCTTTCCCTGGTCATTCATGCCATACTTTGACAAGGTCTCATAAACGCCAAGATAGAGCTCATAATTATCATTATTCTCACTGAGCGCCGTCTTAAAATCCTTCAAGCCCTTGTCTGAATCATTCTTGGCAAAATATATACAGCCTCTCAGATAGTATGCGTCAGAATCCTTATTATAGTCGATAATAGCCGTATATGTATCAATTGCTCCATCCACGTCACCGCTTAAATACTGTGCCTTTGCCTTATAATAACATATGTCAAGCTCCTCTGCGCCTACTGAGCCCACCGACTGGTCCAGTGCCTTCTGAAAAGCATCGACCGCATCATCATAGCTGCCGTTTTCTATACAGTTGATGCCATACTGTCTGTACGCATCCTTGTCCTTTGCCTTGTCGCCGGAGCCACAGCCGGTAAGCATGCCTGCTGTGAGCACTACGGTAAGCGTGAGTGCCATAAATTTATTCTTTATCATAATAGTTCTCCATGTGTATATTCTTCCCCTTATTATATATGTATTTGCCAAACTTGTAAATCCCGCCCTTACATTTCTGCTAGGGGCCCGCAGTTCACGGTGAGGCAGGATTATGAGATTGTAAGCTGCAATAGTACGGTTTATATGCGTGGTGTGGGATACACAGTCTCGTGAGTGCTACGCTGCGCTGCCAAGATACTGTAAGAATTATGCCTTGCAGGCTTTCTATGCTCGACGAAACCGTCGAAACTCGCCTTCCATGGCTCGATTTCTCCTTGCCCCGGCGTCCATGCCGGGCCATTTCTGTGTTGCTTGGGCATAATTCAACAGTATCTAGACAGCTTCGCTATTCGCTCTCACGAGACTGTGTATCCCCCACCACGCCCACAAACCTCACTTTTCCATAAAAAAAATAAGTATCGGTAAGTAGTGCAACACATCATCTCACATCTTTCCACAACATAGTAAGACGTAAGCACCGGCCACCGGTGCGCACACGTCACCACACACATTTTGCCACAGCGTAAGGGACGTAAGCGCAGGGGACGGCGTGCACACATACTCTTGCGAGAGCGCATAGCGAAGCTGCCTAGTGTCTGTAGGATTATGCTTAGAACCACAGAAATGCACCGCCATGGACGGCGGGGCAAGGCGTTATGCGCCACGGACGGCGCATAAAAGCCGGTTTCGTCAGCCTGCGAAACACTCCGGGCATAATCCGTACAGACACTTGGCAGCGTAGCGTAGCGAACGCAAGAGTATGTGTGTACGCCGTCCCCTGCGCTTACGTCCCGTACTCTATCAAAAAAAAGAACCCCCGCGGGATGCACCCGCAGGAGTTCTTAAGCCCAATTTGTATTTAAAGGAGGAAGAAAAATTCTAAGCCTCTAAATGCCAGATTTCATCATTGTACTGCTTGATTGTTCTGTCAGAAGAGAAGAAACCAGCCTTGCTGATGTTGACAAGCATCTTCTTAGCCCAAGCCTTCTTATCCTCATAATCAGCGTAAGCCTTCTCTTTTGTCTTGCAGTAATCCTCAAAGTCTGGGAATGTCATGAACCAGTCTTTGTTGAGGAGCTCGTTGTAAAGTCTCTCTAAGTTCTCCTTAGAACCAACATTCATCATCTCATCACTTACAAGGAAGTCAACAGCCTTCTTTAAGTCTGCATCCTTGTCATAGTAATCCTTAGAGCAGTAGTCGCCTCTCTCATATCTGTCGATAACAGTCTGTGAATCCTCACCGAATACATAGATGTTCTCATCGCCGACAAGCTCAGCTATCTCTACGTTTGCTCCATCACTTGTTCCAAGTGTAATAGCACCGTTAAGCATGAACTTCATGTTTCCTGTTCCTGATGCCTCCTTAGAAGCAAGAGAAATCTGCTCTGAAATATTTGCAGCTGGGAATAATTTCTCAGCTAATGTTACGTTATAGTTCTCAACCATGAATACCTTAAGGTATGGACTTACCTCAGGATCATTGTTGATAATCTGCTGTAAGCAGAGGATTGCATGGATGATATCCTTTGCAATGATATATGCAGGAGCTGCCTTTGCACCGAAGAAGCATGTGATTGGTGTAGATGGCTTCTTGCCTGCCTTGATCTCAAAGTACTTACGGATGATGTAAAGCACGTTGAGCTGCTGTCTCTTGTACTCGTGAAGTCTCTTAACCTGGATATCAAAGATTGAATTGTCAGGTACATCGAGATTCTGAGTCTTCTTTAAGTAAGAAGCAAGCTCTGTCTTCTTTGCGTTCTTGATGTCAACAAGCTTTGTGAGAACAGTGTCATCATTGATGAAATTGCCAAGCTTCTCTAACTCGTTTGCATCCTTCTTCCAGCCGTCACCGATAAGCTCTGTGATGTATGCTGAAAGCTCCGGGTTACAAGACATTAACCAACGACGGAATGTGATACCGTTTGTCTTGTTGTTGAACTTCTCAGGATATAACTTGTAGAAGTTGTTGAGCTCTGTATTCTTTAAAATCTCTGTGTGGAGGTATGCAACACCGTTTACAGAATATCCGAAATGAATATCCATGTGTGCCATGTGTACAAGACCATCCTTGATGATGTATGTGCTCTCATCAGCTACCTTTGCGCGAACCTTGTTGTCAAGCTCACGGATGATTGGCATAAGCTGTGGAACTGCCTTCTCCAAGAAGCTGATTGGCCATTTCTCAAGAGCCTCTGCAAGGATTGTGTGGTTAGTGTATGCACAAACCTTTGATACAATCTCAATAGCCTCATCCATCAGGATGCCCTTCTCCTGAAGGAGACGGATAAGCTCTGGAATAACCATTGATGGATGTGTATCGTTAATCTGAACTGCTGCATAATCAGCAAGGTCATGTAAATTAGAGCCCTTTGCCTCTGCCTCTGCAAGGATAAGTCTTGCTGCGTTTGATACCATGAAATACTGCTGGTATACACGAAGGAGACGTCCTTTATCATCTGAATCATCAGGATATAAGAATAATGTAAGGTTCTTCTTGATATCATCCTTGTCGAAATCAATTGTGTCGCCTACGATTGACTCATCAACTGACTCGATGTCGAATAAGTGAAGCTTTGTTGTACGGTTGTTGTATCCAACTACATCGATATCGTAAAGTCTTGACTGTACTGTGAATCCGCCAAAGCTTACAGGATATGTGATATCTGTCTTTGTAAGCCAGCTCTCCTTTGTAATCCATGGGTTTGGAGTCTCCTTCTGGAGATTGTTCTCAAATACCTGCTTGAATAATCCGTAGTGGTAGTTGAGTCCTACACCGTCTCCGTTGAGCCCGAGTGTTGCGATTGAATCTATAAAGCATGCTGCAAGGCGTCCAAGTCCACCATTTCCAAGTGAAGGCTCAAGCTCGATTTCCTCGATTTCAGCAAGTGACTTTCCGTTCTTCTCAAGAGTCTCTTTAACTTCATCGTAGATACCTAAGTTGATAAGGTTGTTTGATAAAAGCTTTCCGATAAGGAACTCTGCTGAGATGTAGTAGAGCTTTTTCTTTCCTTTGTTTGAAACCTTTTTCTCTGCCTTGTCTTTTACAAGCTCAAGTAATGCGTAGTATACTTCCTCGTCTGTACTAACGCTGATTCCCTTCTGAAGCTTTGTTTCGATTTCCTGCATGATTGCCATTCTGATTTCCTCCCAAATCTGTTATCATGTGTACACGCCAATGTGTCAAATTAACTAATTTTCATTTAGCGTGCTTAACTTCCTTGTGTCATTTGATGAATCAAGTATAATCCATTACACTGCACAATTCTTGCAATATACAGTCGAAAACTTGCACAATCCTATCATTTTTCGGTATTTTTAGTGGCTTTTCAAGAAATAATATGCTAAAATATCATCATGAATATATTAGAATATGAAAATTATCACGAAGCCAAAACACATGTGGAGCTTACGTTCCCATACAATACCTACCTGTGCTCTATTCCTCTTGATTTTTCCGGAGTTCCGCTGCACTGGCATGATGACATGGAGCTTATCTATATAAAGAAGGGCTGCGGTCATATATCTGTGGATTTTAAGGAGTACCATGTCACAGCGCCAAGCCTTGTGCTGATTCTGCCGGGACAGCTTCACTCTATAGACCAATATATGGATGAATCGATGGAGTACGAAAATATCATATTTTCCCTGTCGATGCTGCTTCCCGGAAAGTACGATTACACCAAGGAGGATTTTCTTACACCTCTCTTAGCCGGCAGATTCACAGTTCCGACGGTTTTTACACCGGTGTATCCATACTACGAGGATGTCGTGGCTCCAATAGATGCATGCGATGAGATTTGCAAGACGATGCCGCAGGGCTATCAGCTTTATATAAAGAGCAAGCTCTACGAATTCTTTTTTGTGCTTGATAACCGCTGCCGTAATCTGACAAAGCCACTAAAAAGCAAAAAGACTCTTGATAAGATGAAGGTTGTGCTCAAATATGTGGAAAATAATTATGCCGACAAAATCTCTATCGCTGATATCGCTGATGTAGCCGGGTTTTCCGAGTCTCATTTTATGAGGTATTTTAAAGAAACCATGGGCACATCGTTTGTTGACTATTTAAAGGACTACCGCCTGACCATGGCTGCGAGACTTTTGCAAAGCTCAGACAGCTCGGTGCTTTCTATTTCCGGTGAAGTGGGGTTTGAAAGCCTGTCATATTTTAACAGAGCCTTCAAAAAGCACTATGGCATGACACCTCTGCAGTACCGCAAGGGCAGTTGACACCACTCTAGGTAGTTGCAATACAATATTTCTTAAATAAACGATGGTAAATAAACATGAAAAAAAATACATACATAAAAATGACTGCCCCATTCCGTGAAAATAACAGGGCAGCCCGAAAGCTTGAATTAATCAATAAAATATGCACTTATTTAGTTTTTATCACATACCCTGTATACGTGCTGTATCTGTGCTTTACAGCCGGTCATATGCTTGCACTCTCAATCATTGCTCCGCTTGTCGGCTTTATTGCAGTATCGGTTTTCAGATATATCGTAAACAGACCACGTCCATACGAAAAATTTGATATGACGCCTGTCATTCCAAAGGATACCCACGGCAGGTCTTTTCCTAGCAGGCATGTTTTTTCTGCATTTATAATTGCATTTACTGTTTTAATATGCTCACCTTCTGCTTCGCCTTTATGGTTCACCGGAATTTTGCTTGCAGTCCTTGCAGCTATCATTGCCTGTGTCCGTGTGATATCAGGTGTGCATTTTATCAGCGATGTTGTCGGTGCTTTTGTTTTTGCAGTCATTGAAGCATATATAGTAACTGTTTTCTTTTTATAAATAGCTGTTAGTTGTTTCCACCATCAACACTCTTTTTTATGGCGTTTCCGGCATCATCTACGGCATCCTTTGCGCCGTCTATTACATCCTTGCCGGCATCGCCTGCTCCGTCTATCACATCTTTTCCGGCATCGCCTGCGCCATCTATCACATCCTTGCCAGCATTTCCGGCGCCATCTATGATATCCTTGCCGGCATTTCCGGCATCGTCGGCGGCAGAGCCACCTCTTTGTGTATTTTCAACCATTGAGGTGTCAGCCACATTACTATTGTTTCCACAGGCTGCAAAAGCGCTTGCAGCAGCGAGTATCAGGCAAAGTGCCAATAAATATTTCATTTTTTTCATTGTATCAGTCTCCTTTTCGTTTTGGAGATAGTATGGGCAATTTTTCGTAATTTATACATCATTCTTCTGAAATATTAAGTTGTCACAACGATATAATAGCGGAAATTTTTAACAGCAACTGGATATGCATTCATCTCAAATCTGATATCCGGATTTCTTTAACTCTTCCCTATACAATTCAGCTATATATGCCGGACCATTGCACCACAGCTTTGTTTTCTCATCATAGTAAATGAACCAAGAGCAGAAGTTGCTACGGTATCATATGTTCCAAAAAAGGAATTTAACATTCCAACCGAATGTCTTGATGAACCAGCTGTTAAAGCTGTTGGTGTAACTTCAAATGTAACTGACTTCTCAGTTTCTATATAATTTTCCTGTGACTCAGCAGCAAAAGCGGTAACATTCATTGAAAGAAGCAGTACAACACACAATACAATAGAAAAAATTCGTTTTCTTATAAGTAATTTACCTCCACACATTTTGTATAATTATCCCCACCTAAATATACTAAATTGAGAAATCAAATCTACTGCCAATTTTATTATCCTCTGGCTTGATAGAATCCCATTCGATATTTTTTATCTTGTCTAAAAGTTCTTCTTTTGAATTAGCTTCAACAGTAGCTCTTTTTATATTGACTTGCGTTGAACGCTCTTTTTTCTTAGCTTCTTTTTTTTCGGCAGCTTTCTTTTCTTGAATTTTCTCAAGGTAATCTTTCTGATTTTCAGAAGTTTTTTCTAACTGAGCAAAGAATGAGGTGCTTCCGTCACTATTAAAAGAAATACCGAATTTTGTGATTTTCATGTCACTATCTATGCTGTTTCCAATTTCAGTTGTTTTTCCGAATGCTCGTTCAAATCCAAACTGTGCGTTAATTTCTTCTGACATACGCAAAGCACCTTGAATGCTATGCATTTTTTCGGCATAATACTTGGAGTTTGATGCCATTTTTTCCATTTCTTCCTTTGAAAAAATGACAGTAAACTCTTTATCGCTTCTTGATAAAATATCTTTGGCATTATCACCATTCTCAAAATCTGCTACATAAAAATCCATATCATTTCTTGACCCTCGAAGATCTTTAAGAACTTTTTGAGCTGCTCGGCTTAGATTTTTTTCACCTAAACTTTCTACTGAACTTTTCTTAGTTTCTGTAGTTTTAGTAGATTTTGTAGTTTCATTTTTCTTATCAGTTCCACTTGTTTGGTAGTTGTTTTGATAGTTTCCATAGGTAGTAGCAGTTGTGTTCACATTCATTGACATATCCTTTGTCCTCCTTGTCTGAATCCATTCATTCACAATTAATGTTTTGATAACACAGTTAATTGTTTGTTTATAATATCCGTAAGAAAATTTGGTTGATGTTGTTGAAATTGTTTCAATGGTTTTACAAATACTCATCAAACCCCAAAATTTCTAATATATTATCTGTATCGTCATTTTCTCCGATAAATATAATCATATAGATTGTTTTTTAAGAGAAATTTTAAATTCCACTTACTATACTTTAGAATTTTGGTGCTATTGGTAGGACTTCTCACAGCACTTTTCGTAAATTGTGTGGACGATGGGCGTGACAGCATCCACGATTCAGAGATACGAAGCAGGAACGATTGATAACACCAAGAAAATGACCTTAGAGGGTCTGGCAGATGCACTTCATGTATCTGTGGAATGGCTGAAAGGTGAGACTGACGAATACGAAACAGACATTACGGATAAAAGAGAATTACAGATTCGTGATGCAATGACTTCCATTCTGAATAAACTCCCTTATGATATGGAACAGTCCGAAAGTGATTTTTCCAAAGACCTGGATCTATGTTCCTTAGAGAAATCACACACACCATCAACGCATTTAATGATATGGGCGATATTGTAAGACTGTATTCCAAAAATCCTGAGACAGCAAAGAATCGACTAGCCAATCTTTTATCAGCAAAAAATCCCGATTCGGTATAGTACGATAATCGAAGCTATGATACCAATCCAGATCGCATATTTTACAGGTTTACGACTTGGCGAAGTATGTGGACTGACATGGCAGGACATTAACCTTGAGGAACAATATCTGACTGTAAGACGAAGTATCCGCTACAATGGAGCAAGACACAAAACTGAGATTGGACCGACAAAGAGAAAGAAAGTCCGTATCGTAGATTTTGGTGATACACTTACTGAAATGCTTCCATCTTAAAAGGGATAACCGAGCACAACCCGGTTATCCCTTTTATGAAATTATATGCCGTAAGTCTTAACGCTGCATATTATTCCTCATCTTTTTTCCTGCGTACACTTAACAATGCAAGCAGACCGGCAAGTGAAGCAGCTAATAATGTCACCCAGAGCATTGGATGGCTGTTATCGCCAGTCTGAGGTGCTGTTATCTGTAGGCTGTCGTCTGCATTATTTCCACTGTCACTGCCATTCGTTTTCTTGTCATCAGGTACAGCTGCCAGATTACTATTTGGATTATCATTGCTGTTGTTCTTATTACCGTTGTTGTCTTTACTACCTTCATTATCTGATGTATTCTTGCTTACCTTAAAGCTTGTAACTGCTGAGCCATCTGCCCATACGATTTCAAATGAATGTGTTCCGACAGAAAGTGTTTTCAGGTAATCTGCCTTTAAGATAATAATCGTTGAACCTTCTTTTGCGGTGTAGTTCTTTGCATCAATTATGCTTCCATCTACTTTTACGCTTTCAAATTTAGAAAATTCTCCATTTCCTATGATAGTGATGGTTTCGTCTGTATTCTGCTTCCACTCACTGTCTGCACCAGATATAATTTTATAAGATGCCAGAGCTGCATTTACCTTTATTGTAATATCCTTTGTCTTTGTTACGCCATTCTTAGTATATGATACTGTCAGTATCTTATCTCCATTCGCTGACATATCTATTGCGGATACATTGGTTGTATAATCCTGCACAGATTCACTATATCCGTCTGCATAGTACGCGGTAACTGCAAGGTCATCCATATTCAGGGTATCGCCTGCTGTATACGTGGTCTTTGTCTTTGATGCTTCAATCCGCTCAGGGGCAAGGGCTGCATCGTGGGTAATCTTCAAATTACCATTAACCATTGTAATATCATAGTTGGCTGTCACATCCGCACCTGCAGCATTTTCAATCTTCACACCACTTACGGAGATCGTTCCATTCTCTGTACGAGCTGTTGTGCTTGGTGTAAGGGTTATTTCTTTAATGCTGTCACCTGTAATGAGTCCATCCTCTGATACGGTATACAGACTTTGGTTAATATCATTACCCCAGACAATATCCTGTTCCTGTGCTGTTATGGTAACAGGCTTCTTATTTATGGTTACTGTCTTTGAAGCCTCAACGGTGGTATAGTTATCCTTCGTAATCCGATAGTATACGGTATGCGTACCTTCATTGCTAAAAGAAGGATTATCACTGCCGTAGGTTACGCCATCTGTGCTGTAGGTTACATCTGTTCCTTCAGGATTGGTCACGCTCACGCTGATGCTGTGTGGCTGTCCATCATAGGTTGTGCTGTAATCCGTTGCCGTATACAGGATGGTTCCGTTATCTACCGTAAGAGTAACTGTTTTCTCTCCTGCCGCAAAGATTCCATTTGCTGCAGTACTTACCTTAATCTTAAAGGTTCCTGTATGGGTTACGGTAAGTGTTGTATCTGAAAGCGTGCCTTCTCCGGTTCCGCCATTCGTTCCAGTAACAAGTGTATATGTTGCAGCTCCTGCATTATTGTCGATGCTAAAATACTGTGATACATCAACGGTTGCACCTGTATATACTATACTGCTGTCTGTTCCTGTTATGGCGACAGGGGTTGCGGCTTTATTCTTAACCGTAATCGTGCCTGTGATATTGCCTGTACTTATATCATAGCCCTGACAGTCAGCAGCATTATAATTCGTCAATGCAGATTCAGGGATAGTCCACCTAAAGGTGTTCTCTGCTTCCGGCGTTTTGTCATAAACTCCTCCGTCACTCTCAATGGTCCATGTCACAGCCATATCTTCTGTAGTTGGTGACGTTGTTCCTTCAAATGTTACTGTTGCCGTCTTGCCAAGCTCCGTGTTCGTTCCGCTTATAGGCGTTGTATCATATCCATCATAGCCATAGTAAGCTGTAAATGTATTATTTTCCGGTACTGTCGGCGCAGCTACACTTTCTATCTTTCTCTTGTCTGTTGTAAATTCTTTGGTTACTGTAAGTGTTCCATCTGCATTCTTTGTAACGCTCGTTGCGGTATTTCCTGATACGGTAGCTGTCACATTATCTGCAAATTCGTAGCCTGTATCTGCTGTAAGTGTAACGCTTGCCGTGTAGCTCTTATTATATCCCGCTGTGGTATCACTTGGTGTCCATGTAATCTGTGGTGTGGTGCTTTTTACACCTTCTGTTGTACATGATGCTTCGGTATCCAAAGCAGTATTAGACACCGGAATATCAATATCTGTAATTGCTACTGATGTGATACTTATTATGTCAGTTGCATTTACCGCATAAGTCAGATTACTGGTACTGTCTGTAGTTTCCAGCCAGATTTTGCAGGCTGATAAATCTATATCTGATGTCAAACTGAGTGCTGACTTAATATCTGAAGCATTTATCGTCTCTGTTCCTGTAATCTGTTTACTGTAATACCAGTCATTTGTTCCGTCATTGCCCTGTACGACAAGTGCCACGGTTTGTGATGTGGTACCCTTCACCACCTTAATATCACCTGTTGTGGTGTTATATGTTACTGTACCAATATCCTTACCTGTTCCGTCCAGTCTTAAAGTCATCGCCGCACTGTCTGTTATCTTTTCCGATTTTGTATCAGATGATGCTGCTGTCGCAGCAGATGCGAAGAGAACAGATGACAGATCCAGATTGGAAGCGGGCTGAACAGGGCTCCCGGAGTCGATGTCGACACGGCCGAGGATGACATAATAGCCCCGATCCGCGCACAACGCAAAGTCACCACTACCACCGTAAGGCGAGCGCAGCCAGAACCACTCTCCGTTCCTCAAGTAACTACTCATGGCAAGTACTGTACTGTCATCGGTTCCTGCCCACAAGTATTGGTCATTATCATAATCTCCCTGTAACGCATACAGTTTGTCTGTGGTGGTATAGGTTACACTACTATTCTTCGTATCCTTCGTTGTCACTGTGGTGGCATTCATCAAGCCCTGCTCGGCTGAGGTGAAGTAGGATGTATTCGTAGCCATACCCTGCAGTGTATCACGAAGTTCACTTGCTCCGTAGTGATTTGCGTATACTTCTGTTATAGTCGCTTCACTATAAACACAATCTGACCATAGATTTTCATCATTCTTATTGCTTATGTCTGAATTAAACTTCTGCCCTGTTGCTATGGGGTTTGCGGCAAAGATGATGGTATTATCCCCTGATACACCCTCATCCTTTCCTAAGATGTACCATTCCTGTGCTGTTGTTCCATCTGATTTCTTACCAAATACCAGCTTTCCTTTGGTCGTAGCAGTACCATTAGCATCCGGGGTAAATGCGGTCATTAACTGGGCCTTCGTAGCATATGCTGTCACGCTTGGTTCTGTTCCGGAACCGGTTGCAGCCTGCACCGTATTTGCTCCGCCTGACATAGCAGGAACCAGTCCTGCCACCATAGCAAGAGAAAGAACAAACGCCATTCCTTTCTTAAAATTATGCTTTAATCTTCTCATCTGAATCCTCCTTTGTTTTTGTAAATATAGTATTAAAATAGATACGTTTTCTTAATTTCCATGTATGACCATGCTTTAAATTCAAATCAAATGATCCCCCCTTATCAGACAGAAAAAAGCACCAATCAATACGTACATCTAATCCATGTACATATTTATTGATGCTTTTATCCGTTTCCTTTTATGAATACGAACAGTCGAAAAAAAGGCGCAATCAGAGTGCTGTGCTGTGCTGTGCTGTGCTGTGCTGTGCTGTGCTGTGCTGTGCTGTTAAGATTATCTCTCTGACCGCCATGCCTGTCCACCTCCGTTGCAATATTTCTATATTATTCAGAATAGCAGAAATGTCAGGATTTATCAATCATTTTAATCTGATATTATAGTAATATTGGCTGGATGAGCCTAAGTATCTTCTCAACGGTTTCTGTGTTAGTTTCCCTTTTCCGATACATATTTACTCTGAAATCACCATCAAAATCAATCAGCTCTTTAATTTAGGCTTCGTGATGAGTGCTGCAATATACGAAAAGATTAATGCTGCCGATACTCCGACCGCACAGGCTTTAAAGCCGCCCTTAAACAGGCCTATAAAGCCCTCACTGTCCACAGCCTCCTTCACACCCTTCCAAAGTACATTGCCAAAGCCCAAAAGCGGTACATTTGCACCGGCACCTGCCCACTTTGAAAATGGCCCGTATATGCCGACGGCACCAAGCAGCGCTCCTGTGCACACAAGCATTACCATAATTCTGCCCGGCATGAGCTTTGTTTTTTCCATTAAAATCTGTACGATGGCGCAGATGATACCGCCCACGACAAATGCTTTTACATAATCCATTATATCCTTACGCCTTTCTTCTATTTTTGAACGTGCAACCCATCTCTCAAAAACGGCTCGTTCACCCTATTATATATGTGAAGCCATCAGCTTCAAATTACAACTTCAAATTACAACTTCACATTACTGCTTCAAGCACCACACCGTGTGCAATTCCCGGTACTGACTCGCCCTCGTTGAAGCTGACAGGCGAAAGAAGTGCTCCTGTAGGCACAAAAAGTATACGCTTCAATTCACCACTTCTTAGCTTTGGCAGGTAATATGCTGACAAAACGGTTGCCGAGCATGCACAGCCCGAACCACCTGAGCCTGTGTTCTGGTTCGTTGCATCAAACATCTTCATGCCACAGTCCTCGTGATTTTTGCTTATGTCCACGCCTTTTTGCCTGCACAGGTCAATCAGTATCTTCTGCCCGACGCTTCCAAGATCTCCTGTCACTATCCTGTCGTAATAGGAAGCCTTTCTGCCAAAATCACTCAGATGATTTACTATCAGCTCACAGGCCGCAGGGGCCATTGCAGCGCCCATGTTCATGGCGTCCTTTATGCCATAATCCACCACAACTCCTGTTGTGATTCCCTCAATCTGCACCTTCTTTGATATACTATCTGCATTGTCACCCCCAGTCCATTCATTGTCACACCCGGTCTGTGTCTCATTACCACCTGCTCCACTGCCCACAATAAATGCTGCACTTCCTGTCACTGTCCACGTCGCTGACACCGGTCTTTGATTGGCATACTGGTTAGGGAAGCGAAACTGCTTTTCGGCACTGCCAAAGTGGCTCGATGTCACTGCCACCGCATGCCTTGCATACCCTGCTGCCACAAATGCCGCGGCAAGTGAGAGCGACTCCCCGCATGTGGAGCATGCTCCATACACTCCAAACCACGGAATGCGGAAGTTTTCCACACCAAAGGTTGTGGCCATAGACTGTCCGAGCAGATCTCCTGCAAATACATAGTCCATGTCGGATGCATCCAGATGTGCTTTTCCAAGGGCCATTGTGAGTGCATCGCGCTGCATGGAGCTTTCCGCCTTTTCCCACGTATTCTGCCCAAACCTGTCATCTTTGCCTACAATATCAAACAGACCACCAAGCGGTCCGTCCGCCTCCTTTGTGCCTACAACCGAACTGCTTTCCAATATAAAAGGAGCCTCCGTAAAACGGAGACTCCACTTTCCCAATTTTTGCTGCATACCGACTCTCCTTACTCTTAATCTCATCAAATCATAGATTCAATTAATGTCAGTATGCACAAACATATAAAATATATTCATTCAGATATAACAGCTCTATTTGCCATCATATGACACAACTGCGTCCACATCATACTTGCTAAGAAGCTTTCTGCCATTAAGACCTGCAAGCTCAATAAGGAAAAGCATCTTCACAACCTCTCCTCCAAGCTCCTCAACAAGCTCTGCTGCTGCCTGCATTGTGCCTCCTGTGGCGATGAGATCATCCACGAGAACCACTTTCTGACCCGGCTTTATTGAGTCCTTGTGCATCTCAATTGTTGCTGTGCCATACTCAAGGTCATATGTCTTTGATACAGTCTCACATGGCAGTTTGCCCGCTTTTCTCACCATGACAAACGGCTTATGAAGCGCATATGCTATCGGCATGCCAAAAACAAAGCCCCTTGATTCTGCTCCTGCTATCACATCAAAATCAAGTCCGTCAAGCCTCTTTATCATCTCGTCAATTGCAAGCTTTAATCCATCTGCATCCTGGATAACACTTGTCACATCACGGAACATGATGCCCTTCTCCGGGAAATCCGGGATAGTTCTGATATAGTCCTTTACTGTTTTCATTGTATGTACCTTCCTTATGTGTATTTAATATGTATTTACATATATATTCGTAATGCATTTGTCCTTTTGTATGCATTACCATTTTACTCTCTTGTGGCGCCATATGCAAATCAAAATCACTTCACCTTATGATACCCATCTATGCACTCCACGACATCCACTATCTCTATCGTGCCGGCATGTGAATCAGCCACAAAGCGTATATCAAATTTGCCGTATCTCATGCCATAGATATAATCCCTGGCCTTGTTGTATGCAGCTCTTGGATCCTGTGCCAGAATATGCTCCACAGTAATGCGGGTGTCTTCATCCATACAGCTTTTGAGTGCCTCATCGCGCCAGATAACATGCACCGTATCCCATCTGTGCTCTGCGGCAAAGCCATCTGATGCCTTAGGATGTGAGTCTGCATATGCCAGATACGGCTTTATATCATAGATTGGTGTGCCGTCAAGCATATCTACACCTGACACATGAATTATGGGGCCCTTGCTGTTTTTGTACTCAACCCTATCAAGCCTTACAGAGGATAGTCCCATGCCGTTTGGGCGAAACGGCGAACGTGTGGCAAAAACACCTCTCTTTTCCCGGCCTCCAAGCCTGGGTGGTGTGACGAGCGGTGTAAATTTCTCCACCCTGTTTTCGGAAAAACCCCATATAATCCACAAATGTGTGAACTCCTCTATTCCACGAAGCGCATCGGGGTTTTGGTATTTTGGTTCAAATACTATCTGCCCTGCTGCCTCAGGCACAAGGCCGCTCTGCCTTGGAATGCCAAATTTCTCTCCAAATCCGGTGTGCATAATCGCAACCGGCTCTATACTCTTCTCATACATATTTCTATACCAGTATTTTATTCAGTATATCATCCTCGAGCACAAGCTTCTTTGCCGCATCGCGATACTCCTTCTCATGCAGATATGTGTGCCTGAACGGCTTCATGGATGGCGCCATATCTATCGCATCCAGAAAATCCTGCTTTCTCATGCCAAGAGTGGCCGCATAGTCGAAAAAGCCTGTCCTTTTGAGCACTGTGCACACCCTTACATATCTGTGATTTTGCACTACACTCATGATATAGGTTGCTATGCCGACCTGTATGCCATGAAGCTGCGGATGCTCAAGAATTTTGTCAAGCGCATGTGAAATAAGATGCTCGCTGCCGCTGGTCGGCGCACTGCTTCCCGCTATCTCGTTTGCTATGCCGCTCATGGCAAGCGAATCCACAAGCTCCTTTAGGAAAAGCTCATCCTTTATGCTCTCATAAGGTGTACGCACAAAGCTGTTGACCGCCTTTTTAGCAACCATCACGGCAAAGTCATTGACCACTCCTGCACCATGTGCTTCCTCAAAAATCCAGTCATAGAGTGCTGTAATCTTTGACACCATATCCCCGATGCCTGAATATATAAACTTCTCCGGTGCTGTGCGGATGACCTGTGTGTCAACTATGATACCATGCGCAAGCTTTGCAGGAACCGACGTACGCTTGCCGTGCACCAAAAGTGATGCACTGGCGCTAGAAAAGCCATCGCTTGAGCTTGAGGTCGGCACACTGATAAATGGCAGATTTCTCAAAAAGGCTGCATATTTTCCTGCATCTATCACCTTTCCGCCACCCACCGACACGACTGCCTTTGCCTTGTTTGGTATGTCAAAGGCAAGGGTGATGATATCATCTATCTCAACTGTATCAAGCTCGCTGTACTCAAGCACGGTGATACCGGCATCAGTAAGCGACTTCATTATAGTATCTCCAAACATATCTATGAGACCGTTTCCCATAAAAATGACTACGCTCGTGAGCTCCTCACTCTTTAAATACTCTCCGATTTTGTTTAATGTTCCATTTCCCACCTTGAGGATTGATGGAATGGATATTGCTTTTCCTGTCTGCATTTTCATTCTCCTCTTTTTATTTAATATGCCGGACTATCATTGCTTTGCATCATAAATTGTCGCACTGTAGCCCTGTTTTTTCTTGCTGTCATACATGGCGGTGTCTGCCCTTCTGTAGAGCTGGTCAAACGTGATACAATCCATTCCGTCATAAAAGCATGCGCCAAGACTGAGCAGTATATGCTTTCCATTCATCTCTGCTATATCAATATGCTCTATGTTTGAAAAAAGCCTGTCAAAAAAAGCTTCTGCCCGCTCTTTATCAAGCATCCCCGGTATAAATACCGCAAACTCATCCCCGCCCAGGCGAAGCACGACATCATCATCACGACATGATTTGCGCAGAGTATCAGCAATTGCTATTATCACCTTGTCACCTACCGCATGTCCATAGGTATCGTTTATTGACTTAAACTTGTCACAATCCAAAAGACAGAGCAGACCGCACTGTTTGCGGACGAGATACTCTGTTATCTTATTCTCTCCACTTCCGCGGTTGCGTATACCTGTCATCAAATCAATCTGTGCCAGATACATAAGCCTGTCTTCACGTCGCTTTTCCTCGTCAATATTCTCCACGCAGTAAAGCACATGCCACAGCCTGCCATCTGCATCATAGTCTACAGGAATAAACCTTTCACGGCACCAGCCTGATACCTTTCCGATAAACTCGTGCACTATGGTATTTTTTCCACGAAGTCTGTCCTCTACAGTACTGATATCCACAAACTCCAGAGCCTCTTTGCGCTGTGCCTTAGTACAGAACTCATTCATCACACTGTTTATATGCCCCGGGAAATCCTCATCTATCCTATATTCCCCCTCACTTTGCGGTTTTACCCCCATGAAGTGTACAACCTCATCCAAAGTCTTTACTATATGGTATCTGTGTGTCTGCACATTTACCAGTGCCATGGATATATAGATACTTGAAAGTGATGAATAGCTGCTAAACATCGCTTCCTTATTCGACTTTGTGAAGGAATTGCGCAGCTTAAGCAATGATATAAGCAAGGTTCCTATCATATCCAGGAACGTGGTCAGTCCGAGAGTATCACTTTCCGGTGGATTATCCACACCGAAAAAGCCCTTTATCTCATCCTTGTAGCGGATTGGACATACCACCAGGTTTTTTACATTTTGCGCCTTTAACAGATTATAGGAGACCTTGTGCTCATCCTTTATCTGCTCTATATCTGTGATAATTACATTCCTGTCCTTGTCAAAGGTCTGATACCACCAGCCTATTATGTCCATATCGACATTCTGCAATTCATGTATCTCCGGCACTATTCCATCCGCACACCACTCATATGTATTTTTGGTGACATGCTTCTCATCACAGTCCTCAAATATATATATGCGGTCAGAACCGATATGTTTTCCGAAAAATCTGATAAACTCATTAATCTGCTCATCCGGTGTATCATAGTTGAGTGCAGATCTGAGTGCCTCATTTATAACAAGCTCGTATTTTATAATTGTCTTCATACCTTCTGCATCCTCGTATTGTTACTTGTATATTACTCGTATTATTCAAAACCACCACACACATTCGCAAAACTGCACGATGTCCGCGCTTAACAACATTATACCAAATTTTTTCAAAAATGCACATAAATCATGGTATTCTTACCATTATTTTTTTCTCTTTATTTTCAATCATCGTAAGCACAGGAATGTGCTTCTTTCTGAGTGCACGTATAACCGGATATGTCTCAAATGCGTTTCCTTCCACATACACTGCCTCCGGTCTGTACTTTACAATCTGCTTCACCTGCTCCTTTACATATGCCTTCCACTGTGGCTTCTCCATCAGTACCTCTGCATATGCGGTCTCACTGTCAAGCTCTGTTAAATCAAGCTGCGGAACAGGCATTGCATCAACATGACAGATATGCACACCCTTTATTCCTCGTGCTTTTGCAACATTTATAAGCAGCTCGTCTGTCTGACTGTCACATGCCATGGCTGCAGTATCTCCTTTACTGCCATACCACACTATCACAGAGCTGTCCTTATGAAGAGAAAGTGCCTTTTCGCATGCCTTTACAGCTTCATCCTGCTCCTTAACAGTCATGATAAAGCCTCCCTTGTGACAGAATATCGCACTGGGAATTCCTGTAACATTTACCAGCTCCTCACCTTCAAGCCCCAGCCACTCTGCCGGAAAAGAACACTTGTAATTCATAGAATACTCTCTTTTCTGCGGCTGTATACAAAAGCCGCCTCTGTTTGACGGAAAAATAACAAACGCGATATCCGTCTCACTCAGAGCCTTCTGACACGGTATAAACTCAGGAAGCACCAGTATCCTGCTTGCCGGATCGTGCTTTGCAAGCACCTCCTCCACTCTCTTATCGGCTCTCTCATTGCCACGGTATCTCTCAAATTTGTTTTCCAGTATCATGCCTGCCACGCTTACCGCCTGAAAGAAGGCCTCATCGCTGCCGCCCTCATAATCCCATGACGGATTGAAATTGCCTATAAGTGTTGCAAGCTCGTTTTTCTCACCTGTATTGTCATTGTTGTCGAGAGGCTGGACAAATGACTCATCGAATTTTACCGCAAGCTCCTCACCTAGAATATCCGCTCCAACAGCCTCCCACAACAGGCCAAATGCCGCATACGGCACACCGTTTTCCCTGATTCTGCTGTCCTTCTGATGATGGTCAAACTCACCACGCCCTATATCAAAAACTATTCCTGTGAAATCATCAGGCACACTGTTGCCCCTTGTTATGCTGATCTCAGGATTTATATACAAAAGCAGGGCTGATGAGAACACATCATCTGCGTGAAATTTGCCGCCATGTGTAAAGGCACAGGCATCCTTTTGTTTTATCTGCTCTATTAATCTGCTCATTTTTTAACCTCATATGTATTCTTTTACGCTGTGATACCTTATAACTCTTTAATCATAATTGTAATACTCAAAATGTCAATATAATTGATGCTAAAACATCAGTTGACATAAAGTGCTGTCTGTATTACTATATATAATACAGATAATACATTTATATCACTTACAAGTTTTGTCAGATTACAGCCTGCTCATAAATATTGATGCATTTCAAACAGGCTATGACATATAAACATTAAGATACAGGAGGTTCACATGATAATAGAACTCGACATGTCAAGCAGCACCCCGATATACGTACAGCTTAGAAACCAGATTGTAAAGGGAATAGGCAAAGGTGAGCTAAAGACCGGCGAAAAGCTTCCAACCGTGCGCCAGCTGGCAAGCGATGCCGGTGTAAACACAATGACGGTCAATAAAGCCTATCAGATTTTGAAAAATGAGGGATTTATCCGCACAGACAGACGGCTCGGCGCTTTTGTGTCCGAATCCATCGCAGATGATACCGATTTCACTGAAAAGCTAGAATCAGAGCTTGAGCTTTTAAGTGCTGAAGCCTGTCTCACCGGAATGAGCCGCGAGGAATTTTTATCAATGTGCGATAAAATGTATTCACAAATGAAACCATGCACCGCTTAGCAGAGGAGGCTGACTATGGAAATTATCATGTTTATTATCTTTATAGTTACAAACCTTTTTATCATACTATGTATGCAATTTGCGTACACACACGCCTATAAATATGAAAATGGCATGTATCTCAATGTACATATTCCATCATCTCACAAAGAAGATGCCGAAGTCACCGAAATCGTCACCACCGGAAAACGCAAAATGAAACACTTTCAGATTGCCAATGTGATTATCTCCATTGCGATATGCTTTATTGTTTTTATTAACATTGCCGTTTTTGTTCTGGTATATATTGTTTGGATGTTTGCATATATATTTGGAATCATTCATATTCCAAACAACTCCCACCGGAAAATGTATGCTCTGAAAAAACAAAACGGATGGATAATAGAAGCCCAACGCAAAAAGGTTTATATCGACACCCGCGTTTCAGCAGAAGCCGGTGCCACGACAGTCAGCTATAAATGGCACGCACTCTTTTTAATTACTGAGCTTGCAGCATATATACCATACTTTATGCTTGGTGACACCCATTACAATATCCTTATTATTTCGCTGTTTTTGTGCTCTGTTTTAATATCCACACTTTCGCTGGTATTTCATGCTTTTATAAACAAAAGCGAGCGCCACGTATACAGCATGGATTCAAAGCTCAACCTTATTGTCAACAATACTATGAAGAGATATAAAAGCATCGCAATGCTTCTCCTAAGCGGATTAAACGCTGTCGCATGGATTTATGTAGCATTATACACAGGTATCACCGGAATACTTCCGGCATCATCCTATTATGTGTATATTTTCATTCAGTTAATAGCCGTTTTGGGATTTATTGTTCCAATTTATATGGGCTTAAACAGAAAGAAGGAACTGCTGTCTGCCAACACCTCACCAATAGATGTGGACGATGATGAATACTGGAAAACCGGCTACTACTATAATCCCGACGACAAACATATTCTCATTGAAAACCGCATGCAGTCCGGCAATTACACGTTTAATTATGCTAAAAAAGGCGCGTGGATTTTCACAGGAATCACCTGTGCAATAATAGCCGGCTGTATCATCCTGGTGTTTGTCTGCATGCTTCCTTTGATTAATATACAGGAAAAAATCACTCTGACAAACAATAACCTTACTATTTCTGCCGGTGGCTATACAAGCGAGATTGATGTAAATGACATCACAGAGCTTAAGCTTCTGGACGAGCTGCCGGATGACAGTTTCCTGCGTACAAACGGAGCCTCTACAAACAGCTATGATATCGGCAGGTATGAAGGACGCACCCTTGGAAAATGCAGCCTGTATGTATTCGACGGATACTCTCCTATTCTCATGATAAAATCGGATGATACACTGGTGTTTGTTAATTCTAAGGAAGATGGTGAGATAGAGGGGTTGTATGAAGAATTAAGTCAATAAATTTGTTCTTTTTATGTTATACTGTAATCGTATACCTAAAAAGAAAGCAGGCAAAATCTATGAAAACACGACAAGAAGCATTAGACTACGGCTTATCATTTCCAAATACATATCAGGAAGCACCATTCCACGACCCAAACTGGCAGCTCATCCGCGTAAAGGACAGTAAAAAGGTTTTCCTGTGGACCTACGAGCGCAATGGTTTTATCAACTTAAATGTCAAGGTATCTCCTGCATGGCGAGACTTCTGGAGAGATGCCTTCCCATCGGTCATCCCCGGCTGGCACCAGAACAAGGACAACTGGAATACTATCATTCTCGATGGCAGCATACCGGATGATGCTATAAAAAACATGATTGCAGACAGCTATGACCTTGTCACCTATAATCCGACCCGGCTCATATATGAGGCTGTAAAAAGGATTCCAAAGGGTTGTGTTGCCACATATGCACAGGTTGCTGAGCTTGCAGGCAATAAAAAAATGTGCCGGGCTGTCGGCAATGCCCTACACAAGAATCCCAATCCTGATGAAATTCCATGCTACAGAGTGGTAAATGCAAAGGGTGAGCTGTCAGGGGCTTTTGCCTTCGGCGGAGCCGATGAACAGGCTAACCGTCTAAAAGCAGATGGCATTGAGGTCATAGACGGCAGGGTTGACCTTGATAAATATGGAATACGGATTGTAGATAATGTTATATATACAAAAACAACAGTGGAACCACTTACTTAAATAATGGTTCCACTGTTGTTTTTACGCATATATTCAATGATTGCAGCTACTATACTCTCTGCATTATCAAATTGTTTTTGAGCTTCTTCTTTCTATGCAATAATAATTCCCTCCTTTTGTATATTTGAATAATACGGCAAGCTGTTTACCCAATTTTTAAAGTGTTTTTCATTTTTAATATTCACACTTATCGGCACACCATACTCAAGTTCAATATCATAAGCTGCATCAAATATTTCATCCTCTATCTGTATAATCCTATCATCCGTCAGCTCCGTCAAAACCATTATATCCATATCTGAATTATCTCCATAATCTCCTCTTGCATATGAACCATATAATATCATCTGCTTTAACGAATCACCCATAATGCTTTTTGTCTTATTTCTGAACTCACATAATATCCGGTTTCTATCACTCATATTATCACTTCCTAATTCTTATAAAACAATTGTAGCTATTCATTTTCGCACCATATTTCTGATAAATATATCTTAACATCAAACCCTATTAAATACAAGAAACAGTTGCATCCTCTTATATATACAGCTTCCGAAACTGCGCCGGTGTCATCCCTGTAAGTTTCCTGAACATGACGATAAAATGGCTGGCATCTGAGTACCCCACATCAGATGCTATATCCTGCACCTTACGCCTGCTGTTTATAAGCAGTAACTCCTTGGCTTTGTTGATGCGGTAGTTGGTCAGGTACTCATACACCGAGCAGTTCATAAACTCCGTAAAAACACGCGATAGATATTGCTGCGATACAAATACACCATCAGCAAGCTCCCTGGCACTGATATCGTCCATGTAGCTTTCTTCTATAGCATCTATAACAGGCTTTATAAAACGCACATAGCTTTGGTCATCATTATCGTGTGTGTGATTAGACTGGTCTGAGAGCAAAAGCATGATGCCATAACAGTCGAGTGAGAGCATTTGCGTATCACTGGAGTGTTCCTTAAAGTCTTCTACAGCCTTGTTAATCGCTTCCGACACATCCGTCCCCTTATTCTCATCAATCAGACGGTATTCCTTTTCATCAAACATTTCCCTGAAGGCTGCCGCCATTGTCCCTGTAAAAGTGGCAAACTCTGTTTTCCATGGCAGGCTATTGCCGGATGAGATGTTTTTATTGTGATAGGAGTGTGGCACGTTTGGAGCAATGAGAATCCCTTGCCCTTTTTGCAGCTCAATCGTATGACTGTTTGACAAAATATTGTCTGAAACAGCCTGATTTCTGCTGTATACCGTTACCTCACCCACACCCTCCTTCGTCTGTAAATAATGGTACAGCGGATACCCCTCCGGGCGCGTCACGCTTTCCTGCTCCCAGTCATTACCGACAGAGTCGAATTGAAACGGTTCTCTTGCGAAATTGCTTCCAAAATAAATAGGCATGCTTTCTCCTTTCAAAAACGGTTTAGTTTCAGAATGTTATATAATTTGGTTTATGATGTTATACTATTTTCCGTAAATCTATTATATGATTAGTGCATAGGGAAACACATTTATAGTTTAAGAATATCATAATATTGGGGTTAATACCATAACGGAGGTAAAAAATGCAGTCAAAATTCAAAAGAATCCTTTTCGGAGGAGATTACAATCCAAATCAGTGGCCTAAGGAGGTCTGGGAGCAGGACATGGCATACTTTAAGGATGCCCATATCAACAGTGCCACAATCAACGTTTTTTCATGGGCTAAAATACAGCCGTCTGAGAATGAGTATAATTTCACAGAGCTTGACGAGATAGTTGATATGCTCTCAAACGAAAACTACGACATCGTCATGGCAACATCCACAGCGGCACTGCCTGCATGGATGGTCAAAAAATATCCTGAGACAATGAGCACCGACTCCGAGGGACGCCAGCATAAATTTGGAGCCAGACACAATTTCTGTCCGAACTCCCTGGTATATCAGAAGTACGCAAAGGCTCTTGCGACAGAGCTTGCAAAACGCTATAGCGGCAATAAAAATATTTCTGTATGGCACATCAATAACGAGTACGGCGGATACTGTTACTGTGACAACTGTCAGAAGCAGTTTCGTGTATGGCTCAAGGATAAGTACAAGACTCTCGATGCCGTAAACGATGCCTGGAACACAGAGTTCTGGGGACACACCTTCTATGACTGGGATGAGATAGTCGTACCTAACGAGCTCAGCGAGGAGGCCTGGAGTGGCATGACAAGCTTTGCCGGAATATCAACAGACTACAGACGTTTTTACTCTGACAGCTTGCTGAACTGCTATAAGCTGGAGCGCGATGCAGTAAAAGCTATCATTCCTGATGCGCTTGTCACAACAAACCTGATGGGTACCTTCAAGGGCCTTGACTATTTCAAGTGGGCTAAGGAGATGGATATCGTGTCGTGGGATAATTACCCTGCATACGACACACCATGGAGCATGGTTGCGATGACTCACGATTTGATGCGAGGTCTTAAGGATGAGCCATTCATGCTCATGGAGCAGACTCCAAGCCAGCAGAACTGGCAGCACTACAATTCATTGAAGCGTCCGGGACAGATGCGTGCACAGAGCTATCAGACCATAGCCCACGGTGCAGACACTATCCAGTTCTTCCAGCTCAGACGAAGCAAGGGTGGCTGCGAGAAATTCCACGGTGCTGTAATAGCACATGTCGGAACAAACGACACAAGGGTATTTAAGGAGACTGCACAGCTTGGACGAGAGCTTGAAAGCTTCGGCACAAGGACACTTGGCACACGTAATAAATCAGATGTGGGAATCATCTTTGACTGGGACAATTACTGGGCACTTGAGTACACAAGCGGACCTACACAGGACCTTAAATATGTTGACCAGATTCACCACTATTATGAGTATTTTTACAACAAAAATATCTCAATCGATATGATTCCGGTTGATGGTGATTTTTCAAAGTATAAGGTGATTGCCGCACCTGTTCTGTACATGGTAAAGGAAGGCATGAAGGAAAAGCTTGAGCAGTTTGTGAAAAACGGCGGTACTCTCATCACAACATTTATGAGTGGTATTGTTGACCAGTCTGACAACGTGCATCTGGGCGGATATCCGGGACCGCTTCGCGAGATGGCAGGTGTCTGGGTTGAGGAGATTGACGCGCTCGCACCTGAGCAGTCAAACACTGTAAGCTTTTCGGATGGAAAAGAATATAAATGCAATCTGCTGTGCGACCTGACGCACCCGGAAGGGGCAGAGGTACTCGCCACATATGAAAGCGATTTCTATGCAGGAATGCCTGCTGTCACAAAAAACAGCTACGGAAAAGGCCATGTATACTATGTTGCCACACAGCTTGAGGCAGCCGGACTTGCAAGGGTGCTTGATGAAGCCACAAATGAAGTGTCTGTATCAGGTGTCATTGCTGAAGAGACAGGTCTTGAAATCACATGCCGCGAGAGCGAAAATACACGCTTTTACTTTGTGATGAATTTCACTGATGAAAAGCAGACTCTCCCTGCGAGCCTTACAGGAATGGTTGACCTGATCACCGGAAAAGCAGCTAAAGAGGGCGATGTGATGAATAAGTGGGATGTGAAGATACTTCAGGAAGCACTATAAGAGAGCCTTATGCATTAAAACATATAGTAAGCTACACAAAAAGCCGCTGCATTTTTGTATCATTCACAACCGACAAAATCCCGGGTTGTCCGTACACACCTTAGTGTGACAGACAACCCGGGATTTTAATTATTAAGCATAGCTATATTTTTCTGTTTTAATATTATTTCGATAATCTAAGTGTAACAACACTGCATGCCGGAAGAGTAACCTTCACACCGGTCTGTGTATTTTCATATGCAGTGAAATCCTTCTCATCCACTACCTCAGGTGCTTCAAAGGTATTGTGTGCATCCATGGCACCTTCGATGTATCTGGCCTCGCTTACACTGTATTTGTCACCCTCATTTGTGAGTATAATATCAACATCCTCTGATGACTCAAGAGAATTGTTTGTAAGTGTAACTGTGATCACGCCATCCTTATCCTCTGATACAGACTCAAGAACCTTCGGAAGCTCATTCTTTCCAGAACCAACAGTAGCTCCTCCTACAAGAGAGCTGTCCAAAAGAGCTGCGCCCTGATGATGTCTCATCATATGGAATACATAATATGTAGGTGTCTTTATCATCTTATCGCCGTCTGTGAGCATTACAGACTGAAGCACATTTATAAGCTGTGCAATACATGCCATCTTCACACGGTCGGAATGCTTGTTGAAAATGTTTAATGTCATACCTGCAACAAGCGCATCACGCATTGTGTTCTGCTGATATAAGAATCCCGGATTGGTACCAGGCTCCACATCTGACCAGATGCCCCACTCATCAACAATAAGACCAATATTCTTATCAGGATCATACTCATCCATTATAGCTCCATGACGATTGATGAGCTCCTCCATGAAATATCCTCTCTTAAGAGTCTGATAAAAAATATCCTCTGTAAAATCTGTCGCACTTCCCTTGATATTCCAGTCATCCTCTGTCTCAGGAAGTGTGTAATAATGAAGAGATAATCCATCCATCAGACCATGGAGTTTCGGATCACAATGGTCAAAGCATGTAGCCATAACCTTCTTTGTCCACTCATAGTCATCCACATTTGGACCACAGCAGATTTTATTGATTGGCTGATTGCCTGCATAGTTTCTGACATAAGTCTGGTATCTGCGGTATTCATCTGCATAATGCTCAGGACGCATGTTTCCACCACATCCCCAGTTCTCATTTCCAACTCCGAAGTAGTCAATAGTCCACGGCTCTTCGTGACCATTTTCCTTACGCAAATCAGCCATAGGAGATACTCCGTTAAATGTGATGTACTCTACCCACTCACTCATCTCGCGTACTGTTCCGCTTCCTAAATTTCCGTTCACATATGTCTTACAGCCTAACTGTCTGCAAAGCTCAAAAAACTCATGTGTTCCGAAGCTGTTGTCCTCAACTACACCACCCCAGTGTGTGTTGATCATCTTTTTTCTCTTCTCCTTAGGACCGATTCCATCCATCCAGTGATACTCATCTGCAAAGCAGCCGCCCGGCCAGCGGAGCACAGGTATCTTCATTTCCTTTAATGCATCTACAACATCCGTACGCATGCCGTTTACATTTGGTATATCTGAATTCTCCCCTACAAATAATCCCTCGTAGATACATCTTCCGAGATGCTCTGAAAAATGTCCATAAATTTCCGGAGCAATTGTACTCTTTTTATTCTCATTATTTACAATAATTTTTGCCATAGTTTCTCCTTTATCTCTTATACATTTATCCTGACCTGCCATTGTTGCACACATAAGTGCACTGATTGTTAATGTGTTTTGCTTATGCACATAATATACATGAGAGTAGCTGCAATGTCAATATTTATTTTAGATTATCTTAAACTATTTTACACATTATTTGATAATATCTAAAATTTTATTTTATTTTCGATTTGAAGCGCATGTAAGTTATACATATTGCACAATATATTTAAATTATTTTAAAATATACTTCAATATAGCTTAAAACTATACGATAATATATTGACAACATAGGAGCTTATTCCTATAATTAAAACATGATTTACACACAAGAACTCGTTGTTAATTTTATAAAATATTTTAGGAGAATCTATATATGATACATATCACATCATTAGACGATGGTCTCGAACTGTTTAAAGCTCTCGGCTCTGATATTCGTATCCAGATTTTAAAAATTCTGCTCGAGAATAACCAGATGAGCATGAATCAGATTGCAAACGAGCTAAACATCAGCAATGGAGCTTTAACCGGACATATAAAAAAGCTTGAGGAGTGTGGACTTATCTCCGCCTCAAACGATTCATCCGGTCACGGCAACCAGAAGCTGTGTTCACTGATTCAGGATCGTATATTAGTAGAAATTGAAAAACCAATAGACTTAAGTAACGTATACAACACCTCCATCAAGGTAGGGCAGTTTTCATCTCACAATATCTGTCCAACCTGTGGCCTGGCTACATCCTCATTTGTGATAGGAGAGCTTGATGACGTGCGTTACTTTGACCATCCTGACCATTTCAATGCAGACATTATGTGGTTCACAAAGGGCTATGTGGAATATGTAATTCCAAACCTCATTCCACGTAATCAGAAAATCACCCAGCTTTCACTCTCAGCCGAGATAAGTTCTGAAGCTCCGGGCATCGACAACGACTGGCCAAGTGATATAAGCTTTTACATAAATGACACTCTGGTCGGCACCTGGACCTCTCCCGGTGACTATGGAGATGTACGCGGAATGTTCACCCCTGAATGGTGGCCTCAGAACTGGAATCAATACGGTCTCCTCAAGCTTTTAGTCATAAATCATAAAGGCACCTTCATAGACGGTCTTAAGATATCAGATATCACAACCTCTGAGCTAAAGCTTGACTACACAAGCACTATACGTTTCCGTATCGCAGTTGAGGAGGATTCTGCCCATGTCGGCGGACTCACAATATTCGGAAAAAGCTTCGGTAACTACGATCAGGACATTGTTGTATCCATCAATTATGCACCTCTTGACACTGAAAAAAACACTAATTAATAATAAAATGACTGCGGAAATCAAAACCGCAGTCATTTTGTTATTATTTTATTTGTACTACCACTTTTTATGAGGGCAGTGCGAAACGCCTGTAAGCGCCCGAAGCTCCACATAACAGCCGCATGCATTACAGGTTCCGGCATTTAGCCTGTCACACTCCTTGCACACTGCAAGCCTTGCCTCATACTCTTTTTCCGGCACTCTGTCCTCGCCCTTTATCGCATCAACATATTTTTTTATCATTGCTGCGTCGGCCTCTGCCATTTCTCTAAGCAGACACTTCTTACATATCAGTTCCATGTGATGTCCCCTTTCTTTTTGCCTTATCAGTTATACGAAAACACAGGTCGCCCAGCATTTATAGATTTAATATATCAGATAAAAACCTATAACACAATATATATTTTAGAATTCATTAAATTATTTTACGCTAATTAAAATATTAAAGTTTTTATATGTATACAAAGTAGAAGAAAGGACAACCGTATTCCGGCTGTCCTTTCTTTTATTAGTTTATTGTTATATTGGGGAAAATGTGAAAAATGATAAAACCAAACTATTTTAAATACTTATAAAAAATCCTTCACTGATGCATAAATGTCCTCTGCATCAAGTCCGTATTTTTTAAGCAAAGCTACAGCCGGACCTGACTCACCAAAGCAGTCCTGTATGCCTATTGTCTTTACCGGTGTTGGAGCCTTACGCGAAAGTGTCTCACATACCGCGGCTCCAAGTCCGCCTATTACAGAGTGCTCCTCCACGGTAACCACCCTGCCGCATTCCTTTGCTGCAGCTACAACAAGCTCCTCATCAAGAGGCTTGATAGTGTGTATATTTATGACCTTTGCATTTACGCCATCTGCTGCAAGCTTTTCTGCCGCTGCAAGTGACTCTGCCACGCACAGACCGGTAGCTATGATAGCTACATCCGTGCCCTCACGGAGTGTAACACCCTTTCCGATTTCAAATTTATACTCTGCATTGTCATTTATTATCGGTGTTGCAAGACGGCCAAACCTCATGTATACAGGGCCCTCATGCTCATAAGCTGCCTTTACGGCGGCTCTTGCCTCTATATCATCGCTTGGGTTTATTACAACCATGCCTGGAATTGCTCTCATGAGTGCAATATCCTCGTTGCACTGGTGGGTGGCTCCATCCTCTCCTACCGAAATACCTGCGTGTGTCGCACCGATTTTCACATTAAGATGAGGATATCCAATAGAGTTTCTCACCTGCTCAAACGCACGACCTGCCGCAAACATGGCAAATGAACTGGCAAATGGCACCTTTCCCGTAGCCGCAAGTCCTGCAGCAATGCCCATCATGTTGCACTCTGCGATACCACAGTCTATGTGACGATCTGGAAATTCCTTTTTGAAGATGGCTGTCTGTGTGGCAGCCGCAAGGTCAGCATCAAGAACATATACGTCATCGTGCTCCTTTGCAAGCTCTACAAGTGCATTTCCGTAGCTGACACGTGTGGCTATTTTCTTTACTTCTGACATAATGCTTCACCTTCCTTTCTCAGATCCTCCATGGCAACTGCATACTCCTCATCATTTGGAGCCTTGCCATGCCAGCCGACCTGATTTTCCATAAATGAAACACCTTTGCCCTTTACGGTATGTGCTATAATTGCCGTCGGCATACCCTTTGTATTTCTTGCCTCTTTAAATGCGTCAGCAATCTGATCCATGTCATTTCCATCCTTCAGATCAATCACATGGAAATTGAATGCCTTGAATTTCTCACCAATAGGATATGGTGAGCAAACCTGATCCACCGGTCCATCAATCTGAAGTCCGTTGTTATCAACTATAACAACAAGGTTATCAAGCCTTCTGAAGCCCGCAAACATGGCAGCCTCCCAGACCTGTCCCTCCTGAATCTCGCCATCGCCGAGAAGTGTATATACTCTGTAATCATCATTTGTAAGCTTTGCAGAAAGTGCCATGCCCACTGCCGCAGAAATGCCCTGTCCGAGCGAACCGCTTGACATATCCACACCCGGGATATGCTTCATGTCAGGATGTCCCTGCAGATATGATCCCAGATGTCTAAGTGTCTTTAAATCCTCAACCGGAAAATAGCCTCTCTGCGCAAGTGTAGAGTAAAGTCCCGGAGCCGTGTGTCCCTTTGAAAGCACAAAACGGTCTCTATCCGGCTTTTTAGGATTCTTTGGATCAATGTTCATCTCCTCAAAATACAGATATGTAAATATATCTGCTGCAGAAAGTGAGCCGCCCGGATGTCCCGCCTTTGCAGAATGCACAGCCGTGACGATACCCTTCCTGACTTCATTTGCTGTAATCTGAAGCTCTAATTTGTTCATTTTGTTCTCCTGTTAAATCTATGACATGAAATAAAATATTTATACCTGTCTTTGGTTTATAATATCTAATCCCCAAATACAGCTCTGTAATCAGCCTGGAACTTCTCGATTCCCTGATCTGTAAGTGGATGCTTTGTCATCTGCTCGATAACCTTGTAAGGAATTGTTGCGATATCAGCTCCTGCAAGTGCACAGTCTGTGACATGAATCGGGTTTCTGATTGAAGCTGCAATAATCTCTGTATCATATCCATAGATATCAAAAATCTCTGAAATCTGTCTGATCAGCTCAATGCCCGGCTGGCTGATATCATCAAGTCTGCCAAGGAAAGGTGAAACATATGTAGCACCTGCATTTGCAGCAAGAATTGCCTGATTTGCTGAAAAAATAAGAGTAACGTTTGTCTTGATGCCCTCTGATGAAAGTACCTTGACAGCCTTAAGTCCCTCAACTGTCATAGGAATCTTAACTACCATGTTTGGATGAATAGCTGCGATTTCACGTCCTTCTTTTATCATGCCCTCTGCATCAACTGTTGTTGCTTTTACCTCTCCGCTTATCGGTCCGTCAACGATAGATGTGATTTCTTTAATTACCTCATTGAAGTCTCTGCCCTCTTTTGCAATGAGTGAAGGGTTTGTTGTGACTCCACAGATGACTCCCATATCGTTTGCTTTCTTAATGTCCTCGACATTTGCTGTATCTACGAAAAACTTCATTTAATAATACCTCCGCCTTATATAATTTGTGTTTGCTTTTATTTGATGATATAAATATAACACTTTAAAAGAAAAAATGCAATAGCAAAAGTAAATAAAAGTAAAAATAAATATAATTAAATGTCATCAAATAAAAAAACATAAGCAATCGAAAACACTAGCTTTATTTACTTATTTGAGTTATTATATATTTATGCAATGCTTTGTGATAAAAATATGTACGCAAAAATACAACAGAAATCAAAAGAAAGAGGAAAATCTATGCTGCAATTAGAAAGACAACAAAAGATTCTCGATTATTTAAAAGAAAACCGCAAGGCCACCACCAATGAGCTCAGCGAGCTGCTTGGTGTATCGACCACAACAATAAGAACAGATTTAAACCAGATGGATAAGGAAAAGCTTCTGACAAAGACTCACGGCGGTGCTATCTACAAGGATAAAACCCATGACATGACTGATTTAACCTCGAGGGCCTACCTGTTCCATGACCGCGCCCTGGAAAACAAGGAAGCTAAAGAGGAGATTGCAAACGAGGCGATAAAGCTCGTAAGTGACCATATGTGTATATTCCTTGATGCCAGCTCCACAGCCTACACTCTCGGCATGAAGCTTTCAGGCTTTACAGAGCTGACCGTCATCACCAATGGCATCAATCTGGCTTTAGAGCTAAAGGATATCCCGGGTGTCACAGTCATCCTGACAGGCGGTATCGTAACCAGTGCATCCGCTTCCATAGAAGGACTGCTTGGCGCTGATTTACTCAAAAAGATACACACCGATATCGCGTTCGTGTCAGCAAGAGGCTTCTCTGTAGAAGACGGACTGACTGATTTCAGTATATACGAGGCTGATTTAAAGCACATGTGTATCAAGGCCTCCGCTAAAACTGTGGCTCTTGTCGACCACACCAAGTTTGATACCACATCCATATCCAGCTATGCATCGCTTGATGACATCAATATGGTAATCACCGACTCCGGTATCTCTCCTGAGACAGCAGATATATATGAGAAGGCAGGCACTGATATTGTTATATCCGGAACATAAATGAGACAATATAGCCATATAAAAATATAAGTACAAATATAACTATAAATATAAGTACAAATATAACTATAACTGTATATATAGATCCATCAAAAATGACACGCAACGTTTTACGCTGCGTGTCATTTTATAGTTGTCTTATACGCTTAAAGCATCAGACTATCTTATATGCATTTCTACCCTTTTCCTTCACATCATTGAGCACTTCATCCACCGTCTTGAACAGCTTTGAAAACTCATCCGGCACCTTTACATCCGGGGCGGTAACATATGCCTGTGATACAGTCAGATACTCATCCACCTTAGAGCTCTCATGAAGTATCTGTTTTTTGGCAAGCTCAAGTCTTATATGCTCGGCTATATTTTTAATGATATCCTCATCCGTTTCCTGCAGGATTATGTAGAATTCATCACCATAGAAATGATACCCCATTCCCTTATCTTTGATGCTCTCATTTATTATGGATGACAATTCTTTTAGCACTGCATCACCGGTGACTCTGCCACTGTTTCTGTTAAATGACTTGAAGAAATCTATATCCACTACTCCAAACGTGATTCCTGCACCATCTGAATCCTGATTTTTGCTCACAAGCTTTTCAAAATCGTTTCGCATCTTGAACTTATTGCCCATGCCTGTAAGCATATCTGTGTAGTTGAGTCTGACTGCCTTACGGCGCTCATACTCAGTCTCCTGAAGCTGAAGCTTAAGGTCGATTGTATCACCAAGACGCTTTATCTGCTCCTTCACCTGCATAGAGTGGAGATTTGCGTAATATACGCACAGCTTGTTGTACGCCTCTGTATCACCCATGGCGCTCTCATATTTCATCCACATCTTGACACAGGTCTTCTGGAAAAACAGATTTTGCGTTTCAGTAGCAAAGCGTTCATACTCCACAATAACCTTTTTCCATGCATCGAACTCTCCCATATTCATAAATAGATTGCAAAGGCTTAGTATCTCAAGTACATAATTGGCAGAATTGATATTGTTTATCGCACCCTCAACCAGCTCTTCCACATGATCTCTGACCTCATCCTCATTTCCCATCTTCCATAGCATATGTGCCTGTGACATATCTATCAGAAATCTGTTTTTATCACTGCCAGCTATCTCATTAAAGAGTATCGCGTCAGAAAGATGCTTTTCTGCCTTTTCAAACTCATTAATTCCCGTGTATGATATGCACAGATTCAGATGAAGCATGAGAAGTTCCTGATAATAGCTATCCCTCTCTCCATGCAGCGGTGGCTTGCACAGCTCCAGTGCTTCGTTGAAATATCTGATAGCCTTTTCATACAATCCAAGCTCCATATAGAGTGAGCCTATATTATTGTTTACAAGCATGATTATCTCTGTTGAGCCCTGCTCCACAGCTACATCCATAGCCTCTAGGTAGCAGTCAATTGACATGCTTAAGTCTCCAATAGATGCATATATGACTCCCATAAAATTGACAGTCTTTGCCATCTGCTCATATGCGCCACAGCTCTTATAAAGACCGGCTGTCTCCTGTGCCTTATTCTCTGCCAAAAAAAGCTTATTCTCGCCAAATAAGGCTGCTGCCTCATCCATACATCTGTCTGCCTTTTGCAATATACCCATAAAAACCCTCCTATAGATGACAATACAATCTATTTCTCAGCAAGATACTGCTTATATCCAACCTGTTTCAGTTTCGCATCCTTTGCTACAACCTGAGCCTTCATATCTGCTGTATACTTTTTGATTTTCTCAAGGATTGCATCATCACCTGCTGCGAGTATCTTTGCTGCAAGGATTGCTGCATTTTTCGCACCGTCAATTGCAACTGTGGCAACAGGCACTCCAGGTGGCATCTGCATGATTGAGAACACTGCATCCATTCCATCCAGATTCTTTCCTGAAAGCGGTACTCCGATAACAGGAAGTGCAAAAAGCGCTGCACACATTCCCGGAAGTGCTGCTGCCATTCCCGCTCCTGCTATTATTACCTTTACATCTCTCTCCTCAGCGCCTCTTGTCCACTCAATAAGCTCATCCGGCTCACGGTGTGCTGAGATGATGGTGAGCTCATACTCTATGCCGAGCTCTTCAAGCATATCTGCTGCCTTACTCATCACCTTTAAATCTGAGTCGCTGCCCATAACTATTCCAACCTTTGCCATTTTATCCTCCTTATATGTCTAATAATTATTTACTTTCTGCATCAAGCGTATCGAGCGGTTTGTTCAACTCTTCTACGCCCTCAAGCACAAATCTGCCATCTCTTATTATATCACATGTTGAGCCATCGTGTCGAATAACTGTGATGGCTCCAAGCTCATCATATGGTATTGTGATATCCGTGTGGCAGTTGAAATATGCCTTTGATATATCCTCTTTTCTGCGGATGGAAACTGAATTGTCCCTGGCAATTATGGCTTTTCCGTCAGGGTTGTATGTCATATTGTCCTCATCGTATGTGTAGCAGGTATCACCCACCGCAAAGTGCGGTCCTGTCTTCTCTGCTATGAGAATAGGCATCTTTGCTGCGATATCGTATACTCTCGCCATACGGTAGGCTGTCGTATTGGTGCCTATGGCAAACTCACCCATAGGCAGTGTGTCGTGATGGAAAAGCACATTGTCTGATATATACTTTTTGTTTTCTTCCTCATCCTCAAAATTGGTACATGTATATTTATCAATCATGCCATCCTTAAAGTCGATTTCCAGATTAAGGAAATTAAGCTCATTGAGATATACCTGACTGACATGCAGCTTGCCGTTTGTACCCTCTAGCACCGGTGAAGTAAACACCTCTCCGACAGGGATATTTACATCAGCCACACAGTTTTCAAAAGCCGTCTCCTTTGAAGGCTCCTTAAGCTCATGAATCTTAACATACAAATCTGTCCTGTTGCCGTTTGTTCCGACGATATGCACCCTGTCTGCTGTATCGAGCACATCTATAATTTTCTGCTGCATATCTCTGTAGAGTGCATAATCAAGAGTATTAATCTTTACAGTCTCCGTAAAAATTTCCTTATAATCAGGTCCGATTGCAGCACACGGATAGGCAATAATCGTAAAGCTTCTGTCCTCGCTGTGAATATAGCTGTTCATATACTGTGAGCGCACGCTTGTCATATGGACTGCAAGCTTCTGCTGCTCATCATTAAAGTGCGCAGCCTCCTTCTTTGAAACCGGAGCAAACGGCTCCTCTCCAAATATCTCTATAACAGCCGGTCCTCCACATTTACATGCTACATCCTTCATTCGCTCAAGTGCATTGTGCATGCACTCAAGACGATACTCCACATATGCCTTGTCAAGCCACAGTGCCATATCCTCCTTGTGGTCATAGTCAAACTGCTTGTTGACCGATGTGGAAAAAGGCCTCATGGCAGGCTTCATGCCCATTTTCTCAAAATTCTTTAATGCTGCTCTTATCATACGCTCAAAGCCAAGCGGATAAAGCACCTGAACCACCGACTTCTTTGAGATATCCTTGTTGCAGGTAATAAAGCCAATGCGGTATCCTTCTGTATAGGTATCTGCCATGGCCTGTATCTCCTCATCTGAAAATGAAGCCAGATGTGCTCTGCCGGCGCGCTCATTCTCTCCGACATACAGTCCGTAGGAATACAGATAATCGTCATTTGACAAATCTGCCTCATTTACAAGCTCTGTATAGTAATCATAAGCCGGGTCAAGGAGTGCTCTGTTGTCATCCTCTGCAAAAAGCTCCTCATAATCATGCATGAACGAGTATATACAGCCCCTTATCTCATCAGGACTCAGCTCATTGGCATTCTCAAAATAATTGTATAGCTCTACAATAAGCTCTGCATAAATGCAGAGATATTTTATATCTCCCTGAAAGATATGCGTGATGCTTCCGGCAATTTTTGCATATACAGCCGATAAAAGCTGACCATACTCATCTCCGAGCACCTTTACGGCATATGCCGGGTTGGCATAGCTTTTCTCGTAATTTTCTTTATCAAACTGTGAATAGAATAAATCGTTAAATTCCTTATCTGCGCTATGGTTTTTAATAGTGTTGATGCACTTTGCCACACTTGTGAAATAATCTGCAAAAGCCGGCTCTATCGCAGGCTCTCTGATGATCTGTTCTATCCGCTCCTCCACAAGCTCTAATCGCTCTGCGTAAAGCTCATTGGAGAGTTCATAAATCTCTTTATAACTCATATATCCCTATAATCTTTCTATTTTTAATTCAAATATTCATGACAGTTTTATCGCACTATTGATATAATATGTGCTAAATTATAAAGCCGACAACATACGTTCCTCCCCAGCTGATTACCGCTATGAGTGAAAAAAACACTGCCAGTCGTGGAAATGTCATGAATGATTCCTCATCAAAGAGGCTTCTGATGGCAAACCCGAAATCTGCCAAAGATATGCCAAGCATCAGTATACCGGCACTGCCATAGTACATAGACAGATTGCCATCTCCTCTGAATGCCGCATTCAAAAAAACTATATATACAATCTCTATGAGGATAGCCACAACAAGTGCAGCTATCCCCCTCTTAGATTGCTTCTTTTCCGTAAACTTATACCTGTTACGTTTTCTTCTGCCAAGCAATTTATATTCTCCTATTTGCAGCCGTACTGCTTATAGTACTCATCTATAGCTGCTTTGATTGTGTCATCAATGACTACTCTGCCATCATGCTCTCTGTTGTAGAGATACTCTGTAACCTCTGCCATTGTGACGATTGCCTTGCCCTCAAAGCCGTACTTCTCATGGATTTCGTCGAGCGCGCTCACCTTGCCGCCCTGTCCGACTTCCATTCTGTTAAGGCTCACCATAAGGCCTACGATTGTAACATCTGCAGCTCCTCTTACCTTTGGAACTGTCTCCTCCATTGATTTGCCGGATGTGGTGACATCCTCTATCATGACTACTCTGTCGCCATCCTTAAGCTTGCTTCCTAGGAAGCCTCCCTTGTCTGCACCGTGGTCCTTTGCCTCTTTTCTGTCTGAGCAGTAGCGCACCTCTTTGCCATAGAGCTCATGGTATGCGATGGCTGTTACCACTGCAAGCGGAATTCCCTTGTATGCAGGTCCGAATAATACATCAAAGTCATCTCCGTAGTTTGCATGGATAGCCTTTGCGTAGTACTCTCCGAGTCTCTTAAGCTGTGAGCCTGTCACATATGCTCCCGCGTTCATGAAAAATGGTGATTTACGACCGCTCTTTAATGTGAAATCACCAAATTTCAGCACGTCACTCTCCACCATAAAGTCTATAAATTCGCTCTTGTAGCTTTCCATTGTATGTTAATCCTCCTGTGTGTTTTTCTTTAAATTATCTTTGTCAATTTTACCACATTGGGGCGTGCTTTTCAACGTGGAAATTGGTTACAAAAACAGCATCCCTTCATATTAAATGAATATGGGATGCTGTTCATCTGCTTATATATTTTTATCAGATATACTCACTTGTGTTTACGATCACGCCGTCATATACTGACTGCTTTTTGATAAACTCCGCAACCTTGTCCACATCTCTGCCGTTTTTGTTCCAGTCCTTTGTGAACTCAACTTTGTCGGCTTCAAGCGCCTTCTCCTGCTTTTGGCTGATGAGCAGAAGTACGAGTATTCCGGCATGGCTTAGGTGCTTGACTACATTTACGAAGTCCTCACCCTCCTTTGGTGCGTAGAGATAAGTATGGCGTCCGTCTATATTTAAGGCTTTCTCGACATCCTCCACAAAGCCACGGTTTACCCCATCCACTCCGTCTACGAATACGGCGGTGATTGCCTTCTGGCCCTTGATTGCAGCTCTTACGTTTCTGTCTACTCTGCCCTCGTAGAGGCCGCTTTCCTCTGTGTGTACCTCTTCAACCACACCACAGGCAGATGTCATATCCGTCACACGGTCGATTAAGATGAACTCACCAAGTGTCTTGTGATTTTTGAACTTATCGCAGACTATCTTGTCCGAGAATGCAATCTTTACAACTGCTATCTCGTTCTTTTTAAGCTTGTCGGCAGGCTTTTCCTCACCTGTGTTTACGTCGATGGTATGCTCTATCTCTGTTACGATGCCCGGTATTGACTTGGTACCAAGCTTGAAGAAGAAATTCTTTCCCTTAAAGAGCTCATCGTCATCCATCCAGAGTATTGTAGCTGTGATGGATGAAGCCACCTTTGCTCCTGAACCGATTGTGAGCACGCAGCCTCTTGATACGTCCACCTCTCTGTCAAGCTGGATTGTAACCGGCTGGCCTGTAAATGCGCTATCACTTAGCTTATCACCCACATGGATGCTTTTTACATGTGCTGTCTCATTGCTTGGCAGTGTGGTGATTTCATCGCCAACCTTTACCTCTCCGGCCTCTATCTGGCCCTGGAATCCACGGAAGGTGTGGTCAGGACGGCAGACTCTCTGTACAGGCATGTAAAAGCCCTCTTCCTCGTTCTCATCCTTTATGTCAACATCCTCAAGGTATGATAAGAGAGCAGGTCCCTTGTACCATGGGATATTCTCAGACTTTGTTGTGACATTGTCACCCTCTGTTGCAGAAACAGGAATTATTACTACATTTTTGAGTTCAAGCTCCTTTGTAAGCTCAATAATCTGCTTTGTGATTTCATCGAAACGCTTCTCGTCGTAGCCTACAAGATCCATCTTGTTTACAGCAAATACAAAGTAGTTGATTCCCATGAGCGCGCAGATTCTTGCGTGTCTTCTTGTCTGAACCAATACGCCCTGCTTTGCATCTATTAAAATTACCGCAAGGTCTGCAAAGGATGCACCTACAGCCATGTTTCTTGTGTACTCCTCATGGCCCGGTGTATCTGCCACGATAAAGCTTCTCTTGTCTGTTGTGAAGTAACGATAAGCCACATCGATTGTGATTCCCTGCTCTCTCTCTGCCATCAGTCCGTCGAGGAGGAGTGAGTAGTCGATGGCGCCGCCACGGCTTCCGACCTTACTGTCAAGCTCCAATGCCTTTTCCTGATCTGCATAGAGCAGCTTTGAATCGTATAATATATGTCCGATCAGAGTTGATTTTCCGTCGTCCACGCTTCCGCATGTAATAAATTTAAGTAATCCGCTCATTTTAGAAATATCCCTCCCTCTTTCTTCTTTCCATGCTGCCTGCCGCCTCGTTGTCTATGACACGGGTGGTTCTCTCTGAGGAAACAGCACTGAGTGTCTCATCAATAATCTCATCAAGTGTATCCGCTGTCGACTCCACACCACCTGTCAGTGGATAGCAGCCGAGAGTTCTGAAACGTACACTCTTCATCTGGATTTTCTCACCCGGACGAAGCTTCATTCTGTCGTCATCTACCATGATGATGTTGCCGTCTCTGTATACAACAGGTCTTTCCTTTGCAAAGTAAAGTGAAGGAATCTCGATATTCTCTCTCTTTATATACTGCCAGATATCCTTCTCTGTCCAGTTTGACAGTGGGAAAACTCGTACCTCCTGGCCCTTTTTGATTCTGGAGTTGTAGAGCTTCCACATCTCCGGGCGCTGGTTCTTTGGATCCCATGCGTGGTTTTCATTTCTGAAGGAGAAGATTCGCTCCTTGGCTCTTGATTTCTCCTCGTCTCTTCGGCCGCCGCCAAACGCTGCCGTAAAGCCGTATTTGTCGAGCGCCTGCTTGAGCGCCTGTGTCTTCATGATATCTGTGTATGCTGAGCCGTGGTCAAATGGATTGATGCCCTGCTTTACGCCATCCTGATTTATATATTCAAGCATCTCGATGCCCTTTTCCTTAGCAATGCGATCTCTGAATTCTATCATCTCATGGAATTTCCAGGTTGTATTTACATGTAAAAACGGAAATGGCGGCTTCTCCGGATAAAATGCCTTCATTGCAAGATGAAGCATTACCGAGCTGTCCTTTCCAATTGAGTACAACATAACCGGCTTCTCGCACTCTGCGGCTACTTCACGTATTATGTATATTGCCTCTGCTTCGAGTTCGTCAAGATGTGATAATTCACCCATGTCTGTTACCATCCTTTTCTTTAATATTTATTGGATTCCTTCTTGTTGATAAGAATCTCTTCCTTGCTTCCGTCGCGCTTTTTGATATCCCAGGTCAGCGTGTCCGGTGTGCTTTTTACTGTCATGAGACTTCCCATGCCTCCTATGTCTGCTCCAAGATAAAGAGCAATAGCACCAAAATGACATTCCTTGATGCATGAGGCACAGCCCCAGCAGTCCTTAGGATATTTGATAAAGGCTTTTTTCTCTGAGTCCTGATATATCAGGCTTCCCGGGCATACACTTGTACACATGCCACAGCCCTTACACTTTGCTTTATCAATCATTATGCTCATAACGCGCCTCCCTTCCGACAAGCTCTCTGTAAATCATATGAAGCTGCCCGTTTTCGTATTTGGAATTGACGTATTTCATCCAGTCATCACTCTTGTGTGGATAATCCAGATTCTCGGCAAAGCTGTGCCATCTGGTCTCCTTTCTTGCACCAAGATGTGCTATAACCGAAAGACATACCGTAAGCCTCTCCTTAAGCTCATATATGAACATAAGCTCATGCATATCCGATGCATATAAATCACCGGTCAGCTCTATCAGATGATTTATCTTTTCCTTTGCCAGGGCAAGCTGCTTGCCGTTGAACTGATAATGTGTGGAAATACCGCCTGCGTAGTTGTCCATGACCTTCTGCATGGCTTCCTCGATAGCCTCTGTTGTAAACATCTGAGGCCTTTCAGTGAGGAAATGGTCGTACTCTGAAGCTTTTGCTTCAAGCGCCTTTTTCTCATCAAATGCCGATGTGTCAGGACTTCCGTCGGAGGTATCTGCATCTAGCTTTGAAACCATATCTATCGCAGCGATTTCGCCCTCTACCATAGCTCCTGTAACGTATTTCTGTGGACATCCTCCTGCCACATCTCCAGCAGCATAAAGTCCGTGGATTGTAGTCTCACGCTCGGTATTTACCCAGTAGCCGCTCGCTGTGTGGCCACCTACGATATACGGCTCAGTGCCCTCTATCTCCACATTCTGCTCACTTGGATTCTTACCTGCCTCCACCCACTTGAGTGTCTGGCTTGGTGCCATGTTGAGATATGCCTTTCTTAATGACTCATCCTGCTGTGGCGAAATGCCCTCTGTCCTTAAGTAGCAAGGACCTCTTCCCTCGAGATTTTCCATGACCGTTCCGTATACACGCTCTGATGTGGTAAGGCCGTATTTTGTCTCGTAAACCTCTCCAAGTGAATTGACCTGCTTTGCCCCGACTCCCTGTGCAATTGTTCCTGTCGGTGCGATTGTGTCCTTGCATCTGAGTGCGATAAATCTCATCTCAAAGGTGGTCATCTCTGCTCCGCTTCTTATGCCCATCGCATATCCGGCGCCTGTATTAAATGGCGGATACCACATCTTGTGCCTTGAAAATCCCGGATTGTTTGGCCTGTATAAACCGGCCGCTCCGCCTGTTGCACAGAGCACCTTTTTAGCCCTGATTTCATAGGCTGTAGCATCCTCGATTGAAAATCCGTATGCACCCTTTATGGTGTTGTTCTCAACTATATAGTCCGTGATATTGATTCTGTTTATCACTGTACAGTCCGTAAGCTTTGATACAGCTTCTGCCAAAATCGGCTTCATGTTCTCGCCATTTATTTTGATATTTCGGTTTCCTCTTGCTACATACTCACCGTTTTCATCCTTTAATATGACAAGTCCAAGCTTTTCCATCTTGTCCGTCACACGGTTTAAGCCCTCGGACATAGTCATGAGTAAGTCTTCCCTTACTATGCCGTCAGCATCCTTTTTTGCGTAGTCTACATAGTCCTCAGGCTTTCTGCCCTTTACTATGTATGCATTTATCGCATTGACACCTGCTGCAAGGCATCCGCTTCGCTTTATGTTCGCTTTCTCTGCAATTATAATCGAATAATCCGATTTCTCACGGATGGTGAGCGCTGCATAACAGCCCGCCGTGCCACCTCCTATTATGAGGATGTCCGTGTGTAGGATTTTTTTGTTTTCTATCTTCATTTATCTCCCTCTGCTTCCTCTTTCAATCACAAGCTTTAGACTATTCCTATATCTAAATGTAGAATACATCCTGCTCCTGCATCTCGCTGTTTTCCATCAGGTATGTTTTCTCTTCGTCGAATATATACAGCCTGTAAATCAGCACATGTACTTTCTCGCCGACTGCTATCAGGTCCTTTTCAAGTGAGCGCTCGCCGACCACCTCGATACCGTTTATGCTGACTGTGATATCCATCCTGTTTCCTCTGAATACCACATCTGTAACGATGCCCTCCTCTGCCGCTGACTGATAGCGGTCTAAGTTGCCGCTCTTTGATATCTTGATAAACTCAGGTCTGATTACCGCCTTGTCGGCATTTTCTATCCTGTCAAAGCCCTTTAGCCTGTCATAGTTTTCAACGACTGTGGTGTGTCCTATAAACTGCGCCACAAAAGGTGTATCAGGCGACTTGTATATCTCAAGAGGTGTCCCCATCTGCTCTATCGTGCCGTGGTTTGTGATAATGATTTCATCTGCCACCTCAACAGCCTCATCCTGGTCATGTGTGACGAAAATGCTTGTGATTCCAAGCTTTTCGACCAGCTCCTTCAGCCAGGTACGAAGCTCACCTCGCACCTTTGCATCTATCGCGGCAAATGGCTCATCCAGTAAGAGCACCTGTGGATTCGGCGCCAACGCCCTTGCAAATGCCACTCTCTGACGCTGTCCTCCGGAAAGCTGATTCGGATATCTCTTTTCAAGCCCCGATAAGCCTGTCATCTCAAGAAGCCTGGTAACACGCTCCTTTATGAGCTTTTTCGGCATCTTCTGAAGCTCCAGCCCAAATGCCACATTGTCGTATATTGTCATGTATCTAAACAGCGCATAGTTCTGAAACACAAATCCTATGCCTCTCTTCGAGGCCGGAATATCATTCACTCGCTTTCCATCTATATATATGTCACCTGAATTTGGCGTCTCAAGCCCTGCTATCATACGAAGAAGTGTTGTCTTGCCACTGCCGGACGGACCAAGCAGCGCCACAAGCTTTCCCTTTTCCACTCCAAAGCTCACATTATCGGATGCCAGGAAGTCTCCGTATTTTTTGTATATATTTTTCATCTCAACGTACATATACGTTATCTCCTTCCTGCTTTTCCCATGCAGCAGATTTTATTAGTGTAAATCATATTTTCCAAGTATATCTCAGTGTAATTTCTTAAATTTATGCTCAACTATATTTCTTGCAAAAAGAATGATTAATGCAATAATTAACAGTATCGACGATACAGCAAATGCCGATGTTATCGAGCTGTCTGTGCCCGACATATACAAGGCATCAATCTCAAGCGGCAGTGTAAATGTCTCGCCTCTTGTCTTCGAGAGCGCATTTACCGCACCGAACTCGCCGAGGGCTCTCGCCGTACAAAGTATGATTCCATAAATCAGGCTCCACTTCATCTGCGGAAGTGTTATTTTCCGAAATATCGTAAAGCCGGATGCTCCCATCAGCGCTGCGGCTTCTTCCTCATCCTTTCCCTCTGCATTGAGCACCGGTATAATTTCCCTTGACACATACGGAAACGTGACAAATATCGTAGCAAGCACAACTCCCGGTATTGCAAAGGTGATTCTCACATTCGTGCCGAATATCTCATTGAACCATCTGATAACCGGATAAAACCACCCAAGCCGTCCGAAGGTCATAAGATACGCAAGTCCTACGATGACCGGAGAAATAGAAAACGGTATATCAATAAGTGTTGCAAGCACCTGTTTTCCTTTAAACGAAAACCTGGTCAACAGCCACGCTGTCCATATTCCAAAGAAGGTGTTGATAACTACCGCAAAAACTGTTGCAATCAAAGTCACCTTGAGTGCTGAAAACACGTAGCTTGTGGAGATAGCTTTCAGATAGAATCCAAACCCCTCCTTTAAGGCACTTGCCATCACAGAAAAAAGCGGAACTACAAGCATGACAAATATAAAGAGCACCGTGACAGTGACGAGTATTATCTTTGTGATCTTTTTTCTTCTTTCAAGCTTTACCTGTTCGGTCATCGCATTGTGCTCCTTTCCTGTTTGTGTGCATCGCATTTGATTTATATGCAGCCTTCTACAACAAATTAGTGCGCTGTGACTGTTTAACCTGCACTATGTTTACAAATAACAGCAGTAAAAATGATATGACAAGCATCACAAGTGCTATGGCAGTCGCGCTGGCATAATCTATATAGCTAAGCTTCTGCATGATGACGTAGGATACCACCTGTGTCCTATGTCTGGCGCTGTTGCCTGATATGTAGATGACGCTTCCGTACTCTCCTATGCCTCTGGCAAAGGCAAGACCAAAGCCTGTTAAGAGTGCCGGGCGAAGTTCCGGAAGTATTACCTTAAAAAATGTCTTAGAGGGTGTGGCGCCAAGCATATAAGCGGCCTCCTCATATGTATTATCCATCTTTTCAAGCACCGGCTGTACAGCTCTTATTACGAATGGAATGCCTACAAAAACAAGTGCCACAACTATTCCTGCCTGTGTGTAAGCTACATCTATTCCAAGCTTGCCAAGGCCCTTACCAAAAAAGCCTGTGCCTGAGTACAGCTTTGAGAGCGTGATGCCCGCAACCGCTGTCGGCAGTGCAAACGGAAGCTCTATAAGTCCGTCGAGCAGCCATTTCCCGGGAAAATCGTACTTCACAAGCGTCCATGCCACGATGAGTCCAAATACCACATTTACGATTGCTGCGATAAATGATGAGGTGATGCTTGTGATAAAGGCATTCCTCACATTCTCCTTCATGATAAGTGACACAAAATCGCCCGGCGATATCTTTAGCGAATACACAAGCACTGATGCTAACGGAATGAGAACGATGACTGAAAGCATCGTGACCACTATTCCAAGCGAAAGATGGTAGCCCGGTATGACTCTGGTCTTTATGTTCTTTGATTTAGTTTTCTCTTTTGCTGTTTTATCAGTTGCCGTATATTTCATCGAACATTGCTCCATCATCGAAATATGTCTTGTAGGCTTCATTCCATCCGCCGTAATCCTCTATGCTCCAAAGCATGATATTTAAATCAAACTTGTTGGAAAACCGGTTTAATATATCCTGATTTGTTGGTCTGTAGCCACTTTCGCCAATCAGCTGCTGTGCCTCATCACTGTAGAGATACTGTAGGTATTCCTTGCTTACCTCTTGTGTTCCGTTGCTCTTTGCATTGTCATCCACAATAGCAACAGAGGGCTGTGCTAAGATGCTGACGGACGGATTCACTATCTCATACTTACCCGGATATGAATCCATGGTCGTAAGTGCCTCGTTTTCCCACGCTATGAGCACATCTCCCTGACCGTTTTCCACAAATGTGGTTGTTGAGCCTCTCGCACCCGAATCCATAATTGTGACATTTTCATACAGCTTCTTCATAAACGATTTCTGTTCCTTCAGGCTGTCATAATTTGTCTTCGCATAGCTTAGCGCTGCAAGAAAATTCCAGCAGGCTCCGCCACTACTCTTTGGATCAGGCGTAATCACATCCACATTCTTTTTCACCAGGTCATCCCAGTCACTTATATGCTTTGGATTGCCCTTTCTTACAAGTAAAACGATTGTTGATGTGTATGGTGCCGAGCTGTAAGAAAACTCATCAATCCAGCCCTTATCAATTAAGCCTGTATTTTGTATCAGGTCTATGTCATGCTCAAGTGCCAGTGTGACAACATCTGCATTACAGCCCTCCACAACCGAGCGTGCCTGTGCTCCCGAGCCGCCATGTGATTGAATCACATTTATCTTTTTGCCGTGCTCGCTCTCATAGTAAGACTCGAATATTTTGTTGTATTTCTCGTAAAACTCTCGTGTCGGATCATACGACACATTGGTTATGGTGACTGTGCCGTCATCCTTCCTGCCTGAGCAGCCTGTCAGAAGAAGTGACAGAATCATCACTGTCGACAGCAGGGCTGCCGTATATTTATGTATGTTTCTCATGTATGTTTCTCATTTTTCATGTTACAGTTTCCGGCAAAGCAAGCTTATGCCGTAAGTTTATATGCCGTTAGTTTACTGTAAAAAGCGGTGTGGACAGGTATCTTTCTCCTGTATCCGGAAGCAGCACCACGATATTCTTTCCCTTGTTCTCAGGTCTTTTCGCAAGCTCTGTTGCCGCATATATTGCTGCTCCTGAGGATATGCCAACGAGAAGTCCGTCGCTCTTTGCAACCTCTCTTGCCTTGTCAAAAGCGGCCTCATTCTCCACCGGAATCACCTCATCCACTATATCCATGCGCATGACCTTCGGAATAAAGCCTGCACCGATTCCCTGTATCTTGTGTGGCCCCGGTCTTCCGCCTGAGAGTACCGGTGAGCTCTTTGGTTCAACAGCTACTATCCTTACATCAGGATTATGGTCTCTCAATCCAAGCCCGGTGCCTGTACAGGTGCCGCCTGTTCCGACAGATGATACAAAGATATCTACCTTTCCATCTGTATCCTCCCAGATTTCCTGAGCGGTTGTAGCTCTGTGGATATCAGGATTGGCCTGATTCTCAAACTGCTGTGGAATAAAGGCATTGCCATAATGCTCTTTAAGTCTCTGCGCCTCATCAATTGCACCCTTCATGCCCTCACGCCCCGGTGTGAGCTTTATCTCTGCGCCAAGCGCTGTGACGATTTTTCTTCTCTCAACGCTCATGGTATCAGGCATTATAAGTATCAGGTGAAGTCCCTTTGATGCTGCCACAAATGCAAGTCCGATTCCGGTATTGCCACTTGTCGGCTCTATGATTATTGTGTCCTGATTTATCTTTCCATCCTTTATGCCCTGCTCTATCATAGCTGCCGCCACCCTGTCCTTTACACTTCCAAGTGGATTGAAATACTCCAGCTTTGCTATGATTTTTGCTTCAAGCCCAAGGGCTTTTTCATAATTGGTCAGCTCCAGAAGCGGAGTATGACCTATCAGCTCAGTGAGCTGCTTTGCAATTTTTGCCATTGATATTACCTCTTTTTTTGTTAATGTTTGTTTTGAGTATATTATGAGTTTGATCTTAGTTTGTATGGTTGGGATTTCCTACCATTCAAATATGATTTCTAAGTTATTGATATGTTACCACTAATTGATATTTTTGTAAATGTAATTAGGGTTATTAATATTTGTTAGCGGGCTATAAATTTTATTGATAGCTATAAAAAAAGAGTTCTATCATTCGCAGACACAAAGTCTGTGAAAAATAGAACTCTTTTTGGTCTCCCTTTGGCTACTCCGCCTGTTCATTTGCTTTATCGGTTCTCGTGATATACTTGATGATATACTTGATTCCGACAAAGGTTCCAATCAGGATAAGCACTCCTATGATAAAAGGTACTACAGGATTTCTGACAAAGCCTGCTATGATGTAGGTCAGGCATGATATGGCTGCCACAAGCACTGCGTACGGAAGCTGTGTGGACACATGGTTCATGTGGTTGCACTGGGCTCCTGCCGATGCCATGATGGTGGTATCGGATATCGGTGAGCAGTGGTCTCCGCATACTGCACCTGCCATGCACGCTGAGATTGAGATAATCATCATCGTATGGTTTGTGCCTGAGAAGATGTTTACTACTATCGGTATGAGTATACCGAATGTGCCCCATGAGGTTCCTGTTGCAAAGGCAAGGAAGGCTCCCACCAGGAATATGATTGCCGGGAACAGTCCAAGGAGTGGTCCCGATACGCCTCCCACTAAGCCTGCGACAAATTCCTTGGCGCCAAGGCTTTCTGTCATGGTCTTTAGTGTCCATGCAAAGGTCAGTATAAGTATTGCAGGTACCATCGCCTTAAAGCCCTCAGGGATTGAATTACAACAATCCGTAAAGCTTAGCACCCTTCTGATTGAGTAAAAGCATATGGTGATTATCAGTGCAAAAAAGCTTCCAAGCATAAGACCAATCGACGCATCGCTGCCTGCAAACGCATCGACAAAGCCTTTTCCGTCAAAAAAGCCTCCTGTGTATATCATTCCTATGATGCAGCTTATTATGAGCACCAGTATAGGAAATACAAGGTCTATAACCTTTCCCTTGCCCTTTATCACATCCTGCTTTGACTCTGCATAAGGTCTGTCTCCTGTGGTAAATAAATCGCCCTTTTGGGCATTGGCTTCATGCTTTGCCATCGGACCGAAATCCACCTGCAAGATAACAAGTGTCACCATGGCGACAATGGTAAAGAGCGCATAGTAATTGTACGGAATGGCCTTTATGAAAATAGAAAAGCCATCCTCTCCCTTTACAAAGCCTGTGACTGCGGCTGCCCACGATGATATAGGTGCGATGATGCACACAGGCGCTGCTGTGGCATCTATCAGATATGCAAGCTTTGCTCTGGAAACCTGATGCTTGTCGGTGACAGGACGCATCACACTTCCCACTGTCAGACAGTTGAAGTAATCATCTATAAATATGAGCACTCCAAGCATTATAGCTGCAAGCTGGGCACCAATCCTTGTCTTTATGTGCTCACTCGCCCATTCTCCAAAGGCCGCCGAGCCGCCTGCCTTGTTCATCATGCTCACCATGACACCGAGCACGACTAAAAATATCAGTATTCCCACATTGTACGAATCCGATAGCACTCCGACAAGTCCGTCCTCGAATATGTGAAGCACTGATCTCTCAGCCGAAAAACCAGACTGAAATACATTTCCATAAAACAGTCCGCCGATCACTATTCCGACGAATAATGAGCTGTAGACCTCCTTTGTAATAAGTGCCAGAACTATAGCCACAACAGGTGGAACAAGCGCCCAGACTGTGGCATACATAGCAGGCACGTATTTTACTGCCAGAATCATTATTTTCTCCTCCGTCTATCCCTTATGCTCTATCTGTCAACCGCACCGACAAGCTCTGAAATATCCTTAACTCCATACCTGTCCATGTACTCTGCGATGCCATCCACTATCTGCTCTGTGGTCTTTGGATTCACAAAGTTTGCTGTGCCGACTGAAACTGCCGTAGCTCCGGCAAGTATCATCTCTATGGCATCGGCAGCATTTGTGATACCGCCCATTCCGATAATCGGGATATTGACTGCATGTGCTGTCTCGTAAACCATGCGCACTGCAACCGGATGCACAGCCGGACCGCTCATGCCGCCTGTCTTGTTTGCCAGCACAAAGCTTCTTCTGTTTATATCAATCTTCATGCCGGTTATGGTATTGATGAGTGAAACCGCATCAGCTCCGCCTGCCTCTGCTGCCCTTGCTATCTCTGCAATGCTTGTGACATTCGGAGAAAGCTTCATGATAACAGGCTGCTTTGCATATTTTTTAATCTCGCTTGTGATGGTCTCAACCCCCTTTGGATCTGTTCCGAAGGCAATTCCGCCCTCCTTTACATTCGGGCATGAGATATTTATTTCCATCATATCAATAGGCTCGTCTGCAAGACGCTTTACCACATCAAGATACTCGTCAAGCGAATGACCGCAGACATTTACCACAATCCTTGTATCAAACTGCTTTAAAAAAGGAATATCCCTCTTGCAGAAAAGCTCGATGCCGGGATTTTGAAGTCCGACTGCATTGAGCATGCCGCCGTACACCTCTGCTACTCTCGGTGTAGGATTTCCCTCCCACGGCTTATTCGCAACACCCTTTGTAGTGACTGCACCAAGTCTGTTTAAATCAACAAACTCGCTGTACTCTGCACCGGAGCCGAATGTGCCGGATGCAACTGTAACAGGATTTTTCCACTCAACACCGGCCACATTTACTGACATATTACTCATTACAGCTCCACCTCCTTCGCATCAAACACAGGTCCCTCCTTGCATATACGCTTGTTGTTCACATTGCTGTGAGCATCCTTGTCCTTTGTCTTGCATACGCAGGCAAGACATGCACCAATTCCACATGCCATGCGCTCCTCCATTGATACAAAGCAGTCCATATCATGCTCTGCAGCGTAAGCCTTGAGTGCACGCAGCATAGGCATCGGTCCACATGCATAAATTACATCTGCCTCAAGAGCATTATCCTTTATCGCATCGATGACATTGCCCTTTGTGCCGACACTGCCGTCCTCTGTGGCGACAAATGAAGCTGCCTGCTCCTTAAACTCATCAAGCAGGAAGGTATTCTCATCGCGATAGCCCATGACGATGTTCATATCGCATACTGCACCTGCCTGTCCCGGATTTTTTTCTTCACCTGCTGTCTGCACAATGCCTGCATTTATATCCTTCGCAAGCTGCAGCATAGGCGGCACTCCGATTCCTCCGCCGATAAGAAATGCCTTCTTTCCCGGCTCTACTGTAAAGCCGTTTCCAAGAGGTCCTAAAATCCTTACCTTATCGCCCCTGACAAGCTTTGAAAATTCCTCTGTTCCCGTGCCTTCACCTGTCACACGGTATACGAGGCGGATGGTGTCATCAGCTCTGTTTATGCCACAAAGGCTTATCGGACGCGGAAGCAGCTTACTCTTGTCGTTTGAGTAAACCGATACAAACTGTCCTGCCCTTGCTGCCTTTGCAATTTTGTCTGTCTTAAGTGTGAGGTCATAGATGCCATTGCCGAGTGAGCTCTGGTCAACTACAACTGCAATCTCCTCAAATTTCTCTGCCATTTTATCTCCCTGGTTTCGTTTGTTAATATATTAAGCTTTCTGAATGACTTATTAACGATTTGCAAGTGCTCCTGAAATATCCTCAATCATATCCTCAACTGCCTTGCGTGATGCATCTGCAAAATTCTCTTCTGTGATGCCCATATCCTTGTACTTATCCTGCTTGTATGCGCAGATGATTCCACGTGATGAATTGACAATCGCACCAAGTCCGTCCTCATTGAAGAAATGAACAAGGTCTGCTCCCTTGCCTCCCTGTGCGCCGTAGCCCGGTACGAGGATGAAGCTCTTTGGCATTACCTTACGAAGAATCTTACCCTGCTCAGGGTATGTTGCACCGACAACCGCACCTACATAGCTGTATGAATCACCCATGCAGTCAGCTCCCCACTCTGCAACCTTCTCGCCTACCCACTCATATAATGGGCGTCCGTCAATCATACGGTCCTGGAACTCTCCACTTGATGGATTAGATGTCTTTACAAGAATGAAGATACCCTTCTTCTCCTCCTTGCATACATCTACGAATGGCTTGATACCGTCTGTTCCAAGGTATGGATTGACAGTGGCAAAATCCTCATCAAAGGTAGAATAGCTCTTGCTGCCGATCTGTACCTTTCCGAGATGTCCTGTGGCGTATGCAGCCGATGTTGAGCCGATATCTCCACGCTTTACATCTCCGATAACCACGAGATCCTTCTCGTGACAGTAATCCACTGTCTTCTGGAATGCCTTAAGGCCCTCCACTCCAAACTGCTCATACATGGCAATCTGTGGCTTTACAGCCGGAATCAGGTCATATGTGGCATCCACAATAGCCTTGTTGTACTGCCAGATAGCCTCCGCTGCACCGGCCGGTGTCTCTCCAAGCTCATCAAATGCCTTCTTTGTGATGTGCTCAGGCACATATGAAAGCATCGGGTCAAGACCTACTACGATAGGTGCGTTTGTTTTCTTGATTTTGTCTACTAATTTGTTGATCATTCTTTCGTCCTCTTTATGCGTATTTTATTATACAGACAGATATTATGATTATTAAATATCTGCATACAGTTATAAATATTTTATAGCATAAACTAAATTCTTGCAACCAAAAATATAATAGCAGGGAGTATAGCATTAATTACTGCTATACTCCCTGCTGATTTCATCTTTACACTCCCACAACCTCATCAATCATCCTAAGCTCTTCCTCAGAGAAGCCAGTGCCCTCCATAACCTTTAAGTTTTCAAGAATCTGCTGTGGCTTTGAGGCGCCGACAAGCACACTTGTCACGTCATCATCCTTTACCACCCACTTGAGTGCCATCTGTGCAAGTGTCTCACCACGTTTTGTGGCTATATCGTTTAGCTTCTTAATCTGCTCGATGTGTGGAGCGAGCTTTTCCTGATTTAAAAAGCGTCCGTCTGTCTTTATACGGCTATCCTCCGGAATGCCGTTTAAGTAACGGTCCGTGAGCATGCCCTGTGCGAGCGGACTGAATGAGATGATACCCTTTTGGCACTCTCTTGCAGCCTGCTTCAAGCCGTTTTGCTCTATTGTACGGTTGAAGATATTGTATGAATTCTGATTGATGATAAACGGACATTTCAAATCAGTCAGAATCTCGCAGGCTCTCTTCATGGTCTCGCCATCATAATTTGACAGTCCGACATAGAGTGCTTTTCCGCTTCTTACTATCTGGTCGAGTGCTCCCATTGTCTCCTCAAGCGGTGTCTCAGGGTCCATTCTGTGATGATAGAAGATATCCACGTAGTCGAGTCCCATTCTCTTAAGGCTCTGATCAAGGCTTGCAATCAGATACTTGCGGCTGCCCCAGTTGCCGTATGGTCCCTTCCACATATCATAGCCTGCCTTTGAGCTGATGATGAGCTCATCGCGGTATGCTGACAGATGCTCCTTCAGGATAAGCCCGAAGTGCTTCTCTGCGCTGCCGTATTCAGGACCATAGTTGTTTGCCAGGTCAAAGTGAGTGATGCCATGGTCAAAGGCTGTGAAGCACATCTGCTTCATGTTGTCATACGATGAAAAATCACCGAAATTGTGCCATAGACCAAGCGATACAACAGGAAGCTTAAGTCCGCTCCTGCCGCATCTGTTATATCTCATTGTGTCGTATCTCTTTTCGTCTGCTGTGTACATATTTACCTCCCGCATAAATACATGATATTTTACCCGATAAATTATTATACTACAGCAGACTTGATTTTTCTATTGTTAAATAAAATCCTCCGTCAGCTTTCCATGCTTCTCATAATTTGTCACACGCGCTATCTTGTTTTCATCATCCACAAACACAACCTTCGGATGATGCTCCTTTGCTTCCTCCGGTGTCATCTGCGCATAGCACATGAGTATCACATGGTCACCGACTGCAACCTGTCTGGCGGCTGCGCCGTTTAAGCATATCATGCCTGAGCCCGGCTCTCCGGCGATGGTGTAGGTCTCGAATCTGTTTCCGTTTTCCACATCGACAATCTGTACCATCTCATACTCCAAGATGCCTGCTGCCTCAAGCAGCTTTGTATCTACAGTGATGCTTCCCACGTAGTTTAAGTCAGCCTGCTTGACCACCGCTCTGTGTATTTTGCCCTTAAGCATTGTATAATTCATTGTTTGTACCTCTTTTCAATAATCGTTTCTTGTCCGTCTACGCAATAAAATTGTCAATCAGCCTTGTCTTTCCGATATAGACAGCAATTGCCACGAGTGTTGTTCCCTTAATCTCATCAACCGGTGTAATTGTTTCAAAATCAACCACATCTACATAATCAATTCTTGCAAGCGGCTCCTTGTTTATCTCTGCTGTGATTGCATCCTTTATCGCTTTTGCACTCTTTTCGCCATCCTCTACGAGCTGCTTTCCGATTTTTAAGCTTCTGCTCAGTACAAGCGCTGCCTGTCTTTCATCCTCACTTAAATATGTGTTTCTTGAGCTCTTTGCCAGTCCATCCTCCTCACGGATGATTGGGCAGCCGATGATTTCTGTGTCAACATTTAAATCCTTTACCATACGCTTTATGACCGCAAGCTGCTGTGCATCCTTCTGTCCAAAGTATGCACGGTCAGGTGTCACAATGTGAAACAGCTTCAGGACAACTGTCTGCACACCTCTAAAATGGATAGGTCTTGTTTTTCCACAAAGCTCAGTTGTGAGGCCATTCATATCCACATATGAGCAGAAGCCGTCTGCATACATCTCCTCAGGCTCAGGATGGAAAATAATGTCAACGCCCGCATCCTCACAAAGCTTTGCATCCCTGTTTAAATCACGTGGATAGCTGTCTAAATCCTCTGCAGGGCCAAACTGCATTGGATTTACAAAAATACTCACTACAACCTTGTCATTCTCGCGTCTTGCCGCATCGATTAAGCTCTTGTGTCCCTCGTGGAGGTATCCCATTGTAGGTACAAAGCCAACGCTTTTGCCCTCTTTTTTCCATGCCTTTACTGCTTCTCTTACCTGTTCGATTTGTCCGTATATTAACATTTTATGTCTCCTTATTCTTTTATTTTTCGTAGCTATTTTTTGTAAATATTCTTCAATACTATTTTCGATACTAATACAGCTTGTCAATTATTGTCTCATCCATCTTAAAGGTATGCTCCTCACCAGGGAAGCTTCCCTCCTCAACAGCCTTTTTGTAGGCTGTGAACGCCTCATTCATTTCTTTTCCGACCTGTGCAAACTGCTTTACAAATTTCGGCTTCATGTTTGCATACATGGCAAGCATATCCTGATATACAAGCACCTGGCCGTCGCAGTCTGCTCCCGCTCCGATACCGATTGTAGGTATGCTTATGCTCTCTGTAATTTTTTTTGCAAGTGCCTTTGGCACGCACTCGAGCACCACTGCAAATGCTCCTGCCTCCTCGACCGCACGGGCCTCGTCAAGAAGCTTCTGCGCTGCCTCTTCACCCTTGCCCTGCACCTTGAAGCCGCCAAATGCATTTACTGACTGTGGTGTAAGCCCTAAATGTGCACATACCGGAATTGACGCATCCACGATAGCCTTTATCTGTGGACATACCTCCTTGCCACCCTCGAGCTTGACTGCCTGCGCATGGCCTTCCTTCACGAGTCGTCCTGCATTGACCACAGCATCATAAACCGATGTCTGATATGACATAAAAGGCATATCTGTGATGAGCAGCGTATCCTTTATGCCTCTTGAAACAGCTGCGCTGTGATGAATCATATCCTCCATAGTCACTGAAAGTGTATCCTCATAGCCAAGCACCACCATGCCGAGAGAATCTCCTACTAAAATTGCATTGATTCCGGCCTCATCTATGAGCTTTGCTGTCGAATAATCATATGCTGTGAGCATCGTGAGCTTCTCGCCCTTTTCCTTTGCCTGTTTAAAAGTTACTACTGTATTTTTCATTGTCCAATCCCTCTGTCTTTCTGCAACAATCCGTTTCTTGTAACTACTTGGAACCATTCACGGTATTGTCAGCCTCTTAGCAATTCCATCATCTGAGTGTAATCCTTATCAGGATTCTTTTTTTCAGCAATATTTACTAGTTTTGTACCAAGCATTTTGTACAATCTGACATCATCGCTATCGTCATTTTGCATACATGCGATGTGCTTTTTCACTGTTTCAATATCGTTTCTCTCGATTGGCCCGGTCAGTGCGCCGTCACAGCCTGCTTCGAGTACGTTTTCGATATTGCGCATCACAAGCTGGCCTGTAGCTCTTACAGCCTCAGCCCTTGTAAAGCCGCAGTCCTCCAAAAGAGAATAGCCCATGTCAAGGACAGCAATCACCTGATTGCTCAAAATACTAGCCGCTGCATGGTATTTTGCCTTTTTAGCGCCATCAATGCGGCATACCTCATTTCCAATAGAACAAAACAGCCCGGATATTGCTTCAACCGCAGCATCCTGCCCTTCCACTGTGAAAAATGCTTTATTTAATTGCTCATATGATGAAAATTTGTTACTGAACGGTAACATTGGATGAATTGAACAGCATGATACGCTCATGCTCTCCCTTCCGGAAAATGAATCGGATGATAATGCGCCACTGCAATGACATATAATCTGATTCGTTAGAGACAGCTCTTTTAATTGTTCCCAAACCGGTATAATAAATGAATCCGGTGTGGTGATAAATATAATCTGTGATTGATCCGCCAGTTGCTTTAGCGAATCAAAGCTCTCTGTCCTTGTAAACTCCGCAGCCTCCTTAGCCGCCGCAGAATCCACGTCATAATAGCCTGCAAGCTCTATGTCCTTTGTCCTTAGGTATTTACCTATAGAACAGCCCACTCTGCCTGCGCCGATTATGCCTATTTTCATGCTACCACCTTCTTTCCAAGCCGGTCAGACCATTCCTTATCTCGCAGCTGATATAATCTCCGCCATGTGCCGTATGGCAGCGGTCGATTTACCCTGTGCGCGCCTGTCACTTTGCTGTCTGCTTCATATCTGCTACAGCAATGTGCTTTTGGCTTCCTTGTGTCTGCCGGATATGCTCTGTCATAAGGTGACAACACATCCTCCATGATACAGTTTCCTTCGAATACCGTTCGAAGAAAACTATACCACATTGACTATTATTTAACAATCCCTATTTTACCTCAGTCATTTTGATATACTCATACTGCGGCTTGAAATTCTCTCTGTCACAGAGCTCATAGTAATGCATAAAGATTCTCTCCATGACATTTGGAATCTGATTTTCCTGTGGCTCAAATAGTATGATAAGATACTGCATTGAGCTGTAGCGCGTGCAGACATCCACCTTTCTGATCTTACTGCGGATAGACTGTTCCATGCAGTCAAGTGCCTTCTCAATTTCCTCGATATCTGCAAGCTGCTCCGGCAGAGTGTTCATAGTCACCATGACCAGATAGCAGTTGTGGTTGTGCCTATCTCCTACATTGTTCACGAACTCATAGATTCTTGCAAACTCTCTGTAGTTTAAATCCAACGCACCTGTATAGCTGCCACTCTCCTTTAAAAGCTTTGCCACGTTTCGTAAATCCGCACTCAGATTTGTATTCTCCTTATTGTCAGCTAAGAGCTGCTCATAGAAGAAATATGAACCCTTACAGTTCTGCTTCACATAGTAGAGCGCCTTATCTGCCTTTGTGTAGTCACTTTCAAACATGGCTCCCTTTGTCGTCATGCACAGTCCTGCTGAAAGAGCGGCCTCCTTTATCTCACAGTCTGCTTCCCTGGCGCTCTCGAAGCCCTCAAATATGCGCTTTATAACACTCTCCACGCTTGCCCTGTCAGAATATGGCATAAAGATGAGGAACTCGTCACCTCCAAGCCTGCAGGCTGCAAAGGTCTCATTCTCAGTCTCTTTAGCAAGGAGATTACCTATAAGCTTAAGTGCCCTGTCACCCGCCTTGTGACCATGCACATCATTGACTTTTTTGAGATTATCCATATCTATGAAGGCAAGACAGCCATCATTATCCTGCATCAGGGCTGCTATTACCTGCTGTCCACGACTTCGCATGTAAAGTCCTGTCAGATAATCAACACTATCGGCTTTTTCCTGACTGCTCATGGTCTTCATGACCTCAGATATGAATTTGTCTGCCACTGACTCGATAGCCGCATTATCACGGTAGCCCTGAGCCGCAGGATTATCCTCATCAATCACAACCATGCCATTGTCAAGCATATCAACAAACATACGCGATATCTGCGGGTCAAACTGCGTGCCGCAGTTATCCAAAAGCTCCCTTCGGATTTCTTCATCGGGCAGTGCATTCCTGTAAATCCTGCGCGATTTCATGGCATCATAGCTGTCTGCCACACACACTATACGGGCAGAAAGCGGTATTTCCTCTCCCACCAGTCCGTCAGGATAGCCCTTTCCATCGTAGCGCTCATGATGATTCCTTGCAATATCCACCAGATGGTCTAACAGTGTGATATCCTTTAAGATATCTGCGCCCATCACAGTATGGCTCTTTATGGCTGCAAACTCTTCATCGGTCAGCCTGGTCGGCTTATTTAATATTGTATCAGGCACGCCAATCTTTCCGATATCATGCAGATATGCAGCATTTCTAAGATTCTCCACCTCATGCTCACTCCAGCCAAGCTGCTTTGCAATGAGAGCAGAGTACTCTGCCACCCTGTATGAGTGCCCTCTCATATAATCATCCTTTGCTTCTATTGTAGCAGCGAGTGTCTTCATCATCTGAAGGGAAACTCTCTCTGTCTGATTTCTAAGCCTGTCACTTTCTTCCTTCTGGCGCTTGTATTCTATCTCGCTGATTCTTTTTATTGTGACTATTATATTGACAAACAAAATCACAATAAGGCCTGTTCCGATAAAGAAGCCTGACATAGTGACAACAAAGTACACAGAAGCAGCCTCTATAAGCACCAGAACAAGTGCTATAATCATGGCAACCATCTCAGGTCTGTAGCCCAATGTCCTATGCTTAATTATATCAATGATAAACGTTGTGATAACGACCGCGCAGCAGACAGCAAGCATTCCCTGTCCTGCCGGCAGAGTCTCTATATAATCGCACACACCAAAAAGCTGCAAAGCTGTGCAGACAATGAAATTCACAGCCGCAAGTGCCTCTATGCATGTATACACTCTTGTATAACGCCCACCCTGTATGCTGTCAATATAAATCGAAACAGCAATAGGACTAATCAGAATAACCACAAAGCACATAGCCGCCAAAACAGATGCATTCGGCACCAGCATCTGACGCAGCTTCGATTCACCAAGCATCCATATTGCCCCAAGAAGCATACACCAGCCTACATACTCCATGTCAAAATGTGTCTTGTATACAATACTGAGTGCTATACTGAACATAACAGACACTACAGCAGCAAAAAAAATGAAAAATGCTATAATCGTCTCTCTTGAGCTATTATGAAATATATTTGTCCATATATCGCTCTTTTCTCCACAGTATACTGTATTTACAACGCCTGAATAGTTGGATGCATGGCTCGTCAGCTCAATGCGCAGCTCTTTGCCGGCATCATCCTCCGACATATTGCAAAATACATATCTGCTCGCGGAATCCTTACCGAAGGGTCTCGTGTCCTTTGTATCATACTCTGCTCTCAGACTGCCATCCACGTAAAATCTGACTGTCTGAAGTGATGCTCTGATTGCCATGACATTTGCATTGAAATCATCAGGCAGAACAGTAGTTATAACCATCGTATCCCCCGGCTTAACATCGTACCTGCCGGGTACTTCAATAGCCTCCCTTTCACCATCGGACTTCTCCCATGTAAAGCTGCCCTCGTAGGTGATATTATTATCACTTACAGACTGGCTTCTCTCACTCGGTAATATGCACTCGGCAATTATAAATCCAACAATCAAAAAGGCCATCATTAAATAAAACAATGACCTCTTTGTCCTACTCACACTGTATCTATCCATAACTTATCCTATTCCGCAAACATAAGGTCTGCTTTATAATAGTCAGTTTTTCTAATGTCGCAGATGGGAATTCAGACACACTATGCAGTCTGCTGTTCAACCATGGTGTTGATTTCCTTGCTGATTTTATTTACATACATCATGATTGCTACACCTGCAGCAAAAATCACTACCGTGACAATAATTCCAACTGCTGAAAAGCACAGCTGGCTTAAGTATCCGATAAACGGAGTCTTTGCGATAACCTGCCCTTTAACTACCTTATATGATACACCATTTCCATCACGTAATGCAATCTCTTTTGCAGAAGAATCATTAGAATCCACATAGTATGAATCTACCCTTCTGCCTGATGAATCAGCTGATTCGATGGCTACTATATTGCCATCCTTATAAGCGGCCTCGTCAATAGTCTTTAAATATACCACACTACCGTTCTTTGAAATATTTCCTGTATGGTCTGTGCCCGAAAGATATGTATGATAGCCAAATATCGGTGGAAGCACAACCGGAAGCACTATAAGAAGTGCCACGATCACAAGCACATAGCCCAGTATTGTAAGCCCTGTCCTTTTACCCTTTTTCTCGTCTACTGTCTGATTGTTGTTAGTGTTTTTACTCATATTAAGCTCCTTTCTGTTCGTAAACCCTGTATTACTACAAATGGAGTATTTCCATGTAGTCTGTTGCATCAGCCGCTACAGCAGCCTTTTTCTGCATGGCAAGCGCCTCATCAATGAGATGCGGCATAGCCAGTGTCAGGTTGAGTGCCTCCGCCATATCAGCGTACTCGCTCTCCTTAAATGTATTCGTGTCTGCGGTGTAATATGCGTTGTGCATGGTCTCCTCATAGCCCACTATAAGCATGTTGTTTAAGAAAGCTCTGTGAACCGCATCCACTATCTCACCCTCGTGATTGATATCGAGGTAGAAATCACACTTCTCAAAAAGACTATCCAGCACGGACATCTTCACATTAGGGTAGAGTGACACATTGTCATACTGCCCTGCCGACATAAGCTTCGACGACATCTCTGTGATAGCCGCCACATGAAAATGCATCTGCGGCATGAGTGACGCAAGCTCTGTCAGATGCCCCACATTCTCTGAATTGGTACATACGAGTATGTGCGGCCTGTGCTTATTTTCCCTGACGAAGCTGTAGATATATCCAAGCTGCTTCACCTTATCGGAAGGAGCGCCAAGTGCTATAAGCCTGTCGTAGGACTCCCTGCGCGACACAAATACGCGCTTTGCCCTCGTTCCCTGATCATGCAGTATAATCTGCATATTGCCTGGTATCTCATCACCCACCGGCTCGTGCCAGAAGAGTGCGTCGCGAAAGCCGTTTGGCGCAAGCGCCTGTGATGCAAAAAACGGATATGACAGCGAGTTGAAATAAACCGCTGTATCCTCCAGCCCTGCGCACCTGATGAAAAACGCTATAAAGTCTGTCTTACTTCTGAAAATCCAGTCCTTATCCTGCCATCTGACGAGTATATCACCGGTGACAAAGTTTTCCACTATCATCTCCCTGCCCGTCACATCAAAAAACTTCCTGAGTGCCTTCTGTCCCTTTTTATTAAAAACCGTGTGACAGAAGATCGCGCCATACCTGTTATAATGCTCTGAAAGCCTGACCTGACCGGCATCATCAAGCCAGTCAACAATCTTAACCTGCCGCCTGTGCGTAGGCTCCGTGAAAAATATCCTCGCTCGCTCCCTGGTACGGTCCATGACCTTCGCAGATGAATTATCGCCCTCTATGCGCCAGTAATCAGGAATCTGTATCTGATTGAAATACAGCGGCTTACCCGGTAAGCTGTCAGCTTTCCTGTAATCGCCTAAGAAAAATCCATACACGCTCATCACGTCATCCGGCAGGAAACCGTCATCCTCAATGACTGCTGCATGAAAGGCAGCACCGGCATTCTTAAATGACTCAAGGAGATTCTTGCTCTCGCCTGAAAATGTATCAAAGAGCAGTGTGATACCATCCGCCGTGTGTGTTACTTCAACAGCTCTATCCATCTGTGAACCACCTCCTTAGTCAGATATTCTTTGGCCTTCTCATATGAATGTCCTGAAAATGCATCCATGTCATCCTCTGTAAACATCCTCACTATACGCTCAGAAAGGAGCTTTATCTTCTCCTTCTGATCCATCTCATCGGTGATTGGAATTTTGTAGCCGTTTTGCCCATCATCGATAAAGGTCTGGTTGCCATACCTCACATCAAAGCCCACTATAGGAAGCCCTGAGCCTATGGCCTCCATGAGTGTGAGCCCGAAGCCCTCACTCTGTGAAGCTGCCACATATGCATCATAGTGCTTGTATACATCATCTAATTTCTGCTGTCCCATCAAATGCACATAATCGGCACAGTCCAGCCTGCCGATAAGCCCCTTAAGCTTCGCCTCATCGCCACCCTTTCCATATATGTCAAGTGAAATGTCAGGCACGCTTTCTTTTGCCTTTACAACGGCCTCCACCAGCCAGTCACAGTGCTTCTCAGTCGCAAGACGCGACGCAGTGATGAGCGAGTGCCTCTTTCTCGGCTCATCCGGATACTTAAGCTCATCCAGACTGCCCACCGGAATAGTCACCACTTGAGGCTCTTTTCCACAATACTTCTTGAACTGCTGCCTCATAAGCTCATTCTGCGCATCTGTCGCTGTGATGTAAAAATCTATGTGCTCAGTCTGTGAAAACGAATACTCATAATAGTTGTTCCACAGTATGTAATCATCATCCGTGCCGCCCTCGCTGAAATGGTCCGCATGCACCACTATTCCTACGCGCGCCGGTCCACAGTTTTCGAGGATTGCCTGGCCTATGCCTGTCGTCCTGTCAATGATCACCACATCATCAGCCGTTAAGTTAAGCCTCTTTACCATATAGCCGACCAGGTCAGCCTTGGTATAAAGCACCTGCGCTCCAATCCTGTAAAAGGTGCTGTCATCCTCTATGACCTCCTCGTAGCACACCGAGCCATCCTCATTGAAAAATGTCCTGCCGTACAGATGAGCCTTGCCGTCGAGCGGAGCATAGTACTCGCTGAAGGTCCTGCAATAGGTGTAAAAATCCTTCCTGATCAGGCATCCGTTTGAAACAATCTCGACTCTGTGCACTAGATCACTTGTATCATCTACCATGTAGCAGGTGTAGAACCTGCCGCTCTCCTTAAACTGATACCTGCACGTCTTGCCCTCTCTGGAAAAGGTATAATCCTCCTCTGCCATCGAAGCCTCAAGCTCCTTTAGAGTGAATGTAACAGGAGATGTCCTCACATCTGTAAAAAATGTGTACAGCCATATCACTTCCTCATCCAAAAAGCCGATATTTCTTGTCATGTGCTCTATATTTTCAGTTGGAAACATATCTGTGAAAACAAACCTTGCCGGAATGTGCGCCCTGCGGAGCAGATTAGCCCTGTAGCTCTGTGCGTACTCCACGCCGCTTGAAGCCCAGCCTATTCCGAGATTGAAGTTATATACCATATGATTCTCCTCGTATCTGTCAAACTATTTATATTATAATAACCTTTAAGGGTAGATGACCTGCAGCCTGCCATCCTTGCCGATTTTCACATCACTAAGCAAAATATTCCTTATGATATTACATTTTACCGCTTTTTCTGTATCCAAAAACGACTCGAAAGCCTCATTTTGGTATTCAAACATAACATTTCTCTGTGCGGATGCTCTTCCCGCTACCGCATACTTGAGCTGCTCAAGGTAGTCAATCAGCTCAACCCAGCCATCATCCACCGCCTTTAGAGTTGCCTCACGGACAAACTGCTCGTAAGCCTCCTCATCGCCTATGCGCTCACGCTGTCTTGAAAGCCCCTGATACACGCGAAGCATCAGGTAATCGCTAACAGTGGCGGCGCTTTGCATGTCAGACTTTGACAGGCCAGCGTCCAGCTTGTAGGAGATGTTGTCAAGAATGTATCTGTTAAGCATGGATGTGTATTGCTGTGTATTGGTATTTTTATCGCTATCTTTCTTTCTGCCACGGCGCCTGCCATGCTTCTTATTACTCTGTATGCAGTCAAAATGATTAACGAAGTCTGAGATATTCTCCTTCGCAATCCCTACTATCTTCTCCTGCTCGACGCTTGCGCCGTCGAGCAGGTTTTTTCTGGTTGCGTAGATTAGGTCTCGCTGGCGCTGGAGGACCTGGTCATACTGCAGTGATTTCTTGCGGTTCATCTCCTCAGACTCCACACTAAGCTTCTGACACTGGTTGACAATACGCTTTATTTTGCGCTTTCCGATACGCTTTTTGCCATCAATATAGCGCTGCAGCTTGTCATCATCCTCAGCTCCCACTATGTCATCCTCCAGGCTCACATAGTACTGGCTGAAGCCCGGATCACCCTGTCTACCGGCGCGACCCCTCGCCTGCCTCTCGGATCTTGAATTGTTCATCCTGCCTATACCTATGACAGCTAAGCCTCCAAGCTCCTTCACTCCGTCTCCGAGCTTTATATCTGTTCCTCTTCCTGCCATCGTTGTAGCAACCGTGACCGCATTCATTTGGCCTGCGCCTGCGATAATCTGTGCTTCCCAGAAAGCATTGCTTGCGTTTAGTACATTGTGCGGAATATTTTTCTCTATTAAAAGCCTTGAAAAAAGATCTGTATCCGTAACGGAATTAAGCACCACAAGCACAGGCTGGCCTGTCTCGTGAAGCCTTATCACATCATCCACTGCTGTCCAGAACTGGTCATGACCGTTTTTAAAGTATCTGTCCTTCCTGTCAACTCTTTTAAGAGGCCTGTTTGTAGGTATTCTCACCACATGCTTGCCGTAGGTCTCAAAAAGCTCATCCTTTGCATCCATGAGTGTGCCGCTCATGCCTGCCATCTTGTCAAACATCATAAACAGATTCTGGAAGGTAACTGATGCCACAGTTCTGTATTCCTGCGATATCTCCACCTTTTCCTTCGCTTCTATAGCCTGATGCTGACCGCCACGCAGCTTGACACCGTGCATGAGACGGCCTGTCGCTCCATCAAACAGCTCTACCTCCTTCTTGTCAGTGACAACATAATCCTTTTTGTTCTTCAAAAGCTTGTGCGCCCGAAGAGAAAGCGTGACATGCCTGTTTATCTCAAAATTCTCTTTACCGTAGAAATTTGATATGCCAAAGAAGCTCTCGGCAAACTTCACACCCTTTGGAGTAAGCCAGACGGCCTTATCCTCCTCTATATAGTCTATATCCTCCACAAGTGTCGTGACGAAAAAATCACATACATCATACAGGTTCGACTGCACTCTCGGCACTCCCGATATGACGAGCGGCATAATTGCAGAGTCTAGCAGCACCGAATCAGCCTCGTCGATTATGACATAGTGGAAATCACAGAGAAATCTGTCCTCCTTTTTCTTTACCAGATTGTCAAAAAGGAAATCAAAGCCAAGTGTGCCATTTGTGGTATATATGATATCAGCCGAATAGAACTGTCTTTTCTCATCATCATCCTGCTTTTTTGTATCATCCGCATCCGGATATGAGCAGCTAAGACCCATGAAATTGTAGACCTCTCCCATCTCTGCACCATCTCGCGATGCCAGATACTCGTTCGTGGTAACAAGCATACAGCTCTTGCCGGTCAGCGCATTCAGATAAAGCGGCATCGTGGCAGATAGAGTCTTTCCCTCACCTGTATTCATCTCAGCGAGATATCCACCGTGAAGAGCTGCTGCCGCTAAGATTTGCACATCATACGGTCTCTTTCCAAGCACCCTGTAATCAGCCTCGCAGATAGCTGCAAAAGCCTCAGGCATAAGCGATTCAAGCGATTCCCCATCGCTATACCTGCTCTTAAACTGCTCTGTCAGTGCAGAAAGCTCTTCATCACTTAGATTTTTTATTTTTTCTTCGCTTTTTCTTACTTTTGTTAGAGTCCTCTTTAAGTCTCTCAATTCTTTCCTGCTCTGCATCAAACTCTTCCTCTGAAACCTCTTTAATCACCAGTGATTTGAATGTAAAATCAGCATTTCCACCATTTATCAGCTCTATCCTGTAGCTGTAGGTCCTGATGGACGGCTTGAAAAACGCCTTTTTATCGCGGACAATAATACTCTGCGCCTGTACATCATACCTGTCAAAAAATATGATACGAAGCATCAGTGCCTCACTCTCACTGTTGTGATAGTCAATATTCACCGCAATGGAATATGCCCGCTCTCCATCGATGAGTGGAAGCGACGGTTCTATCCTATTCCCCTGGAAATTCGTCATAGAATACCATGTGTGAATCACCGTGCCCGGCGGCATGAGGCGGTTCTTATAGGAAACTGAACCATCCTCGTTAAATTCAATTTTTGATCCATATACATACGAGTCCGATAGAAATTCCTTCCAGCGGACCTGCCATGTGTCACCATACATAATACTTACCTGTCTTACTATTGTTCACTTAATGTTTGTTTTCCTGTTACTGTTCACACCTGACAGTGTGACCGGCAACGTTTATTTGCTTATCTTGAAAAATCATCATGCAGCAGATTATTGTACTGGCTCTTGAACCATGCCATGACATTTGCCGAATTATCAGTATGTCTGCCGTGTGAGCCCTTGCCATATACCTCAACACCGCTCGACTTCAGATGCGACAAAATGCTCGGATAACCATCTGGGTCGTAATCATCCTCATACAGATATGAGATGATGAACTTTGTTTGCGACCAGTCGGCACTGTCGAATCTGTCCCACATCCTGTTGTTTAGCTGCTCTATCGCCTCGTCAGAGAGATTGTCATAATTTTTCATCAGAATATCAAGCGAGGTTGCAAAGCCTCCGGCTCTAAGAATTCGTTCGTTTCGTGCTACATTTCCCATGTTGGCAAGTGGCTTTGCAAGAAGCAGTGCATGTGGTGAAAGCTTTGAGCCATAGTAGAGTGAACCGAAGGTTCCCATTGAAGCTCCTGAGAGCACGAGCTCATCCTTAGTAAGGCCAAGCTCATTGAGCTTATCAGTCACATAATCCGTAATCATCTGCTCGAATTCACTATCTCCCAGATAAAAGGCTCCACCCTCACTTCTTGGGTCTGTCACAAGAATAAACGGACATCCAAAGCCTCGCATCATATAGTAGCCCTCAAAGCCCTCCTGAGTCCTGTAGCCTGAGAAATAGACAGCAAGCGGTGGCTTCATATCGCCCTTCTCAAAGTATACAAACACTTCCTCTCCCTTAGAGGAGACAAGCCTCTCACCTCCGGGCAGGAAAAATCCGTGTCCACGGCGTGAATGTCTGTCGTGCAATGATATGATATTCAGGCTGCCGGTGCCCCTTGCAAGGATAGAAACAAAAACAGGACCCTGATCTGATTCATTATCTATGCAAAAAACATCCTGCAGCTGTTCCTCGTCAAGCTCCCAGACCTGCTTAATATCACCAATCGAGCCGTAGTAGAACTGAAATAATCTAAGCTTAATCTCTACATCACCTGTTTTCTCATACTCAAGATACATATCAATACACTGTCCCTCAAAAACAGGGATATTGTATCTCCAGTATGCAATCTGTGAAAAATCCTCACCAAACTCTCCCTCCAAAAGCAGGTTATAGTTTCCTTCACATGATACCCTTCCTGTAAAAGAATCACTGATAGCAAGCTTGGCCGGATTAAACTTCTCACCATACGGATTAGGATAATAATTTCTCACCTCATGAGCCAGAAAATACTGCACATCGCCGGTATACAGATACTGTCCCATTCGTGCCTTGAAATATCTGCTCGTCGCGCTGTTTAGCATCTGCACATTTTCCGTAGCAAAAAGACAGTAGCCCCTTGTAAACTTCGTAAATTTCTTTTCCTCTGAAAGTGTTATATCCCTGTCAAGAATAACTAAATCCATGAGCTTTCTCGCAGGTCTGTTTGTCGAGGGTTCACTCTCATCAGACTCGTACACTTCAAACTCTATATTGTCCGGAATGCTGTATTTAGTTGTCCAGTCGTCATTGCCAACATATAAAACATGAATCTTACTCACTGAAATTTAGCACCTTTCTCCACTTCTTAAGCAGCACCGATGTGGTATATTTCTGACCAAGCTCATAGCACTCCACCAATGCCTGATTCCAGTTTTCAAAGCTGTCCAGATAATAGGTCAGACTCCTTCCGATATCAGAAAAATCATCTATGACCATTCCGTTTTTCCCTGAAACAAGAAACTGGTCTGCACTCAGGCTGATTCTCGGCACGCCCTTGCTGATAGCTGTGACATAGACGAACACATCCATCGTGCCTCTCATATCGAGGATGACTCTCTGCTCGTTGATACACTTGCTGATATCACGCTCATCCACACATACATCCACGAAAAATCTCTGCTCCACCGTTTTTTCTATATCCCCCAGCTCATTCTCGGCAAATGCATCAGCCCCGCTGCCGCCAAAGCCGAGAGCTGCCTCACCATCGCCTGTTACCAAACGGGAATCATAGCCCATACTATCAAGAAGCTTTACCGTATCATTCTTTATAGCATCCTCATGCCCCCATGAGGCATCTCTTGTAAAGAAATGAACTCTCGCAAGGTCATTAATGGTCAGATAATCCGCAAGCCCCTTTATAATCCGAGCAAATGCATCCTCAGTCAGTCCATCAACCGGCACGAGTATGTTCTGCACACGAAGCTGCGAGCTGATACCGAAGTCCATCCTGGTATCATATGGCGGAATATCTGTGATATTTAATCTGACCGGCTTGTTATTTACTGCACCCAGATTTTCCATAATAAGCTTCGTCGTATAATCAGAATCCGTAATGATATTTTCCGCATGCTCTAAAAAATCCGCTGCCAGTGATGTCTGCGTGAAATCAAATCTGTTTTCAAAAAATGTAGCAATAATCCTTTTCCCCTTAAGCACATGCTCTGCAACCCTGATATGAAGCGGATGCATCGCCACGAAAAAGTTGTCATTTTGCCTTGTGAGATTCACATAGCTTGCAAATACCTCTTCGATAACCGCCTCGAGGCTGTCATATTCAGCCTTTGTAAAGCGCATCTCAACCGGCTCACCTGCTTTGCCGCTCTTGGCATCAGGCACCACATCATAGTCAGGGCATGTCTGATTGACAACCACATGACCATCATTTTTATACTCACGTATCTTCCAGATGCCGTTTTCCATCAAAAAATCCTGATACTTCTCTATGCCGTTTTCGTAGATAACAGTACTGGAAACAAAGCCTCTGTCATCATAATAGTTGCGCCTGCAGATTTTGCCATCCTCAAACATATCTATGGATATCGGATTGCCATCCTCACCAAACTCTACCTGTGCATACTTCACATCGCCCTGCAAAGCAATTATAGAAAAAGGCGAATACACAAACTCCAGCCCCTTCGGCCACTTGATATCGTGATATGACAGCACAGCGACCTTCTTTCTCCTGACCTGTGCTATCGCATCAAAGCATGACCAGTACTTCGAACGGTACATGCCCTGCCTGTGTAGGAAATGTCTGAAATTTGGCGAGTATCCGAGCACAAGAATCCTGTAAGGTCTGTCCACATTTCTATGAAAAAGAGTAATCTGCTTTATAGTCTCGTCAAACTCTGACTTGAGCCTGCGCATATACCACTGCTGCTCGTTTTCGCACCACATATTCTGTTTATACCATGCCGGTATAAAATATAGCATTATGATTCCTCCTAATTTATGATTAATCAGATTACTACATGCTACGCATTCCCGTAATCTGACTACACCTCGAAATCCGCTAATTTTCTGCGTCCCCGCAGCAAATTGCTACTTTCTCGGTGTAGTGCGGGTCAATAAGGTATAC
>ERZ834859.29-NODE-29-length-156849-cov-9.485835_pt1 | contig 156849 bp, 175 predicted proteins | sample MGYA00519947_ERZ834859 | MGnify/ENA primary metagenome ERZ834859 (study PRJEB31850, sample SAMEA3708763) | human gut metagenome | biome: human gut; feature: human-associated habitat; material: faeces | place: China | collected 2014 ...
CAAAAAACAGTCATTTTCACTTTCTATTAACCAGGTGAATATGATCTTTCTGTTTGCATCGATCGCAATGTATAAAACTCCTGTACGTACGGTAGCGGCAGTAAAAAAATCTCTGGGCGGAGCGGTTGGCGTTGTGCTTCAGATGCCGTTTTATGCCGGAATTGCCGGATTGATCAGCTATCACGGCGGTTCAACCGGTGTTTCCATCGCACAGGTGATTGCCGGATTTTTTGTACATATTTCCAATGTGCAGACCTTTCCGCTCTTCACTTGCCTGAGCGCGGTGATCGTAAAGCTGTTTGTACCAAGCGGCGGAGCCCAGTGGGCGGTTCAGGGGCCGATTGTAATGCAGGCGGTCCAGAGCTTTATGCCGGCTGTGTCGGAAGGAAAGGCAGCAATGGCACTTTCCTGGGGCAATTCCTGCTGTAATCTGCTTCAGCCGTTCTGGCTGATTCCGGTGCTGGAAGTAGCGAAGTTAAAGGTAAGAGATGTAATGGGATATTGTGTGATCTGTCTGATCGCCCTTTTGGTGATCATATCAGCCGGTCTGCTGTTTTTATAATGAATTAAAAAGAGGTAGTTTTTGACACTACCAGCTGTATATAGGAGAAAATGATATGAAAATATTTGCAATAAAGATGATATTGTCTTAATGCAGGATTATGGAGTGGCTGCAATGGTTCTTGGAAAAGGAGCTTTTGCAATCCATCAATCTGGTAAATGGTATACCAATGATAATATAGACCGGATGCTCATGGAATGATATTTGAACAAGAAAGCTAGGAGGGCGTCTTCAAAGAATCATGTAAAAGATCCAAGAAAGAGAATCGCAGAGGATGATGTGCAATTTAGACAATCCTTTGGAAAGTTGCTTTGTAAGGTAATGGAATTAAAATGTCTGTGATAGTAAACCATCATATATGGAGTATAAAGTTTTCTCGGAAAGCCCTGGCGGAAAAATCCTAAATTAACTTGATTATATGGATTTATGTACAGCTATTTGCTGCAAGATGACATCATCAGATATATTCAAGGAAACGGTGGTTCTTGAGGATGAAGGGGTATTACACAAATAATGGTTGGTTACACCAATAAAGCTATAGATCTATTTGTAAACAGGACGATTACAAAGAGTGTTCGGAAGATTAAGTCTTCATCAAAGCGGTGGAGCACAAAGAAAAATGTTATATGTTTGTTGTATACGAAGTAAGATAAGATTTTGAGAATGGTGGCTCGAATCCGAATTGTTACAATCTTTAATGGGAGGGAAATTATAATGGGAAAAATTTATTTTACACTGACAGGAACTAAATATTATTACGGAAAAGAATTTCTGAAGCCGGGTATGACACTGCAGTTGGAGAAGGAGCCAGATAACCAATACGATAAGGAAGCAATCGTGGTAAAAATGGAAGGCCTTGGAGATATTGGTTATGTGGCAAATAGTACATATACGGTTATTGGTGAGAGTATGAGTGCCGGAAGAATCTATGATAAAATTGGCGATACAGCAAAGGCAAAGGTAGTATTGATAACAGATCGTGGAATTATTTGTAAAATCAGCAAAAAGAGCCTGAGTAATTTGGAACAATAGAATACTGAAATAGATGGAAAATAACTCTCAATTACCTATGAAAAAGAGTGCAGTTATTCTTACTCCTGGGCTGAAAGCACTTAAATTTCATCCCAGGCTGTATTATAGGCTGCTATATTAATGACACAGGATGTTTGCCTTAAATACAATTTTACTGAAAGCGCGGATGTCAGTTTTAGCATAGTAAGCAAGTTTTGCATATACTAATATATATTCGATACAGTGGGCATCTGGAAAGATATATCAGGAATGAGCCATATTAACAGGTGTGAGATCATTGGACCAAAGCGTTTTAGAGATGAGATCCAGTGGGAAATAATGAAAGCATATAAAAAATATTGTACATAATACAGTTTTCTGGACATGAGAGGCTTCCGGCAGGCCAGGACCCTGACTTAGGATCCCCGGCCTGCTGGCAGCCTCATTTCCTAATACTGATACTTTTTCCTGTATTTTATAAACATAACAGCGGACAGTAAGAACGCCGCGGCTTCAGCAGCCGGAGTCGCCAGCCATGCGCCTGTGACACCGAGTATGGCCGGAAGGATCAGCATGGCGGCCACCATGAACACAAAGGAGCGGGAAAAGGCCAGGACTGCGGAAACCAGGCCGTTGGACAGGGCCGTGAACATGCCGCTGGCAAATACGTTAAAGCCGATGAAGACCAGAGCGGAGGAGCAGATGCGGTTTCCTGTTACCGCCAGATCATAAACAGGATTGTCCGGCCGGGCGAAGATGGCCACCAGGGGCTCTGTGACCGCCAGGGAGACCATCAGAGCAGCCGCTCCAATGAAACCGATGATCTTCATGCTGAGACGGATCAGCTTCTTTAATTTATCCTGGTTCTGCTCGCCATAATAGAAGCTGATCATGGGTGCTACGCCATAGGAATAGCCGGTATACAGGGATGTGGCGAACATCAGGACATACATGATGATGGTTATGGCCGCCACACCGTTTTCTCCCACATATTTCAGCATGGTCCAGTTGAACATCATGGTGACGATGCCAGTCACCAGAGCTGCTGCCATTTCCGAGCTTCCGTTGGAAGCAGCGCTTACCAGGGTCCGGATCCTGCACACGGGCTTTACAAAATGGAGCAGGCAGTCTTTTTTGGAAAAGATCACAAGACCGGCCACTGCTGTCACGGAGTACCCCAGCCCTGTGGCAATGGCTGCCCCGGCGATCCCCATATCCAATATGGAGATGAAGACATAGTCCAGGACTATATTCAAAATTCCTCCCGTAATGGAACAGACCATGGAAAGAGCGGACTTTCCGGCGGCGATCATGTACAAGGTGAAATTGTTCATCAGAAGGATCGGAACCGTAAAGATCAGATAACGGCTCAGATAGATACGGCAGTAGCCGGCCACGGCAGGGGACAGGCTCATGCGTTCAAAAAGGCGGTCCATGATCAGATATCCCAGGCCGGACATGATGAGTCCCACCGCCACGTTTACAGCGATCAGAAAAGTGAAGTCTTCGTTGGCTTCCTGGGCTTTCTGCTGTCCGGCCTTCCGCATGATGACGGCGCTCCCTCCAGTGGCCAGCATGGTGGAGATGGCTGTGACCAGTGAGATCACAGGCGCTGTCAGATTGACGGCGGATAAGGCATCGGTTCCTATGAGGTTAGATACAAACAGGCCGTCCACCATGGTATAAAAGGACATGAACACGGTCATAACGATGGTAGGGACGGAAAACATCAGCACGTTTTTCAGGGTAACGGGCTGTCGATATGCATTTTCACCGGACATAAATAAAAATCCTCCTTGCATGTTACGGTATGTTTTTATCATAAACCGTACAGTAACAGTATAGTCAAGGGGGATTTTGAATATTTTTTGATTTAAGGAACCAGGATCAGCTCACAGGTGCATTCCTGGAATTTTTCCCGGGCCTTTTCATTTAAGGAATCCAGGGCGTCGGACAGGTCCTGGACCTTCAGGCTGCCGGTGTCGATCTTAAAATATACGGCGACCCACAGGTGCCGTCCGGTCCGTGTGATATCGAAGAAAACCGGGGAGAAGCGATACTGCTCCAGGACCGGTCCGCAGAGGGCCTTGACCTCATTTATAAATTCCTCATCCGGCGAGAACAGGAATATATCCCGGACGGCGCTCCAGAGAACCTTGATGCTTTCTGGAAGCATGAATACCATAACAAGGACGGCCACGATCTGGTCAAAATATGGGGTGATAAATCCCAGGGGAGTTTTTTCCAGATAACGGGACAGGAAAAAGGCCAGGGACATGCCCAGACTGTATACAATATCCAGTTTCCATCCCAGAAGCTCTGCGGTGATGGTGGGCGAGGACAGGTTCCGGTTCAGCCGCTTCATCAGAAGAAAAATGATGATGCTGGCTGCGCCGAGGCAGAACTGGAAAAGGGAGACCTGGGCATTGTTTATGGGATTACCGCCGGATAAAGCGGAATCCAGAACCTCGGCGGACACGCCCATGGTCACGGACAGCATCATAACGCCCTTGATTATGACAAATATGGATTCCAGCTGGAAATACCCATAGGGATGCTTTTCCGATACGGGCTTATGGAACAGGGGCGTCAGGAATAGGAGCAGGGCAATGAAGACCAGCTCCGACGCATCATATACAGCGTCCGTCAGTGCAGACTGGGAATGGCTGTATATGGCAAAAATAAATTCTGCGATGGCAAACAGGAGTCCCGAAAAAAAGGACATCATTAAAATCTGTTTTTCTTTCTTTTCTGTGATCATACGACACCTCTTTGAATGTAATTTTCTGTGTTCAGGCTTATACAGGCAAGGTATCATCTCATTTCTCAAAGGTTTAAAGAGCATTATACCAAATGCTGGAAGAAATGTACAGTTATTGAAGAACGCTTCTGTGATACGATCCGGCGGGGACTGGAGGAAAGTTTGCTTTAAAACGGTGGAAAAACTGCCGGTTATGATTTAAAATAGTGGATAAGAGAAATCACAAGGAGGGATCTGCAATGCTGGAAACAGGAACAAAAGCGCCGGCGTTTGAGCTGCCGGACCAGAACGGAGTCATGCACAGACTGGAGGATTACAAAGGAAAAAAGGTGATCCTGTATTTTTATCCCAAGGACAATACTCCGGGATGTACGAAGCAGGCCTGCGGCTATTCGGAGCGCTATCCGCAGTTTATGGAGAAGGGCGCGGTGATACTGGGAGTCAGCAAGGACTCTGTGGCCTCCCATAAAAGGTTTGAGGAGAAATACGGCCTTGCGTTCACGCTGCTTTCCGATCCGGAGCGGACGGTCATCGAGGCCTATGATGTGTGGAAGGAAAAGAAGAATTACGGGAAGGTGTCCATGGGCGTGGTCCGCACCACCTATCTCATCGATGAGGACGGCATCATCATCCGCGCCAACGATAAGGTAAAGGCAGCGGATGATGCGGAGAAGATGCTGGGAGAGATGGAATAGGCTGAGTTTGTGCAGCATCATTCGCTAGGAAAGGAGTCCCCCAAATGAAAGAAATAAAGATCCAGGAGCTGGAAAACATAAAGATCGGAAGCGCAGAAAACAAAGACGCCGCCACCGGCTGCACGGTGATCCTCTGTGAGCAGGGCATGGCAGCGGGGCTGGATGTCCGGGGAGGCGGTCCGGCGTCCCGGGAAACGGAGCTCTTGAAGCCCACAGCGGCGGCAGAGTCGATCCATGCGGTGCTGCTGTCCGGAGGCAGCGCCTTTGGGTTGGATGCGGCCGGAGGCGTAATGGAGTATCTGGAGGAGCGGAATATCGGCTTCGATGTGGGGATCACAAAGGTTCCCCTGGTGTGCGAATCCTGCCTGTTCGATCTGATGGTGGGAGATCACCGGGTCCGGCCGGACAAGGCTATGGGCTATGCGGCCTGTGAGAATGCGGAAAAGGGCAATTACCGGGACGGGAATTTCGGTGCCGGGACCGGAGCCACTGTGGGAAAGTTTTACGGACCGGAGTTCTGTATGAAGTCGGGGATCGGAAGCTACGCGGTACAGATCGGAGAACTGCAGGTGGGAGCCATTGTGGCGGTCAACGCTTTGGGAGATATTTATGACTGGAAAAATGGTAAGAAGGTTGCCGGACTTCTGGCAAAGGATAAAAAATCCTTCCTTTGTACCGAGGACGAGGTCTATAAGAGCTATGAGGTGGTAAAAAATAAGTTTGTGGCCAACACCACCATCGGCGCGGTCATCACCAATGCGGCCTTCCACAAGACCCAGCTTTGTAAGATCGCGTCCATGACCCACAACGGCTATGCCCGCTCCATCCGCCCGGTCCATACGACGGCAGATGGTGACAGTATCTACGCCCTGTCCACAGGGACGCTGGAGGCGGATCTGGACATGGTGGGTACTCTGGCGGCTCAGGTCATGTCGGAAGCCATTCTCCGGGCTGTTATGAGTGCGGAGACGGCCTATGGTTTTCCGGCGGCCAGGGATCTATAAAAAAGAAGAACGCTCCGGGACAAAGGCGCCGCAAGGGTAGCCAGATCCCGGAGCGCTTTTTATGGAAATTTTACTGCTGTTTCTGGTAGACCACATTTCCTTCAATGAGGACTGTGGCAGCCGATGTATAGAAGTTAAAGGGATCGCCGTCCCAGATGACGATGTCGGCGTCCTTACCGGGCTCTAAGCTTCCCACCCGGTCCTCCAGGCCGCAGGCGCGGGCTGCGTTGATGGTCACGGCCTCCAGGGCTGTCATGGGATTTAATCCCTTTTTCACCATCAGCGTCATCTGGACCATGGAGAGCTCCACGTTCATTTCCGGATGGCCGGTGGTGGCGGCAAATTCGATGCCGTTTTCTTCCAGAACAGAGCCTGCAATGGGATCCCGGTAACGGTTTTCACTGTTCTTTTCTCCGTAGACCGGTCCCAGCACGCAGCGGACGTTGTGCTTCTTCAGATCCTTTGTGATCCTCCAGGCATCCACACAGTTCTCTACTGTATAGGTGAAGCCGAATTCCTCGGCGATGCGCACGGCAGTCATCATGTCATGGCCGCGCTTGGCGATGAATTTTACGGGCATTCCGTCGAATACGCGCATCAGGGAGTGGAGCTTCATATCGAATTTCGGCGGCTTATTTGCCGGATCCTTCTGGGAAGCGGTCCACTGGTCATGATAGCGTTTCGCCTTCATCAGAGCCTCGCGGATCAGGGCTGCCGTGCCAAGTCTTGTCATGGGCGATCTCTTTCCGCCGTATGTATTTTTCACTCCGTCAGTGAGGCACATTTTAATGGCGATCTCAGGCACCATGACCATTTCCTCCACCGTATTGCCAGTGGTTTTGATGGCTGCGCAGGTTCCGCCGATGGGGTTTGCGTTGCCCGGACAGGTAACGGCTGTGGTCACGCCTCCGGCCAGAGCCATTTTAAAGCCCTCGTCCCTGGGATTGATGGCGTCCATGGCCCGCACCTGGGGTACAATGGGATTGGTGGTCTCGTCGGCGTCGTTGCCCTCAAACCGGAAGACCTCTTCTTTGACGCCAAGGGAGCAGTGGGGCTCGACGATACCGGGAGTCACATAGTTTCCGCAGGCGTCGATGATCACGTTGCCCTGGCCGTATTTCTGGCAGGCGTCGTCACAGATATCAAGGACCTTTCCGTCCTTTACCACCAGATCCTTTTTCTCTTTGTAGATTCCGGCCATGTTGATCAGATTACAGTTTTTGATAATCAACATTGCGTTCACCTGCCTTTCTTTCATATGCGATCTTTCCGTCGATGAGGACGATACCGGCCTGGTACATGGTGTCTAACGGTTCCACATCCCAGATGACGATGTCAGCGTCCTTACCGGGCTCGATGCTTCCGACTCTGGAGTCGATATCTGTGATCTTTGCAGCGTTTAAGGTCACGCTGCGGATTCCCATTTCCCTGGACATTCCGTTTTTCACATAAAGGATGACCTGGAGCAGCTGGTCCTCAATGGGAACGAAGGGAGCGTCGGTGATCAGGGCGAAGGTGACTCCGGCCTCCTCCAGGATCCGTCCGGCTTCATAGGAGCGGTTCTGGCATTCGATCTTGCTCTTGCCGCCGACGGTGGGGCCCAGCAGGCACTCGGCGTTGTTTTTCTTTAAGAATTCCGGGATCATCCATCCTTCGGTACAATGCTCGATGGAGTAATGAAGGCCGAATTCATTGGCCACGCGGACAGCAGTCTGGATATCGTCCGCCTGATGGGCATGGATCTTGACCCGCATTCCTTCAAATACCCGCATTAAGGAGTGCAGGTGGAAGTCGAACGGGAAATCCGGCTCCTGGCCATGGAGCTTATAGTTTTCATAATATTCCTTTGCCTTAAAAAGCTCCTCCCGCATAAGGGCGGCGCTCATCATCCGTGTTCTGGGAGCCTTTCCACGGTTTCCGAAGGTCATCTTTGGGTTCTCTCCCAGAGCCATTTTCATGGCCAGCTCCGGGCAGATGACACGGGACTCCATATCTTCGCCGGCGGTCTTGATGGCTAAGAAGGTTCCGCCGACGATGTTGGAGCTTCCGGGACCGGTCACAACGGTGGTGATCCCCTGGCGGAGAGCCGCGTCAAAGGTGGCATCCTCTGGGTTGATGGCATCTAAGCCCCGCAGTCCCGGAAGGACCGGCTCCGTATACTCATTTCCGTCCATTTCCTCGCGGCAGGCGGTTCCCCATAGACCTGCATGGCAGTGGGGGTCCACAAGACCGGGAGTGACGGTGCGTCCGGCGGCATCGATGATCTGGCAGTCCTCCGGCACCTCTCCCACCTGGCCGACCTTTACGATCTTTCCGTCGTCGATCAGGATATCGCCGGTCTGCTCATACATACCGGCCATGGTGATTAAATTTCCATTTTTGATCAGCAGCAATTGAAAAGCACGCTCCTTTCTTAGATCATAGCTCTAAATCAGTACTATTGTACAAATTTTTTGTGAAAATGTCAAAGAAATTATGGAACATAGGGAGGAAAAACAAAAAAATATATAGGACTGGGAGATCTGGTTGTTTTTCTGTATATGAGCGACTATAATGGAATTGAATGAAAAATACAGGGGGGGGTATAAGGTGGAAAAGCCCACAATGCTGATCGTATCTCAGAGCTCAACGACAAATGTAGGAATGCGGTCCTATTTAAATCATATATTTAGTAAATATATCCATCTGGAAACCTGCCTTGCGGCAGATGTGGATACGGAACGGATGGAAAAGGCGGATCTGGTACTGTTCAGCTCCAGATCCGCGGCCAGGATGGCAGAGCCTCTCATGACGCCGAAGATCCGGTATCTGATCTGTATCCGGACCTTTAACCATACGTATTTAAACAGGATCCTTTCGATCCCGTCCAATTCGGAGGTGTATCTGGTCAATGATTCGGAATGCTCGGCAAAGGACAGCATACAGCTTCTATACACACTTGGGATCACCCAATACCGTTTCATTCCATACTATCCGGACTGTCCGGAGACGGATCCCAGGATCCAGTATGCGGTGACGGTGGGAGAAAATAAGCTGGCTCCCAGGAACGTCCAGACGCTGGTGGACATCGGGATCCGGATCGCCGATATTTCGACGATCTCGGAGATCGCCTCATTTTTCCATCTGCCTTTAAGCCTGGCGGATGTGGTGTCCTTAAATTATATCAACCAGTTTGTGCAGCTTTTGAAAATATCCAATCACCAGCTGAGCCAGGCCACTAACACGAAGTTCATTACCCAGAGCATCATCAGCAACATTGATACGGGCATCTGTATCATAGACGATGAGGGGAAGATCCAGATGATCAATAAGCAGTTTAAGGAGGCCCTGGATATTCCCAGATCCCACCTGGTGGGTACGCTCCTTAAGGAGGCGGTACCGGAGCTGGACGGCATTGCGAAAAGGTCCCAGGACCAGCGTTCCCCATTTTTCCTGGTCTGTAGGGGTAAGGAGGAGCCTCTGAAGCTGACAGTCCAGGAGATCCGGGACATGAACCACCGGAGACTGACCATGATCCACTGCCATATGGACCAGCCGGCCCTGGAAAGACCGGCTCCAGAGGGGGATACGGAAGGAAACGTTATAAAGAGAGAAGGGGCCTACTTCCGCTTTGATGATTACCGGACGGCCAACAGCCGCTCTCTGCGCATGGTGGAGGCGGCCAGACGGATCTCCTTAACGGATTACCGGGCGCTGATCTCCGGGGAGCCGGGTACGGGAAGAGAGGTGCTGGCCCAGGCCATCCACAATAATTCCAGGAGAAGTGCAGAGCCCTTTATGAAGCTGAATCTGACGGTTTTGAGTGAAGGGCAGATCATGGAGGAGCTGTTTCCCGGAGACGGCCGGGAGGGGATCTTAAATCGGGCAGAGGGCGGGACCCTGTATCTGAATGGCATTCACTGTATGTCGATATCGATGCAGAAGGAATTTTTAAATATGATGGACCAGATGCCCGACGTGCGGTTTATCGCATCCACGGAAGAGGATCTTTATACCATGTGCCAGGAGGGGAGGTTTTTAAAGTCTCTTTTTTATATGATCGGCGAGGTATCCCTGGAGACATTTCCCATCCGCCAGAGACCCGAGGATATTCCGCTTTTATTTGAGTACTTTATACGGAATATCTACAACAATTCAGCTCTGCGCTGGACCGATATGTGCAGCGAGGAGCTGTGGAACAGCCTGACGGCGTATTCATGGCCGGGCAACGGAAAGGAGATCGAAAACCTCTGTAAGTATGTTTACTGTTTTCATTCGGAGGGAAAGCTGACCATCCGGGATCTTCCGGCTTACATAAGGCTTCAGATGGCGAAAAAAACGTCGCTGCTTTCTCCCCTGGAAAAACGGGTCTTACAGACGGTGGCCCAGAATCCGAAGACCGGGCGGGCCGGTCTCCAGGAAATTTTGGAGAATGAAGGGATCCAGGTGGCGGAGGGAAAGATCCGGAGCATCCTTCAGAGTCTTTCGGAGCAGGGACTCATAAAGGTGAACCGCACCAGAGGAGGCTGTGAGATCACAGAAACAGGAGAGCTCCAGTTAGAGTAAAATACAAAAGGGATTAGGTTGTTTAAACGAAGGAGAAAACTTCTTTAAAAACCTAATCCCTTTATTTTGTCTGACAATTTACGATGTGGACGAAAAATAACAGTTTCTGCTTTGACACACAATATATGTATTTGTATAATAAACACAATGAATCTCAAGTAAATATCTCAAATATATACAGAATACACATAAATGAGTCATGCACATTTAGTAAAATGCAATGGTCAAAAACAGGGAGGCCAGGATAAAGACGCCTCCGGCCAGAAGCGGCTCCTTATAGGTGGCAGCCGGTTTCTTCTGGGTCAGATAGTCGGAATAGGACCCGAGCTGTTCGGGAGCAGGAGCGGCAGAACCATTGGAATCCTTTTCATCCTGTGCAAGATCGGAGTTTTTCCCCGAGCGCGCCAGCTTTTTGTGGGAGTAGACCAGCAGATCAAAGGAGCCGGCATATTTGGCCAGGCGGAAACAGCCCAGAATCATTGGGAGCATGCCGCCGATGAAGAGGCCGTCGATGAGCCGGTAGAGGAAGATCTGGTCCTTCTGGAAAAAAATGTAGGCAGCAGCCACGGCGATCCCCAGGACCACGTAGTTTTTCAGATTTTTGACTGAAAGTGAAGACATAGATGCACCGTCCTTTGTTTCTAAAAATGATTATGAGTCCTATTATACCTGGATTGGAAAGAAAGTCAAGAAACGCCAGTCGTTATTTATGGGCAGAAGCCCTGCAATAAAAAAGGAGGAATGAGTGAATGAAGAAAAGAGTATTAGCAGCAATGATGGCATGTGCCATGGCAGCCGGCCTGCTTTCCGGGTGCAGCAGCGAACCGAAGAATCCCGGGGATTCCAATGAGCCGGTTACCACAGCCGCAGCTGGGACCTCCGGAGAGAGCCAGGCCGGAGAGATAGCCTCGGCGGAAGAGTCCGGGCTGAAGATCTTCCATGACTATATGACGACGGATGTGGATACCATCAATCCGCATATTTATACCATGAGCGTATCCGGCGACGTGATCGCCAGGACTTCCCTCCAGCTTTACCGCCAGTATCCCAACGCGGAGGGGACCAGTTTCGAGTACCTCCCGGAGCTGGCAGAAAAAGAGCCGGAACAGACGGATGAGGAAGGAAAGGTATGGCATATCAAGATCCGTGAAAATGCCAAGTGGGAAAATGGAGACGCCATTGACGTAGACGATGTGATCTACTCCTTTAAGATGTGTCTGGATCCTATTATGGTCAACAGCCGTGCCTCCCAGCTTGCCAGCGACTATATCACTATTACCAAAGCATCGGATTATTCTCTCCAGGGGAACGCCGGAACTGTTGCCTGGGAGGACGTAGGAATTAAAAAAGCCGACGACTATACCCTGGAGCTCCAGCTGGACGCTCCCGTGACGGCTGAAGACATTAAGTCACATTTTAACTATGTATGGACCTGCCTGGTTCATGAGCCTACTTATGAGGCATGTATGAGCGAGGACCGGAGCACAAACACTTACGGATCCACCAGGGAAAAATACATGAGCTGCGGCGCATTTATCCTGGACCAGTGGATCGCAGGCTCCCAGTTCGATATGAAGAAGAACCCGGATTTCGTTCTGGGCGATAAGATCAAGCTGGATGGCTACAACTATAAGATCGTGGGCGACCGGAATACAGCCCTGGAGCTTTACTTAAACGGCGAACTGGACGCGGTTTCCTTAAGCCCGGAATCCATCGAGCAGTATATCGATGATCCTAGCATCAAGAAAGCCCCGGCCACTTCGATTCAGACCCTTACCATCAACCATGGAAATACCAATAACAATGGAATTCTTGGAAATTTAAATTTCCGCAAGGCCTTATTCTATGCTGTCGATCGTGAGAGCATTGCAAAGATGACAAACGGGATCCCGGCCAATTATCTGGTTGCCAGCAAGTGTCTTGGCTTAGACGGAAAGACTTACCGGGATATGGAAGAGTCCCAGGCTCTCTTAGAGCCCAACCTGGGCTACGATCCGGCAAAGGCAAAGGAATATTATGAGAAGGCCCTGGAAGAATGCGGCCTTACAAGTCTGACCCTGACCTTACAGTATAACGAGACCAGCGCCAATAATAAAGCAGCTTCTGAATTTCTGCACAAATCTCTGCCAGAGGTATTTGGCGACAGCTTTACTCTGGAATTGATGGCTGGCTCCACTTCCGTATTAAACAGCTATATCAAGGGCTGGAAGGAAGGCGATCCCAACAGCTTCGAGCTTCAGTGGAGAGGCTGGAACACCAGTACTCCGGCTCCGTGGAACGGACTTAAGGTTTACAGCAGCATGTATTCCAATAAGAACGAGCCATATTATAACGACGAATTTGACGCCCTTTGGGAAAAGGCCAACTACGATATCGAAGCGAAGCTGGATCCTGCATACCGCATGGACCTCACAAGACAGATGGAAAAGATCGTTCTGGATGAAGTGGCGGCCTGCCCGGTCTATGAGGCTCCGTCCTACAATCTGATCAGCTCTAAGATCCATCTTGTATGCGACGAATATATCCCCGGCTATGGCTTTGGATACATTCTCAGTACAAAGGACTGATCGTTTGCAGAATAACTGACAGGAACCAGGATGGGGATGCTGCAAGGCTGCTGTTTTGCGGCATCCCCATTTTCTAATCTGATGTGGAAAGGAACATGTCTTATGGCGAAGTATACGATCCAGCGAATTTTAGCCATGCTGCTGACCATGTTTATCATACTGACCGTGGGATTCATGGTGATCCGCCTCATGCCTGGGGGGATTTTTGACGATGCGGTGGATATGACCCATGAGCAGAGGGCGGCCCTGGAGGCAAAATATAACCTTGATAAGCCGATCATCGTCCAGTACGGCCTGTTTTTAAAGGGTCTGATCTTAGAGGGAGACTGGGGGACATCCCTTAAGATGAACATTAACGTGCCGGTCTGGGATATTATAAAGACCAAGATCCCGGTGACGTTATATATTAATTTCTTCTCGCTGCTGATCTCCCTGCCGCTGGGAATCGGCCTGGGGATCGTGGCGGCCATACGGAAAAACTCCATCACCGACTACCTGATCTCGTTTCTGGTGGTCATCTTTATCTCCGTGCCGTCGTTTATCTTTGCGACGCTGCTCCAGTATTTCGTGGCGTTTAAGGGTGGGCTGTTCCCGATCATCTTCGATGCCACATCCACTGGCTGGGCCAGGTTCCATGGTCTGGCACTTCCCATCATCGCCCTGTCCTTAGGCCCCATTGCCCGCGTCACCAGGTATTTGAGGGCAGAGCTGGCCGAGACCATCAATTCGGACTTCATGCTCCTTGCCAAGACCAAGGGGCTTACGGAGCGGCAGGCTACCTTGAACCATGGGATCCGCAATTCCCTGCTTCCGTTAATGAACATCATCGTTCCCATGTTCACGAGCATCATGGGCGGAAGTCTGGTGATCGAGACGATCTTTTCGATTCCCGGCATGGGTGGTATCATGGTCAAATCCGTCAACGCGCCGGATTATACAGTGACCCTTGCAGTACTGATTTTTTACTCGCTGGTTTCTCTGATCACGGTTCTGATCGTGGATCTGTCTTACGGCATTGTTGACCCGCGTGTGAGGATGGGAGGGAAGAAGTAATGGCAAAATTTTATTCTTCCGATTTGCCTGAATACCAGGTGGAGCCGGAAAGCTTTGAGTTTGTCCAGATGGAGGGCGAGATCGCTGATGAAAAGTTCCAGGATAAGCCCATCGGCTTCTTTAAGGACGCCATGCTGCGCTTCTGCCGCAGTAAGGTTTCCATCATCGCCTTCATAGGGATCGTGATCGTTCTTCTGTTCGCTGTGTTTGCCCCGGCCCTCAGCCGCTGGGACTACAACGACCAGGATCTGAACCGCATCAATCTTCCGCCCAAGGTGCCGGTGCTGGAAAACTATGGGATCCTGGACGGGACCCGGTGGCTCACCAACCGGCGGGTGGACTCTCTGGAGGATACCTCCCGGTATCCGGAGGGCAGTATCTTAAAGGTCATCAATCACCGCACGGTCCAGGGCGTGGAAATGTGCGATATTAAGGTGGATTATTATAAGTACTCCGGCGTGGAGGACGGAACGTATTTCTGGATGGGGACCGACTATCTGGGCCGGGATCTCTGGGTGCGCATGTGGCGCGGCGCCAGGGTCTCCCTGCTGATCGCCTTTATTTCTGTGATCTGCAACGTGTGCATCGGCATTGTATACGGCTCCATCGCAGGCTATTACGGCGGAAAGGTGGATATGATCATGATGCGTATCACCGAGATCATCGGCGCGTTCCCGGAAATCGTGGTGGTGACTCTGTTCATCCTGTTTTTTGGTACGGGGATCCTTTCCATCATCCTCTGCCTGGTGGTCCAGAACTGGATCGGAACGGCCAGGATGATCCGCTCTCAGTTTTACCGCTATAAGGGCAGCGAGTACGTGCTGGCGGCCAGGACCCTGGGCGTCAGGGACATGGCTCTGATCTTCCGCCATATCCTGCCCAACTCCATCGGCCCCATCATTACCAGGGCCATGATCGCCATTCCGGGCGCTATCTTCACCGAGTCCTTCTTAGCTTACATTGGACTGGGGATCCGTGCTCCGGAAAGCTCCATTGGCGTTCTCTTATCCCAGGGCCAGAAGGTGATGCAGCAGTATCCCAACCAGGTATTTTTCCCGGCGGTGGTGATCTCCCTGTTAATGATCGCCTTCAACATGCTATCCAACGGCCTGCGCGACGCCTTTGATCCGACCCAGCGGGGCGCATAAGGAAAGGAGAGAAAAGTATGGAACCAATTTTAAGCGTAAAAGATCTTTCCGTATCCTTCAATGCCTTTGCAGGAAAGGTGCATGCGGTGCGGGATGTGAATTTTGACCTGTATAAGGGCGAGACCCTGGCCATCGTGGGGGAGTCCGGTTCTGGAAAATCCGTGACTACCAAGGCGATCTTAGGGATCCTGGCCAAAAACGGCCATATCGACAGCGGCACTATTATGTACCAGGGCCAGGATATGGCGAAGTATAAGGAGGCCGATTTTTATAAGATCCGCGGAAAACGGATCTCCCTGGTATTCCAGGACCCGCTTTCGGCCTTAAATCCCATTATGAAGATCGGAAAGCAGATCACCGAGGCTCTGATCTTAAGCAAGGCCATTGAAAAGTCCAAAGCCAAGGCCCGGGCCATCGAGCTTATGGAGGCTGTGGGGATCCCCAACGCCGCCGAGCGGTATGACGCTTATCCTTTCCAGTTTTCCGGCGGTATGCGCCAGAGGATCGTCATCGCCATCGCTCTGGCCAGCAACCCGGAGATCCTGATCTGTGATGAGCCGACAACAGCACTGGATGTGACCATCCAGGCCAGGATCCTGGAGCTGATCAACGATATGAAGCGGGAAAGGGATCTTTCGGTGATCTTCATCACCCACGATCTGGGCGTGGTGGCCAACATGGCGGACCGGATCTGCGTGATGTATGCAGGACGCATTGTGGAAGTGGGGACCTGCGAGGATATTTTCTATCGGCCGGCCCATCCTTATACCTGGGCGCTCCTTTCGGCTATGCCGGACCTTCACACGGAGGAGACACTGTTTGCTATCCCCGGTGCGCCGCCCAACATGCTGCATCCGCCCAAGGGAGATGCCTTTGCGGCCAGAAATAAGTATGCCATGAAGATCGATTTTGAAAAGGAGCCGCCGTATTTTAAGATCTCTGATACCCATTATGCCGCCACCTGGCTGCTTCATCCCGACGCGCCCAAGGTGGAGATGCCGGATATCTTAAAGCACAGGATCGCCAGGATGAGGGAGGAGGCAGGATATGAAATCGGATAACAGAAAAGAGCGTGACCATATCCTGGATGTGGATCACTTAAGTATGCACTTTACCACGAAAAAGCGCGGGAAAACCTCGGTGGTGAAGGCGGTGGACGATGTTTCCTTTTATGTGGAGCGGGGAGAGACCTTCGGGCTGGTGGGGGAATCCGGCTGCGGAAAGACCACCACAGGCCGCACCATCATCCGTCTGTACGATCCCACCAGCGGGACCGTGTCCTTTGACGGAAAAGAGATCAGCGGGAAGATGGATAAGAGCCTGAGAAAGTATATCACCGACAACATCGCCATGATCTTCCAGGATCCCATTGCCTCTTTAAACCCCAGAATGACAGTCCAGGAGATCATTGCCGAGGGCTTAAAGATCCGCGGGGTAAAGGATCCGGAGGAGCTGCATCGGCAGGTGGTGGCCATGCTGGAGCACGTGGGGCTTCAGGCGGAGCATGCCTCCCGGTACCCCCACGAATTCTCCGGCGGCCAGAGGCAGAGGATCGGCATTGCCAGGGCGCTGATCGTGAAGCCCCAGATGGTGATCGCCGATGAGCCTGTGTCGGCCCTGGACGTTTCGGTCCAGGCCCAGGTCATCAATCTGTTAAACAAGCTGAAGGAGGAGATGGGGCTGACCATTCTCTTCATTGCCCATAACCTGTCGGTGGTCAAGTACTTTTCTGACCGGATCGGCGTGATGTATTATGGAAAGCTGGTGGAGATGGCGGATTCCGACGAATTATTTAAGAATCCCATGCATCCGTACACCCGGGCTTTGCTTTCTGCTATCCCAGAGCCGGATCCCATCAATGAAAAGAAGCGGAAGAAGATCCATTATGATCCGGAAATGCACCGGTATGGGGATGGGAACCAGCCTTCTTACCATGAGATCGCTCCCGGGCATACCATTTACTGTTCGGACGGTGAATTTGAAGAGATAAAGAAGCAGTGGAAGGCGTAAGAAAATAGAAGTAAGAAATGGAAGATGCTGCAAAGGGCAGGCTTTATATTCCCTTTGCAGCATCTTTTATGCCATAGGAAAGTGCCGTCCTACGACATAAAAAACGCTCCGCGGGGATCGCCATGCGGTGAAAGGGAATTATAAAACAAAAATAAAGATTGTCATCCAGATATCGCTATTATATAATACCAATATGGGAAACCACAGAGCCAGGGCGGCTTACCCTCTGATGATTCGGAGGGCCTATAACCCCTCCAGACCAAAGAGGAAAGGAGGGCGTTGCTTATGTATATTACATATTCTGATATGGTTCAGACGGGAATATTCATATGCGCCCTTGTGGGACTGTGCTATACAGTCTTTAAGGGAAAAAAGTAGCCGCCAACTACCGCAAATAGTTGACGGCTGAAAGATACAGCTGCTAACTGTCTGAGGGTAAGCCGCTTCTGTGGCTTTCCCTTTTTCTATATTTAGTATATCATATCTGAAAGAAATTACAAGTATCAGACTTCCGTTTTATTCCCCATCCTGTTTTGTGAGCTTTAAGTACAGAGCCAGCTCCATTTCCAGGGCAATGGCCAGTCCGCGTTCATCCAGCTGGAAGCTGCAGTTGTGATGGGGGCTGGAGGTGATGGGACGGTCCGGATCGGCCATACCCACATGGAAATATGCGCCGGGCTTTTCCATCAGGAAGTAGGCGAAGTCCTCCCCGCCCAGGGAACCGGATTCCTCCACCGGTGTGTACCCCATGGTATCTGCCGCATCTGCGATCACATCTGCGTATTCCGGCGTATTGATGGTGGCCGGGTATCCCAGGGTGGTGGTCACGTCGCAGGTCATTCCGTGGGCCTCGCAGATGCCGTGGCTGATGGAATCAATGTGGCCGAAGATCTGCTGGATCAGGTCATTGTCCTGGGTACGGATGTTGCCGCCCAGGGTAACGGTATCTGTGATGATATTGGGGTACTGGCCGCCGTTTATGTAGGAGACGGTGAATACTCCGGTATCTGCGGGGGCCTTCTTTTCTGCCAGGATCTGGTTTAAGGCAGAGGCCAGGAGACAGGCCACAGGAACCGGGTTTTTCGCGTTGTGGGGAGCGCTTCCGTGTCCTCCCTTGCCGTGGATAGCCACTTCATAAATACCGATGGCCGCGGAGCTGGAGCTGTGGCTTAAGGTGATGGTCCCCAGGGGATGGTTGGAGGAGCTGTGCATTCCGAATACCATGTCCACGCCGTCTAAGGCATGATCTGCGCAGAGGGCCTTTGCTCCGCCGGGAAGCTTTTCCTCCGCTGCCTGGAAGATGAATTTTACAGTTCCTTTTACCAGCTCCGGATGCTCAGATAAGATCCGGGCCAATACTAAGAGACAGGCGGCATGGGTGTCATGGCCGCAGGCGTGCATGATGCCGGGCGTTTTGGATTTATAGGGGAGATCGTTATTTTCTTCCACAGGAAGAGCGTCGATATCTGCCCGGAAGGCGATGCAGGGACCAGCCTCCCGGCCCTTCAGGATTCCCACCGTGCTGGTGCCGGTGATCCCGTCCTGGAGGGCAATCCCCATGGAGCCAAGGGCCTTGCGGATGTATTCTGCGGTCCTGTATTCCTCAAAGGAAAGCTCCGGGTTTTCATGGAGATGGTGGCGGATCTCTTTTAACGGTTCTTCATAGGAGTGGACCAGGTCTTTGACAAATTGTTTCATTTGTGTGTTCCTTTCTTATATTTTATGTTTTCTGATAAAATAAAGTATATAAAGAATTCACAGATTTTACAATAGCGGAGAAGGAAAAAGGATGATATAATGAATTTAGACAGGAGGCGGGGAATATGATCGATCTGGATGGGATGATCTCCATCCCATATTTGAAAAAAACCACGTTTACGGGAAGTGAGAAAGAAATGAATTTCATGATACGGAAGGAAGCGGGAGAGAATGGCGACGTTCTTCAGGCCGCTGCCTGGCCAGGACCCTATATTTTTTCTGTGACAGAGGATGAAAAAAAGACGTTTCAGGAATTTTCCTTCGATAACGAGGGGATCCGGAATGCAGTGGACTGGCTGAACCGATTTTATGGAGAGAACTACGGAACGGATGAGGAAAAGGCGGATACAGAAAAAAGGCAGCTCTGATGGATTTCAGACTGCCTTTGCTGTATCTGTTTTTTATATGGTCACAGACCGGGCGGAAAGATCCAGGAGTACCTGGGAGAAATCTGGTTTTAAAAGCTCCAGGACCTCCAGCCGTTTTCCGGCCAGAAGGTAAAACTGGGATTCCGTAAGCTGGAGCCTGGCATTCCAGGAATCCTGGCCTGCGGGATCCTTCCAGACGCGGACGCGGAAATCAGAAAAGCCAAGCCTGGTGAGGCCGGTCTCTGCCCGCTCGATCTTTTTTAGGATCTCCGGGTCGATGGAGCAGCCAGTGGGGACTCTGGTGGCAAGGCAGGCATAGGCCGGCTTGTTCCAGGTAAAGAGTCCCGCGTTCCGGGAATATTCCCGAAGGGCCTTTTTGGTGACGCCGCAGACCCGCAGGGGGGAAAGGACCCGGAGCTCCCGAAGGGCCCGCATCCCGGGCCGGTCTCCGGCGTCGTCGGAGGCGTTGGTACCGTCCATGACCTCCAGGAAGCCGTCTTTTTCTGCCGCCTCCAGGATCCTTGAAAAGATGGCGTTTTTACAGTGATAGCAGCGGTCGGAGGGGTTTTCCCGGACTGCGGACAGCTCCAGGACGTTTAAGGGGAGTATGGTCATCTCGGCTTTCAGGGAAACGGCCAGTTTTTTTGCGTCCTCCAGTTCAAAGGCCGGCTGGAAGGGGGAAGCTGCATAATAAGCCCGGACATGGCAGTCGCAGGCCCTGGCCGCGTATAGGAGATAGGCGGAGTCAGTCCCACCGGAAAACGCCAGAGCCATCTTCGGGTGGTCCTGGAAAAATTCCCGGAGAGCGTCGGGAATGGTCTGTCCGAAGGTCTCCATGTACAGGTCCACCGTTCCCAGAGCTTCGTGGACCAGGGCTCTGGCAGCAGGGTTCTTAAAATCCGTCCGCTCAAAGGGCTTTCTATAATACCCCTGCTCCTTTACGATCTGGATGCTTTCCCGGTAGTTTAAGTCGAATACAAAGCATAAAAAGCCGATCCACTGGTCCAGGTGGGTCTTCCTGGCACGCCGGTCCACGGAAACATGGTCCCGGAGAGCTTCCATGACCTCTGGGGTTATGGTTTCCCGGGAGATCTCTTCCTCGGAGGCCCCCACCACATCGGTCATGTCGTCGGTGGCAAAGACACGGAAAATGTCGCATTTATCGGCGTCCCGGATGAGGCGGCACAGCTCCAGGACCTCTCCGGCGGAGCAGCAGGGCCCCGGCGCTCTTAAACTCTGGGCGTCATCGGGACAGGAAGAGGCTGCGGCCGTCACGGTGGGATCGATCCTCAGCTTGTTATGGTTTTCGATGGCAGTGAGAACGGCTTCCCTGTCTGTCTCAGGCAGCCGGTCCAGCACATGGTTTTCCCGCAGGACCCGGCAGCTTAAGGATGCGTGGTCCACGCTTTTATGGTCCAGGAAGGTGTCGTACTGTTTTAACTGCTCAAACCGGCCGATATCATGAAAAAGGGCGCATAAAAGGGCCAGTCCGGCGGTGTGGGGCGGCAGAAGGCGCTTCTGGCACAGATTTTCCATGACAGAGACAACGGCATAGGTATGGACGATCTTAAGGGCAACACGGCCGTCTGTGTGATCATAGCGGGCTGCATAATCGTCAAAGTATTTTTTATATTCATTGAAATCGATCATTGGCAGGAAATTCCTTTCTTGGGGGATCCGTATCCCTCCGGGAGAATGAAGCGCCGGATTTTGGCGGCGATCGGATCTGTTTGTAACGCATTATATCATGACCGGTCTGGTTTCACAATATGGGGGCTGGCGGACTTCCTGGGGATTTTCACATTTGGATTTTCTGAGAGGAAACCCTTGGAAGAATCCGGCTCAGAGTGCTATAATGAAACTGTCAGGCTCCTGGCCAGGCTCTGGCATCAGCCAGAAAAAACAGATAGAAAGAGTGGAAAACCATGCCGGCAAATCAGACAGCAAAAAAGAAGAGATACGACATGCTGACAGATCATCCAGGGAAGGCGCTTTTATTTTTTGCCCTCCCCATGATCTTCGGCAACCTGTTCCAACAGCTTTACAATATCACAGACTCGGTGATCGTGGGCCGCTTCGTCGGGGAAAATGCCCTGGCGGCCGTGGGCGCGTCCTACGCCATCACCAACGTGTTCATCGCCATTGCCATCGGCGGCGGAATCGGGAGCTCGGTGATCATCTCCCAGTTTCTGGGAGCGGGAAAGATAGGGAAAATGAAGACAGCCGTATTTACGACCATGATCAATTTCCTGGTGATCTCTGTGATCCTGGGGACCGTTGGTGCTGTTTTTAACCATCAGATCCTTTCGTGGGTCAATACGCCGGAGGACATTTTTTCCGATGCAGCCCTGTATCTGGCCATTTATTTTCTGGGTCTTCCGTTTTTGTTCATGTACAATGTCCAGGCATCCATTTTTAATTCCCTGGGAGATTCCAAAAGACCGCTGTATCTTCTGATCTTCTCCTCCCTGTTAAACATTGCGCTGGATATGGTGTTCGTGATCTGCTTCCATCAGGGAGTCCGTGGAGTGGCGGTGGCAACGCTGATCGCCCAGGGCGTCTCGGCGGTACTCTCCTTTTTCCTTCTGATGCGGAAGCTGAAGGGGTATGAGGAAGAGGAAAAATATGGCTGTTATGATTTCGGGATGATGCGGTCCATGGTGAAGATCGCCGTTCCCTCCACGCTCCAGCAGTCCATCGTCCACATGGGCATCCTTCTGGTCCAGTCCGTGGTCAACAGCTTCGGCTCCGCGGCCCTGGCAGGCTATTCGGCAGGAAGCCGGATCGAGTCCTTAAGCATCGTTCCCATGCTGGCCATGGGAAATGCCATGTCCACCTTTACGGCCCAGAATATTGGCGCTGGAAAGCTGGACCGGGTGAAGGAGGGCTATAAGATGTGCTATGTGACCGTGCTCACTGTGGGCGCGGGCCTGTGCATCATGTACCAGCTGTTCGGCGGCGCGTTTGTGTCCATGTTTTTGGAGAGCGGCGGCAGCACTGCCTATTCTGTGGGCGTTTCTTACGTGAAATTTCTTTCCTTTTTCTATGCCTTCATCGGCCTTAAGGCCACTACCGATGGTCTTCTCCGGGGAGCTGGGGATGTGGCGGCATTTACGGCGGCCAATCTGGTGAATTTGTCCATCCGGGTCATCGTCACCAACGTGTTTGCCCCTGTTTACGGGATCCAGGTGGCATGGATGGCCGTTCCCATGGGCTGGGCGGCCAACTATATCATTTCCTTTGGCTGGTATCTGACGGGAAAATGGAAGCGGGTGAAGGTAATATCTGCAGACCAGGGAGAAAAGCGTAAAAATTAAATATATAGGGAGGGATCCATATGGAGGAGAGACTTTTAAAGTATTTCAGGGATCACGAGGCGGAGATCTTTGGGGATCTGGAGCGGCTGGTGAAGGCAGAGGCCAGCACATCGGATCTGGAGGCTCTGGCCGAAACCAGGAAGGTCCTGGAGGCTTTGATCCGGGAGCGGACGGGAGAGGAGCCGCTGGTCTATGAGCGGGAGGGAGGACATGATCTGGTGCGGTTTGAGCTCGGACAGGGAGAGGAAAAACTCCTGATCATTGGCCATTATGATACCGTACATCTGATCGGCGCCATTCAGTACCGCACAGAGGGAGACCGGCTGTATGGCCCTGGTGTTTCGGATATGAAAAGTGGTCTTATCTCGGCCATATGGACGGCCAGAGCCTATAAGGAGCTGGGGATCGATCCGGGGAGAAAGCTGGTCTTTATTTTCAATGGAGACGAGGAGACGGGAAGCCATGAATCCTCGGACATTATCTGCGGACTGGCAGAAAACGCCCGGGCGGCCCTGGTCTGCGAGCCCTGTGTGGGAAACGGGGATCTTAAGACAGGAAGAAAGGGAAATATAAAATTCAATGTGACGATCCATGGGAAGGCCTCCCATGCGGGAAATGCCCATAAGGAAGGAATCAACGCCATCCAGGAGATGGCTGCGGAGATCCTGAAGATCCAGGCACTGACGGATTATGAGGCCGGCACTACGGTCAATGTGGGCATATGCCAGGGAGGAACGAAGGTCAATGTGGTACCGGCTGCGGCCAGCTTTTCCGTGGACTGCCGCTATAAATCTATGGAGGAGGGCCAGAGGATCCGACGGGAGATCCTGGAATTGCCGATATCTGTTCCTGGTGCGTCCAGGGAGGTGGAGATCGTGGAAGGGAAGCTTCCCATGGAGGAGACCCAGGGGAACATGGAGCTGTTTGTGGCTGCGAAGGAATGCGGCAGGAAGCTGGGACTTTCGTTTTCCCACCAGTTCGTAGGCGGAGGCAGCGACGGAAACGCTGTGTCAGCCATGGGAATCCCCACCCTGGACGGCCTGGGAGGCTGGGGGGACGGGGCTCATTCCGAAAGCGAATACCTGCGGATCAGCCAGTATATTCCGCGGATCGCGCTGCTGGCTTCGCTGATTCTGGATATCCGGTAGAACAATATAGAAGAGAGCTGCTGCGGCAGGGGGATTTTGAAGATCCTCTGCTGGCAGCAGCTCTTTTTTTGAAATACAGATACAGATCCGGCTAGTTTTTAATGGCAAATGTCAGCTCTGCCTTAAACAGATCCCCGTCAATGGTGATCTCGAACCGGCCGCCCTGGAGCTGGGTCAGGTCCTTGGCAATGGAAAGGCCCAGTCCGCTTCCCTCGGTGGTACGGGACGTATCGCCGCGGACGAAGCGCTCGGTCAGCTCGTCGGGGCTGATGTTTAACGGCGTGGCAGAAACGTTTTTAATGGAGAATACGACCTCGGAATCCCGGTCCTCGATGCCCACGTAGACGCGGGTGCCTTCCATGGCGTATTTAAAGGCGTTGTTGTACAGGTTTTCCAGTACGCGCCACAGCCGTCTGCCGTCGGCCTCAATGAGGATCACCTCATTGGGGAGGGTCGTAACGATGTCCAGATGACGGATGGCGTATTTTTCCTCAAATTCACCATTGGTCTGCTGGACCAGCTCCACGATGTCGATATTGGCCATATCCAGCTTGATATTTCCGGAGCTGGCCCTGGAGGCCTCCACCAGATCCTCGGTCAGCGTCTTAAGGCGCTGGGATTTCTGGTCCAGGACCTCAAGATATTTCTGGATCGTGGGATCCTGGGGCTTTTCGCGCTTGATGAGATCTACATAGTTGATGATGGAGGTCAGCGGCGTCTTAATATCGTGGGATACGTTGGTGATCAGGTCTGCCTTTAAGCGCTCGCTTTTTACCTGCTCGGCCAGAGCCGTTTCCAGACCGTCGCTGATGCGGTTTAAGCCCTCAGCCAGCTGCGCCTCCAGGCTGGAAAACTGGGAAACGTCCACCTTGTAGCTGGTCTCTCCGGAAGCCAGCTTGTCGATGGCCTGGTGGAGCTTATCGGTCTGGACTGCGTTGCGGTACAGGAAATAGAATACGACCAGATTGCCCACCACCCAGAAGGAGAGACCGGCCAGGAAGGGAACAGAGGTAAACCCGCTCCCATCGCTCTGGATGAGGTAAAATGCCCCCAGGGTGATCGTAAACACATTGGCCGCCAGATAAAGCGCAAAGCTTAAGGTCAGACGGTATTTGAAGGTGCTTTCGGAAAGGGTCTCCGTCAGATCATGGAGGAGGCTGTTGGTCCAGAGGCTTTCTGCCTTATAACGGCGGACCAGGCTGAAAAAGGTCAGGATCCCAACCATATACAGGCTTCCGAACATCATGAGACGGCTGGCGCGGTCCCAGTAGCCTTCCGTCACCAGAAGGTGAAGGAGCTTTGATGCCAGAGGGGCCAGAAAGGCGGCGCTTATGTAAGCGGCAAAGGCCATTAACAGAAGCATCAGATCCGTTTTGATCTTATCAAAGGGATAAAGGACCACGGACCGGTCCCCAAGAGCCGGATGGCCCGAGGCAAACATAAGGAAAACAAAGGTCAGAAGGCAGCCGGCCAGGCCGATGGAGGCCAGGTAGAGCCCGTTTACGAAGGTCTTCCTGGAGCTGTTGTACTGGGTATATGCATGGGCATAGTCGTCCAGGGCCTTGTAGGTGGTGTCCAGGCCGATGACCACATAGTTGTTGGAGCTGTTGTAGGGATTGGCCTTGGCCATGAGGGCCGGAACACTGGGGAAGGTGGAATTAAAGTTCGTCCTTACGGCCAGGTCATTGGAATCCCCGGAATAATAGATATATTTTCCCATGGCCATCATGTCGTCGATGGTCATTTCCGGCGCATTGGTGTGGATTTCATAGATGGCGTCATTTTTGGAATAAAAAGCCACACGGAAATAAAAGTTGGTGAAATCCGACATGAGCCGGGAATATATGGAGTAATAGGAAGAGAACCGCTTCAGGATCTCATAGGTCAGCTCCGGCAGGGTGGCAAAGGACTGGTCGGGTCCCGTCAGCTCCTCCTCGGACTGATAGCAGCGCCAGCGCACATAATACTGCTCCTCATCCTCTGCGCTGAGGTTTTCGGGCCCGCCCTTTAAGGCATAGTTGTCGGCCTCATCCATATAATAGCCCAGGGACTTTCCGTATAGGATGATGTCGTTGAGGGTATAGCTCTTGTCTCCGCCGGGGCCGGAAGAGACGTCCAGGACCATTTTATTGTAGTCCACCTCTCCATTGGTCTCAAAAAGCTCCTGGTACTGGATATAGTCGAAAATACTGGCGATGTCGGCCTGCACCTTCTTATTAAAATCCGGAGACTGGTCGAAGGTCTCATCCTCGATCCAGTCCAGTCCGCGGCCGTAGTTGCTGTTCAGATACATGAACCCGACTCCGGTGAGCGCGATCAGGGCAAAGATAAAGTGCAGAAAACCGGAAAAACGCTTCAGAAAAAAACTCGGTGTATTCTGGTTCATCTGGATTCTCCTTACTGTTTCTCGATCTTATAGCCCACGCCCCAGACCACCTTTAAGTAGCGGGGTTCCTTGGGGTTGATCTCAATTTTTTCGCGGATATGGCGGATGTGGACGGCTACGGTATTGTCGGCGCCGATGGCATCCTCATTCCAGATCTTTTCGTAGATCTGGTCAATGGAGAATACCTTTCCGGCATTCTTTACAAGGAGCAGCAGGATGTTATACTCAATGGGCGTGAGCTTGATGGGCTCGCCGTCCACCGTCACCTCTTTATTTTCATCATTGATCATGAGACCGCCGCACTTATAGACCTGGGAGCTGTTCTGCTGGTTCAGGTTTCCAAGCTGGGTGTAGCGGCGGAGCTGGGATTTGACCCGGGCCACCAGCTCCAGGGGATTAAAGGGCTTTGTGATATAATCGTCCGCCCCGATGTTTAAGCCCAGAATCTTATCGGTATCCTCGGATTTGGCCGACAGGATGATAATGGGGATGCTGCTGGTCTCGCGCACCTTTAAGGTGGTGCGGATCCCGTCCAATCCCGGCATCATCACATCCACGATCATCAGGTTCACCTCGTGGTCCTCCAGGTATTCCAGGGCCTCGTAGCCGTCATAGGCCTTGATGACCTCAAAGCCCTCTCCCGTAAGATAAATATTAATAGCTTCAACAATCTGTTTATCGTCATCGCATACAAGAATCGTCTGCATAAGTTCCCTCCTTGAAAGTTTTATCCAGGTAAAAATACGTTCACCACATCCAGTATAACATAAAAATGCGGTGAACGTATTAAAAATTCCTGTCAATTAATTAAAACGGAAAACAGCGGTTCCATAAGCCGGCAGCGGGTAGGCAAAGGAATATGGCTGGCCGTCGCATTCAGATTTTACGGAGCGTTTTGAGAAGGCATGCTCCCCGCGCTTATAGAGGCCGTGCTCATTGTCCAGGATCAGCGTATAGGTTCCGGATTTGGGAACGCCCACCCGGTAATCGTCCCGGGCCATGGGAGTGAAGTTGATGACGAACAGGAGGTTCTTTTTCCCCGTTTCATCCCGGCGGATGAAGCTGAAGATGCTCCGGTCGCCGTCGTTGGCGTTGATCCACTGGAAACCGTTCCAGTCGCTGTCCAGCCGGTAAAGGGCCGGATATTTCTGGTAGATATGGAGCAGGTCGCTGTAATATTTTAGCAGGTCCCTGTGCTGGGGCTCCTCTGCCAGATACCAGTCCAGGGCTGTTTTTTCGTCCCACTCATGGTACTGGCCGAAATCCTGGCCCATGAATAAGAGCTTTTTGCCCGGATGGCCCATCATGAAGGTATAGCCGGCCTTCAGGTTCGCAAATTTATCGTCCGGGAAGCCGGGCATTTTATTGATCATGGAGCATTTTAAATGGACCACCTCGTCATGGGACAGGGTCAGGATGTAGTTTTCGCTGGTGGCGTAGGTGATCCCGAAGGTCATCTTGTTATGGTTGAATTTTCGGAAATATGGATCCAATTTCATATATTCCAGAAAGTCATGCATCCATCCCATATTCCACTTGAAGGTAAAGCCCAAGCCGCCCTCCTCCGGTGCCTTTGTGACGCCGGGCCATGCGGTGGATTCCTCGGCGATCATGATGGCTCCGGTCATATGGCCTGTAAGGACGCTGTTCAAATGGCGGAAGAATTCGATGGCCTCCAGATTTTTATTTTCTCCGTACTGGTTGGGGACCCAGTTCCCGTCGCTGCGCCCGTAGTCCAGATACAGCATGGAGGCCACGGCGTCCACCCGGAGCCCGTCCACATGGAAATTCTCTACCCAGTAAAGGGCGTTGGCGATTAGGAAGTTTTTCACCTCGTTTTTCCCGTAATCAAAGACCTTTGTTCCCCAGTCGGGATGCTCGCCTTTTCTGGGATCTGCGTACTCATAAAGCGGTTCCCCGTCAAAATCCGCCAGGCCATGGGCGTCTTTTGGAAAATGGGCCGGGACCCAGTCTAAGATCACGCCGATCCCCTTTTTGTGGAGATAATTGACGAAGTACATGAAATCCTTGGGACCTCCATAGCGGGAGGTGGGAGCGTAGTAGCCGGTCACCTGGTAGCCCCAGGAGCCGTCGTAGGGATGCTCCGCGATGCCCATGAGCTCCACATGGGTGTAGCCCATTTTTACCACATAGTCGGCCAGCTCGTGGGCCGCCTCCTTATATGTATAATAGCCATCCTTTTCCGGCCGGCTGGCCTTTCTCCAGGAGCCCAGATGGACCTCATAAATGGCCATGGGAGCTTTTTCCGGCTCTGTGTGCTTCCGCTTCTCCATCCATTTCTCATCGCTCCAGGAAAAGCCGGAGATATCGGTGGTGATGGAGGCGGTTCCTGGCCGGAACTCGGCGCTGAACGCATAGGGATCCGCTTTAAAAAGGATCTTGTCATCCTTTGTGGTGATGGCAAATTTATAAAGCTCGCCAGTTCCAAGGCCTGGTATGAAGGCTTCGTAGATGCCGGAATCCTCCAGGGGCTTCATGGGAGACGCCTCCGGATCCCATCCATTGAAGTCCCCAACGACGCCCACAGACTTCGCATGGGGCGCCCAGACGGCAAAGTACATACCCGGCTTTCCGCCATAGGTGCGGGGATGGGCCCCCAGCTTTTCAAAGATCTTATAGTGGGTACCCTGACCGAACAGGTAGCGGTCCAGTTCTGTAATGAAGCCGGTACCGGCCGGTCTTCCGGCCTTTTTTGCTGTGGTTTTACTGCTTTTTCCTGAATTTTTCATACTCTTATGCCTCCCGAAGTTTAAAGATCGCGCCGCCTGACGGCGGAAGGGTCACAGAAAGCCTTCCGTTTTCCACCGGTATAGAAGGAGCTTCCGCGTCCAGAAGGTTTATGGCCTGGGACGCCGGGAACGGGACCGGTATGGAAAGGACTGCGGGCTGGCTGTCATTGTTGACTGCCGAAAGGATCATTGTATTTTCTCCCAGCCGGCCAAACGCATACTGGCGGTTGGTCAGAAGAAGTTCTTTATACGTTCCGTCATGGAGCTCCGGATTATCCCGGTGGATCCGGGCCAGGGCGGCGATATGGTCCGTGATGGGGCCGGTCTTCTGTTCCATATCCTTTAAGGAGAGGGCTGGGCGGAGCGCCTCGTCAGATTCCCGGGTGCGCGCTCCCTGGATCCCCCATTCGCTTCCGTAGTACACGGACGGGATCCCGGGAAGGGTGAATAAAAGCTGGTATACGGGGAACAGGTGGTCTGGTTCCCGCAGCTTGCTGGCGATCCTGTCCTCGTCGTGGTTATCCGTAAAGGTATACAGAGCCCTTCCCACAGATTCCAGCCGCTTCACATTGTGGGCGATCTCAAAATAGTTATGGTCGTTGTGACCGGAGTAAAGAGCCTTATGGAGCTCATAATTGGTAACAGAGTGAAGCATTTCTCCATTGACCCATCTTCCGTATTCTCCGTGGATCACCTCGCCCATGAGCCAGAAATCTTCCTTCATGGAGGCGGTGCGGCTGCGCAGCTCCTTCATGAAGGCAAAATCTAAAATATTGGCGCAGTCCAGGCGGAGGCCGTCGATGTGGAAGGTATCGATCCAGAATTTTACGGTATCCATCAGATACTCTCTGACCGCCGGGTTCTGCAGGTTCAGGCACGGGAGCTCATAGTGGCCCTGCCATGCCTCGTATCCGAAGGAGTCGCCCATGGGGCTTCCCCAGCCGAAGTTTACTCCGCGGTACCAGTCCTTATAGGGAGAGGCTTCTCTCTTTTCCTGGATATCGTGGAAGGCGGGAAATTCCCGTCCGGTGTGGTTGAACACGGCGTCAACTGCCACACGGATCCCATGTTCGTGACACTGGTCCACGAAATTTGTAAAATCTTCATTTGTCCCCAGTCTCCGGTCCACCAGGCGCAGATCCCTGGTGTCATAGCCGTGGCCTGTGGATTCAAAGACCGGACCGATATAAAGGGCGGTGCAGCCCAGATCCCGTATGTGGGGGATCCATTGGAGCAGCTCATCAAAACGACAGGCTGCAGAGGTTTCATGATTTGTCTTAGGAGCTCCCAGGAGCCCCAAAGGGTAGATGTGATAAAAAACTGCTTTCTGATACCAGGGCTTCATAGCCGGTCAGACCTCCTGTAATTCCCGCTTTTTAAGGCTCTGGAGAAGGAACTGGTAGCGGAGCTGGGCTGCGTTCAGTTCATAAATGTAGCAGTCGATCAGCGCGGGGTCCACCACCTGCTCAAACTGGTTCTGGGCGGAAAGGATCGCAGTCTGGCTGGCCATGATCTGCTTTTTCAGCTCCAGAAGCTCCTTCGTCCGTTCCTTATTTGGCGCGGATTTTTTGTTTATGAATCGCATACTTCCATTTTCCTTTCTTCTGGTATTGGTCTTTTCCAGTATCCGGCCTCCCGGCAGCCCGCAGCTTCGTTTGCTGGAGGCTGTTTTTCCGGTTTCCGGAAGCTTCGGAACCTCCGGCTTCTGACTGGTTTGACTTCCGGTGCTGTGCGGCGCGTTCCGGAGCATTACAAAGGTTAATGGTAGTATTGTCTTTTTATGGGCGAGATATTCATTTACTGGAATTCTGCTGCAGCGCCTCGTTTAATCTGAGAAGCCGGTCGATGGCAGACTGGCTGGTCAGATGGTAATAATTGCAGACGCCGCGTTTTTCCACAGCGATCAGCCCCGAATCCTTCAGGATCTTCAGATGATGGGAGACAGCCGGACGGGAAAGACTGGTTTTTTCTGTGATTTCTTTCACGTTGAGACCCGGAGCGCGGCGTTTTTCGGATACGCTGCGGCCGCCTTTCTGCTCCGTCTCCAGGGATCTGCGGTCCTCCTCCACCTCATAAAGCTGCTGGATGATGGCTAGGCGGGTACTGTCGCCCAGGGCGATGAAAAGGGGGATACACTCCCTGAATGAAGTTTTTAACCGGCTTTCATCCGGCGTATATTCTCTGTCGTCCGGTTCCTGCGGCATAGGATGGCCCTCCTGTCTGTGTGTTCTGATTCCATTGGTTTAAAAATATAAACTAAATATATTCTAGCATTTTTTGAAAGGTACGTCAATGTTTTGGATAAAACTTAGTAAAGTTATTATTTTGTATGAAATTTTTTGTAGAATATTGCTGAAAATATAGAGGGCGATTTTACGGTTTTGAAATTGACTTTTTTTCCTGTTTGGCCGATAATAGGAGCACATTCAGAAATGAGCTTCTTCATTTCCAGATCATTTCCAACCGGGCGTCCGCCCGGGACAGGACCGGCAGTTTCGCCGGAAGCCCCAGGATCGGGGCAGGATTCCAGAAAACAACAAAAATAAAGATGGGAGGTGTCTGCCCTTGGCAGTTTTATTTGTCGTACTGCTTTCAGCCGCTGTGACGGACTGAAGGTATGGGAAGGTGTTCCACTGGCAGATCCTTCTGGGGCTGGCAGGCGGGATTGTGGGAGCCATATGGGGAGCCGGGACCGGCGGAGATGTGTTTATATTGCTGGCGGGACTGGCGGCCCGGGTCATTGGTACATGTGCTGTATTTTATACCCTGTTTTTATGCAGGATGCTGGGAGCCGGGGACATTAAGCTGATGGCTCTCTGTACAGGTCTTCTGGGTATGGGGCCGGGGCTCCTGGTGATCTTCACCGGGCTTTTTCTGGCCGCCCTCCGGGCGGCGGGGATGATCTGGCAGCAGGGCTCGCTGTGGATGCGGATGGAGCGGATCGGAACCTTTATCATCCGCTCCGGAAGGGAGGGGAAGCTCCTGGAATATCCGGGAAGGGAGGATAAACGGAATATCCTGCGGCTGGGTCCCTGGCTGTTCCTGGGATATTGTATATGGCTGGCTGGAAGATATCTCTGAGGAGGTGAGGGAAGATGAAAAAGATCATGGCAGTTTACGACGAGGATCCGTTTTATGCGGAACGGCTTTCTGATTATATCAACCGGAGGGAGGACGGGATCTTTTCCGCCCGGGCCTTTACATCCAGGAAGCGGCTGGAGGAGTTTGCCAGGGACCATGGGATCGATGTGCTCCTTACGGGAACGCTGTCCGAAGGAGGCTTTCCAGGCCTCCCGTCGGTCCAGCGGATTCTTCTCACAGAGGAGGAAGTCCGGGCAGGGGAGGGAGGCGGGCATGGGATCTATAAATACCAGTCCGGCGACGATATCCTGCGGGAGGTGATGGCGGCCTACTGTGAAACGCCGGAAGGGAAAACGGATTTTCCGGGGCTTCCGGCTTCGGGGAAACGGATCATCGGCGTGTATTCCCCGGTGGGAAGATGCGGAAAAACGTCATTGGCCCTGGCAATGGGCCAGCTTCTGGCCAGAGAGGAAAAGCTGCTGTTCATTACGCTGGATACGTTTACCGGTTTTTCCGGTCTTCTGGACGAGCAGTGGAAGCGGGATCTTTCAGATCTGATCTATTATTATAAGCAGGGCCGGTTCCACGGCCTTCAGCTTAATTCGGTCATTTACTATCTGGGAGATATGGCCTGGCTTCCTCCGATCCGTTTTCCGGATGATTATAACCAGATCACTTCAGAGGAAATGGCGGATTTCCTGTTAAAGATCCTGGAGGAGGGAGGATATGGGACCCTGGTCCTGGATATTGGGAACTATGGGAGACAGGTCATGCCGCTTCTGGAGATCTGCCAGGCGGTCTATATGCCCATCCGGGAAGATGCCGTTTCCAGGGCCAAGCTCCAGGAGTTTGAGCAGTATGTGGAAAAAAGCGGGAAAAAGACGGTGGCGGGAAAATTCCATAAGATCCATGTTCCCATGGTCACAGGAATGAAGCGGATGGAGCATTTTCCGCAGGAGCTTTTGTGGGGGGATCTGGGAGATTTCGTCCGAGGGATGTTAAAGGGGCAGAGAGGGATATGGGAGAGCTGATACAGGATCTGAAACGGGAGCTGCGGGAGGAGATCCTCCAGGGAATGTCCTATGAGCGCCAGATGACGGATGAGGAGCTGTCCCAGGTCATCGACGGGAAGATCCTGGAGCAGATGGAGCGGGAACCCATGGCTCTCAGGGACAGGCTGAGACTTCAGAAGGAGCTGTTCGATTCCTTCCGGAGGCTGGATATCCTGCAGGAGCTGGTGGATGACCCGGGAATCACGGAGATCATGGTCAACGGCCCGGAGGAGGTGTTTGTGGAGACAGAAGGGAGGATCCGGAGATGGGAAAAATCCTTTGAATCCCGGGAACAGCTTCTGGAGCTGATCCGGCAGATCGTCAGCCGGGTCAACCGGACGGTCAATACGGCGTCCCCCATTGTGGATGCCAGGCTGGAGGACGGTTCGAGGGTCCATGTGGTGCTGGAGCCGGTGGCACTAAACGGACCGATCCTCACGATCCGGAAATTCCCGGATCCGATCACCATGGACCGGCTTCTGGAATACGGGAGCGTCACAAGGGAGGCGGCGGACCTTTTAAAAATACTGGCGGCGGCCCGATACAATATTTTTGTCAGCGGAGGCACGGGGGCGGGAAAGACGACCTTTTTAAACGCTCTTTCGGAGTTTATCCCTCCAGAAGAGCGGGTGATCACCATTGAGGATTCAGCGGAATTGAAGCTGGCCCACATTGAGAACCTGGTACGGCTGGAAACAAGAAACGCCAACGGGGAGGGCCAGGGAGCCATCGGGATCGGGATGCTGATACGGGCGGCTTTGCGTATGAGACCGGAAGGACGCAATATAAAAAAGAGAGGTTTAGAGCTCAACATAAAGGGTCTCCCCGTCCCAGACACACTTCTTTATTACTTCCCGGGCGATTGCATTCCTTTCGGCTGCCGTAAACCCATCAAAGTTTCGCATCTTCTCACTGATGATTTTTGCTCGTTCCTGTGTGGATACCTGGGCGGCGGAGCGTTTCCGTTCCTCCGACGCAGCTATGGTATATTCCCGGTTTAGGGCCTGTATCTCCAGGTCAAGCCGTTCCATTTCTGCGATGATGTATTTTGTCGCAGCGGAGCCAGAGGCCAGGGCCAGCGAGGCCGCCAGCTTCTCGATTTTTGCTTCACAGGATTTTATCTGGCCGGAAATCTTTTTGGGATCGGGTCCGGCGGTGGTGTCCGGGTCCTTCTGGACGTACCGGAGGATGGCGGTATTATCTTGTTCAACTGTGCGGAGGATATTAACGACCTTTGCGTCCAGGGTCTCGCACTTGATCTGTCTCATATCACACACATCTGCACCCTGTCGCGTCCGTTTGGGACAGTAATATGCGGAGGAGACGGACCCGTCCACTTTTTGCTTGCGTCCGATTGACATAAGCGCGCCGCACTTGCACCGGATCACTCCCTTTAAGAGGGGAGACGGCCAGCGGGCGGTTTTAAAACGCTGGTTCTGGGCAAATCGGGCCTGTACCGCAAGCCACTTTTCGGCTGGCATAAAAGGCTTGTGGACGCCCAAACACACCCTCCACTGGTCCGGGGGCTGTAATTCGTGTTTCTTATTTTTTTCTGTGGTGCGGCCATAGACCATGACACCGACGGAGCCGTCCCATTTTTCGCGGGGGGATCCCGGGTCCATGATACATCCTTTGGCCTGGTAAAAGTCGTATACCTCCGGCGTAGCCTCTACGCAATATGGCATGGTCAAGATTTTGTGGAGTTGCGAAGCGGAGAAAAATCCGCCCCGCTGCGTCCGTATGCCTTTGTGCTTAAACTGCGTCTCCATCTTTTGTATGCTACCACCAAACTGGATAAAAGAGTCAAAAATCCAGGTCACATATCGGGCCCCCTCCGGATCCGGCGTAATGGCACAGTGCTTTTTCCCGTCCACGATGATCTGGTCCCTTACATATCCGACAGGCGGGTTCCCACCGACCCAGTAGCCTTTTTTGGCAAGCCCGATCATGTTGTCGGTCACTCTGGCGGCGATGGTCTCCCTTTCCATCTGGGCAAATACTACGGTCACATACATCATGGCCCGGCCAATGGGTGTGGATGTGTCAATGTTTTCTTTGATGGATACGAATTTTACCCTGTGTTCCTCCAGAGTGGCGTAGATATTGGCAAAATCCCGGACATCCCTGGATAGCCTGTCCAGTTGGTAAACGATAAGGACATCTGCGGCGCCGGACCGGATATCCTCCAGAAGCCGCTGTAAGTCCGGGCGGTTGGTGTTGGCCCCTGTAAAGTCCTCATCGGAGTAGGCCCGGAAGTCGTCCACCTGGCCGGAATACTTGACGTTGACGTAGTCCCGGCACATTCGGAACTGGTTGTCCACGGAGTCGGAGCGGTCAGAGTACACAGATTTACGCCCATAACAACAGAATATCATATGTCCACCTCCCAAAAAGTGTATAGAAAATACGCCCCTTGCCAGGACGCGCCGGAGATGGTATAATTCAAGTGTTGAGTTGAATTATCTTTCCGGGTAAACCTGGTAAGAGAATCTATCTAAAAGCCGTTCCGGTTGCCGCCGGGGCGGTTTTTATTTTTAATCAGTTTTTATGTCAATTCCTTTTTCTTTTGCGGCATTAAATAATTTTATGAAATTTTTCGATTTTGATGTTTTCATCCTCATATATCCAGTAATTGACTTCGGCGCTAACTCTGGAAGATACATTAAAATTTGATCAAATTCCCTTTGGGCTATACCTTTTTTGATGCTATATTCTTCTCTTTTTTTAATATGTGCTATATCTTTTTGGATGTTATTTAAGTACTCTTCGTATAATTGCCTTTCCTTTTCATCCCTATCGTCAACCCAAGGACGTCTACTTAGTGCCTTTGCATTTGCACGTTCCCCCTTATAAAAAAGTTCCGTTTCGTTTTCAAAGAAAAGAGACATTATACATCGACATCCTGGATGAAAATTTCCGTTTTCAAGCACATATTCTGGGAGCTTTGGGAAAACCTTACTTTTTCCGCTTATACTGTATACACGCCCTCTCATTTTGGCGCATTCAGAGCAACATCCACCCCCGAAATCATTAAATGCAATCAAATCAGTTCCAAATTGCCTTGATTTTTCTAGTATTATGTTCTTGATTTGTTTAGCGTTTATATCAAATTGGTTTTTAGTACAGATATCAAAAGAAAGAAGAAATTCTTTAGCTTTTTTTGCTTCCTCAAACATTCCTAGTTCATTGTGCCAGTATATTATTCTGAAATAATCGTCTTTTTTCCAACCCATTCCTTTATTAGCAAGCATCATTTTTGTGGATTTCCAAAGGCAAGCAGAACACAATTCTTTTTCATTTCTGCTGTAAAAACTTCCAGCTTTCATTCTAAGCACATAATCAAGAGAACCTGTTACCCCATAACCTTCCATTATATCAGTAAACTCAAAATTTGGTATAGGTATTTTCTGTAAATCCTCTATGTTTTCTAAATCATACATCGCTCCATCAGAAACAAGGTATCTCGCATCATACCAACTTTCCTCATCTGACGGGTAGACTTTATACATTTTTCCGTTTTTAAAATAAATAGTTTGCTCATCACCTGGTATTTCCACAGGCTCTATTTCTTGTTTCCGTTCTATCTTTTTTGTGCTTTCTGACTTAAATACATCCAGTAATTTGGTAACAATATTCATTGCACAGCCCTCAGCCATAAAATAAATTTAAAACTTCGCCCTTAATTCAACAACCTTTCCAATTATCCGCACAGGTTTATCCGCCACTTCTTTATCAGTAAAAAATTTTGGCTCATAGCTTGGATTCATAGGAATAAGTTCTATACCGTCACGGTATTTTTTTAAACGTTTGCAGGTCGCATCTGTTCCATTTACAGTTACTATTACGATGTCACCAGTTTCAGCATCCTCTTGCTTTCGGACAATTATTGTGTCTCCCTCTCTCATTCGAGGCTCCATGCTACTACCATGAATTTTCAATCCGAAGAACATTCCGGTCTTAGCCATTTCTTGCGAGATTTCTTCAGCGTCTACAACATCTTCTATCATTTCAATGGGGATTCCAGCAGCAACACGCCCATATACCTTTATCGTAACTCCCCTCTTTTCTTTTGTTTCGGAAGAATGATTTTCTACTAAGTCAGATTTTGAAATACCAAAATAATTAGCCAATAATTCAATCTTATCAATTCGAGGGTAAGTTTTGGCATTTATCCAGTCTGAGAAGGTAGGCATCTTAATTCCCAGAGTGTTACAGATTTCGGTTTGAGTTACGTTGTATAAAGACATATAGTTCCGGATGTTTTTTGCCATGATTTCTTTATTTCCTAAATCACTCATTAAAGTCACCTCCTATGTATAATTGCATTATATGGTAAAAACGAAAAAAAATCAATAAAAAATGAAAAAATTCGGAAAAACCATTGACAATTCGGTTTAACCGAAGTATAATACAATTAAACAAGGAGGTGAAAGACTGTGAGAGTACAAGATAAAATGAAAGTTACGCTAAAAGTTGCGCGCGAATTAAAAAGAATGACGCAGGAAGAGGCGGCAAAAAGAATAGGTGTAAGTACTGATACTTTAGGTAATTACGAAAGAGGAAAAAGTTATCCAGACATCCCTACGTTGCGAAAGATAGAGGAAGTGTATGGGGTATCTTATGATAGGCTTATTTTTTTGCCATTAGACTTCGGTTTAACCGAAATGAATGGAGATAAGAAGGTGAGAAAGTGAAAATCCATGAAAGAGACATCCCCCCTGGAACAAAGATTGATCCATCGTGGGAAATCATTGAGGATGAGCCAGAAGAGCTCGAAAGATCGAAAGAACCTTGCAAATCAGCAGATTCGGACTTGAGTATTTTAAATAAATACAAGCCTGGAGACAAAATCGCCCCAGAAGATGTCGAGGCATTTACGAAAGCGGTTGAAGCAGAACAGAGACATATTTGCCCTAGTATAGACCGTTTCCAGAGTATTTCTCAGTTGTGCGATTATGCGATTCGAGACTCAGAAAGGGCAGTAAAACTGTCACTGTTCTGTCTGATAATATCAACGGCTTGCCTAGGCTCAACCATTGCATTGTTTATACTTTTAATGCAATAGCGATAATGCTGACAACCAGTGCGGCAAACGAAACGATGGTTGTTACCCAAAAGCGAAAGAGATCTTCTTTATAGATTTTCATTTCGACTTCGCCTTCTTGGGTGACAATATAACCCCCAAATCCGAGAACATGACATTTATAAATATATCCTTTTTGGATAAGGAAATAATATAAATCGCGATTACGGTCAAAGTCCTTTGCAGTTGTGCCGTTTGAACGGTATATGGATTTTAATTTTTTGTACTGTTTTCTGGTTATCATCGAAAAAACTCCCTCCATTGGGAGTATAGCACATGACGAAGTAAACGCAAGTATTTTTTAGGAGAGGAGGCGGAAGGAACTGTTTATTTCAAGAAAAGAGCTGCAAGAAATGAGAAAAGAAATCGCTGACCTCAAGCAAAAAACTGAGAGTCAGCAAAAAAAGATTCAGCTTTTAAAAGAAGCGATTGTCACGGGAAAGAAAAACGGATATGTTTCATAGGTTTTTTAATATTTTCTTGAATAGGAGGTGAGAAAGTGAATGATGAACGCAATGGAATTTAATAAAGCCGTCAGCAAGCACTGCAAAGATATGTCTGGGGATTGCTGCAAATGCGACTTACGGCTTTATTGTTATCTATCGCCAAGCGAAAGATGTGATGAGTTGATTAGTCTGGTTATTAGTTTTTTGCATAACTGCACGGAAAACCAAATTCCGTATTCCCATCACAGTGCGGCTTCATATCCGTGTATTTGTGATATGGACATGAGCAACGCACTAGGCGCTTCTTGCCATTAACAATCTCATAATCCTCAAAAATAGTTATGTGTTTGTGGATTTTATGGCAATGATAGAGTCTTGATGATAATTCCAATATATAACCTCCTTTCTGCATACTCGGGTATGGCAGTACCCTGTGGCTAAAGAATAGGAGAATATACAGGAAATGTCAATGGGAGTTTGGAGTTCCAGTTGGAGTAAATCGAGGCAAACGCAAGTATTTTTTAGGAGGTAATACAGATAGAAGTAACGGAATTCTTCAAAAGACTTGAAAAGTTTTGTTCAGATAAGCCGGAAAAGATTTCAGATGACATTACAAAATGTCATGTGTGTGCAATAAGGGATTTTTGTTATAGCCCACCAGACCATTTTAGAGAGAATTGTAATCTCAGAGAAGTTATTTGGTTTGTTGAAAACTTATCAGAAAAGAAAGGGAGTGAAAGCATACCTGGACATAATTTCAATCATTTTACAGGAAAGAAAAAGCCGTTTTTAATACAAAAACGGAAGAAAAAGGATAAAAAGAAGCGAGTTCACCAGAACAAATATGGGGAGGTGAAAGGGTGAGCGAACAGCAGTTAAAAGAAATTAAGGTTGTAGTTACATACACCGACGGTTATCAGAGCCGCTTTACAGAGGCTTGTCTCCGCCAGTTGGCCAAGAGAAAGCCCGTACCGCTTCCGGCGGCCGAAGAAACGGCTGAACCGGGCCGGAAATACGCTTAAGGAGGTGAGGGCATGGCAAAAGCAAAGAAGCCGACAGACGAGCAGGCAATGCTGATCGCAAAGGCCGGATTGATGGTCAAGGACTGGCTTGTCCTGTGGGAATCACAAACTATGATGTGTCTGGTGCACCGCACGGATGGCCACATCAGACAAATCGAGATTTAAGGAGGAAATGGAGTATGTATATTGACCCGTTTTGGGCCGGGGTGGCTGCTACGCTCCTGGCAGAGGTGGCAGCAATCACAGCATTAGTTATCATCAAGGTAAAAAAAGAAATCGGAGGTAAAGAGTAATGTGCCAGTTTAAGAGCGGGATTATCTTAAAAAATAAAATCGTTGTCGCTCCAGGAAAGGATGACAGCCATTCAAACCTCCTGGAATCTCTCGGTATCCAGGACGACTACATCGGAGCATCTAAGACGTTTGTACGAGCGGAATTGGTTCCAAAAAATAATGAGTGGTGGATCAGTCCGGAAGAACACCCGAAAAAATGGACGTTTGTGGTTGACCAGGATATTGTGCCAGAATGGTTTTGCAAAGAAGAATCAGAAAAAGAATTCCGGGCGGCTGTTTGTACTTGGTGGAAATCTCATATACTTGTAGACCAGAAATTGGAAAAGCTCGAATCTGGATATTATAGATTGAAACGCTGCGAGGTTAAGAAGCTGCTTAACGATGTAATGGCTGATCTGTATGATTCCGAGGTCGGCGAGATGCGGGGAAGCTCCCAGGTCGGCGTGATGCGGGAAAGCTCCCAGGTCGGCGTGATGCGGGGAAGCTCCCAGGTCGGCGTGATGTGGGAAAGCTCCCAGGTCGGCGTGATGTGGGAAAGCTCCCGGGTCGGCGTGATGCGGGAAAGCTCCCAGGTCGGCGAGATGCGGGGAAGCTCCCAGGTCGGCGTGATGCGGGGAAGCTCCCAGGTCGGCGAGATGTGGGAAAGCTCCCGGGTCGGCGAGATGCGGGAAAGCTCCACAGCGAAAGACTATAAAAATTATCCTAAAATTAAAATCTGGGTATCCCCAGAAGGAAACTTTGAAATGCTTACATATGTAAATAAAACTGAATAAAAAATCCCCATTGGTACCGGAAATACCAACGGGGAAAGGCACAATAGCTAAGTGAGGTAGCCATTGCAGAAATTATCATACCATAATTTCCTGTGATTGGCAAGAACAAATGTTCGTTAAATGGAGGGAATTATGAATAAAGAAAATAAAGTATCCTGGGACAACTTGGAACAGTTTTTTGCAGTAGAGGTGATTGAGCAGTCCAAAAGAAACGCAAAGAGGTGGTTTGTGGCATGGCTTGTCACTCTGTCGGCGCTGATCGGGACAAACGCAGCATGGATCTATGTGGCGCAGTCTTATGAGTATATATCCCAGGATGGAAGCGGCCAGAACAACATTAACACTGGCACACAGGGAGACATCACACATGGGACAGAGAATGAAAATTAAAAAGAACGGGAAAAGCCGTGGAATCAAAAGGAAGAGGAGGAAGAAGAAAAATGCATGATATCAGTAAGATGCGCCAGGCCCGGAAGAGACAGAAACTTTTCCGGGCGGCAGTAAGGTGGATGACCATAGCGGTGCTGTTTGGCCTGTCCTGGTTTGGCCTGTGCGTCCTTCTGGCACCTTACATGATGCTGAGACTTGCCGTATTCTTTTCCGGCATGATGTTGATTCTGGCCGCGAAATTTTTAGAGGAGGAAGCATGAGCAGAAGAAGAAATGGAACCAACCAGGCAATGATCCAGCTCGGCCTTAATCGGTATAAGCTGGGAAAGAAAAAGCGCCCTGGAGTGGCAACTCCGGTGGGCGCAGAAAAAATAACTTACAAGGGTAAGTATAGCAGATAGGAGAGGGGATATCAATGGCAAGTAAAGAGATTTTGACGTTTTTGTCAAAGGAGGAGCATGAGTATATCGTTGGTCTTGTACAACGGGATATCTTCTATGAGAGGACAAACGAGCCAATTTCCCTTAAAGACAAATGCCGGATCTGGATAAAACTGGAGGATGCGAAAGAGAAAAATGAATAATATGTTGGACAGATGCGATGCCTGTGGTGCGTATCTGGAGGAGGCTGGCCGATTGTGCTGGAGGTGTCGGGACAAGGCCATCCAGCGGATGCGCAAACAGCGCACGGAATACGAATCAGAATTTGAAAAATCAGTGGATCTGGAGGAAATATATGAACTTATATGAAATTGATGCCGCTCTCATGGCGGCATATGAAAATGCAGTAGATATGGAGACCGGGGAAATTTTAGATAATGAAGCCTATGCCGCCATTGATGGTCTCGAAATGGCCCTGGCTGAAAAGACGGAGAACATCTTGCTGTGGATTAAGAACCTTTCTGCCGAGGCTGAAGCCCTTAAGGCAGAGAAAATGTCCTTTGATGCTCGCCAGAAAAGGGCAGAAAGAAAAGCGGAAAGTCTGAAGCGCTATGTATCTAAAGCCCTTGAAGGTAAAAAATTTAAGACAGATCGTGTAGAAGCATCGTGGAGAAAATCAGAGTCTGCTGAGTTTGAAGGAAACGTAATGAGTCTCCCGGAAAATTGCATCAGAGTGAAAGAGCCAGAGGTCAACAAGGCAGAGCTTAAAAAGCTACTGAAGGCCGGCCAGAAAATTGAAGGGGCCTGGCTTGTAGAAAAACAGAACTTGCAGATCAAATAGGGAGGTCAAACATGGAGAAAAAAAATATCTATGAGACCATTACCGCAGTCATGGAAGAAATTGGGGCTATTGGCAAGAACAGTAAAAACAATCAGCAAAATTTTATGTACCGTGGAATAGACGCGGTAATGAATGCGTTAAGCCCGGCGTTTGTAAAGCACAGACTTTTTATCGTCCCAGAAGTTTTAGAACAAAAACGAGAAGAACGGCAGACAAATAAAGGCGGGAATCTTATTTATTCCATCTGCCGAGTAAAGTACACATTTTACGCCGAAGATGGGTCCTCTCTTACCGCCGTAACAATAGGAGAAGGAATGGACAGCGGGGATAAGGCTACAAACAAAGCTATGAGTATAGCGTTTAAATACGCCTGTTTCCAAGTGTTTTGCATCCCAACAGAAGAAATGAAAGACCCAGATAGTGATACTCCGGATCCATCAGCACCTATATATGCCACGGATGACATGAGGAAGAAATTTATTGAAGAATGCACAAGAATCGGGAAACCGAAGTCGGCTATTTTGAAAGTAATTGGGGCAAGGAGCTTAGCTGAACTGACGGTTGAACAGTATGAGATTGCTATGCAGAGTTTCTCCCGTACTCCATCTAAGGACCAGAGCACTCCTGTTCCCGGAACGGTTCCTCCAGATGGAGAGAATAAGGACACTCCCTGGAAATAGGAGCGTGATTAAATGGAGTGTACAGGTAAACTGAAATCTGTATCAAAAAACTGGATCAGTAGGAAATGGGAAGTAACGTTTGAAATCAACGAGGACATAACTGCATCCATAGATAAAATCCGGGATAAGCTGCTTAATTTAACAGCAAAAATACACCGGGAAAAGCGGAGCCTGGATGCCAATGCATATGCCTGGGTGCTGATGCAAAAGATTGCAGAGGCCATACATACTGACAAGTGGTCCGTTTATTTGATGATGCTGGAGCGATACAGCCCTGTTTTTACACATATCATCGTAAGGCCAGAGGCGGTAGAGCGTGTCAAGGGCGAGTGGAGGACTGTTAAAGTCCTCGGCCCCATACAGGTCAACGGAAGCTCCGGGATCCAGCTGCAATGCTATTTTGGCTCCAGTACCTTTGACTCTAAGGAGATGGCCAGTTTTATCGACAGAATCGTATCAGAGTGCAAGGAAATGGGGATTGAGACCTTGCCGCCGGATGAAATTGAACGAATGAGAAGGGAGTGGGGAATCTGAAAAAGCTGTGGAGCATCTTTACGGACGATATGGACCATTGCTATTTTACTGGGTCTCTCCAGATTGAGAGACATCATGTATTTGGAGGAGCCAACCGGTCCAGATCCGAAAAGTATGGATATGTAATCCCACTGAGATATGACATGCATCCTAACGGGGCAAGGTTCAGACCTACACCAGAGAACAAGAAACTTGATGGATACCTTAAGGCTGCGTGTCAGCGTGATTATGAGAGCAAGCACGGAACCCGGCAACAGTTTGTTTCCGAGTTCGGAAAATCCTATTTATAGCCTTCTGGTGGCGGAATAATATGTCACAGTATTAGATGCCATTTATATTACTCCTGGTCCGGCATAAGCCGGGCCGGAAAGGAGGAGGAATGAAACAAAGGAAAGATTTTGATGCTGTAAAGTCCAGAGTCTATAACTGCATAGGTACTGGATCAGAGAATGCTGTGAGCCGATATGAGTTGACCATTTTGACAGGATATCATGACCGCTTGGTCAGAGCAGCAATCGAAAGTTTGAGAAAAAAACACTCCATCATAGAGCTCCACAATGGGAGTGGATATTATAAACCATCCAGGACGGCCCAGGGAGCCGTAGAAGCGGCTGAATGGATACGGAGGCAGAATAACAGGGCAAGAGCCATAAAAGCCTCTACAAAGGGATCTGAGCGTTTTATAAAGAGCATGCAAAATATGATTCCTGGACAAATGGAAATGTTTGGAGGAGGAAATGGATAATGCGGAGCGGGACAGCCTCATATTTTACCGTAGTTTTGCGAAAGCAATCAAGCGGCTGCCGGAAGCCGAACAGCTAAAGGCTCTATGGGCCATCGTTGATTACGGCTTGGACGGAACAGAGCCAGAAGAAGAGGGCCTGTATATGGTTGCCTATGATATGGCAAAACCTCAAATTGACGCCAATATCAAGCGCAAAAATGATGGAAAAAAGGGTGGAAGGCCGTCGATAAAAACCAGTGGTTATGAAAATGAAGAAAATATAAAAACCAGTGGTTATGAAAATGAAAAACCTAATGTAAATGTTAATGTAAAGGAAAATGTAAATGTAAAGGAAAAAGAAAATATAAAAGAATTATGCCCGGAGCTGGAAACATCCACTCCGGCCAGCCCTACATTTGCACAAATCCCTTTGAATGACGGATCCCTGTACAACGTGACGGAGAACGACGTGGACGAGTTCCAGCAGCTCTATCCGGGCATAGATTGCAGACAAGAAATCCGTAATATGGTTGGATGGTCAATGGGGAATCCTTGTAACCGCAAAACGAAAAGAGGCATCAGACGATTTATCCACAGTTGGTTGTCCCGATCACAAAATAGAGCCCCAACGCAACCAAAAGCGTATTCTAAACCCGCAAAAAACAGATTTGACAATTTTGAGAGTCGGGAAAATAACTATGAGGCGATGATCTGGGATGATATCAAAAACAGGAGGGAGACCAGTGATAATCCGTAATGTAGCAGAGGCAAAAAAGAAAATTAAGATCGGATCAAAGGTCACGATAATGACCCAAAAGGGAAGCGCAAAGGACTCTTTGTACGCAGTTAAGACTGGGGTACAAAGAAAAGCGACAGTTATCGGCATTTACGAGCATTTTGTCCATGTACAGCTCAAGAGCGGGGTGTGCGAGAGCGTACTGTGGGCGGATTTAATTAATGCTAGTGAGGAGGATAAGCGATGATTAAAGACAGCGGAGACCGTACACAATTTGACACCGGAGCTGTCCGGGATATGCACGCCGGTAAGGGGAGGATGGATCTCCTTCCTCTGTCGGCGCTGATCGAGTTGTCAAAGCACTGCGAGGAGGGGGCCTTAAAGTATGGGGAACACAACGTAGATAAAGGAATCCCGCAGCACAGTCTTTGCGATTCTGCCATACGGCACCTGGTCAAGTATATGCGGGGGGACACGGACGAGCCCCATCTGAGGGCGGCCGCCTGGAATCTTATGTGGGCGCTGAACCAGACAGTGGAGCATCCGGAATTGGTAGATGTGCCGTGGAGAAACGGTTGTGAAGTGGGGGAGAATTTTAACAATTTGAAACGGCACTTAGAATCCTCAAAATAGATTCTCCCGGATGATCGACACCTGAAAATGGATCATATGTCCTGGTATCATTTGAAAATTTTGATCATCCAGATATCGGAAGGTACGAGGGCAACGATGAGGGAGGGAAGTTTTATATGGGATACGGATATTACCCATGCAAAAGCTATGGGCTGATTGTCAATGCCTGGATGCCGTTGCCAGAACCGTATAAGGGGAAGGAAGCGAAGAGTGAGACAGTATAAGAATATTGCCAAAGTAAAGGCGATAGAGCGAAAGAACCGGGAACGGCTGCTGAAAATCAATCCAAACCTGGATGATAACAGTGGAATCTATTTTCTGACCCGGACCGATGAAAACGGAATCAATTATTTTTACATAGGCCAAGCAGTACATATCATGCAGCGGATGTGTAGTCATCTCACTGGATACCAGCACATAGATCTCAGCCTCAAAAAGCGAGGATTCCAGAGCGAGGAGAATCCTTACGGATGGAAAATCGGGATCCGGCATTACCCGGAATCAGAATTAGACAAGTGGGAGCAATATTGGATCCTGGAATACACGAGGCGCGGCTATCAGTGCCGATACAACAAGACCGCCGGAGGACAGGGAGAGGGAAAAGAGAAAATCAATGACTTCCGCCCGGCAAAAGGATACCGTGACGGGCTGGCCCAGGGGAGGAAAAACATGGCAAGGGAACTTGGACATATTATCACCACCCACTTATCCGTAAATCTGAAGCCGGAGAAGCAGAATAACAAGGTATCTCAGAGGGCTTTTGAGAAGTTCAATGAGCTTTTGGAGGAAGGAAAATGACATTCAAGGAATTTGAAACATGGTATGAACAAAGAAATTGTAATGGGCATTTGAGCGCATTAGAAAAAATAGGATGTAGTTGTATTATTGAAATAGTACACAAAAAATGGTTTTGGAAAAGAGAAAAGTTTTGGAAAGACAATTATGCAAGTGATGTTATGGAACTGGTTGTGAATCCGATTGAAAAGAAGATTGAGAAATTAAGGAGATGCAACGAATGAAATATATAGCTTCGTGGTCTGGGGGCAAGGACAGCACAGCAAGTATTATTCTGGCACATGAGCATAACGAACCTCTTGATTTGATAATCTTTTCCGAGGTTATGTTTGATGAAAATACCAGCGGCGAACTTCCAGAGCATATTGACTTTATCAAGAACAAGGCAATTCCGAAGTTTGAGGAATGGGGATACGAGGTAAAGATCCTTCATTCCAAAAAGACCTATTTGGATTGTTTTCATCATATTGCAACCAAGGGGAAGCGAATAGGAAGAAAGCTGGGTTTTCCTATGGCGGGAAAATGCTTAATCAATCGTGATTGCAAAATTCCGCAGATAAGAGATTTCCTGAATGGTTACGCAAAAGATTTTACCCAATATATAGGAATTGCTATTGATGAGCCTGTCAGAATGGAGCGTATCGTAAATTCTGGAAACAAAGTATCTTTGCTTGAAAAATACGGATATACGGAGAAAATGGGATTTGAGTTATGCAAGAAATACGATTTATTATCCCCTATTTACCGATTTACGAACCGTGGCGGTTGTTGGTTCTGCCCCAATATGCGACGTGAGGAATTAAAGCATCTTAGAACAAACCATAGAGATTTATGGGACAAACTTCTGAAACTTGAAAATGAACCGAACCTTATCGGTAACAAATGGAATATGCTTACCAACACTAGCATTCATGACTGGGAGGAACGGTTCTTTTGGGAAGAGCAGCAGATGACAATATTTGATTTTATGGAGGAAAAGAATGAGTGAAAAACTTAAACCATGTCCGTTTTGCGGCGGAGAAGCGTCTTTGAGTGTAGATACAGAAGCGGTAAGAGACACAGAAAACAGATTGTGGGCGTATCAGATAACATGCAATAAATGTTCTTCAACAACCGGATTGTGTTGGTCTGATGAAATGGCGGTCAAAGCATGGAATAGGAGGGAAAATGAGCAGAACTAATTTCAACAAATTTATCTACGGAAAACAGGTTAATTCTTGTGGCAAATTTGTCATGTGCGGAAGTAAGAAGAAAAGCCGGAGGATTAAGAGGGGAAAATAAGCGAAGGTGGGGTGGATAAGTATACGGACGAGGGAAAAGACACTCATTGACCTGGAAGTATTTCCAGGAGACGAGGGCAGATTAAAGGAGCGCTGCCGGGACTTGAAGCCGGGGGAGTATTCCGTCCTCTACAACTGCGCAAAAAGCGCGGCTCCTGGCCTCGAGAAGGCTGTATGCGAGTCTATTACCAAAGAGGGCGAGGGATACCGCACACTGATAAAAAAAGGCTGGAACATCCCTGTTACGGAGGACGATTTTTACTCATACAAGCGCGGCACAATGGCCAAATTTTACCACTGGCTCCGCATGACGGGACAGTGGAAGGGCTGAAAATGTGAGGAGAGGTAGCACGCGGAATTGTGGTAAAATTAAGATAAAGGAATGAGAAGATGAATCTTAATTTGACGCTTAAAAAACTTCAACGTGCGATCCTCTCCACTGGCCTTATTGTCAAAATCGGAACCAGTCAATTTTATAGCCCGGAGCAGGGGCGCATGATAACCATGTGGATATTGTCGACGCCTACACTCCAGGAAACGCGAAACGGTTGGCGGATGAGGGACTATGAGATATTGCGGACGGCGAGTGCGGTTGAGGCGGTGAAGTGTCTGGCGGATGTGTGGGAGCAAATAAGAGAGTGAAAGATATGAATAATCATGCATACATTGATATTATTCATAAAATTCCAGGATATTCGCAATCAACGTGCAAAAGAGATAAGAAAAAAATCAAGAAAATCATGGAAGAATATGAATACGATTCTGATTATATCGAAAATGTCAGTAACGATTTTTGCGAGGGGTTTAATGCCGCTAAAGACATTATTGTAAAAATGTTGTCCGATAAACACTGGGAACAGACGAAAGGATGGAAGAATGGATAATCCAGAATTTACAATCAAGGCGGAGCCGTTTTCCTGGGATGATAACTTTTCTGAGGTGGCGTTGGAAGATTTCTCGCGGATCCAGAACAATCTGCCCTATGTAATGTCACAGAATATTGGGATGGCACTGGCAAAACTTAAGATGCTCGAAGAGGCTGCTGCGGAAAAGAAGAAACCGGATGCGCCCGACGGATTTGTAACCGTAGACTTCCCAGAAAGCTGTTTAAACTGTGATTTCTGCCACGAGCGCGACTATGATAACAGGCAGATGATACAGGGGAAAAGGTTTTGCGGGATCGAAAACGTAGAAGTGGATCGATTCTGCTCTTATGAGAGACCGGGAAAACCGGATTGGTGTCCGGTGAAGAAATTTCCAGAAAAATGCCCGATGCAAACGGAATCCGGAAAGCGTGTGATAGATTGGATGTATAACGCCGGGTGGAATGCTTGTGTGGACAAAATGATCGAAGGTGGTGGATAAATGCTTACACCAAAGCAAAAGGCGTTTGCGGATGAGTATTTAAAATGCGGGAGGGAATATGGAAAATCAAAATAGAAGTAAAGAAGATGAAGTTGCCCTTCAAGCATTGAGGGAAATGATAAATTTCTATGATACTAGGCACTTCTATGTACACAGATACAAAGATGTTGTTGATCCAGAGCTGGTAATTATTGATGCATATATCTGTATATGTCATGAAAAGACAACTAAGGTACAGAAAGAGGCAGCATATGAACTTTTAAAGCGCCTTGTGAAGGAAGATACACTAGATAACTGGTTGGAGGGAAGCGCTACGGTATGTGACCGAAATGATAGATATGTGTTGCACTGGAAACGGGCTGTTGTTAAGCGCGGAAAGTGTGAAAAATGCGGACGCACAGAACATCTGGAGGCACATCATAAAATACCGTGGGCGATATATCCAAAGGGAAGAATCGACTTAAATAACGGGGCGTGTCTCTGTGATGAATGTCATGCAGAGGAACACAAAGATCAGCTTCCTTATGCAATGATGATGAGCAGAATAAGAAAAAGGCAGGCGGTTGGTAGTGGGTAATGTGGGAAGACCTCCAAAATATAAAAGCAAAGAGGAAATAGAAGAAAAAATTGAACAGTATTTCAAGGACTGCGAAGGCCGCCCACTCACTGACGACGAAGGGAACCAGATATACAACAAATGGGGATATCCTGTTATCGTTGATAAGAGGCCACCTACGGTGACGGGGCTTGCCCTTGCGCTGGGATTTACAAACAGACTTTCTCTGCTTAGATACCAAGGAAAGAAAGAATTTTGTGACACGATTACGCGCGCGAAAGCTAGAGTTGAGCAGTACGCCGAGGAACGGCTATTCGATAAGGACGGAACCAGTGGCGCACAATTCAGTTTGCGGAACAATTTCAAGGGGTGGGACGCAGATAAGAAGGAAGAAGAAACAGATACCGGCGGCATCGTTATCGTAAATAATATACCAAGACCAGAAAAGGAGTAAAGATATGATTATTACAGGAATGAAGCATTTTGAAAGTGTTTGCCAGAAGAAACTGGTGGAGTGGTACAACAAAAACAGACCCGAAACACCAATCGATTTAGGAGATGTATTTATTGTTTGGAGCTGTAAGACATTGCAGAATTACAAATGTCTGGCTTCTACTACGGTTTCTGGTGATGGTATTTATGCAGAATACACATTCAATGGAGACAAGCAGGAACTCTATGAGGATGTTTATAAGAAACTTACAAATACCTGTCATGTGGAAGAATGATGCCTGACGAAATCCAGCTTACAGACATCATAGCCCCCGCCTTTTACCCCGTCCACTGGGACATACTGGATGGCAAGCACACTTATTATACGTGCTATGGCGGTCGCGGTAGCTGTAAATCCTCTTTCATCTCCGTGGAAATCGTACTGGGTATGATGCAGGACGCAAAGGACGGCATTTTCAGCAACGCGGTAGTATTCCGTAAGGTGGGGAATACCCTTCGGGAATCCGTGTTTGAACAGATTGCATGGGCGATTGACGCACTGGGAGCCAATGACCTGTGGGCCTCCAGCGTCAGCCCCATGCAGTATGTATATAGGCCCACGGGGCAGAAAATCATCTTCCGGGGGCTGGACAAGGCAAAGAAAACGAAGTCCATCAAGACCAGCCGGGGATATTTTAAATACCTCTGGCTGGAGGAATTGGATGAGTTCTCCGGAATCGAAGAAATACGTACAGTACAGCAGTCCATTCTTCGCGGTGGCAGCAAGTTTGTAGTTTTTAAATCCTTCAATCCCCCTATTAGTCGTAGTAACTGGGCAAATGTGTACATCAACGAGCCGAGAAAGGACAGTTACAGGCACAAGAGCGATTATACAAGCGTTCCGGCGGATTGGCTGGGAGACCAGTTTATAGCCGACGCCGAGCATTTAAAGGCCACAAATGAGCGGGCATATCGCCACGAGTACCTGGGCGAGCCGGTGGGGCTGGGAACCAATATCTTTGACATGCTGGAGATCCGCACGATAACCGATGAGGAAATCCAGACATACCAGTCAATCTATCAAGGGCAAGACTTCGGATGGTACCCGGACCCGAAAGCCTTTATCCGGGCCGCCTATGTGCCCAATAAGGAGCAGATTGTCCTACTGGATGAGCTGGGCGGGTGCAAGATAAGGAACGCAGATATGGCGCAGATGATAAAGGACAAGGGATATGATGATTATGCCCTATTATGTGGCGTGGACGAACAGGAAAGCATTGTGGATCTTCGGGACGCCGGGATCCCGGCCAGAAACGCCATTGTAACTCCGGGAAGCCGGAAATACACGTTTGAGTGGTTGCAGTGCCGGACGATTGTTATTGACCCGGCCAGAACGCCGCGGGCGTACAAGGAAATCACAGAATATGAGCACGAAGTAGACGGCAACGGAGAAGTGATTGCTGATTACCCGGACGGCAACGATCACTGGATCGACGCCCTCCGCTACGCAATATCTCCGATGGCTATGAGGAGAGGACACAGCGCATAATGGGAATTATCGCAACAGTAAAAAGGTGGATAGGGATGATATTTAAAAAGCAGGCTGAGAAAGATTTTAAAGTAAAAGACACCACATCCGCACAGATGATGGCAAAGATTACGGAGTGTGCCAATATCTACCGTGGCGCTCCGTACTGGGTAGACCTGGAGAACCGGATCAAGACTATTAATTTTGCAAAATCTGTATGCTCCGAGACAGCTCGGCTTGTTACTTTGGGAATTAAGATACAGATCGACGGAGGCGCCCGCGGGACGTGGTTACAGGAGCAGATTGATAATGCGTACTTTAACCTGCGTCATTGGGTAGAGTATGGCTGTGCTTATGGGACAGTCATTATCAAGCCAAACGGTGGCGGGCTTGATATGTTTACCCCTATGGATTTTATTGTGACAGAGCAGGACGACAACGGAAATATTACGGGCATTGTCTTTAAGGATGGGTATACGGATAACGATAAGCATTATACACGTCTGGAGTATCACAGATTTATTGAGACGAGGACGGAATCTGGTGTGATATATCCGTATGTGATATCTAATAGAGCGTATGTATCAAGGAGCAGCGAATCCCTCGGCGACCCTATCCCGCTGGCGCAGACAAAATGGGCTGATTTGCTGGACGAGACGCCGCCGATTTTAAAAGGCGGAAACGAAAGGCTTGATTCTCCCATGTATGGAGTGTTCCGGACGCCTTCGGCAAACAATATAGACCTTTCCTCCCCGCTGGGGATGCCAATATACGCGGAAGCCATCGAGGAAATGAAGGACCTTGACATTGCATACAGCCGGAATGCTGGCGAGATATATGACAGCGAAAAGATTATCCTGGCAGATGATCGGCTGATGTTTGATAGTGGAAAGAATCTTAATGGGCGTGTAGCAGATGTAAAACTGCCGCATTATGTCAAGAATGTGTTCGGAAACAGCCCGGAGGAGTTTTACCAGGAAATCACCCCGCAGCTTAACACAGATACAAGGCTTTCCGGTATCAATGCCCTTCTGTCTCAGATCGGGTACAAGTGTGGATTTTCAAATGGATATTTCGTGTTCAATGAATCTTCCGGGATCCAGACGGCAACAGGCGTTGAAGCAGAGCAGCAGAGAACAGTCCAGTTTATCAAGGATGTCCGGGACAAACTGGAAAGCTGTTTGAATGATGCCATCTATGCCTTAAATGTATATGCAGACCTTTACAGCCTTGCCCCTGTGGGAACCTATGAAGTGGTATATGACTTCGGGGACATCCTATATTCCCACGAAGCTGACAAACAGCAGTGGTATGCTTATGCAGTACAGAACCGAATCCCGTTTTGGTATTATCTGATGAAATTTGAAGGATTTACTGAGGAAGAGGCCAGGGCGCTTGTGGAAGAGGCTCAGCCGAAAGAGGAACCGGGATTTTTCCAGGAGGAGTAAAAAATGAATCCGATAACCAGACAAGAATATTACCTTGCGAAGATTGCAGGGACATGGGACGGAAAGACTCCCGAACCCATAACGATTGAGGAATACTATCTTGCAATTATGACGGGAGACTATTCCGGGAGCGCACCACAGCCAGTCACAAGACTGCAATACTACATGGCAAAAGCGGCAGGAGTTTGGAGCGGGAACACTCCGAAACCAGTAACGCGTGTTGAGTATTATTGGTCGGCGATTGCTAACGGCGGCGGAAATGTCCCAGAACCTGTGACACGAGAGGAACATTTGCTGTCCATAATCGTTGGTGCACATGGTTCCACCGTTGCATATGTTTCTGGAAATCCCATAATACTCACGGATGCCAAAGACAATGCAGAATTAAAAGGGCTGAGAATCTTCGGAAAATCCATACAAAACGGCGACCCCAGCCTGGAATCCCCAGTGCCGATTGTCAACGCGGGAGACAAGGGTGATATTAATGTTAGCGTGAGTGGGAAGAATCTCATAAACATCGGCACTGTAACATTTAACCAATATAAAAGTTTCTCAATAAATATACCTGCTGGGACATATACACTTTCCGCCAGTGTCGAATCTAATGATACCGATGGCGATACATGTCTTGTTATGCTTCTAAAAAATGGGAAAAATGTAAAATCAGTTAGTATTCGTAGAGGTAATCGCTCATCAGCTATTATTACTCTTAAGGATAACTGCGATGAGATAATTCTATATGCGTCATTCGGATTTAATCAATCAACTAATGACACTGCAACTTACACGGATGCACAATTGGAATATGGTACAGCTGCCACAGAGTATGAGCCTTACAAACCAGCCCAAACCCTCATCATTCCCACTCCCGGCGGTTTGCCAGGGATTTCGGTTTCTTCCGGCGGTAACTATACGGACGAAAACGGTCAGCAGTGGGTGACGGATGAGGTGGATTTGGAAAAGGGCGTATACATAAAGAGGATTGAAAAGATTGCATCTTATAACAATGAGTCGATTAATGGACCATATATATCTGAGACTGGGGAATTAACTGTTGGAGCAAGAGTCTTGTTTGCACTTGATGCTTCGGTAGAGACTCCGCTCTCACCCGAAACCATTGCCACGTATAAGCAACTCCATACCTATGCTCCTACAACCACGATAATCAATGATGGAGGAGCGGGAATGGAAGTGGGATACATACAGATTTAATAGGGAGGAGTAAAACATGAGAGAAGAAACTATGGTTTTTATGACATCAGATGATGTTCTTCAAGCAATCTTTGAATATCTGGATGCAAGAAGTATAGATTGTAGCGATGGATGTATAGACATTTGCTCCTTCACACGAAATGGCGAGTTTGATTTTGAATGTAAGATAACCGGAGCAAAGAAAAAACATGCTTGATCCTCATTGTCTCCAGCAAATAGCGGACGGGGCGGAAAACATTGCCTCCCAACTCCATGAGTACATAATTCGCCAGATTGTAGACCGCATGATGATACGCATCGGGCGAGGGGACGATTATCTCCTTACCTCCTCCGATGCGTGGCGTATCCAGGTGTTACAGGACAGCGGATACCTTTTACAGGACATCACGGCGGAGCTGGCAAAGTACACAAAGCGGCAGGAGAAGGAAATCAAGGCGGCTATGGAGGAGGCCGGAGCCAAGGCCCTGGAATACGATGACAAGATATACCAGGCCGCTGGGCTGTCTCCTATGCCGCTGACACAATCCCCGGCACTGATCCGGCTCATGGAACGGAACTACAATGCCACCCTGGGGGAATGGCGGAACATGACCCGAAGCACCGCAGAAGCCGCACAGAGGCTGTTTCTGAACGAATGCGATTTTGCTTACAATAAAGTCATGAGCGGGGCCACAAGCTACTCACAGGCCGTCAGAGAGGCCGTGGAGAGCGTTTCAAGCGGTGGAGTGTATGTGGACTACCCTTCCGGCCACAGAGATACGATAGAGGTTGCCACAGCGCGGGCTGTGCGTACCGGGATAGCCCAGGCCGCCGGAGACATATCAATCAAGCGCATGGAGGAAATGGACTGGGATATCATTCTTGTGTCGGCTCATATCGGAGCCAGAACCGGGGACGGCGGGCAGAATCCGGGCAATCATCTATGGTGGCAAGGTCAATTCTACAGTCGGACCGGACGGGACAAGCGATTTCCGAATTTCTATGAGCGCACAGGATATGGAACTGGAGAGGGACTATGCGGTTGGAATTGTCGTCACAGCTTCGGATCTGGGGACGGCGTGAATAATCCGTATGCTGACATCCAGACCGCCGATAATGTCCACATGGAGAAGCTGGAACAACGCCAACGCACACTTGAACGCCGTGTCCGCAAGACAAAGCGGGAGGTCATGGGATTGCAAGAGGCCGTGGAGAAATGCCAGGATGAGGCGGCAAAGTTTGAGTTACAGCAGACGCTTGACCGGAAATCCTATCTCCTGTCCCGGCAGAATAAAGCATACAATGAGTTTTGCAAAGAAAACAGTTTGCGGCCGCTTTCAGAACGTCTCCAGATTGCCCGCTGGAACCGCGAACAGGCCGCAAAGGCCAGAGGGGCGGCGCGGCGGTATCAGAACACGAAAGGGGAATGATTATGGATGAGATATGGAAGGATATAGCTGAATATGAAGGATTATATCAAGTGAGTAATTTGGGACGCGTTAAAAGTTTCCGAGGAAGTGCAAAATTCGGGAAACCCGAAGAATTGATTTTAAGACCATCTCTAATTAATTCCGGGTATCATGTTGTAACGCTTTATTCCGAGAACCGAGAAAAACATAAATTTCAAGTTCATAGGCTTGTGGCAGAAACTTTTATTGATAACCCTGATAATTTTCCATGCGTTAATCATAAGGATGAGGATAAATTAAATAACTGTGTTTCAAACCTTGAATGGTGCACATATCAATACAACAACAATTATGGAACTGCAAGAATACGGGCTGTTGAGAGTACAAGGAAAACTATTATGCAAATGACATTAGATGGAATCCCTATTGCTACATATCGATCCGTCACAATAGCCGCTGAATTATTAAAACATTCCCCGTCAAGTTTACGGAAATGGTGCGATTCTGGAATTGGAGGTGGGTATACATGGAGGTACAGTGATGAACCGATTTAGGTATTATAATCCGAATCCTTCTAAAGGAAAAAGGGTAGGCGATTGCGTTATCCGGGCGATATGCAAGGCCCTTGACATTGATTGGGAGACGGCGTTTTCTGGCGTGATGGTCAAAGCCTGTCAGCTATCGGATATGCCGTCTGCAAATGTAGTGTGGGGCGCATACCTCCGGGAACATGGTTTCCGCCGGAACATCGTGGACGACCACAGCCAGTATGTGTACACCGTAGACGACTTCTGCGGAGATCATCCAGTGGGAACTTACATCCTGGCTATCGACGGCCATGTTGTGTGCGTACAGGACGGATTTTATTGGGACACATGGGACAGCGGACAGGAGATACCGATTTATTACTGGGAGAGATAATATGAGTAGATGGCTAGAGCAACTTCCGGACGGAACATACAAAGTAGATGTTTATGACAAAGAAGGCTGTAAATATTTCTGTAATGAAGTATGTTGTAATGACCAGTGCAAAATGTGTTGTGACTTTCCGGACCCAGACGAGGATTGTAAAATATGCCAATATTTTGAACCGGAGGACTGATACATGGACGTAATGGAGACAGTACAGACGATACTTGCAATTTGCGGAGGTATTTCCGTTATTGGCGGTGCGGCGGCGGTGATCCACAAGTGGATTGCTCCGGCGGTTAAACTAAATGACCGGGTGGAGACACTGGAAAGACACGACAAAAGAGATTATGAGGCCATGCAGGAAATCAGAGAAAGAGACAGCCTCATCATGGAAACGCTGGTGACTATGCTTAACAGCCAGATATCCGGGAACAACGTGGAGCAGTTAAAAAAAACGAGAGACAAGCTCATTTCCTATCTGGCACAGACGCAGTAAGGAGAATCTTTTTGAAGGTATATGATTTCACGGTGCCACAGCTGGCATATTACGAAGAATTTTGCAATTTCAGCCCACAGGAATCCGCGCTTTTTGATCTCAGAAAGAAGGGCGTACCTCTGGAACAATGTGCGGAGATTATGCACTGTGAAATGACAAATGTCAAGAAGATTAGCCGAAGAGTAAATAATAAGATTATACAGTTGACAGACAGTAAACGCATGAATGAGTGGATAAACAAGGTTTACTGGCCAAAAGTAATTAACAGGGAATAGTTTTTATGCTATTCCCATTTTTCAGAGCAATATCCGATAGCTTGAGGGATGGAGTAATTTTCGCCTCCACATCTTTGTGTTAGAACATAGCGACAGTCTTTCCAGCCTATTCGACTATCATCACCCAGTATTTCACTTAAGGATAAATCCTCAAAAGATATAAGCCCATGCCATTCTGCTAAAATGTTATTGAACATCTCTTCTTTTGAATTGAAAACTTTCTTTTCTCTCATTGCTTCTTCTAATCCTCCGCGATGAGGCCGATAGATAAACATAATATAGTCCTCCTATTTTTTAGAATATAATAGCACTTTTTATATACTTTTTAAAGCCTTTAACAGCACTTTAAGAGCCTGTCAGAGGCTTATTTTTTATGCCATAATTTAGTCATACAAAGTCATTGATTTAGTCATAGGAGGGACAGGCATGGCATTACCATACACGCCTGGATATGGGTACAATCCATATCAGTTTGGGCAAATGAATCCATTACAGCCGCAAATGGACCGGCTGGCGCAGATGCAGGCCCAGTATCAGCAACCGCAGCAATCCCAGCAAGTAAACCAGGGGATTTTGTGGGTCCAGGGCGAGGCGGGGGCCAAGTCGTATCTTGTGGCTCCAAACACAAGCGTCCTTCTGATGGATTCCGAAACTTCCAATTTTTACATAAAGACCACAGATGCCGCCGGGATGCCGACGCTCCGGACGTTTGCTTATAAAGAGGTTGTTTTGGGCTCGCAGGAGCCGCAGAAACAGGCCGAAATAAATCTGGACGATAAATATGTTACCAGACAGGAATATGACGATTTACGGGGCAAATACGAAGAATTGTACAGCTATCTTGAATCGGCAACAAAGCCAGAAGGAGGTAAGCATGGCGAATCCATTGTTTAACGCTTTGAATGGTGGGGGCCCATCTGGAATGATGGAACAGTTCCAGCGTTTCCGGAAAGAAATGGAAGGTAGGAACCCCAATGAGGAGATCAATAAACTGTTACAGTCTGGCCGGATAAGCCAGCAGCAACTTAACCAGGCCCAGCAGATGGCTCAACAGATGCAGGGCGTATTCAAAGGCTTTTTTAAATAGTACATAACCGGGTGCACACGGTTTGTAAATATCATAATCGGAGGAGATTATTACTATGACAGACGGATTAACTGCTTCTGATGTTGCCGTTTTAACTGGCGGCACAGGGAGAAATGACGGCTTCGGTGGAGATTGGGGAGCCTGGATCATCCTTTTTTTAATTTTCGGTATGTTTGGCTGGGGCGGCTTCGGCGGCTGGGGCGGAAATGGTGGAGGCGCAAACTCTCCGGCATTCCAGGGATATGCAACCCGCGCTGATATCGACGCGGCACTGTCCACACAGGGAATCGAAAACGGTATCCAGAACCTTTCCGGTCAGCTTTGCAACGGCCTTGCTGGTGTAAATGCGAATCTGTCCAATCTGGGTTATCAGATGCAGCAGTGTTGCTGCGACACCAGAGAGGCAATCGCTGGCGTAAACTACAACATGGCAGCCCAGACCAACATCCTCCAGAATACCGTAAACAACGGATTCCGCGATGTGATCGAGGCGCAGAATGCCGGGACCCAGCGTATCATTGATCTGTTCACGCAGGACAAGATCCAGTCCTTACAGACTGAGTTACAGTCCGCACAGCTTCAGCTGTCCAACAATGCACAGACCAACAGCATTATTAATGCGCTGAGACCTACACCGGTACCCTCTTATCCGGTAATGTCCCCGTACACATCCATCATCAACCCGACAGGCTTTAGCTTTGGCGGCGGATGTGGTTGTAATACAGGATGCGGATGCTAAAACTGCATATTGAGTATCTTCGTAGCGTTTTGCTATGATGTTCGGCTGATGCCGTTATTACGCAGATGGACAGGCCGCAAAGCCTGTCCTTTTGCGCAGAAGGGAGAATATTATGATTGAGTTAGTAAATACAGCGCCAGTCACTGTGCCGATGGGACAGTCAATCCCGTTTTCGGTGGTTGCCACAAAGGGCGGATGTGCAGAAAGGCACAGGGCCGGGAGCGCACAGATCACGCTTGCGAAGCCCGGTAGATATCTGGTTACATTTTCCGGTAATGTCGCAGTACCGACCGGAGAAACGGTAGGAGAAGTAGCCCTGGGAATCGCCAGAGACGGAGAAATCCTCGGCGGGACGGTCATGCGCGCTACTCCGGCAGCCGTAGAACAGTATTTTAATGTATCGTCCCAGACATACGTTGACGTGTTCTGCGGATGCTGCGAAAACGTTTCCGTTAAAAACGCCGGAACGATTCCGGTCCTGGTAGACAACCCGAACATTACAGCTGTCCGGGTATGCGGTTAAGGAGGGCAGACCATGAGTTATAAATTAATGCAGAATATCCGGGAGGAACTGGATAAAATCGCGGAAAAGGGTCTGAACACAGGGAACCTTGAAACCGCATACAAACTTATCGACATGCTGAAGGACATGGAGAACGTTGAATACTGGAAATGCAAAGAGGGCTATTACAATGCGGTCCTTGACGAGATGGAAGGCAGCCGTGGCCAGAGCGATTACAGCGAGAGACGGAAACGTGACAGTATGGGACGGTACAGCCGGGAGGACGGAAGAACCATGCCGGACTATGAAAACGGGTCCTCTTACGCCCGCCGTGGCGAGCATTATGTAAGAGGCCATTACAGCCGGGCCAATGGTGCCAACGACCCGTATGCTGAGTATATGGACAGCAAACAGTCTTACCGTAATGGTAAATCCGAGGACTGCAAGCGGCGTATGCTGGCCGCCCTAGAGGAGCACATGGATGCACTGACGGAAGAACTGGGAGACCTGTCAAAAGATGCGGACTGTCGGGAAGAACGGGAGACCATATCTCGTTATATGGACAAACTGCGTAAGATGATGTAAATGAGGGCGGTGGGGAGACTCACCGCTTTTTGAAAACGAAAAAACGTGCTGAGAGGTAAAAATGGAAAATGTGGTAAAATAGTATCAAGGAAGCAATATGACATTTATAGTATGGATTTGCATAACCCCGCGCAAGCCATACTTTTCCAATATTTGTTACATACCTCCTTTCAGATGAGTTGCGCACAGCCTTAACGGAAGGTTGAAAATGCGGTTCGATTCCGTCTGTGTGCAATCCCGCGAAATGCAATCGTGGGACTCTTCATTCTCAATGTAATTCCAGCAATCGTGAAAGGCATACAGCCGGGTTCGAGTCCCGGCACACGATGTAGGCGCATTGTTGAGACGGCGCCGATCATTACGCTTTTCGCCCGGTTCGCTACCCCCGGGCGTTTTTGGGAAATAGCTCAGTAGGTAGAGCGGCGGCCTTATAAGCCGCGTGCCAGAGGTTCGATTCCTCTTTTCCCAACTACCTCGCCCGTGGTTTATCGGGCTTAATCCATACCGCTGACGGGCGGTTAATTAATCACGTTTAGGAGGATAAGAATGCAGAATATCGAAGCGATTTTGACAGAACTGGGAATTGAAGTTCCGGCAGACAAGAAAGAAAACCTTACAAAAAAGGTGGCAGAGAATTACATCACGAAAGCTGAACATGAAAAGAAGCTGGGAAAGGTTGAGACCGACCGGGACACCTGGAAGGAGAAGGCCGAGACGGCAGAAACCACTCTGAAAGGCTTTGAAGGTGTTGACCTGGACACTATGCAGAAGGAACTGTCTGACTGGAAAAAGAAGGCTGAGGATGCCGAGAAAGATGCACAGGCGAAGCTGTACGAAAGAGATTTTGCGGACGCTTTGAAAACAGAGTTTGAAGGAATCAAATTCTCCAGCGAAGCAGCAAAAAGAGCCATCATGGCGGAGGTCAAGGATGCTGGGCTGAAGCTAAAGGATGGAAAGATTCTCGGGCTGAATGACCTTATTGCCCAGATGAAGGAAAAAGATGCTTCGGCGTTTGTCGATGACGAGCAGATCAAAGCGCAGCAGAACGCGGCGAGATTTACACAGCCCATAGGACGCGCACAGCCAGCAGGAGGAAAGAAGTACACCATGTCGGAGCTGATGAAGATGAAGAATGAGAATCCGGGGCTGGACATTGAACAGTATATGTGAAAAGGAGAATACAAATGTCACTTTTTGACCAGAAGAATTTTAACGGAGAAGTATTTGGGAAGTATGTTGACCGGGTGAAGAACCTCAACCGCAACGAACTTCTGAAATCCAGCGCAATCGTTGAGCACTCAGAGTATGCAAGTATGCTTCCCATGCAGACAGGTGGCAATCTGATTACAGTACCTATTAAGGCGAGAATCGGCGGCACGCCGGATAACTATAACGGCTCTACTGATATTAAGAGCGACAGCCGTGCAACTTACACGCACAGCCGGGTAGTAGTAGGAAGAGCGCATGGATGGACGGAGAAGGATTTTTCTGCGGATATTACAGGAGAGGATTTCATGCCGGCAGCGCAGGAGATTGCTGAGTATTGGGACGATGTTGACCAGAAAACGCTTCTTTCTATCTTGAAAGGCGTGTTTTCGATGAACTCCAAACAGGCTGAAAAGGACTTTGTTGCGAAACATACGTCCGATATTACCCGCAACGCAGACGCGAACGTGTTTAGTGAGACAACTTTGAATAATGCCATTCAGAAAGCGCTTGGTGATAACAAGGCTAAATTTTCGCTTGCAATTATGCACTCTATGGTAGCCACGCATCTTGAGAATCTTAAACTATTGTCTTATATGAAGCAGACAGACGCAAACGGGATTGAGCGCGACCTTACGCTCGCAACACTGAACGGACGTGTTGTGTTGATTGATGACAATATGCCGACGGCAGAAATTAAGGAAGGATATGTGAGGGCGAAAAGCACGAGCAATGGCGCGCTTAAAGTTGTAAATACATCGCCTAATGCTGGAGAGGTACAGAATACAACTGTGCAAGAAGATATTTCAGACATTGAAGAAGGTGAATATGTCGTGCTTCTTCCCGCAGGGACGGCTTATACGACCTACGTCATGGCTACAGGTGCGATTGAGTATACCAATGTAGGAGCAGATGTTCCATATGAAATGGATAGAGACCCGGCGAAAAATGGCGGGGAAACAACATTGTATTCCAGGCAGAGAAAGATTTTCTCTCCCTATGGCATTAGCTGGAAGGGAAACGCACTTTCTCCCACGGATGCGGAGCTAGAAGCAGGAACCAGTTGGACGATTGCGAATAGCAATGAAAGCTCGAACGAAAAATGGTTCCCGGAAAAAGCCATTGGTATCGCACAGATTATAACAAGGGGATAAGAACGGAGGCCGACGGGATGGCATACACCACATTTACATTTTACGAGCAGACCTATCACGGGAATGTCGTCCCGGCGGAGGACTTTGACCGTATCGCAGACCGCGCCAGTGACTTTCTGGACACTATAACCTTTGACCGATTGGCTGACGGCTTACCGTCCAACGAAAGGGCGGCGACAAGGGTGCAGAAGGCCGTGTGCGCGGTCTGCGACAAACTATATCAACTGGAGCTGGCAGATAAACAGGCGATGTCTGCGGCCGCTGGAGGGACATCATCTGGCGGGCCCGGTGCTGCGGAGGGAGTAGTGACATCCCGCTCTGCTGGCTCCGAATCAATCTCCTATGCCTCACCGTCCGAAATGGCAAACGGCGCGAAAGCATGGAGCACGGTCTACCAGGCGACGGGGGATGCACAGGCAACCAATAAAAACCTGGAGGATACGGCAAGGCTGTATTTGACGGGGTTAAGAACCGACGAGGGAGTGTTGCTGCTATATGCAGGATTGTAAAGTGAATATCCTTGGAACCGAATATGAAATAAAGTTTGGTAATGAGGAAAAATATCCTTCACTGGAAGGGCTTGACGGATACTGCGATTCCTCGACAAAGGAAATCGTTGTGGACGATATGAAAAAAAGCGAGGGACAGGTTGGAGCGAAAGGAAATCTGAGGGACTATCAGAAAACCTGTCTCCGGCATGAAATCATTCATGCGTTTATGGAGGAATCCGGGCTGTCCAGCAACTTTGAACACAAAACAATCGGAATTGAAGAAACCGTGGTGGACTGGTTTGCTATTCAGTCCCCGAAGATTTTCAAAGTATTCAAGGAATTGGACTTACTCTGATTCCGGAAAGGAAAGTAAATGGAAACATTGTTTGCGAACATGACCACCATTCTGGCGGTTATCGGCGCACTGGCGTTCATGGTGTCGGTCATTACACAGGTGTTTAAGGGTGTAGGCGTGCTTGCCAAGATCCCGACAGATATCCTGGTGTTTGTCCTGTCCATCGGAATGACAGTGACCGCCTTTGTGGCGTATATGCAGCACATCCAGCAGACGATTTTGTGGTACATGATCCTGGCGGCGATTCTGGCGGGATTTCTGGTTGCCTTTGTGGCGATGTATGGCTGGGAGAAATTTGCAGAATTATGGAACAGATTTAAAAAGATGGAGTAGCACATGAACTACCGAAACAGCCGGAACTATGACAACCTGGAACGTCGGATATTTGATGGAGTGGGAGAATATGGAATACCGCAGATAAAACCGACTGTAATTACAGACGGTTGCGAGTGGATAGGATTCAATTATGCAAAAACCGCAAAAGACAGGGAGAAGAAGGGCGTTCATTGTTTTGTTGATGATTATATTTTTCAAAGACTCTGGACGAATATTGACCGGTACATACCCATGCTGTCTCAGTTCCGCTATGTAATGTCTCCAGATTTCTCCACGTACACTGACTTTCCAAAAGCCATGCAGATATATAACCATTATCGTAAGCACTGGTGCGGGGCATATTTGCAAGAGGCCGGAGTGAGAGTCATTCCGACTATCTCATGGAGTACGCCGGATTCTTTCGATTGGTGTTTCGATGGCGAGCCAGAAGGCGGTACCGTGGCGATATCGTCCGTTGGATGCATGAATGGTAAGGAATCAAAAGCATTATTCCTGGCTGGATACAATGAAATGGTGCGGCGATTACACCCGGAAACCATTATCTTTTACGGCTCCGTGCCGGAGGAGTGCATGGGGAATATTGTGCGAGTTAAAGCATTTTATGAAAAGTTTAAGGAGGCGAAATGCAATGGGTGGTAGAGGCGGATCAAGCAGTATCCAAGCGCAAAGTCTAAACTCAATAACCAAAGAAAAAATTGCAAATAAAGCTGAGATTGAAAAGAAATTACCCTCTGTTGGGGGGAAGGTGCAAGAATCCTATATCGACTATGTGAAACGTCAGACAAATATTGATCTTTCAAAGGCGAGAGATACGCAATTTGATAATCGAAACGGCTTTAACATTGATACCCGAAAACTCACACCATCGCAAATGAATGCTTTGAAAAAATTAAATCAGCAGTATCCCGGCGGTTATGAAGCAGCTTTTATGGCTAATGGGGCGAATAGGCTGTATATAAGGGTAAGACGAAAGAAGAAATAAAAGGAGGGGATACCATGCATAGCGATACGGTAACGGTTTTCAATTTTTACGAATCCAGCACTGCCGCTATCTGGTATCCTCATGTGCTTTCCGGGGTGCATCTGGAGACGGACCGGGGGCAGATCATGAAACTGTACGGCCCCGACAGCACCGATAATGCACAGCTACACATTCCATATGTGTATAAAGATGGGAAAAGAGTGGTGGTTGATGCCTCCGGGAAGGAACTGCCGTGGCTGCCGCCGAAGGAATGGCGGAAACAGGTGAATGACCTGTTGGACGACAGTATCACATTCAACCCCACCACGGATTTTTTCATGGCGGGTGCATGGGACGGAGAGGGCCCCGTTGATGATTCGGATTATACGGACCGAAGATATGAAGGTTTTTACGCCTTCATGAATGCCGAAAAAGACTTTGTATATCTGATTTCATCTGTGGGCGGCCCATACAAGGTGATTCCACACTTTGAAATTCTGGGGAAGTGATGATATGGCGAGAAGCAAGATTAAGCATTTTAAGGGCTTTTCCGTGGTTGACGGAGATATCCGGGTCAAGCTGGACATGCACCGATTTGAAGAGCAGTTCCGGCGGGCGCAGTACCAGCTAGACGGTGCAGTGATGAACAGTATGGTCCCCTTTATGCCGATGATAACCGGGAGCTTTATTAACACAACCAGAGCAGCCAGCGCAGCCATACAGGGATCCGGAGAAGTATATGCGGCTTATGGCCCGCAAGGCAGATTTTTATACGAGGGGAAAACGATGGTAAGCCCTTCCACTGGAAGCACATATGCCAAAAAGGGAGAAAAGAAAGTACTTGTCAGTCAGTATGGCGGGAAAACAAGGGCCAAGGAGCTGCTGACTTATACAAAACAGGCACATCCCAAAGCGCAATCCCACTGGTTTGACGCGGCAAAAGAAAAAGATGGAAAGACCTGGATAAAAAACGTGAAGGAGACAGCGGGAGGTGGAAAGCGTGGATAACGAATTAAAGCCCATCGGGAAGGACGCCGGGGGATATGATGTCCTAACAGCGATGATTAAGTCGCTCTTAAACCAGTTCCCGGGCCTGTACCCGGACGAAGAAGTAATGTTTGAGGAACTGGGAGAGGAAAGCGGCATTGCCTTCTCCAACGACACCGGAGCACTTGTATACGCCGAGGCAGAGGATGTTTTGGGCGGTGTCCATCAAACGTGCCAGTATCCCTTTTACGTCGTGTACAGGGCTTCTGGGAGCGCCAAAGAGCGCCAGAAAATGAGCATACAGGATTTCCTGGACACCTTGGGGAAATGGATATGCCAGGAACCCGTAACCATTGGCGAATATAAATACAAGTTGGACCGCTACCCGGATTTGTCCGGGGGCAGAAAAATCACGAAGGTAATTCGGGACAACTCCTACGGGACAGACCCACAGGAGAACGGTGTACAGGACTGGCTGCTCCCGATAACTGTATCATACACAAACGAATTTGAGAGATAGGAGAATAAGAAAATGGCGAAATGGACCTATGCTGCCGGAGAGGCAAAAAGAAAAGATTTTATGGTGTTCTGGATCGTTGACGGATCCGACAATGTAACAGGCAAGGAAAACCTGGAGATCATCGGAAAAGGCGTGGAGGATATGCCGATTTCCATGAATGCTGAAACCGAGGAGAGCCAGGACGTACTGGGCAATAACAACTATGACATCACCGGATACGCCGAGAGTATGACGGTGGACCCGCTGAATGTGTCTGGCGAGAGTAAGTACGCACAGAAGATTGATGAGCTGATGGAGAACAGGGCTACACTGTCTGATCTGCACCTCAAATATCTCTGTGTAAAGAGATACAAAACTGATGAGAGCAAAAAAATGCGTGCCTGGATCCAGGAGGGCGTGGTGGAACTGGGTGACTTTGCTGGCGGCCTTAAGGGCGTATCTGCAACCCATACCGTGCACTACGTTGGGGACAGGATCCTGGGAGTAGTAGACCCGGCCACGATGGCATTTACGTCGGACGCCGCAGCCGCGATGGCGTTATAAGGAGGAAGCATGGAAAACATCAAAGTAAGCATTGAGAGCCCAGTAAAATATTACGACTTCGTGGACCAGCACGGAGAGGCGTTAGCTACTCTGCGGTTTGTCCCCACGGACATTGATATCATTGAGAGATACCGAGAGGCGTCTGTGGTGTTTGAAAAAATGCGTGATGAACTGGAAAAGGTCGAGAGAGATAAGCTCTCGGAAGATGAGGCTGTGGCTCTTAAAAATAAATATGCTGCTGAATTAAAGGAGCGTTTTGACGAGCTTTTCAAGGCGGACACTTCCGGCCTGTTTGACGTCGCAAGCCCGTTCACGCCGCTTGAAAATGGAGAGACATGGGCATTGGTGATTTTAAAAAGTGTCCAGAAAATTGTAGAAGAGGCAACGGGGAAAAGCTTTGAAGCAATGCAGAGTAAAGCGTCAAAATATACCGAGAAATACCATGCGGGGCCGGGGAAATACCCGTTCCCGACAAAGTAATGGCGGCCTGGGATCTGCCGTATAGCCTTAACGTGGGAGGCGTGGACTATGAGATACGGGAGGATTTCCGGGCGGTCCTGGACATCTTGACAGCGTTTAGCGATGACGAACTGAGCGAAAAAGAAAAGATCCAGGCCATGATAGAGATCCTGTATTATCCGGTCCTGCCTCCACCAGAGGCACTGGAAGAAGCTGCTGAGGCCGCCAGATGGTTTATTGACTGCGGAATCACACGGGAAGAGGAACAGCCCACAGCCCGCACAATGGACTGGGAACAGGATGCCGGGATAATCTTCCCTGCGGTCAATAAAATCGCCGGATTCGAGACCAGGGGCCGCCAGACGATACACTGGTGGACATTTTACGGCTGGTTTATGGAGATTGACGACGGACTTTTTTCCCAGGTACTTTCCATACGGCAGAAATTAGCAAAGGGCAAGAAACTGGAGAAGTGGGAACAGGAATTTTTGAGGAATAATCAGAAACTTTGCGAGCTTAAAGAAGCCGCAAACGGAACACAGGGAGACTATGAGTTTTTCGCTGAGTTATTGGGGCGAGGTGAGTAATTTTGAAGCCGGATGGAACCGTTGTAATTGATACAAAGATCAAAACTGATGGGGTAAAAGAAGGGACAGAGGACGTTGAGAAAACTCTGGTAAGTCTGAAGGACTCTTTGAAAATACTCCCCCAGGCTTTTAAGGATATCCCTAATATTGCGAAGCATGCTTTCTCGTCTGTGGCAAAGTCGGCCAAACAGACTTCTCCCAGGGTACAGAATTTACAGGACGAAATAGACCGGTATACCGATGCGTTGTATTACGCGGAGAAGGCTGGTTATGGGCTGGGAGATGCCCCGTATGATGAGGCATACAAAGGGCTTCAAAAGGCCAAACAGGCGGCAGAGGATTATAAAAGACAGTTATTAGGCGTTGATAAAACCCAGAAAAAAGCAGATAAAACAGAGAAAAAGTTTAATAAGTCATTAAAGGATACCAGTAAATCTGCGCGTGGCGCTCGAATGAGTATCGGGCGTATGCTTGCCACCTCCATTCTCTTTAGCACCGTATTCCGGGCCATATCTATGGTCACAGCCGGGCTTAAGGAAGGAATGGACAACCTGGCGCAGTATTCGGATGATACGAACCAGGCCCTCTCGATTTTAATGTCAGCTTTGACCCAGCTTAAAAATGCTTTTGCGACAGCATTTAGTCCGCTTATAGAGTTTGTGGCTCCGGCCCTTGCCCAGTTTATCAATCTTTTGTCCCAGGCTGTAACCTGGACGGCGCAGCTTTTGGCAGCGCTTACCGGGAAGGATACGTTTGTTAAGGCGGTAAAAGTACAGCAAGATTATGCAGATAGCCTAGATAAAACAAAGGATGAAACCGAAGAGGCGGCGGATGCGACAGAAAAAAGTCTGGCTCCTTTTGACCAGCTTATCCAGCTCACACATAAAAAGAAGGACAAGGATAAAAACGAATTAAAGCCGGAGGACATGTTTAAAACCGAAGTGGTATCCAATGAGATAAAAGCCCAGGTTGACGCGATCAAGGATACAATGGATTCGATTAAATCAAGGCTTTTGGAGATGAAGGACATTTTCGCTTCGGGTTTCTGGGAAGGACTTGGAGATTATAAGCCAATCTTAAATGAGATCTCAAAAGACTTCCAGAGTATAAAGGATCATCTGAAATCCATTTTTACCGATGCAGAAGTAATGGAGTCGGCGAATCGTATGGTAAACGCATTTGTTGACATGGCGGGAAAAATGGCTGGTGCAATGGTAAGCGTTGGATTGACGATCGCTGCGAACTTGATCGGAGGATTTGAAAGTTATCTTTCAAATAACACAGAAAGAATAAAGGAATGGCTTATCACTGTTTTTGATGTGACATCAGAGATATACACATTATGGGGGGACTTTTTTGTAGCATTTGCCGATGTATTTAGTGTATTTGCTTCTCAAACAGCACAGGATATAACGGGCCTTATTATTCAGATATTCTCAGATTTGTTCATGGGATTTACCGAGTTGGTGGCTAAATTCACTCGGGATGTAACAAACCTGTTTCTCTCCCCATTCATCGAAAATAAAGACAGAATCAAGACAGCGATTGAAAACACCTTGAATCCTATAAAAACGATTATTGAGGGAATTGCATCTGTTGTTAGGAATGTAGTAGATGGAGTAATTGCACTTTACGATACACATATTCATCCGCTGATTATGACATTGAAAGATGAGGTCAGTAATTTTCTCGGAATACTTCTTGATGGATACAATTCGTACATAGCACCTGTACTTGATAAGGTAGCCCAAAAATTCAAAGAAGTAATGGAGGGAAAGGTTGGAGATGCAATCAATAGCGCCCTTCGTTTTATCGGCAAACTGGTAGATTTTATCCGTTTATGCTGGGAACAGGTGGTATTTCCGATAATAAATTGGATAGCTGAAAAGATGTTTCCATTAATTTCTCCAGTCCTTGAAGCAATAGGTAACGTGGTTATAGACGTTCTTGGGACTATCGCAGATGTGATAGGATCTGTATTCGATGTTTTAAGCGGATTGATAGATTTTATCACAGGAGTTTTTACGGGTAACTGGGAAGCGGCCTGGCAAGGAGTTAAGGATATCTTCGCTGGCATATGGGATGGAATTGTCTCAGTGATTGAGGGCGCCGTAAAGATTATTGAAGGAATCATAGACGGCATAAAAGGAACCATAGACGCTGTTTTCGGGACCGATTTCAGCGATTCTGACAGCATAAGTGGAAGGACGCGCAAGTATGAAGCATATCCAGCTTCTGTATATGCTGCGGTTCCCTACAAAATGCCCCGCCTGGCCACCGGAACGGTAGTACCGCCAAGGGCCGGAGAGTTTGCGGCTATCCTGGGTGATAACAAGCGCGAGGCAGAGGTGGTATCGCCGCTGTCCACCATGAAACAGGCATTCAAAGAGGCCCTCTTTGAGAGCGGAATTGGCGCGGGAGAACGGGATATCAACATCGAACTGGTACTTGATGGGCAGCGCTTTGCCCGGGCCGTGTATAAGGCCAATAACCAGGAGAAACAGCGTGTAGGTGTAAGGATGGTGACGAATGGATAACACGGTATTTACCATTGATGGGCTTAATCTGAGACTCTGGGTAACAGAGCTTAAACGGTCATTTGCGGTAACGGACACGGAAAATTCTGGCCGTGTCCAGTCCTACCGGATGCACCGGGACATTATCGGGACCTTTTACAATTACACCCTAAAAATCGACCCGGAAAGAAGCAATCCGGCAGACTATGATACCTTTTACGAGATCATCTCCTCCCCGACAGAATCTCATGAACTGGAATTCCCATATGGCCAGGAAACGTTGTCATTTTCCGCCTATGTTACCAGCGGGGAAGATGGCCTCAGAATCAACCAGAAGGCACCAGACGGGCAGAAAAACCGCTGGAGCGGGCTGTCCGTCACGTTTACCGCAATGGAGCCGCAGAGGAGGCCGTAGATGTTTTTTAAGATTGTAGACAGGGACCCACCGAAAGCCGGAGAGGGGATAAAAATTGTATACGATGATGTGGCCCCATATGCCAAAGAAAACAGTACCCCACAGGTGGTTAAGGCAGGTCTATATCCCCACAAGGGACTACACCCCCACAAGGGCCTGTATCCGGCCAAAACAACGATAGAGCGAGAGTTCCCGGACCTTCGCCGGGATGACCTCTCCTATCCGGGATACGCCCTGTGCTATCCTGGATTTTCCCTCCTTAACGGGCAGTATATCAACTTTCCGGACAAGCCGGCAGATTATGGATATGTCAGTGCCGAGTATTCGGACGAGAACGGGAACCTGGCATACAACTTCTCCAGGGCGGGGCTCCGGCCCCATTCCGGCTTGTACCCAAGAATCCTTCTTTATCCGGTCAAAACAGAGTCCTGGCGTATGGAGTATCCGGCACTGACCATCTCATTCAACGGAAAATTCTCCAGTGTAGGCATCTTGCTTACCTTTAACATGATGTCTGGAGACTACGCCAAAGATATCAACATCAAATGGTATGATGGGACCACGCTGCTGAGTGAAGAGGACTTTGTGGCCGATGATGTGCGGTATTTTTGCAGCAATTATGTGCGGTCGTATAACCGCATTATACTGACGTTCAAAACGACATCCAGGCCGTACCGCCCGGTCTTTTTGACCAGGATTGACTATGGCATTTACAGAGACTTTCTGGACGACGAGCTGCTCCAGACAGAGTGCCTCCAGGAAATCAACGCCATATCAGAAAATATCAGCGTAAATACACTGTCCTTTACCGTCCGAACAAAGAGTAATATCCCCTTTGATTTGCAGAAAAAGCAGAGGCTCGGCCTGTATTTTGATGGGAAGTTACTCGGAAATTTCTATTTGAAGAACGGGGCCAGGAAAAACAAGACCGACTACTACATGGATTCACATGACGCTGTCGGGATCCTGGATGGTAACGAATATCCGGGTGGGATTTATTCCGGGCAGAAAGTGGCAGACGTGATTCAAGAGATCTTTGGCGGAGAGGATTTTAATTATTATCTGGATCCGGCGTATGCAAACACCACATTGACCGGGTACATACCGTATACCACAAAGCGTAATGCCCTTGTGCAGATTGCTTTTGCCATTGGCGCGGTGGTAGATACCAGTAATTCGGACCATGTATCCATATACCCGCAGCAGACGGAAGTAACGGCTGAGTTTTCCGGTAATGATACATTCACGGGCCTCACGTTGGAGCACAGTGACATCGTGACTGGGATCCGGCTTACCGTACACAGCTACCAGGAATCAAGCGAGGAAGAGGAGCTGTACAATGACACTCTGTCCGGTACCGCCGAGATCGTCTTTGGGGACCCACACCACCATCTGACCATCACTGGCGGCACGATCAAGAGCAGCGGCGCAAATTACGCAGTTATCACCGGCATCGGTGGCACGGTAACGCTTAAGGGAAAGAAATACAACCACCTTACGAATCAGCTTACCAGGGATAATCCAGATATTGTATATAACCGGAATATCAAGGAGATCACGGATGCCACCCTGGTGCATTCCGGGAACGCAGAAGCTGTGATTAACAGGGTCTATGCATATTACCAGCGGGCGGAGAGTGTGGTTGGTGACGTGCTGCTGAAAAATCGTGTTCTGGGCGAGGTGGTAAGCGCTGATACCGGATATGACGGCAAGCGTACCGGAACCCTGGAGAGCATAGATTACAGCTTTACAAAAGAGATAAAAGCGAGGGTAGTGATCCATGAGTAGATTTATTGACCCATTAATATTTGACCGGGTCCAGGCAGACGTAGACCAGATGACAAAAAAGGCATACATCGCATACGACGACCTTAACCGGGTGGAAAATGCGGTGTGGCAGATATCGGAAACCCTTAACCACATGGGATACCGGAATACGATTGTAAGGAGAGATGCCTGGAAGATGGATGATTTCCGGACAGAGGCCGATATGGTCCGGCTCCGGAATAATATCCAGGCGATCCGCAACGCATATTACACACCTTCCAGTACGCCGCTTACGCCGGACCGAATCACCTACACATCCATCTACCAGGCGAATGCGATAGAAAAAATACTGTATGACCTGGGGACACTTGTGGATAAGATAGAGCCTGGCCACCATCATCTGGGATTCCGGATAGGGACCCGGGCACTGGGGAACAGGAGGGAAACATGGCCTTAAAAACCAACTACCAGAACGATGTTTTCTCCGGCAAGAGAAAATACAATCTGACCAACAACTCAGACGGGACTATCAGCCTGGATGATGTGACGGTCTACAACAAAGTCGGAGATATATTTAATGCGGACGATATTAATGCCACGAATAAAGTGGTGAACGAAACATCGGCCGGATTTGAGGCGGTAAAACAGGACAATGCCAAATTTAAAGAAGAGGTAAACAGACAGGTAACTGGGTTGACAAATGACGTGGGAGCCATTAAGGCGGTAAAAACAGTGACGCTGTCTGCATCAAAATGGAGCACATCGGCCCCATACACGCAGACAGTAACGGTATCCAGTGTTACAGCGGAGGACAGCCCAGTGATTGCGCTGTACATCTCTGGGAGCCCAAGTACAGCAACCGTGAAGGCGATGAGAAAGGCATTTGGATACCTGGACAGGGCAGTCACAGGAAACGGCTCCATCACATTTTACTGCTACGAAAAAAAACCGGACGCCGACTTTAGCGTATCGGTCAAGGGGGAGTAGAAATGGAATGTTTGCTGATGCAAAGCGGGAGTGGCTTTGACCCGGCAGAGGTCACTGCAACCCCCGGAAGTGTAAAAAGCGGGAAGAAATTCCTGGGTGCCGGAAGTGATGACGTACAGACCGGAACGCTTGCCACGGTCCCCAAAGTGGATGTAAAACTGGGAATCAATGAGTCTTATGCTATCAAACCCGGATATCATACCGGGGAGGACGTGGTATCTCAGTCCGGGATCCCGACATCACAGGGGCTGTCGATCAACCCCACCGCCGGGGGCCAGACTGTGCAAACGGCTGGCACTTATTACACATCGGACACATACGTCCAGAGTATCGAAAACCTCCGACCGGAGGTGATAAAGGATGGCGTCGTAATCGCAGACATCACCGGGACATACCAGGGATTTGTAGATGAGGGGTAGAATATGGCGGAAGCATTAATACAGCTTGTAAATCAGAATGTGGATATTGATGGTCTTACGGCCAACGAGGCAGATGTTTTTGATGGGGCCACGTTTATTGGCCAAGGATCAGAAGCAATACGGGAAGGGACCGGGGTTACACAGGGAGCCCCCACGCTGGGACTATCATTAAATGGGCGTGTGACTATCCCGGCCGGAAAATACACAGGCGGAAAGGTGCAGCAGTCCATCCAGGTCCTGGGAGAGCAGAAGATCAATCCGACATCAAAAAATATCAAAATCCCCACAAAGGATATGTATATGGCCGGAAATATCATCGTTGCATCAATCCCCAACCTTAAGCCAGAGAATATCAAAAAGGGGGAGTATGTCGGTGGTGTAGGTCCTGGCACCTGGGAGGGATATATTGTCCGGGACCCGGCGACTTTTTACTATCGCGGTACTTTTGCCCCAGGACAATCTATCATGGCGTTTAAATATTCTGGGTCATCGGATATCATGTCCCCTAACCTCGGTAAAAAGGCAATGGAGTTTTACGGCAATGAAGATTCCAGAAGGAAATATTATGTTTTCTTGTTTAATTCTCCGATTGATATTACCTCAAAAAGCAAATTGACGGTAAAAGGGACGTACCACAGGGATGCATCTGGAACATCGACCAATATGGTTCTGGACATATCGGGATACCAGAGCAAGGCAAGTGCCGGAGATACTTATACGGGCTTAAACACTGGGGATCGTGTTTTCCTTAAACAACAGCGGTTTCCGACCGCACAAGGGACTTATCCGTATACGGTTGAGGTGGATATCTCATCCTATTCCCGGATTATTTATCTGTATTTCCTTGTAACGATGAACCGCCCAGATGATTATATGACCATTGACTCTATACAGTTTACATAAAGGAGATTGACTATGGAAGAGAATAAAAAAGACGTATTACCGCTCGAGGGAGAACCGCTGACCGCGCCGCAGATATCTGAACCGGTGGTGAACGCCCTGGCCGCCGCGCTGAGTAAGATTGAGACGTATGTACCTACACAGTACATTAATGATGGGCCGCCGGACATTGACGCTGACCATCTCAACCACGCAGAACAGGCTATCATGCGGGTCACGAATTTAGCCAACGGAGCTGCCGATGCAATCGCCGCATTGCAATCCCAGCTTGCTCAGCTAAATAGTGATTTAAAAGTATCATACATACCATATATACCAGTTTTCTCTTGGTCTGATGGAGGGGCAAATCCAACCGTACAAAACATGGATGTGGCATACGTTGTTTTTTCAAAAATATGTTTTGTCTACGCCAGATATAATATTACTGACTTAGGTAAATCGGACAGAAGTAAAAGTTTCTTGTCAATATCACTTCCAAAGGAGATAGAACCCATTGCGTACAATGCAGCAATAATATCTTCGTATTATCAAATATCAAATGAATATACACCATTAGGAGTACGAATCGAAAACAAAATAATTTATATAGTCAATGGTATCGGTGGTGATCATTCTGGTCCGCATATAAAAACTGGTTATCAAGGATTCTCGGTGTTTTTTATGTGCAAATAATTCAAATTATTATATGGTGAACTCAGCAAGATTAATTGTTTTGGTAAAGGTACTTGTTATTAAAATTATTTGTAATATATATGTACTATCTGAGTACTTATATAATTGGAGTGCTATATTCTTTAACCCATTAGTTAGATAAACTTCTGGGTAATGTTGCAAATCGGACTTTGTAACGTATTGCACCCATTCCGACCAGGTATTTTCAAGTTTGTTTCTTGTAAAAATTATGTGTGTGTTTCCATAAGTCCACCGCATAATCTGGATTCCATATGTGTTTCTTTCGCTCGCTGGATACCAGTCAAGTGTTGTTTCTCCGGAATTCCTAATTTCGGATGGTTTATTTTTTAGCGATGCAATTATAACGCTGGAATCGGTACGGTATTTACCTAATGCATTGTTTAGATCGAATTCATTCGTCAATTCTTTGTATTGGAAATTATTATTTAGCTGAGTAACCTGGGACTGCAATGCGGGCGGGAATCAGCATTACATGGACCATAAAAATGGAATGCACACTGATAACCGCCCGCTCCCCGGAGGTGAATGAGATTGTATGGGCATACCACCATGTGGGTGCAGAGGCCCCTATATTAATAATAACGCGGCCATAGACCTTTTTGTGACCATTTTGGAGGAAAAATGAATAAAGAAATTACAAAATTGATAGACCGTGCCAAATCCTGGGATGGATACCTGGAGAAAAAGAGCAACCGGGACCTGGACAATTTTACGGCCAACGCCGGAAACAAAAACTATACATGCTTTGCCCGGGATTACCGGGAGCATACCGGCCAGAACCTCCAGGGCCAGCCCTGGTGCGCCATGTATGTGTCTGAGGTATTTGTCCAGGCGTTTGGCCTGGAGGCCGCCAGACGGATCCTGGGCGGTGATTTATACCATTACTGCCCAACCGGAGTGGCCCAGTTTAAAAAGGCGGGCCGGTGGAGTCAGACCCCGGAGCCTGGAGCCGTGATATTTTTTACCAACGGCCAGCGGTCGCACCATACCGGGATTGTGACAGAAGTGACGTCTACACGGGTCAAGACCATTGAAGGAAACACGTCAGGCGCATCCGGTGTTATCCCCAATGGCGGCGGAGTCTGCCGAAAGTCCTACCACAAAGATTACAGCCAAATTCTGGGATACGGGATCCCGGACTGGAGCCTGGTGGAGCCCGCAAAAAAATCTGGCTGGATCCAGGAGGCCGGGACCTGGAGATACTACCACGGCGACACAGGCGAGCCGATACGAAATGACTGGCACCGGGATCCCGATGGCCGGTGGTACTGGTTTGATGGTGCCGGCACAATGGTCACCAACGCCTGGCGGCAGGATAAGGCCGGGAAGTGGTATTACCTTGGCTCTGATGGTGCAATGGTAATAGGCAGGCTCATGCAGATTGGTGATGAGGTCTTTGCCTTCGGCCCGGATGGAGCCATGCTGCGGGGAGAGATTAGGTGCTGGGCGGACGAGAGGGGAGCCCTCCGGATGATGTAAAAAGGCGGCAGATTGCCGCCCTCATCTCCTTTTTGTTGACATTTAACGCAAACTCAAGTATACTGACCTTGTCAGACGCAGCGGATGCGCTGCTGTTCTGGAGCTGCCAGCAATTCCGGCGGCCACGGATTGAAATATTAATGTTAACGCAACAGTGACAGGACTAGGAGGGGGATGCCTTAACGGCTTTCCCCTTCAGTCTTTCCATCCCCATAGCACTGATAAAAAGCATCTACCAGGCTTGCGATATCTTCCGGATTTAATTTATCAGTGATATCTTTCGGGATCCGATCATAATTGATCCGGAAAAGTTCCTGGTATCTTCCGATTCGGCTGGCTCTTTTGACCATTTCAAGTTTGTACATTTCTCCCAGCTCTTCCGTGGAGATTTCTCCAGCTTTGACAGCTCTTTTTCCTTCGGCAGTTAAGATTTTCATAGCCTCTTCTTTTTTTACTGTTCCAATTCCGTTAATTTTCATGCTTGTTCCTCCTTAGCATTTTCTTTTTCAATCAAATCTTCGATTCTGCAGCCAAGCACTATGGACAGCCGATAAACGAATTCGGTGCTGGCTAGATTAATATTTCTGCGCCCTTGCTCATAGGATTTGATAGATCCTATGCTGACATTTGCTGCCTGTGCCAGTCGTTGTTGGGTATACCCCTTCTCCTCACGGATCCTTTTTAAATTGGTCATTTGCACTCTCCTTAGATTGTTCCCAGTTTGTCACAGTCCACGAATTTTGTTCCGTCCCATTTTGCAAAACGGATATAGGATTTTCCACGGTAGTCTTTCTGACCGTAACCATAAACCTGTCCGATTTCCGGGTGGAACACTACCAGCTCGCCTTCCTCTCCATGAGTGGCAGAGTATGTTCCGATCTTTTCGTTAAAGTTGTATTTGCCGTGCTCATCCATTTTGCATACCCAAGGGAGGCTATACCGCCGTGTGTTGTAAGATGCAAAGGTATCAATGACAGCGTTTTCGATTTTTTCAGCCATATTTTTGGCCTCCTTCCATGCTTCTTTCAAAGCGGCGGAGATTGTAGCCCCTGCTTTTTTAACCAGTTCCCATGCTCTTTTCATAATCTCTGATAAATTATATTTTTTCATTTTGTACTACCTCCGTCGCACTTGTTATGGTCTTATTGTACTACTGTGGTCGCCCAAAGTCTAGTGGCAAAATGCCCAAATTTCGGCGGTATTTTTGTGTATATTGTACTACTGTGGTCGCCCTAATCCCCAGGGAGTAAATTTCCTTTTTTTATCCCGCGGGGCGACCGTATAGTGATCGGGGAGGTCCGGGGCCAGGAGGCCGTAGACCTGCTCCAGGCCATGAATACCGGCCATGACGGGAGCTTTTGCACCGGCCATGCCAATAGCTGCCGGGATATGCTGGCCAGGCTGGAGACGATGGTCCTTATGGGGATGGAGCTTCCCCTGCCGGCCATAAGGAGCCAGATCGCGTCAGCCCTGGATGTGATGGTCCATGTGGCAAGAATGAGGAACAGGAGCCGGAAGGTGACGGCAATCGAGGAGGTGGTGGGAATTGAAAATGGTGAGATCGTCCTCAGGCCTTTGTTTTCCCTTGACGGGGAGGGAGAGCTCAGAAAGGCCGGAGACCTCAGATGCCAGGAAAAGCTCAGAAGGGCAGGGTATGGATTATGAGGTATACCGGCTGAGCAAAAAGGAGTGGCTGCTGTATGGAAGCCAGGGAATTGGGTATCTGGCGCTTCTTGACTTCGTATTTTACAGAAGCGTGGCGCTGTTTGCGGTGCTGGTGCCTATGGGGATCTGCTATCCGCTTATCTTGAGAAAGGATCTGAAGCGGCGGCGGAAAGAGGCCTTAAAGCTCCAGTTCAAGGATGCGATCCTTTCGGCTGCCTCCGGACTCAACGCAGGGTATTCGGTGGAAAATGCCTTTGCCGCTGCATTGGAGGAAATGGACCGGCTTTATGGGAAGGATTCTATGATATCCCAGGAGCTGCGCCTGATCCTCGCCAAGACCCGGATGAACCGGGCTTTCGGGGAGGCCCTGGGGGACTTTGCCAGGAGGAGCGGCCTGGAGGATATCCAGAGCTTTTCCGAGGTGTTTCTGGCAGCCCGGAAAAGCGGAGGGGAGTTGGTAAGGATCATTGCCAGGACAGCGGAGATCATCGCGGAAAAGATACGGATCCAGGAGGACATTATGACGGCCACAGCAGCCAGGCGGATGGAGCAGAGGATCATGAGCGCCATTCCGCTGCTGATCGTTTTTTATATCGAGCTTACGTCCCCGGGCTTTTTTGACCTTCTTTATGGGACGGCAGCCGGACGGGTGGTGATGACAGTATGTCTTGGAATTTATTTAGGGGCCTGCAGCCTTTCAAAAAGGATCCTGGAGATTCGTATATGAGGGGAACGGTATACAGATATCTCCGGTATGGGGGATGCGCTGCCCTGGGAATCGTTTTCTTTTTGGGAGCTGAAGCGGCGGATACAGACCGGCAGACTGTGGATAAAGGGATCTTAAAACGGAACCCATGGGGACAAAGGGATGCAGTATACGAATTTTATGCGGAAGGACTGGAGGAGGGAGCTGTTGAACTGGCAGTAACGGTTCCGCCCCGGAGACTTTCCCCAAAGGAATTCCACCAGCGTATGCCAGAGATTTCGGAGATCCTCCTGTCCGGTATCCTGGGAAGCAATGTGTCTTTGGACCAGATCCGCACAGATCTGGAGCTGCCGGAGGAGCTTCCGGGATATGGGATCCAGGTGGAATGGGAATCGGAGAGGCCGGAGCTTCTGAGCAGCATGGGGCTTTTAAACCAGGAAGGGCTCCGGGGGGTGGACCCGTCCAGGGGGGAAACGTTCTCTTTGATGGCGGAGCTTTCATGCGGAGAGGAGAAGGAGCTGGTGACGGTCCCGGTCACCGTCCTTCCGGAGGAGATGACCCAGGGAGAGCGCCTGGCGGAAAGGATAGACAGTCTGGCGCTGGAGGATATGGAAAATGAGACGGTCCGGCTTATGGAAGAATTTGAAGGAGTCCCCATTACATACCGGAGAAAGGGACGGTTTCAGAATGCGGTCCTTCTGGTTCTGGGAGGCGTTCTGGCGGCCTGTCTCTGGATGAAGGAAAAAAATGACGAACAGGTCCAGAAAAAGAGAAGGGAGGAGAGCCTGACGGCAGCTTATCCGGACCTGGTCTCAGGCTTTCTGGTACTGACAGGGGCCGGTTATTCCATCCGCCAGGCCTGGAAAAAGACAGTCCAGGACCGGAAACAGTCGGAGACGCTTCCGTTTTCAGAGGTTTACCAGGAAATGCAGGTCACGTTGAACCAGATGGAGACGGGGACGCCGGAGGCTTTTGCATACGTCCGGTTTGGAAAACGCTGCGGACTCCGGTGTTACACGAGATTTTCCGGTATTCTGGAGAGCTCTCTGCGCACAGGTGGAAGCAGCCTCAGAAGCCTTCTGGAGCCGGAAATGGAAGAAGCCTTTAAGATACAGGCGGACCTGGCCCGGAGAAAGGGGGAGGAGGCGTCCACAAAGCTGCTGCTTCCCATGTTTGGGATGCTCGGAATCGTTATGGTAATGGTAACTGCGCCGGCGTTTTTCTCGCTGGGCTGAAAGGAGGGACCGTATGAGGATCATGGAGTTTTTAAAGGAAGAAGACGGTGTTGGCGTGATCGAGGTGGTGCTGATCCTGGTGGTACTGATCGGATTGGTGATCATCTTTAAAAAACAGATCAATCAGCTTTTGAACAATATTTTTTCGGAGATCAGCAAGCAGTCAAAAGAGGTGTACTGATCATGAAAAAAAGGGGAGAGATTACTGTGTTTCTGAGCCTTACGCTGGTGTGTATCCTGTCGCTTTTTATGGGACTTCTGGAATCGGCCCGGACGGCGGGAGCCAGACTGTACCTTACGATGGCCGCCAATTCAGCCATGGCCTCTGTTATGAGCCAGTATAACCGGAATCTGTGGGATATGTACCATCTTTTGTTCCTGGAGTATGAGTCTCCAGAGGCCATTGGGCGTTCCTTCGATACGTATCTGGATTTTTATCTGGAACAGGAGAACCTGTATCCGATGAAGCGGAAGAGCCGGGAGGTCACAGCCATTCTGAATATGCAGGACCATGCGGGAAAGCCTCTGGAGGACGGGATCCTCTCCTATGTCCGGTACCGACTGCCGGATATTGCCGGAGATCTGTCCGGGGTCTCGGAGAGCGCAAGGGACGCTTCCCGGGCAGGAGACTTCAGGACTGTATTTAAGGTATGCCGCCAGGCCGGAAGGCATACAAGGCGGCTTGAAAAGGCCAGGAGGGAGGTGGAGGCTGCACTGGAGGATATGGAGCGGTCAAGGATACGGGCAGCAGAGGCGGCTGCGGATGAAAGGGCCGGAAAAATGGAAACGGAGATAAAGAGACTTTTGAAAAAGATCGGAAAGTTTCCTGCTCTGGCGGATTGGTATCAAAAGGAGGTGGAGGCTCTTTCTGAGGACAGCCGATCTGCCAGAGGGGAAGAAAGAAGGGAAGGGATGGAGCCGCAGGCGTCGGAAACCATGGATATGGAGCTGGCGGCGTATCAGAGTGTGGAAGAGGCCGCCAGGGAATTTCAGGGGCGCTGTCAGGAGATGAAAGATCAGCTGGAGGCGGAGGCTGTCCGTCTGGAGGAAATTTCAGAGCTTCTGGAGGAAGGAGGAGATGGGGAGCATGAGGAAAATGGGGAAGAAGATGAGACGGGGCCGGACTGGGATCAGATCCAGGAGCTTATGGATATGGTCCAGATACCGGAAGCAGCAGTGCAGGAGCCTGTGGACCAGGAAAAATCCAGCGCTCTGGACCGGCTGGAGGAGATGCTGAGCGGAGACCTTCTGAAGCTGGTAATACCAAAGGGAGTAAAGCTTTCAGAAAAAAGAGTCAGAGCCGGACAGAATGGTCCTTCAAAAGAACAGTCTGAAGAAAAAACAGAGTCCAACGGGCTGGCAGCCCAGCTTCTGGTGAACGAATACATACTCCTGTATTTTGACTCCTTTCTGAAAAAAAGCGAAAGCCGTGAGGAGCTGGCGGATCAGGCCCTGGATTATGAACAGGAATATCTTCTCTGCGGAAAAGGCTCTGACCGGGATAACCTGGCCCAGACCGTGGAACAGCTCCTTATGATCCGGGCGGCCATGAACCTTTTGTATCTCCTTAATGCGGCAGATAAGAAAGCCCAGGCAGACGGCCTGGCAGCAGCGGTTTCCGGGGGAAATGCGGCGGCAGGACTGATCGTTGGTTTTCTGATCTTAAGCCTCTGGGCTCTGGGAGAGGCCGTCTGGGATGTGCGTGGGCTTCTGGACGGCGGGAAGACCGGATTCTGGAAAACGGACAGCACATGGCATCTGAGTCTGGACGGGCTGCTGGCCATGGAGTTTCTGGAGGGGAGGCCGGATATGGAAGCTTCCGGCAGCGGATATGAGGATTATATCAGGATCCTGCTGTTCCTGGAGGATAAGGCTGTGAGAAATTACAGGATGATGGATGTGATCCAGTGGAATGTAAGAAAAAAACAGAAGGACTTTTCGACGGATGCCTGTGCCTGTGAGGTGGAGATCCGCACAGAGATATCCCAACGGCATTTGTTTCTTATGAAGGGTGAGTACTGGCAGACTGTGGAGACAGCCTGGGCGTATTAAGAACGGAGGTGAATGGCGGTGCCCTCTTTTTCAGATTTTCATTCTCATATGCTGAAAGGCACATTTCTAAAATCCAAATTGCATTACCAGTGTGCAATGTCTCTCCAAGTACCTTGCATTCTCCCCTTAATAAATATTGTTTTTATCCTGGGAAAGAGGGTACTGCCATTCATCTCCGGACATTCCCGGCGCGTCTCTGCCAGTATGACAGTGGAAGCCGCCCTTTGTCTTCCGCTCTGGCTGTTTTTTGCAGCTGCGCTCATGGAGCCTGTGCGGTGGCTGGACCGGCAGAGACAGGTCCAGACGGCGCTGGAATGCTTTAGCGAAGAATTAAGTCAGGCTGTGTATCTGAAGGAACTGGAACCTGGGAGCGGTGAGGGGACTGGAAATGGATCCGGCTCCGCAGGTGGAGCTGTGGACGGGGAAGGCGGTCTATCCAGTGGATATGTGGAGCTTCTTTCTGGAGCAGCAGCCGGACTGTGGATCCAGGGAAAAGCAGAAAAGCTTGTGGACCATGTGACTGTGAAGGATGCAAAGGCTCCGGATCCATCGGGAAATATCTGCCTGGAAGTGGAATATACGGAAAGGATCCCATTCTTTCCTGTATACAGACAGGGAATTACCATGAAGGCAGCTTCCAGAAGGAGGGGATGGATCGGTCTGGAAGGAAAGCTGATGGAGTCGGGAGAGCATACGACAGAAGCCGGTGAGGGAAACGGACATGCCGTGTATGTGGGAGCAGGTATGGGCAGGTACCACTTGTATAGGGACTGCCATTATATTTCCAATGCATATGAAGCTGTATCCTTAAATCAGGCAGAAAAAATGACAAACCAGTTCGGAGAGCGTTACCGCCCCTGCTCCCGGTGTGCGGACTCCGGGCATGGGGACCGGACGGTGTATGTGACCGCAGGAGGCGGGCATTATCATTTTAACCGGGCCTGCAGCTCCATGGTCTCCTACGTCCGGAAAGTGGATCTGGAGGATGTGGGACACCTGGGCGTATGCTCTTACTGTGCATCCAGAAAGAAAGCAGAGGGAGGCGGTTAACTGAATGGGAAAATGGATATTTCTGATATTTCTGGTGTGGGCGGTCTGGCAGGATCTCCGGAGCAGGACAGTGGGGCAGGGGTTCCTGGCGGCGGCAGGGAGCCTTGGCGCAGCCGTTTCATTGCTTTCCGGGCGCAGTGTACTTGGGCTGCTGTCATCAGCAGCGGTAGGGATCTTTCTTCTGATACTGGGACAGATCACGGATGGAGGAATCGGGGAGGGAGACGGATGGTTTTTTATTGTGACCGGTTTTTTTCTGGAGCCAGCAGAAAATTTTATGCTTTTTTTATCGGGGCTCATTTTTTGCAGTGTGTACAGCCTTGCATATATGGCCGCATCCTTCATCGGAGGTGTCGGCGTCCGGCAGAAAAGGCTTCCGTTCCTCCCCTTTCTGCTTCCAGTGGGACTCTGGCTGGTGCTTTCCTGAAAAAAGAACGGCGGCTTGCGGCCAGCTTTACGGTGGAGGCGGCGCTGGTCCTTGGTCTGGTCTTTATGGTTATGGGAATGACCATAAAAGAGGCCTATACGATCCATGATGAGATAACCGGTTCTATGATCCTGGAAGAGGCTCTGGAACGGGCCTCCTATAACAGGGATGAAAAGAAAGAGGATACTTATTTTACCGGGCAGGCAGAGGAACAGGGAAATCCCAGGCTCTGGCTGGGGAAATACAGCGCCAGGCTTAAAAGAAAAACAGGAAAGATTTCGGGATATGCGTCTGCTGGAGCGTGGGCGCTGGAAATAGAAAGGGGAGCGTTCCGTCCGGAGCTATTTTTACGGAGGACAGCGGCCCTGACAGAAATGGGGAATGGCCAGGATGATGGGGGAAGTGGAGTTCAGACGGGAAATGAACCGGAATTATATGGTCCTGAAGCCGGGACCGGGAAAAAATGAAGAATATACGGTGCGGATGCTGACAGAAAACAGGATCCCGGGCTTTCTTCCATTTCGAGAAAAGCAGGTGGATGGGGAGCGGTGGTTCTATTATGATGTTACGTCCAGACAGCCGCTGGGGAGGATCCTGGAACACAGAAATTTAAGGGGAAAAGAACTGGAACGGCTGGCGGCAGATCTTTTATTTTCTCTGAAGCAGACAGAGAGATACCTTTTAGACGAAAAATCCATGGATCTGACCCCGGAAATGATCTATGTGGATCCAGATTCCTTCCAATGCTCGTTCTGCCTGGTACCTGGGGGCATATGGGATTTTTCCCATGGATTCCGTGAACTGTCTCAATATCTGCTGGATCACGTGGACCACAGGGACGGGGAGGCCGTGGTGCTGGCATTTGCCATTTTCCGTGAGTCCAGAAAAGAGAATTTCGGACTTGAGGAGATTGGAAAGTGTCTGGAAAAGGCCAGGGCAGAGTCAGAGGCTGGAAAAAACGGCGAAGCGGAAGAAAAAGAGGTCTCCAGGAACCGTACAGGCGGGCAGACCGGAACGGAGGAGGAAAAAAGGCAGGATCCATGGAAAATGGATACAGAAAACGGAGCGCGGGGATCTGGGGAATGGATGAATGAGAGAAGGACAGAAAAATCCTCTTCAAGGGTCTGCGGATCAGACCATGGAAGGGGAGGGGAGAGGGATAAGGTCTTAAAGACAGTGGCCATAGCCGTCGGAATACTTATGGCAGTTCTTCCGGCGGCTGCAGCTGCTCTTTTTGGAATCCATGGCCTGTTTCAGTATAAATGGATCCTGGGGGCTGCAGAGATGGTCCTTTTGGCAGTGGAAGTGTTTCTGTTGTCGGGGGTGAAGGCCGGAACTGGGAAAGGGAAGGCGGATTCCAGGCGGCAGGAGGAGCGTGGTCCAGAGGGGGAGGACCGGGAAAAGACAGAACCATGGGAGGTATATTTTAGGGAAGAGGAGGCGGATGCGGGGAGAATTTCCAGCCGGCCTGCTGCAGAACAGAGGGAAGAAAAGGAAGAGGAGTTCCAGACGATCCTTCTGGCAGCCAGGCCTTTGGAAATAGAAAGCCGGAAGCTGACAGCATTTTCCGGAAACCTGGAGATCCCTCTGACATATTTTCCATTCCTGATCGGGAAAAGCCGGGAAATGGCAGATTTTTGTCTGAATGAGCCGGGCGTCAGCCGGCTTCATGTAAAAATAGAAGAGAAGGACGGAGCCTATACCATTACAGACCTGAATTCTACTAATGGAACAAAAGTAAATGGAAGACTTCTGGAGGCCAATGAGACGTGCAGCCTTGAGTCGGGCAGCGAAGTGGAGATCGCTGGAAGAAGGTTCCGGTTCCGGTAAGACCCGAGTGATCGTCCTTTCTCGGAACCAGATACGCAGAGCATGCGGGCGGCGGACTAAAAATTTTCATTTTATAATTCCAATGTGCACCAAAAGAATAGGGATTTATGATATAATGAAAAAAATATATCCGCGTGAAGCGGGCGAGAGGAGGAATGACATGCCATTCAAATTACCAGAATACCATCACCCGGACTTTTCGCTCCCTCAGTTTGTGAGCGCGCCAGAGGTAAAATGGGAGCTTGTGGAAAAAGATGGAGTTGCACCGGAATATTTCCACAGTACATCCATGTATCCGGAATATTTTAAGATCGGCGGCCGGTGGGTGCTGGCGGAAGAAAGCCGCATGGATTCCAGCGTGGTGATCTGTGAGGATGGACACCTGGAGGTGGTGGAAAACAGAAACCTGAAACAAGGGCAGAAGGTGATCCTGGGCCGCAGCGAACAGTGCCAGGAGGGAATTTATGTCCATAATACAGGCTTTGAGACCGAAGAAACGTCTGAAAAGGAAAAGTTCGTGTTCCGGCAGGGGCGCAGCAGAGAAACGTCCTATGCCAGAGATTACGATAATCTCCTGGAGCTCTTGAAATATGAGAAGGAGCATGGAAATATCTTATGGGTCATGGGACCGGCATTTTCCTTTGATCATAATGTCAGAAAAGCGATGCAGGCGCTTGTGGAGAATGGGTATGCCCATGGACTGATGGCTGGAAATGCGTTGGCGACCCATGATCTGGAGGGGGCTCTCCTCCATACGGCCCTGGGACAGGATATCTATACCCAGGTTTCCATGCCCAATGGCCATTATAACCATCTGGACGTGATCAACCGGGTCCGCAGGAGCGGATCGATCCCCCAGTTCATTGAAGATTACAAAATCGACAATGGGATCATATACAGCTGTGTAAAGAAGCAGGTTCCTTTTGTACTGACGGGATCGATCCGTGATGACGGTCCGATGCCGGAGGTGATCGGAGACGCTTATGCAGGCCAGAGGGCCATGAGACAGCTTGTAAAAAAATCCACCTGTGTTATCTGTCTGGCTACCATGCTCCATACCATTGCCACAGGCAATATGACGCCGTCGTTCAGGGTCCTGGAAGATGGCACCATACGGCCGCTGTATCTTTATACAGTAGATGCAGACGAATTTGTAGTCAATAAGCTTCTGGACAGAGGAAGCCTGTCAGCCACTACCATGGTGACCAATGTTCAGGATTTTATCACGATTGTGGCGAGGGGCCTGGGTATCATGGACTAGGCTTATCCAGTTACGTTCCATTGCGGGACTGTAAAAGGTATGATATTATGACGGCAGGAAAGGGCTGAGGGAATGGAAGGTACCGCCGGGAAAAAGTCATATATAAACTGGATACTGATGGCGGTGAACGCTCTGGTTTTTTTATACCTGGAGGTGGCCGGATCCTCTGAGGATGCATATTTTATGTATACGAAAGGGGCAATGCTGAAGGCGGCAGTCATGGAAGACGGGGAATATTACCGTCTTCTAACGGCCATGTTCATGCATTTTGGAATCAGCCACCTGGTGAATAACATGATCGTTCTGTTTGCTCTGGGGGATAACCTGGAAAGGGCCCTGGGACATGTAAAATATCTGATCCTGTACCTGTTCAGCGGAATCGGAGCCAACTGGATCTCCATGATGATAGGAAATAAGGACCCTATGGTGGTATCTGCCGGAGCATCAGGGGCGATCTTTGGAGTGATCGGCGGACTGTTTTATGCGGTGGCTGTCAATAAGGGACGTCTGGAGGATCTGCAGACGAAGCAGTTAGCCGTTATGATCGTTCTTTCCCTGTATATGGGGCTCACCAGTTCGGGTGTAGATAATGCAGCCCATGTGGCCGGATTGATCCTGGGAATCCTTCTGGGGATCCTTTTATATCGAAAACCAAAGAAAAAAATGGATGATGGAGGAGTTTGGAATGAAAGATAAGGATTGTATTTTTTGTAAAATTGCCAATGGTGAGATTCCATCGGCTACGATCTACGAGGATGAGGATTTTCGTGTGATCCTTGATCTGGGACCGGCATCCAGAGGGCATGCCCTGATCCTTCCAAAGGAACATTTTAAGGACGTCTGCGAACTGGACGAGAAGGTGGCGGCCAGGGTCCTTCCGCTGGCAGCTAAAATCGGGGCGGCAATGAAGGAGGCGCTTGGCTGTGCCGGATTTAATCTGGTCCAGAATAACGGAGCGGAAGCGGGACAGACGGTCTTTCATTTCCATGTACACGTGATCCCCCGTTACGCAGGAGGACCGGAAATGGTGACCTGGGAGCCGGGAAAAATGGCTTCAGAGGAACTGGCAGAGACGGCAGCAAGGATTGAAGCGGCCTTATAAGGGATGGTTTACTTAGGGAGAAGATATGCCGCAGAATAGCATTGAACTGCTGCAAAAGCTAATGGAAAAGTATTCAAGGGTGTTCATGAGCTTTGCTGGAAAACAGGGCGTTCCATATGATGATGTGGAAGATATCGTAATGGCATCATTCTGGTCTTGTTATAAGGGTGGTTACCTGGAAAAGATGACAGAGCCAGAAATAAAAAAGGTGCTGGTCAGGATTGTATACAATAAATGCATGGATTATCACAGAAAAGCGGCCCCGACGGATATCGCCGCCATTGAGGATTGTGAGACAGAGCTGGATAAGATCAGCTATCGTGCTGGCAATGCAGTGGACAAAACGGTAGTCAGCAATGAAAACTGCCAATATATCCGCGACACGATCGACGGTCTGAAGGATATCTGGAGAGAGCCGGTGAGGATGTATTTTATTGAAGAACGTTCTATCCCAGAAATAAGCAGGGCTCTTGGAATCACGGAGGAGGTCTGTCGTTCCAGGATTTCAAGAGCCAGAAAGTGTTTAAAAGAAAAGCTGAAGGGGCTGTGGGAACAGTTCCAGTAGCGTCTGCAGCCTTACTGGACGGCCTGGATCAGTTCCATAATAGTATGAACGGCATTGTTCAGGTGGCTTTTTTCCATGGCCTCTACGAACTTACGCCGGTTTTCGTAGGTATCCGTGATGGCGTTTAACAGAGTATCATCGGTCATCTGTTCCTCTTCAAGGACCTCAGAGAATCCCTGTCCGGCAAAGGACCGGGCATTGAGGATCTGATCGCCCCGGCTGGCGGCAGCAGACAGAGGGATCAGGACATTGGGTTTCCTTAAAGCCAGGATCTCGCAGATGGAGTTGGCGCCTGCACGGGATACGATCAGATCGGCAGCCGCAAAAAGGTGCTTTAAGGGACTGTCAACGTATTCATACTGGACATAACCGGCTGTGCCGATGAGGGATTCGTCCAGGTTCCCCTTTCCGCATATGTGGATCACCTGGAATTTCTCTAGGAGCCGTGGGAGAATACTGCGTACAGCCTGGTTTACCTTTACGGAGCCAAGGCTGCCGCCGATGACCAGGATGATCGGCCTGGCTGCTGAAAGATGGGTATACTGGAGACCGGCCAGACGGTCCCCTTTCAGCAGCTCGGCGCGGATCGGAGATCCGGTAAGCACCGCCTTATCCTCGGGAAGATACTTAAGGGTTTCCGGGAAGTTACAGCAGACCTTTTTTGCTGAGGGAATGCAAAGCTTATTGGCAAGACCCGGAGTCATATCGGATTCATGGATAATAGTGGGAACATGATAATGCTTTGCTGCCAGGACCACAGGAACCGCAACAAAGCCGCCTTTGGAAAAAAGTACGTCCGGTTTATATTTTTTAATGAGCTTCCGTGCCTCTCCGTATCCTTTCAGGACGCGGAAGGGATCGGAAAAATTTTTAAGATCGAAATAACGGCGCAGCTTTCCGGAAGAAATACCATCATAGGGAATCCCTGCGTTTTCGATCAGCTTTCGTTCGATCCCATTGTAGGAGCCAATATAACGGATCTCATATCCGGCCTCCTTCAGGGAAGGGATCAGAGCCAGATTTGGGGTAACATGACCGGCAGTGCCGCCGCCGGTGAGTATAATGGTTTTCATAAATCATTGCCTCCATGGATTTTTCATGCACATTGATTGTTTTATGGCTGCCGGATGTCTGGGATACAGCGTCAGACAGTCACAGCTATTTTAATAGTAACGATTGGGGAAGAATTGTCAACCCCAAAAAAGAAATCGCCAATGGAAAGCAAAGGGGTCAGAGTCATGACAGACAAAGAAAGACAGGAAGATGAAAAACTGAAAAAATGTCTTCAGACAGCATATGGGGCAACCGACGAGCAGCTTTTAAAGGAGCTGGAAGAAGCGGAGGCTTCTCTGGATGCTTCAGAGTTCCCCGGAGCCGAAGAGCGTATGTTCCGGCGGTTCATGGAAATGGAGAGGGAAGAGCGGGAAAAGGAAAATCTGTCTGAGGATGCGGTACAGGACAATATGACTGTGCCTGGTATGGATGCCGCCGGAGGCGGAATGGGTGCAGATGGAACGGATAAAAATAAGAAAAAGATACGGCGACTTGGGAAAAAGAAGGTATTTCTTGTGGCCGCGCTGGTGGCTGTGTTTGTCGGAGCACTGGGCGTGACGGCAGTGGGGGAGAAGAATTATTTTTTTAGGGGATGGAAAGGGAACGTCGATGACCTTATTTTCAATAATGATAGAAACAAGGTGGAGATGAGCCAGCTAGAAGAGGCATATATACGAATTAATGAAGAATTAGATATTACAATGGTAAAGTTAGGGTATGTTCCTTCGAATCTTGTATTGCGGGACCTTATAATTAGCCAAAATCGAGCAGTTCTTCAATTCGAATATAATGGGGGTAAAGTATATTTTGTACAGGGAAAGAAGGATAAATCTTCCTCTGTTATAGTAAAGTCAGATCGAAAGCGAGAAACCAAAAAAGTAGTAAATGAATGGATAAATCAAGAAATTGAAATTAAGGAAAATCAATTAGGAAAAGCGGAGACGGAGTACGAGGCAAAATTTTATTATGAAGATACATATTATTTACTGAGTGGGAAAATTCCACAGGAGGAATTCGAGAAAATAGTAAAAAATATAATTTATTTTTAAATTTTGGTCACAAATAGATTCCTTTAAACGTTATCATTAATATAGACAATACAAAGGAGGAAAATAATGAAGAAAGGTGTATTTTTAATTATGCTCGTTTTAACTGCTGTGTTGGGGATTACATCCATATCATATGCGGCAGAACTGACATGGGATACCGTACCAGGACATCATAACCAGAGTATATTGCTAGGCCCAGACGAAAAGTTTTCTAAAGATGTCATCTGGTATCCATCAAGGGGAGAGTTCCTTTCAAATGGTATTTTAGAAATAACAAACCAAGAGAATGGAAGCATCTATATTTGTGTAGATACATTTGCACATGTAAATGTAGATCGAATTCGCCATACTGTTTTCTTGGATCAATGGGATGAGGGAAGACAGGATTGGGTTCAAGTTGATTACTGGGAGTTTGAACGTACTAAAGAGGAAGAGGGCGGAGAACTCTCAATGATGACAGATACTATCACCATTAAAAATGTTGCGACTAACCGCTATTACCGCGCCCGCGGCCTTCACATGGTAGAAATCGGAGATGAGATTGAGGGCTGTGCAACTGAAACCCACGGCGTTCTCATCACCAAAGACTAATTCCAATTAATCCTGTATATAATTTAGGCCTAATTATATAAATACATATTTTTGAAGGGAGATGATCTATGGGGATCATTACGATACGACAATACAAAAATATATTTCTCATCAACAGAACGGACAAGGGATTGGCGTTTTGGAAGGTCATGCCGGAATGACAATCCCTCTCTAAAAAATGAACTGGAAAAAAAGCCTGGAGAAATGGGACTCCAGGCTTTTGACATTTCTAAATCCTTATTGTCAGATGCCGCAAAGCTTTCCTGGTTTAGGAATTCTGCTGGGCTTTGTACTGCTTTAATGCCCTGGCGAGCTGATCGGGGCAAGAAGTGGGGCGGGCGCCGCAAAGGATGCCGTCGGTTCTTTTAATCACTTCGTCGATATCCATGCCCTCTACCAGCTTGGAAACTCCCTGGGTATTGCCGGAGCAGCCGCCGAGAAAGCGGACATTGGTCAGCTTATTGTCTACAACATCAAAAGTAATCTGGCGGGAACATGTGCCCTGGGTCGTATAAACCATTGGAAATACCTCCTGAATATAAATAAGGGGAATGAAAAATTTCCCATGACTGTCTGCAAATCCGATTATACTCAGCCATGGGGCGTCCTGTCAAGCAAAGAAATCTATTCCTGCTGAACGGCTGTAATTTCCCTGGCAAACCTGCCAAAATGAACTCCGCCTTGATTTTCCAGATCTGATTCCGTATAATAAGGACAATTAATAACAGTTCATCCATGCATCTTCTTGACCGCTTACAGCGGCCAAGAAGCGCCGGGCGTCTGCCCTATGGAGATATTAACGGGAAAATGCTGATGAAAACAAGTTTTCAACGCATTTTCCCGTTAATATCTCCGCATGGCTGAACGGTTACGACAAGTATTACGTATAAAGTTTACAGGAGGACAAGGAAGATGCTGGGAATTATTGGAGCAATGGATGTGGAAGTGAAAAAACTCCGTGAGATGATGGAGGATCCGGAGATCCAGACCGTGGCAGGGATGACATTTTACCAGGGAACCATTAAAGGAAAGGCTGTGGTCGTGGTCCGCTCCGGGATCGGCAAGGTGAACGCCGGCCTATGCAGCCAGATTTTAGTGGACCGGTATCATGTGAGCGGGATCATAAATACTGGAATTGCAGGTTCTCTTAGAAATGAGGTCAATGTGGGGGATATCGTCCTGGCCACGGATGCGGTCCAGCATGATGTGGATGCCGCAGGCTTTGGGTATCAGCCGGGAGAGATCCCGCAGATGGGGATCAAGGAGTTTCCGGCAGATGCCCATTTAAGGGAGGTGGCCGTCAGGTGCTGCCAGAGGGCCAATCCCGATATCCAGACCTTCTGCGGCCGCGTGGCCAGCGGCGATCAGTTTATCAACAGCCGTGAAAAAAAGAACTGGATCCGGGATACCTTTGACGCCTACTGTACGGAGATGGAGGGAGCGGCGATCGCCCAGGCGGCATATCTGAATCAGATCCCTTATCTGATCGTCCGTGCCATTTCCGATAAGGCGGATGACAGCGCGAATGTGGATTACAGTGAGTTTGAGGCAAAGGCCGTGGAGCATTCGGTCCGCCTTATGGCAGCAATGCTGGAAGAACTTTAAAATACAGGGCTTAAGAGGCTTCTCAACCTCTTAAGCCCCGAATTTTCCCGGAATTTGACGAACGATTTTCGGCTTCTCAATCTTCTCAAAAAGTTTCTAAGTGGTTATAATGGGAACCATCATCTGGAAACATCTGGACGAAGAAAGGGGAGCTTTTTATGTTACAATTTTTACAGACTGGGAAAGTGCTTTATGTTCTGGCAGCCGTATGTGCGCTGGGAATCATAAGCAAGCTTGTGACAGGGAACCTCTACAAAAGATTAATAAAAGAAACCGGAAACATGGCGCTGACGAAGAACCGGAATCTGAGGGCGCTGAAGCAGAAGACGGAAAATATGTTCCTTCTGAGCCATGGACTCCGCAATCCGGCTGCGTACATAGAAAAACAGGTCTACGGATTCCGTTTTATGAAGATCTCTCTGGATGACTGGGACAATTTTTCCGTGCAGACCATGATCCTGTGCTTTCTGATCGGCGGCGTGGCTGCGTTCGGGTCCTACTGGTACAGGTGCGATTCCTATTATATCGTGCTTTATGGGACCATGGGGATCCTGTCGGGGCTGTTCATGGTGCTGGTGGACAACGGGGTCAACATTGGCGTAAAACGCCAGCAGCTGATGGACTGTCTGGTGGATTATGTGGAAAACTCTCCGCATTTTTATAAAAATGTGGATAAGGCAGCAGAGGGAGAACGGGCAGACAGGAAAAACCGGATCGTCCCGGCAGCGGGTCCCGGCTTCAGGGACCTGGGAAGAAGGGGATTAAAGGCTGTGGAGGAAACCGCAGCCAGCAATGAGACCGGCCCGAAGGAAGAAAAGGAAGAGCTGCGTGACAGGACCTGCCATTCCCGTACAGAAAAACCAGCGGGAGCGCCTGGGGGAAAAAATGGAGCCGCCCAGGGAGAGAGGACTGGAGCCCGGTTTTCTGTTTTATCCAGGAAAAAGGGGGAGGACCGGAAGGAAGAAGGATCCGGGGAGAGCAGCCCCAGGGAGGAACGGGACAAGGACCGGAATGGGGACGAGCTGGCGCGCAGCATTGAATATCTGAGGGAGAGCCTGGATCAGATCGCTGCTGGACGAGAAGGCGGAAAGCGGGAGGAGCCATCCTCCAGGCAGACAGAAAAGGAGGGGCTTCAGAGAGCCAAAAAGGAGCTGAAGCCGGAGGATCTGAAGCTGCTGGGAGATATTTTGCAGGAGTATCTTACATAAGAGGCGTACATGGCGGAGAGATCCGGCGGGAAGTCCGTAGGAATCCTGCCGGGCCTTAGACCCTGCGGTGTGCCTTCAGGCGCTTAACAGCCCCCAGGCTTTATGAGGCTCTATGACATCCTCCGGGCAGATTTTTCCTGGAGGAACATGGGAAAATCCGCCAGAAAATCCGGCGGCAGGATTGTCAAGGCTTTAACTCAATGGTATAATTAAAATATATGTATGAAATTTATCTCACGCAAGAAAAGGAGAATGAGGCTATGAGCAGAGAACTGGTATTTGATTATTCCAAAACAGCCGGTTTTATCCGTGAAGAAGAGATTGTAAATATGAAGAAAGCCGTTCTTGGGGCGAAAGAGGTTCTTACGGAAAAGACCGGAGCCGGAAATGATTTCCTTGGATGGATTGATCTGCCGGTGGATTATGATAAGGACGAATTTGACAGGATCAAAAAGGCGGCAGAAAAGATCAAGGGCGATTCCGATGTGCTGCTGGTGATCGGCATTGGAGGCTCTTACCTGGGCGCCCGGGCGGCGATTGAATTTTTATCCCACAGCTTTTATAATGTGCTGCCCAAGGGAGAAAGAAAGACTCCGGAGATCTATTTTGTGGGAAACAGCATCAGTAGCAAATATATCAAGGACCTTCAGGATGTTTTGGAAGGAAAAGATTTCTCCATCAATATCATCTCCAAATCCGGTACGACAACGGAACCGGCCATTGCCTTCCGCGTGTTCAAGGATATGCTGATCAAAAAGTACGGCAGGGAAGAGGCCAATAAGAGGATCTATGCAACAACAGACAAGGCGAAGGGAGCCTTAAAGAACCTGGCCACTGAAGAGGGCTATGAATCCTTCGTAGTACCGGACGATGTGGGAGGCCGTTTCTCCGTTCTCACGGCAGTGGGACTCCTGCCCATCGCAGTCAGCGGCGCAGACATCGACCAGTTAATGGAAGGCGCGGCAGCGGCCAGAAAGACGGCTCTGGAAGCTGAATATGAAAAGAACCCGGCCCTTCTTTACGCCGCAGTCCGCAATATCCTCTTAAGAAAAGGGAAGCAGGTGGAGATCGTGGCCAACTATGAGCCCAGCCTGCATTACGTTTCTGAATGGTGGAAGCAGCTTTACGGCGAGAGCGAGGGCAAGGACCAGCGCGGTATCTTCCCGGCCGCCGTGGATCTGACCACAGACCTCCATTCCATGGGCCAGTTTATCCAGGACGGAGCCCGTATCATGTTTGAGACAGTATTAAGCGTAGAGGAATCTCCGGCGGAGATCGTGCTCCAGAAGGAGGACGTGGATACAGACGGAATGAATTATCTGGCGGGCCAGACTGTGGATTTCGTCAATAAGAGCGCCATGAATGGCACCATCCTGGCCCATACCGACGGAAACGTTCCAAACCTTATGGTAAAGATCCCGTCCCAGGATGCATACAGCCTTGGCCAGCTTTTCTACTTCTTTGAATTTGCCTGCGGCGTCAGCGGATATCTTCTGGGTGTGAACCCGTTCAACCAGCCGGGTGTGGAGAGCTACAAGAAAAATATGTTTGCTCTTCTTGGAAAGCCTGGCTATGAGGAAGCCAGGGAAGCTCTTTTAAAGAGACTGTAAGTAGGAGCATGAACGCATAAAAAAATACTGGCGTCAGCCTGGGGGAAATCTCCTGCAGCTGCCGCCAGTATTTTTTCATTTGTCCCACCGCAGGTGAAGAAGCCCGCAAATGAGCCTCTTTTTCACCAGGTCCCGGGAAAACTGCCAGTCCCAGGCTTTCCGGGAAGCTGCTTCCCGGCTACTCTTCGATCACATGGATCTCCAGGTAATCAAAATCGATCTCCTCGATGAAGCTGTCCCTTGTGAACCTGGTCTTATCGTGGAGCTTAAAGTCTTTTATATTGGAATCCAGCCAGATGGGCTGGCCCAGGTCAAATTCGCGGCAGATCTCATCCAAAGCCTGAAAGACCATGGCAGTGCGGGACATGGAGTAGTCCCCGTTGGCGGCCACGGTATCCCGGAGCAGATGATTGTCCTTCCAGAGCTTTCCCCACATACGGAACATAAAAGGTCTCCTTTCTACGTCGGGCAGGAATAAGAGCCCATGTCAATGGTGATACAGGCAATTATAACAAGGGATCCGGTGATTTTAAAGTGTTTTTTGATGATATTACCTTGTACGAACCGAAAAGATGTAGTAATCTATATGTATGCAGGTTCCTGCGGTTCAATAAGGACGCACGGAAACAAAAACAAACGATCCAGGAGGACAAAAGATGGCATTGCCGATCACGGATTACACTGCCTTTTTTGCCGGTGCAAAGCAGGCTGTACAGGAACTGGAACAATTAAGAGAAAGGGAACTCTGCCTGGAGGAAAGCGAGAAGACGCTGGAGGACCAGCTGAGGACCAGGGAAAAGGCTGTGGCGGATACCATTGCCAGAACAGTGAAGGCCCGCGGCGAGGAGATCGCCCGGAGCTATGACGCGGAGATTGGAAAAACGGAGGATCAGCTGAAAAAGGTTAAGGCAAAGCGGGAAAAGGCGAGGAACCAGGGCGTAAAGGGCCGGATCGCCGAAGATACCCAGAGCCTGTCAAAGGAAAACGAAGAGCTGAAGGGGCGGATCCGGACCTTGTTCCGGGCCAATCATGTACCGGGGTACTGTGCCGGAGGTTTATACTATTCCCTTTATTTTACCAGGGGCCTGAAGGAAATGGGGATCCTGCTCCTGGCGCTGCTGATATTTTTCCTGGCGGTTCCCTGCGGCATTTATTTTGCGGTCCCAGAACGGAAGACCTGGTATCTGATCCTGATCTATCTGGCAGATATCCTGATCTTCGGCGGAGTTTATGTGAAGATAGGAAATTCCACCAAGATGAAGCATATGGATGCCCTCCGGGAGGGACGCAGCATAAGGAACCGGATCCAGGCCAATAAAAAGCAGATGAAAGCCATTGCAAGGACCATCCGCAGAGATAAAAACGATGCGGTCTACAACCTGGAAAAGTTCGACGACGAGATCGCCCAGCTGGACCAGGACCTGCTCCAGACCAATAAAAAGAAAAAGGAGGCCCTGGCAGCCTTTGACACAGTCACAAAGACGATCCTTTCGGATGAGATCATGGAAAGCAACAAACCGGAGATCGACCGCCTTCAGGGAGAGCTGGCAAAGGCCGTGGAGGAGCTTAAGGCCGTGAGAACGGAGCTGAAGGAAAAAACATTGTATACAGCGGAGAATTTTGAAGCCTATACAGGAAAAGAATTTATGACCATGGAGCGGCTGGAGGCCCTGGAGGGCTTTATCCGCGCCGGAGAGGCGAGAAATATCAGCGAGGCAGTCACTGTGTTCAAAAGCCGGGACCGCCAGGGGACACCGCAGTAAAAGTGAGGATGAAAATACAAAGGTAAAAGCTACGGAGGCAGAAGGATGAAAGTGGATACGGTACGGATGATGACAATGACGGCTCTCATGGCGGCGGCCATGAGCACAACGGCGTTTGCCGGAAGCTGGAGGACCGACGGGGGCGGCAGATGGTATCAGAACGATGATGGAAGCTGTACGAAGAACGGATGGCAGTGGATCGACAGCGACAATGACGGATATTCGGAATGCTTCTATTTTGATTCCAACGGGTATGTGCTGACCAATACCAGAACGCCCGACGGGAGCCAGGTAAACGGCATTGGCGCATGGGTAAAGGACGGCCATGTCCAGAGCCAGGCCGGTGGAAGCGGATCCTCTGGCGGAAACAGCGGCTCCTCGTGGGACAGTTCCTTCTGGGGAGATTCTTCCGGAACAGGAGGAAGCTCCTATGACGACTGGGGCTGGCTTTTTGACTATGAATATGATCCTTACTGGTATGAGAACGATCCGGAGCTGTCAGAGGGAGAGAAAGCCGGATATCATTACTCAGCTGTGCACCAGGATTACAGTCTCAGAACAGAGGAGCGTTGGAACCAGGTAAACGCACAGTATGACCGGATCGCGGCAAATCCCACGCCGGAGGCAGCCCAGGCAGAAATGGTATGGGTGGAGATCCCGGTATGGAGGCTGAAAAACGGCCAGAAGACGGCTGGCACAGATAAGGTTCAGGTCCTCAGCAGCATCGCGGACGAGGTGAAGGCCATTTTTACAGAGATCTACAATGGACCGGAGCAGTTCCCCATCCAGAGCATCGGCGCTTACAGCTGGCGCGGCAACGGGCTGGGCAGCTATCACAGCGCGGGAATGGCCATCGACATCAATCCGGACCAGAATCCCCAGGTGCGGATGGACGGCACGGTCCTGGTGGGAAATAAATGGGAGCCTGGCGTAAACCCGTATTCCATCGGCCGTGACAGCGATGTGGTAAAGGCATTTGGAAAATATGGATGGACATGGGGAGCTATGTTTTCCACCAAGGATTATATGCACTTTGAGTGGTAAGAGCGAAAACTTCCGGCGGGAGGCAGATAAATTTCTGCCTCCGCTTTTTTATTGTATATTCCTCCCCATGTCCGCCTATAATAGCGTATAAGACCAGGAAGGAAAAGGAAGAAGAGCATGAGATTTCGCAGGCATGAGATTTATTACTATAATACAAAGGCCGGGTTTGAGACGGAAAAGTTTGCGGGCCGTCTTCTGATGATGATCCTGGAGGGAATGCAGGAAAAAAGGAAAACAGAGATCCTGTTTCTGTGCATCGGGACGGACCGGTCCACCGGCGACAGCCTGGGACCTCTGATCGGATATAAATTGAAGGAAAATGGCATGAGAAACGCCAGGGTCCTGGGAACGCTGGAGGAGCCGATCCATGCCATGAACCTGGAGCCGTGTATGGAGCAGCTGCGTGAAAAATGCCCCGACGCCCTGGTGGTGGCTGTGGACGCGTCGGTGGGCAGCGCGGATCATGTGGGCTATGTGACCCTGGGACGGGGGCCCCTAAAGCCCGGGCTGGGCGTCAGTAAGGACCTGGATGCGGTAGGGGATCTTTTCATCACCGGTATCGTAGGCTCTGTGAGGAACGGGGACCCGCTGATGCTCCAGAGCGTCCGGCTGTCTGTGGTCATGCGTCTGGCAGACTGCATCAGCCGCAGCATCTGCCTGGGCATGAATCTTCTGGGAAAACGTGTCGAAAACTTTTTCGGACAGCCGGCCCCGTTTTGACAGGTTTTGCAAAAGGCCCATGGTATACTTCCACCTGAATCATAAGGGGAAGACCGGAGGACAGGCCCGGCCTTCCCGTGGAAGAATATAGCGAGGTGAGACCATGGGAGACTTATACAATCCGTTTCCAAAACTGCCGAAAAATATCCGCCAGATCGGAGATCCGGACCAGGTGATCCGTTTTTATATGGAGGATTATGTCAATACATACTTAAAACGCCTGTACCCGTCTGGGAGCCAGACGCTGCGGGTGGGACTTTTGCTGGGAAGCGTGGAACAGTACGACGGGACTCCGTATGTGTTTGTGGACGGGGCCATGGAGATGGAGGATGTGGAGACCGACGGGGAAAAGATCGTCTTTACAGAAAGCGGATGGAAAAAGGCGTACCAGGCCATGGAGGAAGCGTTTCCCAAGCGCACGATCCAGGGGTGGTTTCTCTGCGGAGGGCCCGGAAGCCAGTTAAGCCCGCTGAATTACTGGAAGCAACACTGCCAGTATTTTGCAGGAAAGAACCAGCTCATGTATCTGAACCATGGCCTGGAGGGCGAGGAGGTCATCTATGTGACCTCAGAGGACGGATTTTACCGTCTGAAGGGCCACTGTGTATATTATGAACGGAACCAGATGATGCAGGATTACATGATCACCAGAAAGGACGTCCGCCGGGTAGAGACAGGCTCCCATGAGAAGGTGATCCGGGATTTCCGCCAGCGGATGGTGGTAAAAAAGGAACAGGCGGATATGGAGAGCCATAAGACCAGCGCCCTGGGAATGCTGTGCGGTGCCCTTTCGGTGGCCGTCCTGGCCGGAGGCGTGGTCATGGTCAATAATTATTCAAAAATGCGGGAAATGGAAAGCGTCCTTACCTCGGTGCTTCCCGCCGGTATCACGGACTGGGACGAGTACCGGAAGGAAAAGGCCAAGGAGCCGGATTTTGTGATCGAGGAAATGACCGGGAGCGTGTATCCCACAGAGGCTTTGCCGGGAGAGACCGGGGAGACCTATGAGGGCGAGACCATGGCAGAAACGCCTCCTGCCAAAGAAGGCTCCTCCGTAGAGGAGAGCGGGGCTCTGGCAGATTCCGATCTTGTTGAAGAGGCTGTGCAGGAAACGGCTTCTTCGGACTCCTCTGCCCCGGAATCGGCTCTGTCTTCTCCGGAAGCGCCCCAGAGGCTGACTGGAATGGACAAGGAGGCACATCCGTCCGGCAGTCCGGAGACAGCCCCGGCTTCAGAGACAGCTCCGTCCGCAGAAGCCCCCACAGAATCCGGCCAGGGAGACGCTTCCTCTGGGGACTGTCCTGCCATCGACTTTGAAGCTGCCAGGGCCAACGGATATGAGATCTACCAGGTGGGGGAGGGAGAGACGCTTTATGGGATCTGCTTCAAAGAATATGGCACCCTGAGCCGTCTTTCGGAGCTCTGCCGCCTCAACGGCCTGGAGGATGAGAACCGGATCCTGGCGGGGCAGAAGCTGATCCTGCCGTCAAAGGAGTGACTGGAGAAGGAATAATTTAAGAAAGAATTTAATGCGAATCTCCCCGAAATGGTGTATACTAAAAATATATGGGCATTTCCGGGAGATTTAATATATGAATGATATGGGTTTTATGGACAGAGAATCAAAAAAACGGCAGCTCCGCAGAAACATTGTCCAGCCGCCGCAGGAGGAACGCCCGTCCCGGTATGAAGAGGAGTACAGCGAAGAGGTGATCCGCCAGGTCCATCGGGAAAGGCGGAAAAAGCGGATCCTGACGACGGTCATGACAGTCCTGTTTCTTGCAGTGACCGGTTTTTGTTTCTATAAATATCAGAGCGAGTATGAGTATACCGGCTACGATGTGGCCTGGGAGAGACCGATGCGCTATACGGGCGCTGAAAACAGTGCAGAAAACGCCCCGGAGGCCGGAGAAAACGGAACACCGGAAAATGGGGATCCGGAGGCGGCCAACGCCCCGGAAGGGGCTGGGGAGGATGATGGCCAGCCGCCCCAGATCACACCCAGTAAGAGCGTCAGCGAAAGCGGATTTGTGAAATATGCGTATTTTGGCGAGAATATGATCCGCTATACCAAGGACGGAGCTTCTTATATTGACGGAGCGGGAAAGACCGTCTGGACCCAGAGCTTTGAGATGAAGACTCCGGTCATCAACGTCAACGGAGACTATGCGGTGATCGCAGATCAGCAGGGAAACCAGCTCTATATATGCAGCACGGCCGGCTGTACCGGCGTTGCCAAGACCCAGCTTCCCATTACAAAGGCGGCTGTGTCCTCCCGGGGGATCACGGCGGCTGTGGTGGAGGACAGCTCGGCGTGCTACATCTTCTATTTTAAAAAGGATGGGGAAGAGCTGGGCATCAATATCAAAATGCTTTTGTCGGGAGACGGCTATCCAGTGGATATCGCCCTGTCGCCGGATGGAAAGCAGATCGTCATGTCGGTCATGTACATGAAAAACGGGACTTTAAAAAATAAAGTCGTTTTTTATGATTTCTCAGAAATCGGAAAAAACGTGAATAATCGTTTTATCGGAGGCTTTGAAGAGGAATTTGATGATAAAATGGCGGCACGGGTCGTTTACCTGAACCAGGAAACGGTCTGCGCGTTTTCGGACAAGGGGCTGACCTTTATTTCAGTGAAAAACGTGATCCCGGACAGTACGGTGGTGACGGTCCCGGTGGAGGAGGAGATCAAAAGCATCTTTTACTCGGACAAGTACGCCGGAGTCGTGGTGGAGAACGGGTCCGGCAACCCCAGCCGCCTGGATGTGTATACGACTGATGGAAAGCTGGCCGGGACCGTGGACTTTGACTACGATTATGCCGGAGTTGAAATTGACGGCGACCGGGTTATCCTGTATAATGAGGAATCGTGCAGGGTATACAGCCTGGACGGCCATCTGAAATTCCAGGGCCAGTTCGATTTTTCCGTTTCCTGTGTGCGCTCGGGGAAAAACCATGGAAATTCCCTGATCGTGGCCGGGAGCGAGGTAATGAAAGAGATAAAATTAAAATGATATCAGGGTCAAAAGGTCAATAAATCCGACGCAAGCCTGCTTGCGGGAGGATGTTTGAACTTGAGACCCGCCAAAACACCGAAAAGCAGCCATTTTTCATAGAAAAATGAGCGGATTTGAGGGTTTTGAGGATTGCGGGAGCACATAGTGCGGAGCAATCCGATATCAGAGGGGTCAAAAAGCTTTTGACCCTAACATCAATAAAACAAATGTAAAAACAAGCACAGTTCTTAGGAGGAAGAGACATGAAAGCAATCGATGCACTGTCCGTCAATTCTATCAGAGTTTTAGCCGCTGATGCGATCCAGAAGGCCAATTCCGGCCATCCGGGCCTGCCCCTGGGAAGCGCTCCCATGGCATATGAGCTCTGGGCCAATCACATGAATCACAATCCGGCCAACCCCAAATGGGAGAACCGGGACCGCTTCATCCTTTCCGGCGGCCATGGCTCCATGCTTTTGTATTCCCTTTTACACCTGTTCGGATACGGGCTTACCAAGGAGGATATCATGAATTTCCGCCAGCTGGGCTCTCTGACGCCGGGACATCCCGAGTACGGCCACACCGTCGGCGTGGAAGCGACCACAGGCCCTCTGGGCGCGGGAATGGGCATGGCAGTGGGTATGGCCCTGGCTGAAAAGCATCTGGCTGCCGTATTTAATAAGGAAAATTATCCGGTGGTGGATCACTACACCTATGTGCTGGGCGGCGACGGCTGCATGATGGAGGGGATCTCCTCCGAGGCGTTCTCCCTGGCCGGGACCATGGGCCTTTCCAAGCTCATCGTTCTTTATGACTCCAACCGGATCTCCATTGAGGGAAGCACAGACCTGGCCTTCAGGGAGAACGTGGAGGAGCGCATGAAGGCCTTCGGCTTCCAGACCATCACCGTAGAGGACGGCACCAACTTAGACGCCATCGGTCTGGCCATCGAGGCGGCAAAGGCAGATACGGAACGTCCGTCCTTCATCACCATTAAAACAGAGATCGGTTACGGCTGTCCGGCCAAGCAGGGCAAGGCCAGCGCCCACGGCGAGCCTCTGGGCGTGGACAATGTAAAGGCCATGCGGGAGACCCTGGGCTGGCCCTATGAGGAGCCGTTCTTCGTACCGGACGAGGTATATGCCCACTTTGCAAAGCTGGCAGAGGAAAAGGCAGAGACAGAGGCAGCCTGGAACGTGATGTTTGCAGCCTACTGCCAGGAATATCCGGAGATGGAAGCGCTCTGGGAGAAGTACCACAGCGGAGTGGATGCGGATTCTCTTATGAACAATGAAAAATTATGGCTGGAGCAGGAAAAGCCGGAGGCCACCAGATCCTTATCCGGAAAGATGATCAATCTCCTGAAGGATGAGATCCCGGGCATGATCGGCGGATCCGCGGACCTGGGTCCCTCCAATAAAACGGAGATGAAGGGCGAGGGCGATTTCTCCGCAGAGAACTCGGCAGGAAGAAACATCCATTTTGGCGTGAGAGAGCTGGCCATGGCCGCCATCGGAAACGGTATCATGCTCCACGGCGGTTTACGGGCCTATGTCGCCACGTTCTTTGTATTCAGTGACTATGTGAAGCCCATGGCGAGACTTTCTGCTCTTATGGGCGTTCCGCTGACCTTTGTACTGACCCATGACAGCATCGGCGTCGGCGAGGATGGACCAACCCATGAGCCCATCGAGCAGCTGGCCATGCTGCGGGCCATGCCCAACCTGCGGGTATTCCGCCCCTGCGATGCAATGGAGACATCTGCCGCATGGCTGACCGCCGCATCCTCTGAGAAGACGCCCACAGCTCTGGTGCTCACAAGACAGAACCTGGCTCCCATCACGGGCAGCAGCAGGGAGGCCTTAAAGGGCGGCTATGTGATCGACGACTGCGAGGGCACGCCGGAGGTGATCCTCATTGCCAGCGGCTCCGAGGTGGAGCTGGCAGTGAAGGCCAAGGCAGAGCTGGAGGCAGAAGGAACGAAGGTACGCGTGGTTTCCATGCCGTGTATGGAGCTTTTCGAGGAGCAGAGCGCAGAGTACAGGGAGACAGTCCTTCCGAGGGCCGTAAGAAAGAGAGTCGCCATCGAAGCGCTTTCCGATTTCGGATGGGGAAAATATGTGGGCCTGGACGGAGCGTATGTATGCATGAAGAGCTTCGGAGCCAGCGCTCCGGCAGCAAAGCTGTTTGAAAAATTTGGTTTTACGGTAGAGAACGTGGTCAATACTGTAAAAGCGCTGTAATACAGAGTATGGGACCGGGGCCGGATGATGTGGAAATCCGGTCCCGGAATCTTTTTATGGAAGGAACAGAAAAAACATGGAAAAAGGCCGCAGGAGCGGGAGGAAGGAATGCGGGCGGCCAGGAGAAAGGGAGGATCAGTCATGAGCCGGAAATGCATTGGAATCGATATCGGAGGCACGACCGTAAAGCTCGGTATGTTTGAGCAGGACGGAACGCTCCTGGAGAAGTGGGAGATCCCCACGAGAAAGGAAAACGGAGGGGCACATATCCTGGAGGATATTGCGGCGGCCATAAAGAAAAAGGCAGCGGAAAGGGGACTTTCGACGGCAGATTTTGAAGGAGCCGGCATGGGACTTCCGGGGCCGGTCCTGGAGGACGGCCACGTGGAATTCTGCGTGAACCTGGGCTGGAAGGCTATGAACCCCCAGAAGATCCTAAGCGGCCTTCTGGACGGGATGCCGGTAAAGAGCGCCAATGATGCCAATGTGGCTGCCCTGGGTGAGCTGTGGCAGGGAGGCGGCCGCGGCTATAAAAATATGGTCATGATCACCCTGGGAACGGGCGTCGGCGGCGGTATTATCCTCAATGAAAAGATCTGGTCCGGTATGCAGGGCGTCGGCGGCGAGATCGGCCATATCCATGTGATCGAGGGAGAGACAGAGCAGTGCAACTGCGGCGGATACGGATGTCTGGAGCAGGCAGCTTCGGCCACGGGAATCGCCCGTCTGGCCAGGAAACTCCTGGAGGCAGATCCGGCACGGCCCTCATCTCTGCGGGAAGTGAAAAATCTGTCGGCTAAGAGCGTGCTGGACGCAGCCAGGGCAGGGGATCCTCTGGCCCTGGAGTCAGTGGAGACCTCCTGCCGGTATCTGGGCTGGGCCATGGCCGGGATCACCATGGTGGTGGATCCGGAGGCTTATCTGATCGGGGGCGGCGTTTCCAGGGCTGGGACCTTTCTGACCGAAAAGATCCAGAGATACCACGACCAGTTATCGCCCATGGCCACAAAGAAGGCAAAGGTTCTCCTGGCTACACTGGGAAACGATGCGGGGATCTATGGGGCTGCGAAGCTGGTATTGGGATAAAATGAGGAGACCCCGGCTGCGACAGCCGGGGCAATTATGAAAAATCTATGTGCAATTTGTCATATTGGCGATGAGAAATAAATTTTTTCTATGCAATTAGTATAAAAAATATATGTGAACAAAATATGAATAAATTGTAAATAGATTATGAAACTATTGTAAGTGGCTTTTGTAAGTTTTGTTCACGGGGTGCTGCTGGGAAAAATGCATAGAAAGAATGTTACGAATATTACTTTTTTATTACATTTTTACATTTTTCATACGTTTTCTTACGTCTTTTCCAATCTGTTGAAATCATGGAAATTTTATACTATAATCCAGATATAAAGAAGAAAAAAATCGTGAAATCAGATAAAAGGAGGACATCATATGAGAAAGAGAAATGTAAAGGGATTATTATTCGCAGCAGCTTTTATGATCGCAGGTACCCAGCTGACGAGCATTGAGGCCCTGGCCAGAGACTGGGACGATAAGTGGGAAGATAAATGGGAAGACAAGTGGGAAGACCGCTGGGATGATGACGACGATGACGATGATGACCGTTGGGATGACGACGACCGCTGGGATGACGATGACCGTTGGGATGATGACGACTGGGACGATGATGATGACGACCGCTGGCCGGGCAATGGCCATCACCATGGCCATCAGAACGGAAACGGCCATCATAACGGGCACCACAATGGAAACAACAATGGAAACGGAAACAACAATGACCAGGAGAAAAAAGGCGGCTGGGTCAATGTAGTATATTTCTGCGAGGAAGACAATACCGTGTGGGCCCCCGGAGAGATCTGGGCCAAGGGTCTTGTGAACGGAAAAGGAAATGTGAACTCCAGTGAAATGACCACAGTGCCCGAGGGCTATAAGCTGAGGGTCGTGGGCGATTACTACTATAACGGCGGCGATGAGCTCCGGGTGGAGGTCATTAAGGAGAAGACCCAGGGCGGAAGAGTCAACGTGGTATATTACTGTGAGGAGGACAACACCGTGTGGGCCCCCGGAGAGATCTGGGCCAAGGGCCTTGTGAATGGAAAAGGAAATGTAAACTCCAGTGAAATGACCACAGTACCCAAGGGCTATCACCTGAAGGTCGTTGGAGATTACTATTACGACGGCGGCAACGAGCTGCGTGTCCGTATCGTAAAGGACGACACCAAGACCGGCGGCTGGGTCAATGTGGTATACTACTGTAAGGAAGACAATACGGTATGGGCGCCCGGACAGATCTGGGCCGAAGGCCTTGTGGACGGCAAGGGCACCATCAACTGTACAGAGATGACGACGGTTCCGGCGGGCTACCGCTTAAAGATCGTGGGCGATTATTATTACGATGGCACCGGCGATTTCCGGGTACAGATCGTGAAAAAGTAACAGTTCAAAAAACTAGATAAATATCCGGGGGCATGTCTGATTATGCCCCCGTTTTGCTTTGTTTTTTGTACAAATTCCCGGGTGTACGGTTTTTGCCCTGTGTGCTATACTTAAGAAAGAACTGGAATGTGACCATGAAATCATTGGAAAGGACGAAGACCATTTATGATAAATACCGAAAAGCAGAAGACGCTGGTCATCGGACACAGGAACCCGGACACGGATTCCATCTGCTCTGCCATCTGCTACGCCAGTCTGAAGCGGAAGCTGACAGGGAAGGACTATGAACCGTGCCGCGCTGGAAATGTGAATCCGGAGACGCAGTTTGTACTGGATTTTTTCCAGGTGGAAGCGCCCCGTCTGGTGGAAAGCGTGAAGACCCAGGTAAAGGATATCGAGATCCGCAAGACCAAAGGCGTGGACCGGGGCATCTCCCTGAAGACCGCATGGAGCCTCATGCAGGAAAACAATGTGGTGACGATCCCCTGCGTCACAGAGGAAGGCGTTTTAGAGGGCGTCATCACCATCGGAGATATCACCAAATCCTACATGAACCTGTATGACAGCAGTATCATTTCCAAGGCCAATACCAAGTATTCCAACATCCTGGATACCTTGGAGGGCAGCATTGTGGTGGGAGACGCGGAGGCATATTTTGATAAGGGAAAGGTCCTGATCGCCGCCGCAAATCCGGATCTGATGGAGAATTATATTGAAAAGCATGACCTGGTGATCCTGGGAAACCGGTACGAGTCCCAGCTCTGCGCCATTGAGATGGAGGCAGGCTGCATCATTGTCTGCGAGGGCGCGGGTGTTTCCCTGACCATCCGGAAGCTGGCCCAGGAACGGGGCTGCACGGTGATCACCACGCCCTATGATACATATACCACGGCAAGACTGATCAACCAGTCCATGCCCATCAGCTATTTTATGACCATGGAAAATATCATCGGTTTCTCCGATGAGGACCCCATCGACGATATCCGGGACATCATGGCCAACAAGCGTCACCGTGATTTCCCGATCCTGGATTCTGACGGAAAATATCTGGGCATGATCTCCCGCCGGAACCTGCTGGGAGCCAAGGGAAAACATATCATCCTGGTGGATCACAACGAGCGGACCCAGGCCGTCGAGGGCATTGAGACGGCGGATATCCGGGAGATCATCGACCATCACCGTCTTGGAACGGTGCAGACCATGTCTCCGGTATTTTTCAGAAACCAGCCTCTGGGCTGTACGGCTACCATCATTTACCAGATGTACCAGGAAAATAACGTGAAGATCGATAAGACCACAGCGGGACTTTTATGCAGCGCCATTATTTCAGACACGCTGCTGTTCCGTTCCCCCACCTGTACAGCGGTGGATAAGGAGGCGGCCCTGGCTCTGGCAGAGATCGCGGGGATCCATGCTGAGGAGTATGCAAAAAAGATGTTTGCGGCTGGCAGCAATCTGAAGGGGAAATCGGACGAGGACATTTTCTATCAGGACTTCAAGCGGTTCACGGTGGGAAATTCTGTGTTCGGGATCGGCCAGATCACCTCTCTGGATTCAGAGGAGCTGGAGAATCTGAAGCCCCGGATGCTGGCTTATACGGAGAAGGCCAGAGAGCAGCATGACGCGGATATGATGTTCTTCATGCTGACCAATATCCTGACAGAGTCCACGGACCTGATCTGCGTGGGCCAGGGAGCCGAGCAGCTTGTTTCCACAGCCTTCCATATGGCAGATGAGTATGGCTCTGGAGACGAGGAGATGGAAGAGATGGACGGCATCGTCAGCCTTCCGGGCGTGGTTTCCAGAAAGAAGCAGCTGGCCCCCCAGATCATGATGGCGCTGCAGCAGTAAGCGGCGGGAGCTGGAGGAATTTTATGGGAAAAAGACAGTTTAAGCCAGGGAACATGCTGTACCCCGTTCCCGCGGTCATGGTCTCTGTGGCCGATAAAGAGGGAAACGCCAATATCATCACCGTGGCCTGGGCGGGAACGGTGTGCACCAATCCGCCGATGCTGACCATCAGCATCCGGCCGGAGCGGTATTCCTACCATATGATCCGGGAGACCGGGGAGTTTGTGGTAAACCTGACCACAGAGGAGCTGGCCCGGGCTACGGACTACTGCGGCGTCCGGTCGGGCCGGGATACGGATAAATGGGCAGATATGGGGCTCACGAAGGAAAAAGCCAGCAAGGTGTCAGTGCCGCTGATCCGGGAATGTCCGGTGAACCTGGAGTGCCGGGTGGTGCGGGTGGATGAGCTGGGAAGCCATCATATGTTTCTGGCCCAGGTGGTGGCGGTGGATGTGGATGAAGCCTATATGGATGAAAAGGACACCTTCCACCTGTCAGCGGCCAGGCCCATGGCCTACTCCCACGGGCGGTATTACGGCCTGGGGGAATGCCTGGGAACCTTTGGATATAGTGTGAAGAAGACGGCTGAAAAGCGCGGATCCGGGAAGGGGAAGGCTGCGCCGGAAGCAGGAAATAGTTCCGGAAGGCGGAAGGATGGGGCCGGTCTGGGAAAGGACGCCGGAAAACGGCAGACCGGGGGAGGTCCCGGGAGGATCCCTGGAAGGAACAGGACCGGGAGCGGTCTGGGAGAGCTTACCGGGAGGCAGAGGCCTGGGGACAGACCAGGAAGGGGCGCTGGGAGACAGAGGCCCGGGACCCGGCAGGGAAAGGCCGTTGGCCGTCCCCAGTCCGGCCCTCCCGGTATAAGAAAGTAAGAGAAGGCTGGTGAAAAGAGGGGCTGCTGTAAAAGGAAAGCGGGACAGCTTTCTCTTTGCAGCAACCCTTTTTGGAAAAAACATATTGACAAAATTCTATATGAAATTCATAATGCAAACATAGAAAAAAATCTATATGTAAAAGGGGATATGTAAATTTGGACTATACAGAATATGCCAGGCTGTTTAAAGCTCTTTCAGATCCCAAGCGGCTGAAGATCGTCCACATGCTGGCAGGAGGCGAGCTCTGTGCCTGTAAGATTCTGGAGGAATTTCATATTACGCAGCCGACTCTGTCCCACGATATGAAGCTTTTGACCGACGCGGGGCTTGTGATCCCGCGGCGGGAGGGAAAATGGACCCATTATTCCCTGAATAAGACCAGAGTGGGAGAGATCTGCCGGGCGGCGGAGGGGCTGATGATCCCGGAGGCGGGGACAAGGGTCTGCGGCTGCGGGAAGGAAGAGAGAAAAAAGGAGGACATGGAAAAAATGGAAACTGTGAATACAAAGCTGTACGTTCTGACCGGCTTTCTGGGCTCTGGAAAGACCACGGCGTTATTAAAGCTTCTGGAGAGACTGAAGGGCAGCCGGATCGGGGTCATCCAGAATGAATTCGGGAAGCTGGGGATCGATGGAACGATCCTGCGGAATGACGATATCCAGATGGTGGAGATCAACCGGGGCTCTATTTTCTGCACCTGCCAGAAGCTAAATTTTGTCAAGGCCCTGGCGGACATGGCCCAGCAGGATTTCGACTATCTTTTTGTGGAAAGCTCCGGCTGGGGAGATCCCTCCAATGTCCAGGAGATCCTGGATGCGGCGCGGATCGCTTCGGAAAAGGAATACGATTTTAAGGGCGTGATCTGCTTTGTGGATGCGGTGAACTTCCTGGAACAGGTTAAGGATGAGGAGACGGCCTTCCGCCAGCTGAAGCACTGCAACCTGGCGGTTATTACAAAAACAGATCTGGCGGATACGGGTCTGATGGAGCAGGTGGCAGAAAAGATCCGGGAGATCAATCCGGTATGCGAGATCATCGAGAGCGTCAATGGGGAAATGGACCATTCCTTTTTACAGAAGGATCTGAGGATCTTCCAGTGGGCTGAAAACGAGGAGACCACCAACTCAGTGGAAACAAAGCCCAAGTCCCTGTTCATGGAATATGAGGGCCAGGTGGGAAAAGAAAAGCTCCACAAATTTTTAGCAGCGGTGGCTCCGGATGTACACCGGATCAAGGGCTTCTGTGATCTTGAAGAAACGGGCTGGACCCAGGTGGACGTGGTTGGCTCCCTGATCGACTATAAAGCGTGCGGGGCCTTTGAACGGTCCCAGCTGGTGTTTATTTCAAAGATCGGTCCCATGGTCATAAAAAGGATCTTCTCCGCCTGGGAGGAGCATGTGGGCAGCGAGATGAAGCTTAAGAATTAAAGGAGGATAACATGGTCATAAAGGTGATCGGTATGGGATGTGAAAACTGCGATAAGCTGTATGAAAATGTGATGGAGGCCGTAAAGGAGACTGGCAGCGATGCAGTGGTGGAAAAGGTCGGAGACCTGATGGAGATCGTGAAGCTGGGCGTCATGGCGGCACCGTCGCTGATGATCGATGGTAAGCTGGTGATTGCGGGACGGACGGCAAAGACATCGGAGATTGTCCGTCTGCTGAAGAAATGATGGAGGCAGGAAAGGGGCTGTGGAGCCTGATCCAGGACCAGATCCTCGGCATGAAATGGCTGAAGGACGCGGTGGGAGCGGGCCTTACGGCCATGGGAACCGATATTTCCTCCAGACTTGGCGGCAGCGTACATTTTTTTATCTATGATATCATTAAGATCACGATCTTATTATGCACGCTGATCTTTGTGATCTCTTATATCCAGAGCTATTTTCCGCCGGAGCGCAGCAAAAGGATCCTGGGCCGGTTCCATGGGCTGGGAGCCAGGATCGCGGCGGCCCTTCTGGGAACGGTGACCCCGTTCTGCTCCTGCTCCTCCATCCCCCTGTTCATGGGATTTACGGGGGCGGGCCTCCCTTTGGGCGTGACCTTTTCCTTCCTGATCTCCTCCCCCATGGTGGATCTGGGGAGCCTGGTGCTCCTGACGAGTATTTTCGGTGTGAAGATCGCAGCCGTATACGTTCTTCTGGGACTTTTTGTGGCGGTCCTTGGGGGAACGCTGATCGAAAAGCTGCACATGGAGACGCAGGTGGAGGAATTTATCCGGATGGCGGGCCGGGTGGACCTTGAAGGCCCGGCGCTTACGGTCCGGGACCGGCTGGTCTATGCCAGGGAACAGGTGGAGTCCACCTTCCGGAAGGTATTTCCATATATCCTCGCAGGCGTGGGGATCGGGGCTGTGATCCACAACTGGATCCCTGAGGCCTGGATCGAGACGGCCCTGGGAAGCGGGAATCCCTTTGGAGTCGTTCTGGCCGTTCTGGTGGGCGTCCCCATGTACGCGGATATTTTCGGGACCATCCCGGTGGCGGAGGCACTTTTGGCCAAGGGAGCCCAGCTGGGAACCATCTTAAGCTTCATGATGGCAGTCACCACCTTGAGCCTCCCGTCCATGATCATGCTGGGAAAGGCGGTGAAGCCGCGGCTTTTGGGAACGTTTGCGGCAATCTGTACCGCCGGTATCATCTGTGTGGGATATATTTTTAATGCGTTCCAGTATCTCTTCATTTAGGGGAAGCGGGATCCGGAAGAATGTACCGGAGTGGAAAAGATCGGGGCGGGTGCGGCTTATATGGGCTGCACCCGCCCCTGTTTGAATGAATTGGCCTTCTGCTGTTATCTCTGACAGAAATCCAGGGTAACGGTGCCGTCCTCGTTGTAGATGACGGCGTCCTTGTCCATGGTCAGATTGTCAATGGCAGCCAGATATTCCTCTTTGGACTTAAAGTATGGTTTCGCCTCGGCGAGGACCTTCTTTGCCCTGGCGGCGTCGTTTTCCAGGAGCATGGAGGCAGCTACGGTCAGGCACTGGGCCGGATACAGGCAGCCGGCCTTCTTATCGGCCACATAGTAGTCCTTGCCGTGTCCGGTGCCGATGGAGCCGCTGGCATGGGGATGGATGGCCGGCATGATGGCGGAAACATCGCCCATATCGGTGCAGCCGGTTCCCCAGGCGCCGCGGGTCACCGTGCCGGGCCCGGTCACTGCTTCCATGGCCTCTGTCAGGATCTCCGTCATGTTGGTGTCGTTATTTAAGGGGAAGTAGCCCGGATGGTCGTCCAGCTCCACATTGCAGCCCAGAGAGGCGGCCGCTCCGGCCAGGGCCAGGTTTACCTTTTTGTTATAATCACGGATGCTGTCAAAGGAAGCGCCGCGCACATAAGATTCCACCTTGGCTGTCTCCGGGATGGCGTTTACGGCCGCTCCGCCCTCGGTGATGATGGGATGGAAACGGATGTGCTCGCCGTCCACAAAGGTCTCGCGGATGGCGTTGACCGCATTGAGTCCACAGGTGGCCGCATAAAGCGCATTTTTTCCGGCCTCCGGAGAACCGCCGGCATGGGAGGCCACGCCCTTGAAGGTGATATTTTTGGTGATACAGCCATTGCAGCCCTGGCCGACGGACAGGGTCTTTCCTTCGGGGAGTTTTCCGGAATGGATCATCATGGCCATGTCAACGCCGTCAAAGTAGCCTCTGGAAATGAATTCCACCTTTCCGCCGAAATACCGGATCACGCCCTGCTTCCGTAATTCCTCCCGGAAGCCCAGCTCGATCAGCTCCTCGGCCGGTACAGCCATGAAACGGATGGAGCCGCAGAGACCGTCCAGCGCGCCCGGCTCCTTCATGGCGGCGGCAACTCCCAGAAGGATGGCACACTGGGCGTTATGGCCGCAGGCATGGACCGCATGGGTCTCGGGATCTGCGTCCGGGTGGTTTCCAACGATCAGGGAATCCAGCTCTCCTAAGATGGCGATCTTCGGTCCGGGTCTTCCGGTGTCCAGATCGGCATAGAAGCCGGGGATGTTTCCGGCTTTGGTGAGGGTGTAGCCCAGGGCCTCAAAATGCTCCTCCATATATGCGGAGGTCTTCCACTCCCGGTATCCGGTCTCCGGGTTCTTCCAGATGTAGTCGGCGGTATCGTAGATCAGGGATTCATACTTTGCGACCATTTCCATTAACTGCTTTGCTTGTTCCATAAGAGTTTCTCCTTTCTGGGCTCCATGGAAACTGACAGGACCGCGGCCAGTTTCCATGCATGTTCGCTTCTTCTATTATAGCGCAGAATTGCGCCATAAGAAATCAGAAAATGAAAAAATTATCTGTCGGCTTTGGAAATGGACTGGAGCCGTATGCAATTACAGCTTGCCCAGCTTCATAATGGTAAGGGCCAGGCGTGAGCCGCAGGGGACCATGGTACTGATCTCAAGAAACTCCTCTGGAGAGCACATCATACCGCCAGTCGGCCCCATTCCGTCTATGGTAGGAGTTCCTTCTGCTGATACAAAGTTTCCGTCGCTGACGCCTCCGGGCTGGGATGTTAGCCATGGAATACCCAGCTCCCTGCTGGATTCTTTTACGGTTTTATGCAGTTTATCTGTGCCGTTTACCAGAGTCAGCGGCGGGCGGTTTAGGGTCAGCTCATAGCTTAACTGGATCCCCTCTATGTCCGGCTTGGAAAGGATCTGTTCCAGAGAGGATTTCAGGCGTTTCCACTCATCCATGGTATAGAATCTCATATCAGCATAAAAACTGGCGTCCTCTGGAACGATGATACGGTTTTGTCCACCGGAGATCGTCGTAACTGTAAAGGTCGTTCCGGTATCGTAGTTATTCAGTCCCCTTAACCGGGCAATTTTAAGGGCAAGCTCTTCAATGGCGTTTCTCCCGGCCTGGGGTTCATTTCCAGCGTGTACGGCTCTTCCATGGGCATGTACATGGATATAGGCGTTTCCTTTCCTCTGGGTAACGACGGCCATGCCTGGCCGGGAGCCCTCAGTTACCAGGCACCAGTCCGCATCTCGTCCTTCCTCGCGGATCCTGTCAAGAACAGATAAGCTTCCCTTTTCTTCATCACCGCTCATGAAAACCGTAATACCAGGAAGATCGGGAACATCCAGATCATGCAGGGCTTTCAGTGCATAAAGGCAGTTTACAAGACAGGCCTTCATATCAACAACACCATTTCCGTAAGCGCGGTCTCCTTCTATTTTAAAGCTCTCAATGCAGTCAGTTCCTCGGGCAAAAACGGAGTCCAGGTGACAGATTAATAACACTCTTGATCCATTTCCCTCTGACCGGGCGATCACACTGTTTCCGCAGTTGTCATTATAGAGTGTTTCTGTACTGTATCCAATTTTTTCAAATTCCCTTGCAAGCTTTTCTCCTACGGCGTCAATACCAGGTTTGAAATCAGAGCTTGTATTACAGTTTACCAGTTCCTTTAGAAGCTCCATCATATCAGATAGATGCAGTTGAAGATAGTCTTTGATTTGATTTGCCAGCATAAGATCATGACCTCCTTTTTTGGTTGCTTTTTTTCTCATCATCCAGACTCAGAATACCATATCCGGTAATGGCACAGATAAGAGCCATCAGAACACTGAAGAATCCAAAGAATGAGTATGGAAGGTACTCCAGGGTCGATACTCCTAAAACACCTGCACAGTAAGCACCAGCTGCGGACCAGGGGATAAGAGCCACTACACATGTACCACAGTCCTCTAAAGTACGGGAAAGATTGCGGGAGGCCAGCCCCATTTTTTTATAAGCATCTGCAAAAAGCTCACCTGGGATCAGAATAGTAAGAAAATCGCTTCCGGTGGTAATGGCCATCAGAATCGTAGAAGCCATGGTTGAAATGATCAGACCAGCACGATTTTTTACATACTCCAATAGTTTTTGAAGAATTACATCCAGGCAGCCAGATTTTGTGATAATGCCAGCGAAGGAAAATGCGCAGAGGATCATCCGGATCGTTTCCATCATACTATTGATTCCGCCGCGGTTTAAAAGCTTGGAGATTTCTGGAAGAATCTGACTCGTGTCAATTCCCCTGGCTGCAACCAGATCAAGAGAAAAGCCATTTACAGTAACATTTAAAAAATCCTGTATGGAAAATCCCTGGAAAACCACAGCGATAATTCCGGCAGACAAACTAGAAAGAAGCATGACAGGAATCGTGGGCTTCCGAGTGATGGAGCCGATCAGAATAATAATGACCGGAATAAAAAGGACCACCACGTTCAGATTGAAAATAGAAGAGATATTGTCCAGCATTCCCTCGATCGTTTCTGTACCGGTTAGAACTTCAGCATTTGTACGAAAGCCTAAAACGGCATAAATTGCAAGTGTTGCGAGCGAGGCGGGGAGGGTTGTATAAAACATGTGGCGTATATGGTCAAAAATGTTTGCACCAGCTGCCAGAGGGGCCAGATTTGTGGTATCTGACAGGGGAGACATTTTATCGCCAAAATACGAACCTCCTACAACGGCAGCAGCTGTGATAGGGAGAGGGATTCCCAGTCCCTGGGCGATTACGATCAAAACAACACCAATGGTGGCACATGAACCCCAGGAGGTTCCGGTACAGGTGGAGAGGATCGCGCAGATAATAAAGGCAGTTACAAAGAAAAACTTTGGATTTACGATCTGGATCCCATAATAGATCAGCATGGGAATGGTTCCGGACAACATCCAGGTACCGACCACGATGCCAACAGCTATTAAGATCAGAATGGCAGGCATTGCCTTCGCGATTTTTTCAGAGACGCCTTCAATCATATCATCCCAGGTTAGTCCGACGCGCCATGCAATAAAGGCGGCAATGGAGGAGGATATGATCAGGAGGGTTTCAATCGGAGCTCCGTAGATTCCGCGGCCAACCAATAGAATAAAAAACATGGAAACAATGGGAGTGACTGCTTCAGTAAAAGTAGGCTTACGAATGGATTTCATAGGAATCCCCCTTTCAGAAAAAAATGTAAATTATACAATGCGCATTGCTTTTGAATATATATTTATGATATACTGGTACAAATTTAAAATCAAATGCAAAAAATACAGGCTGTTATAGTACAGATTCGGAGGGCATATGTACAAATACGAAAGCATTGCGGAACAGATCCGGGAAAATATTCAGAGTAAAACATTGCTTCCAAACCAGCAGCTCCCTTCTTTAAGAGAAATGGCAGATGCGTTTTCTACAAGCGTAGGGACAGTGAAAGAGGCATATGACTATCTGGAACGGGAAAATTTTATATATTCAGTTCCGAAGCGGGGATTTTTTGTTTTGGGAGGGAAACTTCTGCCCACATCTTCGCAGATGCTGGTCGATTTCTATTCGGGTGCGCCGGATATCCGGTATATTCCGTACCAGGATTTTAAAAAATGCATCAACAAGGCAACAAATCTGTATTATAAGCGGCTGTTTTCGTATTCAGATACGAAGGGAATACCAGAGCTCATATCAGCCCTTCAGAGGCACTTGATGGAGTACCAGATTTACACAAAAAAGGAAAATATTGTGGTTGTCTCCGGTTCCCAGCAGGTATTGGATATCCTGTGCAGGATGCCGTTTCCCAATGGAAAGCAGACAGTCCTAGTGGAGCAGCCGGCGTATTATGGAATGATAAAGAATCTGGAGATCACACAAACCCCCAGAGTAGGGATTATGAGGGGGCCTGGCGGGATCGATTTTGATGAATTGGGAAAACAGTTCCAATATGGGAATATTAAGTTTTTTTATACAGTATCCAGATATCATAATCCGACAGGGCAAAGCTATACGAAAAAGGAGAGAGAGGAGCTTGTGCGCCTGGCAGATAAATATAATGTATATATTGTTGAGGATGATATAGCCGCTGATTTTGAGACTGACACAAAGAGAGATCCTGTCTATTTTTCGGATATCTATGATAAGGTGATCTATATAAAAAGTTTTTCTAAAATATTGATGCCGGGACTACGCTTGGCAGCAGTGGTCCTTCCTCCCCTTCTGTTAAATGTATTTCTGGACTATAAACAGTGGACAGATACATACAGTGCGATTCTTTCCCAGGGGGCACTTACGATTTTTCTGGAGAGCGGTATGTACCAGAAAAACAGGAAAGAGATCAGAAGAATTTATATGGATAGAATGAAAAAGCTAAAGGACACGGCTGCGGGTATTGACACGGGAGGAGAGATTGCATGGGACATTCCAGATTCTGGATTTTTTGCCTGTCTGAGACTTAAACAGGGGATTCCCTTTGAACGGGTCCAGCCGGATTTTTACAAAAATAATATCCGGATGATGGATACAAGGGGATTCTTTCTGGATGAATTTAAAAATGATAATTATTACAGACTGAGTCTGGGTCATGCCAATGAAGAGGAGATAGAGTCCGGTGTAAAGAAATTGACTGCAATTCTCTTAGGACAGGGGAAAAAGAGAAATCAATTTTTTATCAGAAATATTAATTGAGGCATCCGTCAGCAAACCGTAAGACTTTTTATGAAAAAGTAAATAGAAAATATCTGTAAAATATAATATAATTTAAATAGATAACAGACAATAAAGAAAACGATGACAGAATATATGCTGGAAGGGAGGCGTCTTATGAAGGGAATGCCATTGATATTTTTATCGGATATTATGAGGGAACAGATGGTACGGGAAAGTGCTCCCATGGTAACGAATATGGTGCTGAATTTTTTCCTTATTGCCATCGGAGCCATGGTGATCTTATATGGCGGAGGCTGGCTCCTGGATAAGATCGCCGAATGGCGGAAGAGGAGAAAAAACAGATAATAAAGAAATAAGAAGTGACCACGTTGGGGCTGTCTCAAAAGAGGCAGTCTCTTTTTGCACAGAATGACAAAACTACTAAAAAAGTCTGACCAAAATCCCTTTCTCTTTCGTATAGTAGATAGAAGATGATCATCTTTAGTAAAAATATAAGGACTTGTTTATGAAAAGCAACTTTGATTTTGAAACGCTGATTGACCAGCACAGCAGGCTTCTATGGTCAATTTCTTCCGGTATTCTTGGCGAATATGCTGCAAAGGAAGTAATCGAGGATATCCTGTCGGATGTATTTGCAGAGCTTTATCAGTTCCCTGAGCATTTTGATGAGAAGAGAGGAAGTCTGAAGACCTGGCTCTGTATGAGGACCCGCAGTCTAAGTCTCGATTATCTGAAAAAATCTTATATTAAGGATGTGAGCTGGTCACCTGATGAGAATGCTCAGGTACAGAATGGCTTCCGGGAAGCCGACCTGATATCCCTGGACAACATGGATCCGCTTGAGATTGTGATCCAACATGAAATGACAGAGAAAATTCTTGACTGCATCCATCAGCAGGAAAGTCCACTTCAGGATATCATGAGATTAAGATTCTTATATGAGTGTAAGCCTGTGGAAATCGCAGATGCCCTGAAACTGTCTGTGCGTCTTGTTTATCAGTTTATCCGAAAAGGCAAAAAAATCCTTATAAAGACATTAAAGGAGGAGCATCATGAGTAAAAACTGGCCTGGTGAGATTGAAGAAAAACTCATTCTGACCGATGATCCGCATCATAAAATCCCGTATTCAGGCTCTGATGGGATTAAAGAAAAATTCTATGCAAAAACAAAAAACAGGAAAAAGGTTCCTAAGAGGGTACTGATTCTTGCCGCCACCTTGCTGATTGCCAGTATAAGTGCTTTTGCCGGCAGAAATCTCTGGCATGTCACAAATCCCGGCACCTATGAAGGTGATTATCTGAAGGTGGAAGAGACAAAACATATAAGTTTCGATGAAAGTATCAATGATCCTACGGTAAATGAATCTGTCGCTTCTGCTGCTAATCCTGATGAGAGCCAGGCATCTGACGAGACCCAGGTATTTGACGACCGATATTTTCTGGCGCAGACAGCAAGGACCGTCCAGATTCTGTCATGCGGAAAAAATGATCTGAATGGTCGGGATATGACCATCCGGTATCAGACCAATGAAATCTACGAAAGAGCAGAAGCAGAAGTATCATTCCAGTTAGAGGAAAAGCCTGTAAATGTAAGATTTGACAGAGAATCCGGCTATTTGATCGGGATTTCTTACTGGCCCGGAGAGGCAATAGAGGACAAAGAGCAAATGTCAGAATCTGATGTGGTTTTTACTGCCATGGACTGGTATGAAAAGCTTCATTTTCCGCAGGGCTATCTCTATAATAATCTAACGAAGATGGATGACCATATGTGGTTTTTGGATTTCTCACGCCAGGTAGAGATTGAAGTGGAGGGCGAGAAGCTTTCTCTGTCAAATCCTTATGAAACAGTAAGACTTGGCATTGACCCCTGCAATGGTGCCCTGGTTTTGGCAAATGTTTTCTATATACCTCTTTTAGATGACCACGAAGAAGACATGAAAGTTCTAACGAAAGAGGAAGCAATGCGAATCGCCATCTGGTATTACGGCAAGCTTCGGGCTTATACCGATGCTGAGATCAAAGGCTTATTAGCTCATGCGGAGAATGCGGAAGAAAATCTTAAGAATATTACCATTTTTGCTGATGTCTGCATCGCCCTTCCCAGGTACGAAAGCCTTATGGATCCTGCTGGAGCGAGTGTATTGAAGGAGACAAATGCTGCAGGGGCAGAAGAAACAGATGCTGGAAGTACAGAAGAGACAGACAATACAGTCACTGTAAGAACAAACGATAAAATGCTAAGCTATCGTAATTCCAAGGTCTCCAGACTTGCATGGAAGGTTTCTTTTGAGAAGGTAAATAATCTTTTCACGGATCGATGTGATATAGCCGTGGATTTATACACCGGAGAAGTAATAGCCGTAGAAAGTACAAAGTAAAAAGTGCCCCTTTCTGTGCCCAAAATTAGTTTACCAATTTGGGACAAGTATTCAGTCAGATTTCTACGTCCCCATTGACTGAAAAAGAGCTGCCACACATGATGTGCGACAGCCCTTTTTTTATCTTCGGAAAATAAAAAGTATGAAATCGAATAATTTAATTAGTATTCCAGCTTCCACATGTATCTTCTCATGGTCAGTGGATGCTCACGAAGGATGGAGATTTCTTCTCCGAGAAGTCTGGTAAGACCTCCGATCATCAGTGGGTTGAAGTATTCAACTACGGATGCTGGTACATTGCTGCTTAAGCCGTAGTCTTTTGCGTCGATGAGGGTGTACTTTGCATGCATACGCTGTACAAAGGTGAGTGCACGGACGTCCATTGGACGGGTCGGGCCGTCGTTCATCATGAGTACGTAATGTGCATTTTCGTCTGCCATTTCAAATGGTCCGTGGAAGAATTCTCCTGAATGGAAGGTGGTTGCGTTTAACCACTGCATTTCCATCATCAGGAACATAGAGAATCCGTATGCGGTGTACTGGGTTGCTCCGGAGCTCATTACATAGAGAATTGGTGCATTGTAATTCTCTTCTGCAAATTTCTTTGCTACTGGACGGAACATTGGTACTGCTGCATTGATGAGGTCGGTGATTTTTGCAAGACCAACGTGCATATCATCGTAATGAGCATATCCTTCATATTCATTTAACAGTTCACATGCAAGTTCAAGTGCTCTTGCAGGCTTTTCCATCTTAGCGCCATATGACTCATAGAAGCCGTGAAGGATGCAGTATTCTGCTTCTACGTCTAATGGGGAGCCTGCTTTATTTGTAATAGAGATTACATGTGCTCCGAGTTTTCTAGCTAATTTGGTTGCAGCTACGGTTTCTGGAGTTCCACCACTTAATGAGCAGGTGATAACTACAGAGGTATTGTCAACAGCTGCTGGAGTTGAGTAATTGAAGTTGTTTGCTGTATAGATGCTGGTACGCAGTTTCTTTGCATTGTTCTCCAGGAAATACTTTGCTGGGAAAAGATCAGACATGGATGCTCCACATCCTACAAAGTATACGGTTTTAATTTCAGGCTGCTTGTTCTTAATAGCAGCAACGATTTCTTGGATAGACATATTATTCATTTCAGGTAACCTCCTTGTGTCTTTGCTTATATAAGATAATATATAACAACTGGTATAATCAGTCAATACAAATTTTATAAAAATTTATAAGATTTGACATGTTGTAATAATACATCTTCTTTTGTATAATAGCATTATAATTTTCACAGACAAGGAGAGTTTTCTATGAAACTGATTGAAGCTAATCAATTAGCAGGAATGAATATTCACTATCGTTACTTTTCTTTTGAATATTTTCTCGAGTCCCAGCTTAGGGCGGGATTTCAGAATATAGAGCTTTGGGCTGGGTCACCTCATTTCTTCTTAAGTAATCTGGAATATGATGATTGTCGTAAATTCAGTCGTATGGCCAGAGAACGTGGATTGAATATTAAAGTGATCACTCCGGAGAATTGCAGCGTTCCTTATCATTTTGCTGCTGCAGACCCTGACCTTTATCGCAGAAGTTTTGAATATTTCAAAAAAGGACTGGATGCCGGTGAAGAGCTCGGATGCCAGATCATGGCTGTTCATTCCGGCAGAGGAAATCTTGATCAGGATCGTGAGGAAGCATGGAAACGCGGCTGTGACATGCTTGCCCGTCTTGCTGAATATGCTAACGGTAAGGGAATCACACTTGCCATGGAATCCCTTCGTCCACAGGAAACAAACCTTGGTGTTACTCTTGCAGATGTAAAACGAATGATGGACGAGATCAATCATCCAAACTTCAAGGCTATGATCGACACCTGTGCAATGGGTGTATCCGGTGAAACTCCGGAGCAATGGTTTAACTGTCTTGGCGATGAAAATATCATTCATATGCATTTCATCGATGGAACACCATACGGACATCTGATCTGGGGAGATGGAAAGCACAATCTGGAGAACTGGCTGAAGACTCTGAAAAAGCACAATTATAAAGGCCTGCTGAGTCAGGAAATTACCGCAATTGAATATTGTTTCGATCCTGCTGCTGCTGATATCAGAAATTATCAGCAGTTCAAACCATTCATGGAGTAAATACCATGATAAAAGCTGTTTTATTTGATATGGATGGTCTGATGTTTGATACGGAACGTCTGACCTCTGATATCTGGATTTCAATCGGTCAAAAATATGGTTATCCTATTACCATGGAAATGATGAACCGAATGCGTGGTCTTCCTCTGCAGGGATATCTGAAAATTTTTTATGATGAACTGGGGGATGACTTTGATTATTGGAAATATAGAAAGATTCGTGAACAGGAAACGAACCTATATATCGATACGTACGGTGTTCCGGTCAAAAAAGGATTAAGAGAACTTCTGCAATGGTTAAAGGAAAATAACTATGCCGTTGTTCTTGCAACTTCCACACACCAGGATGCAGCCTGTAAACTATTACAAAAAGCAGATGTCTATCAATACTTTGATGCCTTTGTATTTGGTAATATGGTAGAAAAGGGAAAACCGAATGGAGAAATCTTTGAAACTGCTGCAAAGGCAGCCGGAATAAAGGTTGAGGAAGCGCTTGTTCTGGAAGACTCCTATGCAGGTGTGGAAGCCGGATGGCGAGCTGGGTGTCATGTAATCATGATTCCGGATATGCTACCTTGCCGTGATATAGAGCGCGAACGAATTGATGATTGTGCAGAATCATTATTAGAAATAATATCTTTTTTAAAAAATAACCGAGCAGAAGCACAATTATGCTCTGCGGGGGGGGAGAGAAAAAATGAGTAGACAAGCTAAAATTATTGCCATTGGAGATAACGTAGTTGACATGTATTTATCCCGGGGAAAAATGTACCCAGGCGGCCAGTGCCTGAACACCTGTGTATATTCTCAGATGAATGGTGGAAAAACTGCATATCTTGGAAAATTTGGAGATGATGCGGCTGCCATCCATAATTGCAAAGTTATTGACGAGATCGGTATTGACAACAGCCACTCCAGACATTATCACGGAGAGAACGGTGCAGCCCGGGTTACTCTGATCAATGGAGACCGCGTATTTTTAGGTTCCAACAAGGGAGGCGTTGCCAAAGAGCATCCTTTTGACTTTACGAAAGAGGATCTGGACTACATCAAAACCTTCGATCTTATTTATACCAATGGCAACAGCTATACACTGCAGGATCTCCCACTTCTGAAAGCAACCGGACTTCCAATTGCCTATGATTTTTCTGACAACTGGGATCAGGATACCCTTGCAGAGATTTGTCCTTATCTGCAGATAGCATTACTTTCCTGCTCTCATTTAAATGATGAAGAACGCACAGCTGCCATGAAAAAAGTAGCTTCTTATGGGGTTCGTCTTGTGATCGGAACTGTTGGTTCAAAGGGATCTTATGCTCTTTATGAAGATCATATTTCCTATGCCCAGGCACAGATGGCAGAAAATATCATGGATACCATGGGGGCGGGTGATTCCTATTTTTCAACCCTGCTCACTACACTTCTTCAGTATGATGGTTCTCTTTTTGCTGATGATAAGGAGGAAATGCAAAGACGCTTACAAATTGCCATGGAAAAAGGAGCGGCTTTTGCAGCAAAAGTCGTATGTATGGAGGGTGCATTTGGCTATTCGGCGCCAATTCCAAAGCAATAACTTTATATAAGATGAATTGTTCTGCTTTTTTTTCTGATGAGACTTGAAGAAAATCACCCACGGTGGTATTATAACAACATATGTAGTTATATAGAACAATATATACAAGAGGTAAAACATGAACAAAAACTCTATGATTCCACTGTATCAACAGCTGGCAGAGGAAATTAAAGAACAGATTGTATCTGGTAAGTTAATGCCCAGAGAGCGTATGTTGACTGAAAGTGAATTCAGTAAAGAATACGAACTTAGCCGTATTACCGTACGAAAAGCAATCGAATACCTTGTGGATGAAGGATATGTTGTCCGCAAACAGGGCATCGGTACCTTTGTTGCAGACAAAAAACTGCGCCGCGTGCTAAATAATCAGATCAACAGTTTTACCGAGATCAGTGAGCAAAGCGGTGGTATTGCCTCTGCGGATCTTGTTTCTGTGGAATGGATTACAGCGGACGGAAATGTAATAAAACGACTGGGTGTTGAAGACGGCTCACGAGTTCTAAAGATTGTTCGTGTACGTAATCATGATGGAGAACCCGTCATGATCGAGGAAAACTACTATCCGGAGACCATGTCTTTCCTTTTACAAGAAAATCTTTCCGGCTCTACCTATCGCGTTTTCCGTGATCGTGGAATTATCCCTAGTCATGCTACCAAAACCTTTGATATTTGTTATGCTACCAAAAATGAAGCAAAACTGCTCCATGTAAAGGAGCATCAGGCATTACTTCTGCAGAAAGATGTTGTATATGATCAGAATCAGGAACCTGTTCATTACACAAAAATGCTGATTAATTCCGAGCGCTACCAGACAACAGTATCTGTGTAAATGTTTCACCTATTTAAATAATCATGTGCATCAATAAGGGGCTGTCTCAAATCTAAAGAGGCAGTCCTTTTCTTTGTGTAAAATAACGAAAGGCCGACATCTTCAAAAATGTCGGCCTTCGGTATATAATTTAGGTGTGAAACAAAACAATATACCTCTAAATTATACCGAATATGGGACAGGTTATCAACTGTGTCTTCCAATTAATCAGGAAATCCAGATTCCTGCGGATGATCCGGTACGTTTACTTAGCGCAGTTGTTGAAAGGATGGATTTATCTGCGTTGTACTCTACTTATTCTGAAGAAGGTAGAAATCAGTATTCACCGTCGGTTCTTCTGAAAATCTGTATTCTGGGATATTCCAGAAAAGCAATCTCCTCCCGCGCCATCGAACAGGCCTGCCGGGAAAATATCAAATACATGTATCTTCTGAATGGTGAAAACCCGCCGGATCACAATACGATTGCCCGCTTCCGTTCAAAGCATCTTGCCGAATGTCAGGACCAGATTCTCGCGGAGATGACCAGGGTTCTTATGGACATGGGCGAGGTTTCCTTTGCGGAATCTGCAGTATTTATTGACGGTACAAAAATAGAATCCGTTGGAAACAAGTATAAATTCGTCTGGAAAAAATCCGCAGAAAAGAATCTGAACAGACTGCAGGATACTATGCGCAAAGAGCTCCCTGATATGCTGAAAAGTCTTGGCCTGAAACCGCGTGCAGGTGATGTGATCAAGGCAAAACATCTCAAAAAGGCAAGAAAACAGATATGTGCCTTGATGGAGAAGGAAGGGATCCAGAAGGTCAGCGGGACCGGAAAAAGGCAGTCTCTTCATCAGAAGACACTGAAAAAAATCGAAGACTGGATCGGACGCATTGAACGTTACACCAGCCAGATATATCTCTGCGGTGACCGTAGCAGCTACTGTAAAACGGACACAGAGGCAACTTTTATGCGTATGAAGGAAGATCATATGCTGAACGGACAGCTCAAACCCGGCTATAACGTGAACGTTGCAACTGTCAGTGAATATATTGTAGGCACATATGTATCTTCCGACAGAACCGATACAAAGACAACGATTCCTTTCATGGAAAAACTCATGAAGAGTTATACTGCCATAGAGCGCGTTGTATATGATTCCGGATATGAAAGTGAAGAGAATTACCGCTTCTTTGACGAACATCCTTCACTGGATCTTTATGTAAAGCCTGCGAATCATGAACAGAAAAAGAAGAAAAAGTATAGAACTGATATCAGCCGCAGAGAGAACATGGACTACAACGAAAAGGATGATACCTACACCTGTGCAGAAGGCAAAGTGCTTATAAAGACCGGTACCAGGAAATCAAAACATCAACCGGTTATGTCAGTGAAAAGACAATATATGAATGCTCTGCCTGCAAAGGCTGCCCAAGGAAAGCAGAATGTATCAGATCAAAAAGCAAAACTCCTCTGGAAGAACGAAGCAAGCGTATTGAAGTCGCAAAATATTTCAACGAAAAGCGTGACAGTATGGAATCCAAGATCATGACAGGGGAGGGAAAACAGCTGAGAATGAACAGGTCAATCCAGGCCGAAGGTGTGTTTGCGTATGTAAAGACTGATCTGTCATTCCGGAGATTTCTAACAAAGGGGATAAAGAAGGTCGGGGCAGAATGGACACTTCTTGCCATGGCATACAATATCCTCCGGATGCATCATAAAGGACAAAACGGACGGTTGGGAACACATCTGTACTCATTAGCGGCATAAATCAGTAATTGTAGTAACAAACAAGCAGATATAATCATGAAAAAGTAAAATGAACGCCAAATTTAAGGGGGATTTTTGCCCTCTTAGTTAAGTGCGCTCATTTTTTTGCTTTGGTCTAATTGTATAGAAAAACGCTGCCTCAATGATGTTTTGAGACAGCGCCCCCATAAAGATCCCCGCCGGGACCGCCGCAGAACAGGGAGGTTCAAATCCCTCTTTACAGCGTTTCCCGGCGGGGTTTTATGTGCTATTTTACATACACGACTTTCCCGGTGCGTTCCTTGGGCTCCACCGGTACGGATGGATCCGCATAGCCCAGGGCAGCTACGCCGTAGATCACATGGTCTGCGGGAACGCCGATCTCGTCTAACAGGGCGCGGACTGCCGGACGGTCGTTGATGTTCTGCATCTGGTTGATCCATACGGAGCCGACGCCGTAAGAGCGGGCAGCCAGGAAGATATTTTCCATGGCGCAGGCGTTGTCCTCTTTCCCCCATGGGCTTTCCTTTTCATTGGAGGGGATGATCACAGCGGCAGGACCGTACATGTCGTAGCCTTCCCGGCCCAGTTCAGTCCCGATGAGGCCGCAGAGACGATGGATGATCTCCTGGTTTGTGACCACGGTAAACTGCCAGGTCTGCTTTCCCATGCCGCTGGGAGCGTGGAGGGCGGCCTTTACAAGGTCCTCCAGGACCTCGGCGGGAATGGGGTCTGCGGTGAATTTCCGGATGCTTCTCCGGGTCAGGATGGCGTTCATTACTTCATTCATATTCATTTCTCCTTTACATGGAAACTGACAGGTCTGCGGGCTTCGCCCATACATTTTTGCTTCTTCCATTATAGCGCAGAATTGCGGTATAAGAAATCAGAAAATGAAAAAATGATCCGCGGCTTAAAGCTCCCAGGAAAATTCCCGGTACCGCTCGGGGCCTTCCAGGCGGTTGTCCCAGGAGGTGGCAAAACGGATAGTCACAGAGGTTATCCCACATTTTTTTAAATATTCCAGATTTTCATTATTTTCCGTAATTACATGGAAAAATTCCTGGCCGCGGGCTTCAAGGCTGTCGGCAAAGGCGGCCATGTCCTGGTCAAAGGGCGGAGCGTAGATGGGGAGTTCCAGGTAAAGAACGGAGGAATCTCTGGGGGATCCGAACCGCTTTAAGGTCACATTCTGTCCGCGGTAGCGTTCATCGGAAAAGAACTCCTGGTTGAATGCCTCCACCTGTTCCAGGACCGCTTTCTGGATCGCCAGCTCTTCTGGCTCCTGGGGAAGGGAAAAGGCAGAATCTGTAAGGAAGAAGCTGCCTTCCTGCTCCGAGGTTAGGATCCAGTCGGGGTCGCTGCTGGCGGTTATCTTTAAGGTATGGAGCTTATAGGCCCCGTAGGGAGTGCTTCGCAGTGCATCTGCCGCCTGGCGGTAGATGGCGGCTGCATCGGGGAGATCGTATTTGGACTTCTCATCTCCGGCCAGCTGGATATTTACAGATACGGTCCAGTTGTTATACAGCTTTTCCTTCCTCTGCTCATCCATCAGCAGAGGATCTTCAGAAAATTTCATAGAGGTATCGGTGATCTCATAATCGGTCTGTGTATCCGCCCAGGAAGCCAGGGAATCGGTAAAGATCTGGCAGAGCTCCTCATAAGAGGTATTGTCGATGACTGCCTGGATCTCCTTTAATTTTTTCTCATACTCTTCCTGGGAGTGGGACTGGGAATAGGCCAGGAGCTCCTCCATGTCCGGCATCGTATCGGCAGAAACCGGAGCGGACGATTTATGGGAGCAGGCAGAGAGAGGGAAAACAAAAAGTAAAATCAGAAAAAGGATGGATCTGCCCATAAAACACCTCCTTGAACAGAAATTATAAATTAGTGTCTGTAAATATTATAATATATAAAATATAGACAGTAAATATAATTCTGACAGGCCCGCAGCCTGTCAGACCTGTTCCTCCAGCCAGGCCATAAACCGGGGGCGGATCACAGAAAAGGGCACAGGCCCCAGATCCAGGAGGAGCTTGTGGAAGTCCAGGGGAGAAAAACGGCTTCCCAGGGCGGCCTCCGCCTGCTCTCTCATGTCCATGTATTCAATATATCCTCCGCAGTACTCCAGATAATTGGCGGGGTTATCGATCATCACCTGCCACAGCTCCCGGACCGTCTGGTCGTCGGCCTGGAAGCAGGAGCGGATGAATTCCCCGGCTCTGGCCTCGTCCCAGCCGTCGTAATTGATCCCGATATCCAGCAGGCCATGGACGCAGAGGGACAGGGAGCGCATATGGGCCCGGTATTCCCCGGCGGCCCTGGAAAGGCCGTTGTCAAAGGTACAGGCGATATTTTCCACATAGGTGGCCCAGCCCTCGTTGGCTCCGGAGCAGCTTAATAGAGTGGACAGCGGCGTTTTCGCGTGGGTCCGGCTGTATACGGTCTGGTAGAGATGGCCGGGGAAGCCCTCGTGGGCCAGGGTGGTGTAGAGGTCCTTCCGGCTGTCGGTGGAGCCGCCGTTGATGTAGATGACGTTCTGGTCCCTGTCGTCCACAGGAGCCGTCAGATAAAAGGCGGGGCTTAAGGAACCCTCCAGACAGGATGGCACCTGGCGGACCTCATAGCCGCATTGGGAAAGCTCCGGGAAAAGCCCCTTCATCTGTTCCTGGAGATCCAGAAGGATAGCCTGGGGATCGGTCAGGGAAAAGGAGGCGTTTTCCAGATCGGCAGCGGGAGTCTCCTGGAGGATCCGGCCCAGGGCCTCATAGTCCTTTTGGATCCTGGCTTTTAAGGCCTCCTTAAGCTCCGGGACCGTATAGGAGAGTCCGGGCCCGGTTTTTACCAGGTATTCATAATACTGCTTCCCGTCCTTGGCTCCGGCCAGGCCGCCGTCGTTGATCCCGCGTCCTTTAAGAGCGGTCATGCCCTGGATCATGGTCTCGTAGGCCGGGATGAAATGTCCTTGTATGGCGGACAGATGGCGGGAGTGGAGGTCCGCCTTCTGCTCTGCGGTCAGAGGGATCTCTTGTTCCAGGGCCGCCAGCCTGGCGGCAAAGGTTTCGGTGAGAAAGTTCTGGTCCGGATCGATCCGGTAGCTCTCACAGGATTCCAGGATCCGGTCGATGGAAGCGTCCGAGGGGCCCAGGCCCGCATCGGCCTTCTGGTTTTCAAACTCCAGGATCTGGGTGTAATAAGCATCGGTCTGGGATAAAAGGGCCAGGTAGTCCTCCACATCCTTTAAGGAGTGGAAGGAATATTCTGCCAGGAGAATGGGAAGCTGGGCCTGGACGCCGATGGTGGGAGCCAGGGGCTGCTCATAAAGCTCCAGTCCCCGGCCCATGAGGGAGGCCTGGAGGGTCTCTGAAAGGGCGTCGTACACCAGGGCCTGGTCTTCGGTGAGCAGGGAGCGGTCGAAAGCTGCCAGCCGGTCTGCCAGCTCCTGGACCGCCGCCCCGGACTGGATCATGTCCTCCAGGGTGCAGACGCCCAGCTTTGGTTCCCCGGGAGAGATCCCGAAGGCTTCAGGCCGGAGCAGCGTATAGTGGAGATCCAGGGTACCGGCCTGGGCCATCTCCTCCTGGAAGACCTGGGTGCAGAAGGCGTGGAAGGCAGCCTGGGCAGCGGCAATGTCCTCCTGGGACGGACACCCCGGAGCCCCGCCGGACTCCGAAGCCGCGCCGTTTCCCGGGGCGGTGCTGTTTTCAAAGGCCGCGCCGCTTTCTCCGGGCTGCCGGATCCTCTGACGGCCGCAGGAGGTGAGAAGAAGGGCCAGGGCCAGGAGCCCCCATAGAAGTATGTACGGATATTTTCGGGAAAAGCCATGTTCAGGCCGCATGACGATACCTCCTTGAAAAGCCGGGCCAGAGCCGGGGAGAGCGCCCGGAGACCGGCTGTATACCGCCAGTATATGACAGGGACAGAAGGGGTATGCGCCGGTTCTTTTTTCAAAGCCTTCGCAGATGCCCGCCGTTTTTGCCCGCAGGCGTTTTCCCAGTCTTGACAAAACCGCTGGAACAGGATAGACTAGGGGTATAATAGGGAAAAGGCTGTGAAGGGAAGAGTACGCAAAAAGGGAAGCTTTCAGAGACCCCGGATGGTGCGAGCGGGGAGCGGAGCTTTTGCAGAAGATGGTCCCGGAGCTGCGCGGCTGAAGGAGCTGCCGGTAAAAGGGCAGAGAGTTGAGGCCGCGACGGAAACGCCCGTTAGCGCGTCAGGCTGTTTAAGGCAGCCGGTGAGGGGGATCCTGTGAGGGATCTCTGAATTAAAGTGGTAACACGAGGGAGAACTCGTCTTTAAGAGAAGACGGGTCTTTTTTTGTCTTAAAGGAGGATTTTTTATGTGCAAGAATTGTAAGAAGCCGTATTATATTTCCACGGCCATTGCCTACACATCCGGAAAACCGCATATCGGAAATACGTATGAAATCGTGCTGGCAGACGCCATTGCGCGGTACAAAAGAGAACAGGGTTATGACGTATATTTCCAGACCGGAACCGACGAGCACGGCCAGAAGATCGAGTTAAAGGCCCAGGACGCCGGCGTGACGCCCAAGGAGTTTGTGGACAACGTGGCGGGAGAGATCAAAAATATCTGGGATCTGATGAACACATCCTATGATAAATTCATCCGCACCACTGACGAGTACCATGAAAAGCAGGTGCAGAAGATCTTTAAGAAGCTCTACGAAAAAGGCGATATCTATAAGGGCCATTATGAGGGCCTTTACTGTACTCCCTGCGAGTCCTTCTGGACCCCGTCCCAGGTGGTGGATGGAAAGTGTCCCGACTGCGGCCGTCCGGTACAGCCCGCAAAGGAGGAGGCTTACTTCTTCCGTATGAGCAAATATGCCCAGAAGCTCATCGACCATATCAACAGCCATCCGGAATTTATCCAGCCGGTATCCAGGAAAAATGAGATGATGAACAACTTCCTGCTGCCGGGCTTACAGGATCTCTGCGTATCCAGGACCTCCTTTAAGTGGGGGATCCCGGTGGATTTCGATCCGAAGCATGTGACCTATGTATGGCTGGACGCCCTGACCAACTATATCACAGGGATCGGCTATGACTGCGATGGGAACCATGATGAAAAATTCAATAAGTTCTGGCCGGCAGATCTCCATCTGATCGGTAAGGATATCATCCGGTTCCATACCATTTACTGGCCCATCTTCTTAATGGCCCTGGATCTGCCCCTTCCCAAGCAGGTATTCGGCCATCCGTGGCTCCTCCAGGGCGACGGAAAGATGAGCAAGTCCAAAGGAAACGTGCTGTACGCCGATACGCTGGTGGACTTCTTCGGCGTGGACGCAGTCCGTTACTTTGTACTCCATGAGATGCCCTTTGAGAACGACGGCGTGATCTCCTGGGAATTAATGGTGGAGCGGATGAACTCCGATCTGGCCAATATCCTGGGCAACCTGGTGAACCGTACCGTTTCCATGACCAATAAATATTTCGGCGGCGTTGTGGAGAACAAAAACGTCTGCGAGGACGTGGATGGTGACTTAAAGGCCGCTGTTTTAGAGGCTGTGAAGAAGGCAGACGAGAAGATGGAGAAGCTGCGCGTGGCCGATGCCATCACAGAGATCTTCAATATCTTCCGCCGCAGCAATAAATATATCGACGAGACCACTCCGTGGACTCTGGCAAAGGATGAGGAGAAGAAGGACCGTCTGGCTACGGTGCTTTACAACCTGACTGAGGCCATCACCATCGGCGCGTCTCTCCTGTCCTCCTTTATGCCGGAGACGTCTGAAAAGATCCTGGCCCAGTTCAATACAGAAAAGAGGACTCTGGAGGCCATGGACCAGTTCGGACTGTATCCCAATGGAAATAAGGTAACGGAGAAGCCGGAGATCCTGTTCGCCCGTATGGACGTGAAGGAGGTCCAGGAGAAGGTGGAAGCCATGAAGGCAGAAGAAGCCAAGGCCGCCGGAGAAGAAGAGAATGTTCAGGAGGAAAGCGTTGTGGATGTGGAGAAAAAGCCGGAGATCACCTACGATGACTTTGCAAAGCTCCAATTCCAGATCGGCCAGATCGTAAAATGCGAGGAAGTGCCCAAGTCCAAAAAGCTGCTCTGCTCCCAGGTGAAGATCGGCTCTGAGACAAGACAGATCGTCAGCGGCATCAAGGCCTGGTACAAGCCGGACCAGATGGTGGGGAAAAAGGTCATGGTCGTTACCAACTTAAAGCCGGCAAAGCTGGCGGGAATGCTTTCTGAGGGCATGATCCTGTGCGCCGAGGATGATGAGGGAAATCTGGCCCTGATGGTTCCGGAAAAGGACATCAAGCCCGGCTCTGAAGTATGCTAGTCCGGCAGAGGACGTATTCTGCATCAGACCTTAAGCTGATCGCCATGGGGACCATGGTCCTGGACCATCTGGCGTTCCATTTGATGGAACGCGGCGGCATGGACCTCCCTATGGCCTGGTATATAGTGGGAACAGCCATGCGCCTTGCGGGGCGGGTGGCTTTTCCTCTTTATGGTTTTTTTCTGGTCCAGGGCTTTTTCCACACAGGAGACTGGGGAAAGTATATGAAGCGCATGGTCCTTCTGGCCCTGGTTTCAGAGATCCCATTTAACCTTATATGCAGCGGAAGGCCGATGTATCCGGTGCAGAATACGCTGGTGACCCTTTCCATCAGCCTTCTGGCGTTAAAGGGGATCCGGGCCGTCCAGACCTGGGAACCGGAGGAAGGGGCCTTTGGAGGCCGTGCGGGGGCTGTGTGGCTTAAAACGGCGGCCATTGTCCTTACAGCAACTGCTTCCATGGCGGCGGCCGGACTTTTAAACTCCGATTACGGCCCACTGGGTGTGCTTTTTATCCTGACCCTGTATTTTTATAATGGAAATTTCCAGGCCCAGAGCCTGGCGGGAGGCGCGGTGCTGATCCTTCTGGAGGGAATCGTCTGGGGCGGCTTCGGATGCATTGCATTTTTCTTCATCAGCCGTTACAATGGAACCAGAGGAAGGCGGCTGGGATATCTGCCTTATGTGTTTTACCCGGCCCATCTGCTCATCATTTACTTCATAGGAGTGCTGATCTATGGAATACATTTTTGATACCCACGCCCATTACGACGATGAGGCGTTTGACGAGGACAGGGAGAGCCTGATCGGGAGCCTCAGGGAGAAAGGGATCGGGAACGTCTGCAACATCGGCGCCAGTATGGAGTCCTGCCGGACCACCCTGGCCCTGGCGGAAAAATATCCCTTTTTTTACGGGGCTCTGGGGGTCCATCCCAATGAGACAAAGGATCTGACCGAGGAAGACATGGACTGGCTCCGGAAGGCCTCCGGATCGGAAAAGATCGTGGCCATCGGAGAGATCGGCCTGGATTATTACTGGGACGAGCCGGACCGGGAGACCCAGAAAAAATGGTTTGTCCGCCAGCTCTCCATCGCAAAGGACACGGGGCTTCCTGTGGTGATCCACAGCCGGGACGCGGCAAAGGACACCATGGACATTATAAAAGCGGAGCACAAAGGGACCACCGGCGGCGTGATCCACTGCTTTTCCTACGGCGCGGACCAGGCCCGGGAATATCTGGACATGGGATATTTCTTAGGGATCGGCGGTGTCCTGACCTTTAAGAACGCCAAAAAGCTGAAGGAGGTGGCGGAATACGCGCCCATGGACCGGCTGGTCCTGGAGACCGACTGTCCCTATCTGACGCCCGTTCCCTACCGGGGAAAGAGAAATTCCTCCCTGTATCTTTCCTATGTGGCAGAGGCCCTGGCAGAGATTAAGGGCATGGAGAAGGACGAAGTGATCCGCGTCACCGCAGAGAATGCCAGACGGCTTTACAGGCTTTAAGAAAAGTGAGAATCGTATATGAAAGAATATCTGGGAAATCCCAAGAACACCATTGAGATCATACAGAAGTATGAATTTATGTTCCAGAAAAAATTCGGACAGAACTTTCTGATCGATACCCATGTGCTGGAAAAGATCATAAACGCCGCCGGAGTCACAAAGGACGACTGTGTGCTGGAGATCGGTCCCGGCATCGGCACCATGACCCAGTACCTGGCGGAAAACGCCAGGCAGGTGGTGGCCGTGGAGATCGACCGGAACCTGATCCCCATCCTGGGGGAGACTCTGGCGGCCTGGGACAACGTGACCATCATCAACGAGGATATTTTAAAGGTGGATATCCGGGAGCTGGCGGACCGGTATAACGGCGGCCGTCCCATTAAGGTGGTGGCAAATCTTCCGTATTACATCACCACGCCCATCATCATGGGGCTGTTTGAAAGCGGCGTGCCCATTGACAACATCACGGTCATGGTCCAGAAGGAGGTGGCCGACCGGATGAAGGAGGGGCCTGGCTCCAAGGATTACGGGGCCCTATCCCTGGCGGTCCAGTATTACGCCAGGCCGGAGATCGTGGCCAATGTGCCGCCCAACTGCTTTATTCCCAGGCCCAATGTGGGATCTGCGGTGATCCGGCTCACAAGGCATACGGATCCGCCGGTGACGGTCCGGGATGAGAAGCTGATGTTTAAGCTGATCCGGGCGTCCTTTAACCAGAGGAGAAAGACTTTGCAGAACGGATTAAATAATGCTCCGGAGCTGCCGTTTTCCAAGGAAAAGGTGGCTGCGGCCATTGCGCGCATGGGCCTTCCGGCGTCGGTCCGGGGCGAGGCGCTGACGCTTTCCCAGTTTGCAGAGCTTTCCGATATTTTAGGGGAATCGTAGACAAAGGTTCAGAAAGGGGAGTTTTTATGGGATTTAATGAGATGACACACGCGTTCCTGGCGGCCAGGTACTATATCCGTCTTACGGAGCAGTTCGGGGACCGGGGACGGGAGGCTTTTATCCATGGGATCCAGTATTATGGGAGCCAGAGGGGCCGCCGCATGGCCCAGAGAGCCATCCGGGACGGAAAGCCCCTGACCTACGAGAACTACTGCCGGTACGGCGAGTGGGTCAATACAGAGGAGATCAAGGCCATGGGAGCCGCAAACCGGGTGGAGATCGGCGGCTATGATCCCGATTATATCATGAATATTTATTCATGTCCGTGGTTTGCCCAGTTCCAGAAAATGGGAGCCGGTGAGGCGGGAAAAGCCTATTGTAGCGTCCTGGATGCGTCCATTTCCCGGGGCTTTAATCCGGACATCCGGTATGAGGTGCCCCAGACCCTCCACACCCACGACCACTGTGTCCAGATCGTCCGGAACGCCGGGCTCACTCCGGAAAAGAAGATCGAAAAATATATGCCCGGAGTAAGATCCTTCGAGTACCACTGCGCCCATACCTTCTGGTCCCTGAGAGAGGTCTCCGAAGGGATCTTCGGGGACGAGGGCGTAAAGGCCAGCGACGCAGTCTTAGAGGACTTTGCAAAAGAATACGGCCGGGAGATGGCGGATACCATTGCCGACTATAAGGATACAAATTTTAATATGGCATGAGGAGATTATGAAACAGAACCGTTTACTTGAAGATCCAGTCCGCAGTGTATTCCTAAGCTATCTTGTGCCGTCGGTCAGCGCCACCCTGGTAACGTCCATCTATATCCTGGCGGATACCATGATGATCGGCCGCGGCATCGGTTCTGTGGGAATTGCGGCTCTTAACATTCTGCTGCCCCTTTACAGCACCTTTTTCGGCTTTGGCATGATGTGCGGCATCGGCGGCAGCGTCCTGTTCGGCTTTTCCAGAGGAAAGGGAAATGAGCGGGAGGCCAGGGGGTATTTTACCACCGGCCTCCTGATGGCGCTGGTGTTTGCAGCCCTGTCCCTGACCCTCTGCAACGTGTTTTTTGACCCTCTTTTAAAGCTCCTGGGCGTTACCCCGGCTATGCATGACCACGCTGTGGCCTATGGGCGGGTGCTGGTGACCGTGTCGCCCATGTGTATCATGTCCTCATTTTTACAGGCTTTTGTAAGAAATGACGGAGCGCCGAAGTTAGCCATGGCCGGAGTCATCAGCGGCGGCGTCACCAATGTGATCCTGGATTATGTGTTTATCTTCATCATGAAATGGGGCATGGGCGGTGCCATGCTGGCCACGGCCACCGGCACGACCCTGACTGTCCTGATCTTAAGCAGCCACTTCCTTTCAAAGGAAAACCATTTAAAGCCCATCTGGAATGTGAGCCTTAAAAAGGTGCTGGAGATCTTTGGAAACGGCCTGGCAAGCTTTATCCTGGAGGTCTCCAACGGCTTTGTAACGCTCCTGTTCAACCGTCAGCTTTTAGCCTATGTGGGCGACCTGGGCGTGGTGGTCTATGGGATCATCAGCAACACGGCCCTGGTGGTGATCTCCATCTCCAACGGCATGGCTCAGGCGGTGCAGCCTCTCCTTTCGGCCAACTACGGAGCCGGAAAGAAAGACCGGGTCCGTCAGGGACTGGGGCTGGGGATCCGGGTGTCCCTAGCCGCTGGCCTTATTTTCACGGCATTGGGCTTTTTCTTCCCAACCCAGCTTGCCTACCTGTTCTTAGAGCCCACGGAGGAGATCCTTTCCATGGCAGTCACAGCCATCCGGCTGTATTTTCTGGCATTCTTAGTGAGTGAGTGGAACATCATGTGCAGCACCTATTTCCAGTCGGTGGTGCAGCCAAAGCGTTCCCTTGCCATTACTCTGTTAAGGGGAGTAGTCTTAAATACAGTGCTGGTGCTGGTGCTCCCGGCCATCCTGGGCGTCAACGGCATCTGGCTGGTGGTGACGGTCTCTGAGTTTATCACAGCGGCAGTGGCTTTCTTCTTTATCCGCAGAGAAACGCATTGACATGGAAAAGCCATATTGCTAAAATGAAAAAAGACCGGGAGATCCTGTCCTGGTCTGAAGAGACTGTGAACCAGAGCCGGACCTGCGGCGGGATTTCCGCCCGGAGCCGGCCGCAGAACGGAGGAATGAGATCTATGACAATTCGAGTAGGAATCATGGGATACGGAAATCTTGGGCGCGGTGTGGAATGTGCGCTGAAGCAGAATCCCGATATGGAATTAACGGCAGTATTTACAAGAAGAGATCCCGGAAGCGTGAAGATCCTGACAGAGGGAGTGAACGTATATCCGGCGAAGGATGCCAAAGACCTGGCAGACCAGGTGGACGTCCTGATCCTCTGCGGAGGCAGCGCTACGGATCTTCCGGAGCAGACCCCGGAATATGCGAAATATTTTAACGTGGTGGACAGCTTTGATACCCACGCAAAGATCCCGGAGCACTTTGCGGCTGTGGATAAGGCCGCAAGAGAGGCTGGAAACACAGCGGTGATTTCCGCCGGCTGGGATCCAGGGATGTTCTCCTTAAACCGCCTGTACGGAAGCGCAGTGCTTCCGGACGGAAAGGACTATACGTTTTGGGGCAGAGGCGTGAGCCAGGGCCATTCCGACGCCATCCGCCGCATTGCGGGCGTGAAGGATGCAAGGCAGTATACGATCCCGGTGGAAAGCGCACTGGAGGCCATCCGCAGCGGGGAAACGCCGGAGCTGACCACAAGACAGAAGCACACAAGAGAGTGCTTTGTGGTGGCAGAGGAGGGCGCAGACCTGGCGGCCATCGAAAAAGAGATCGTGACAATGCCCAACTATTTTGCCGACTATGACACCACCGTACACTTTATCTCCCAGGAGGAGATGGAGCGGGACCACAGAAGCCTGCCCCACGGCGGCTTTGTGATCCGCAGCGGAAAAACGGGCTGGGATCTGGAGCATAATCATGTGATCGAGTACAGCCTGAAGCTGGATTCCAATCCGGAATTCACCTCTTCCGTGATCGTGGCCTGTGCCAGGGCTGCGTACCGCATGAAGCAGGAGGGCATGACCGGCTGCAAGACGATCCTGGATCTTCCGCCGGCATACTTATCCTCAAAGAGCGGAGAGGAACTGAGAAAGGAACTTTTGTAAAAAAACATTTTTTTAAAACAATAGGTGAAACTGATGCAGCGAAAGAAAAATGAGACCGTACAGTATAATGGGATCACGGAGGGCGTGATCTGGCAGCAGCTTTTGATCTTCTTCTTCCCCATCCTGTTTGGAACCTTTTTCCAGCAGCTTTACAACACGGCGGATGCCATGATCGTGGGAAAATTCGTTGGAAAGGAGGCCTTGTCTGCCGTAGGCGGAACCACAGGAAACCTGATCAACCTTCTGGTGGGCTTTTTCGTGGGCCTGTCCTCCGGTGCGGCCGTGATCGTTTCCCAGCATTACGGAGCGCGCCAGGATGACCAGGTACGGACCTCGGTCCATACCTCCTTCTGTCTGGCCCTGGCCGGCGGCGTGTTTCTGATGATCGTGGGCGAGGCCTGCGCCAGAGTGGCTGTAAAGGCCATGGGCGCTCCGGAAGAGATCATGGACTATTCTGTTACATATATGCGGATCTACTTCCTGGGAGTGATCCCCAACCTGGTCTACAATATGGGCGCGGCTATTTTAAGGGCCGTGGGAGACTCCAGGCGGCCGCTGTATTATCTGATCGTCTGTTGTTTTGTGAACATCGGACTGGACCTGCTGTTCGTTGTGGTACTGAAAATGGAGGTGGCGGGAGCCGCTCTGGCGACGATCCTGTCCCAGCTCCTTTCCGCCGCCCTGGTGATGTGGACGCTGATGCGCACGAAGGAATCCTTCCGGTTTGAACTGAAGCATCTGAAGGTGGATAAGCCCATGCTGAGAAAGATCATCCAGATCGGCTTTCCGGCAGGACTCCAGTCGGTGCTCTACTCCATTTCCAACGTGGTGATCCAGGCCAACATCAACAGCTTCGGTACCAACGTCATTGCGGCCTGGGCCGTTTACGGCAAGGTGGACGGACTGTTCTGGATGATCATGGACGCCATGGGCATCGCCATTACCACCTTTGCAGGCCAGAACTTTGGAGCGCGCAAATACGAGCGGATGCAGAAGGGCCATTACGTGGGTCTGGGGATCACCACGATCCTGACGGCCATCCTGGCCGCAGGCGTCATGCTTTTTGGCAGCATCCTGGGGTCGCTTTTTACCAGCGATCCGGACGTGCTGGCGGAAAGTATGACCATCATCCGGTTCGTAACGCCGTTCTGGTTCAGCTATATCTGTGTAAACGTATTTTCCAGTACCCTCCGGGGCATCGGCGACACGTTTATCCCCATGCTGCTGATCTGCTTCGGCACCTGCGGCTTAAGAGTCCTCTGGATCTTTACCGCAGGAGTGATATATCCGGGCCTTTATACCAGCCTGGCCAGCTATCCCTTAAGCTGGACTGTCACATCCGTTGCGTTTATCATTTATTACTATAAATTCAGTGATATGCGCCGGATCAACAAGCTCATAAAGAAAGAGAAGAAAGAACGGCAGTAATGGAGCATATGGAAGTACAATTTGATTTTGTGGAAAAAAACGGAGGCGCCTGTGTGACAAAGATTTTGTCGCCGGGCGCCGCCTGTGTTATACCGGAAACCCTTTCCGGGCTTCCGGTGACTGATCTGGGAGATAAGGCACTCGCCCAGACCGGGGTGGAGGAGGTGTTCCTTCCAAGGACTTTGAGGCGGTTGGGGCGGTACTGCTTTTATGGCTGCGAGAGGCTTTCCCATATCCATTTTTATGGAGGTCCCCTGGAGACGGGAGGCGGCTTTTTAACGGCCTGCGGCTGTCTGCGGGAGCTGACGGTCCACATGGATCCGTCGGAGCGGTCGGCGCTCAGGGATTTTGTGACCGAGGCCAGCGGACGGCTTCTGGTCCATTACCTGCTGCCAGGACCGGACGGGGAGGAGCATGAGGCGGCCAGGCTGCTGTTTCCGGTCTATTACGACGAGGCGGTGGAGAACACGCCGGCCCGGATCACCGTGTCCAACATCCACGGCACCGGGCAGAAATACAGATACTGCTTTGAGGATAAAAGGGTCCGGTTTGATAAGTATGACCGGCTGTTCGTTTATGAGACGGCGGAGGAATCCGTAACAGCAGCGGCCGAGATCGCCGTGTCCCGCCTCATGTATCCCCATGGCCTTTGGGCGGAGGCACGGAGCGCCTACGGGGACTTTCTAAAGGAGCACCGGATGGAGGTCTTTCTGGACAGCCTGGGGAAAATGGAAGTCTTTAAGTGGCTGATGGCCCATGGACCCGACGGGGAGCCGGGCTCTCTGGCAGACGGACTGACCCGGGAGGAGACGGAGACCCTGCTCCTGGAGGCCTCCCGGAGGAAAATGGGAGAGATTTCCGGAATGCTTATGGAATTTAAATATCATAAATTTCCAGAAAAAAAGAAGAAGTTTGAATTTTAGTTCAGCAGAAAGGGGAGAATGCAGTGGAGCCATATGAACAGAAGACGCCGGGGGACCGGGGAAACGGCATCATGCGGACGGAGGCCGGAGCGCCTTCGCCCATCTGGCTGGAGCAGGCGGCGGCAGAGGAGCTGGCAGGAGTCTGTATGGAGATCCTTGGAAACGCCAGGAACGAGCTGTATCTTTCCATGCACTTTCTGGACGTGGCCTTAAGCTCTCTGTACTTTGCCCCGGATCCGGCGGTCCGGGGGCTGGGGACCGACGGCACCACCCTGTTTTTCCAGATGGAGTCCCTGGCGGCCATGTATAAAAAGAACAGGATCCTGGTGAACCGGACCTATCTCCACGGAGTGCTCCACTGTCTGTTCTGCCATCTGTGGAACCGGAAAAAGCGGGACAGGGAGTACTGGGATCTGGCCTGTGACATTGCGGCAGAGTCGGTGATCGACAGTCTTCTGCGGCCCTGTATCCGTATTTCCCCTTCTGCGTTCAGACGGGAGTTCTATATGCGGCTGGAGAGCCGGTGCCGGGTTCTCAATGCGGAGAGCGTGTACCGGGCGCTCCGGGACATGGACCTTTCCGGGCGGGAGCTCCAGCGGCTGGCGGCGGAATTTTATGCAGACGACCACCGGTTCTGGGAGCAGGAGCAGAAGCCTCCGCATCCCAATATGGCCAGAAACCGGAAAGAGGACTGGGATCAGAAGCGGGAAAAGATGCAGGTGGAGATGGAGGCGTTTTCTGAGGAAATGTCGGAGGATGAAAAGGACCTGCACAGCCAGCTGGCGGTGGAAAACCGGGAGCGGTACGATTACAGGAAATTCCTGCGGAAGTTTGCGGTCCTTAAGGAAACCGTCCAGGTGGATCCGGATTCCTTTGACTATGTATTTTATCATTACGGCATGGAGCTTTACGGCAATATGCCCCTGATCGAGCCTCTGGAGACGAAGGAACTCCGGAGGGTGGAGGATTTCGTCATTGTCATCGACACCTCCATGTCCTGCTCCGGGGAGTTGGTGCAGCAGTTCTTAGAGGAAACGTATTCGGTGCTGACCCAGTCGGAGACGTATTTTAAAAAAGTGAACATCCACATCATCCAGTGCGATGACCAGGTGCGGGAGGACGTGACCATCGCCAGCGCAGAGGCGCTGAAGGCGTATATGGAGCGGATCACCCTGAACGGCTGCGGCGGGACCGATTTCCGGCCGGCTTTCCAATACGTGGATAAGCTGGTGAGAAAACAGCAGTTTTCCAGGCTTAAGGGGCTTTTGTATTTCACCGACGGGCGGGGGATATACCCGGTGAGACGGCCGGTCTATGATACGGCTTTCGTGTTCATGGAGCAGGATTTCCTGGACGTGGACGTGCCTCCCTGGGCCATCAAGATCATCCTGTCCCCGGAGGACCTGGGCAGGGATGTGGAGGAGAAAGGATAGAGCATGAACATCAAACGGGCGAAGGAAGAAATAAAAAATACCATCCGGGCATACCTGGCAAGAAACAGCTATGGTGAGTATGAGATCCCGGTCATGGGCCAGAGGCCAGTGCTTTTAATGGGCCCTCCGGGGATCGGAAAGACCCAGATCATGGAGCAGGTGGCCAGGGAATGCGGCATCGGCCTGGTGGCGTATACCATTACCCATCACACGAGGCAGAGCGCCATCGGGCTTCCGTTTATATCAGAGCAGACCTATGGGGAAAAGGCGGTCTCAGTGACCCAGTACACCATGAGCGAGATCGTGGCAGCCATTTACAATAAGATGGAGGAGACCGGGCTTAAAGAGGGGATCCTGTTCATCGACGAGATCAACTGCGTGTCGGAGACCCTGGCTCCGGCCATGCTGCAGTTTTTACAGTATAAGACCTTTGGAAACCATAAGATCCCAGACGGCTGGATTATTGCGGCGGCGGGAAACCCGCCGGAATTCAATAAATCCGTCCGGGAGTTTGACATTGCGACCTTGGACCGGGTGAAGCGCATTGACGTGGAGCCGGATTTTTCCGTGTGGAAGGAGTATGCGGTGCGGATGGAGGTCCATCCGGCCATCCTGTCCTACCTTACGGCCAGGCCCCAGAATTTCTGCCAGGTGGAGACCACAGTGGACGGGCCGGTTTTTGCGACGCCCAGAGGCTGGGAGGATCTGTCCAGATTTCTGACGGTTTACGAAAAGCTGGGGCTTTCCTGCGACCGGGAGGTAGTGGCCCAGTACATCCCCCATGGGCGGATCGCCAGGGATTTTGCCAGCTATCTGGAGCTTTATTATAAATACCAGGCCCATTACCAGATCGACGAGGCTCTTTCTGGCCGCAGGAGCGAGGCCCTTCTGGAGCAGGCGGCCAGGGCTCCCTTTGATGAGAAGCTTTCTGTCATCAGCCTGGTGCTGGCGAAGCTCAATGTGGAGTTCCGGAAGACCGGGAAAATGGAGGACGGCCTGGAGCTGCTGTTTGAGAAGCTGAAGGCGTTCAAGGAACAGCTGGCAGAGGCCGGGGACGGGACTCCTGTGCAGAGGCTCACAGCCTTTACCAGAGAGGTCCGGGAGGAATATGAAGGGAAGAAACAGGCGGGTCTTCTCACAAGGGCCCAGATCCACCGGTATGAGGACATCTGCGGGACCCTGGACCAGTATCTTCTGGCGGCAGGAGAGGCGGAAGCCCAGGATGGAGAGACATTGTTCGGGATGCTGGCGGCCAGGTTCGGAGAAGGACGGGAGCAGTACGAGGACCAGTGCAGGGCCGTCCTTCAGATGGTGGAGTACGCCTTCGATCTTATGGAGGGCGCCTTTGGGGACAGCCAGGAAATGGTCATTTTCATCACAGAGCTGAACACCAGCTATGATGCGGTCCGGTTCCTGGAGGAGAATCCGTGTGAACGGTATCACCAGTATAACAGGAAGCTGCTTTTCGAGGACCGGGAGGCGGATATTAAAAGAAAGCTGGAACGGCTTTTATAAAGAACTGAAAACCAAAAGAAAATGGAGGAGAGCAATATGCAGTATGAAGGAACCTTATACAGACCCCCCAGCGAGGCCAGAAGCCTCATTATCCAGGTCACCATCGGGTGCGCCCATAACCGGTGTACCTTCTGCAACATGTACCGGGAGAAGAAGTTCCGGGTACGGGAAAAAGAGGAGATCATGCGGGATCTGGACGAGTGCCGGGCGTACTACGGGCCCATGGTGCGGCGGGTGTTCTTCGCCGATGGCGACGCCCTGGTGGTGAAAACAGAGCTGCTTTTAGAGCTTCTGGACTACGTCCATAAAAATTTCCCGGCGGTGGAGCGGATCGCTGCCTACGGAACGGCCAAGGACGTATTAAAAAAGTCTGAGGAGGATCTGAAGGCCCTGGCAGCAGCGGGACTGGAGCTGATCTATCTGGGAGCTGAATCCGGCGATGACCGGGTATTGGAGCATATCAAAAAGGATGTGAAGGCGGCGGACATCATTGCAGCAGGCCAGAAATTAAAGCGGTGTGGCTTACAGACATCGGTGACGCTGATCTCCGGCCTGGGCGGCCGGAAGGGGATCCGGGACCATGCCATAAAGTCTGCGGAGCTGATCACAGGAATGAACCCGGAATATGCCTCCTTTTTAACGCTCCGTCTTTACGAGGGGACGGAGATGAACGAGGAGGTGAAGCGCGGCGACATGGAGCTGATCACGCCAGATGAGATCGTGGAGGAAATGGAGCTGTTCTTAAAGAATGTGGATTCTCCAGGAACCGTATTCCGTACCAACCACGCCTCCAACTATGTGGTGCTGGCGGGAAATCTCAACGAGGATATCCCGCGGATGTTAGGAGAGCTGGAGGAGGCAAAGGAAGAGCAGAGATACCGTCTGGAGGAGTGGCGGAGACATATCTAAAAGACAGGGGAGCTGCTGGAAAAGGGAGGCGGACGCCTGGAAACCCTTTTGCAGCAGCCCCGGGCCGTTACAGACTTAAAACGGCGGTCTGGGCCGGTGTGTCTTTTTCAAGGACCATGGAAGCAGAGGCGTATGTGACCACGTCCCGGCACAGCTTCGTATAATCCTCCAGACGGCCGATGACATCATAGCCGAAGGTCTCGGAGCGGTAGTGCATGGGGATCACGATCCTGGGCTTTACCGCCTCCACCAGGGCTCTGGCCTGGGCCGCATCGATGGTATAATATCCGCCTACGGGGATCATAATGGCGTCCAGATCCTTTAAAAGCTCCATCTGGCCGGGCTCCAGAGTACACCCCAGGTCGCCCAGATGGGCGATCCGGAGACCGTCTGCCTCCAGGATATGGATCCGGTTTTCCCCGCGGAGTGATCCGTTTTGATCGTCGTGGAAGGTCTGGATCACCGTGACTGTAAAGGGAGAGCCCTGTTTTCTGGCGGAAAGGTCCACCGCGTCCGTATAGCCGTGGTCACTGTGGCCATGGCTGCACAGCACCTGGCTGGCGGAAAGAGAAAGGGGAGGAAGTCCCGGGACGGAATCCGGGGCGTAGGGATCAAGGACAATGGAATAGCCGTCTGCTGAGACGGAAAAACAGGAATGTCCGTGCCATGTGATGGTAATGCTCATAAGATCGCTCCTTTCAGATTGGATACCTTGATTTTACCACACCATGGACAGAGAGGAAAGAAAAAGAGAGATGAAACGAAATCGTAAAGGCCTGCTGCTTGCCGCCGCCCTGTTTTTTGCCGCAATGGCCGCCGTTTCCGGGTATCAGCTTTATAAGATCTCAAAAGAGTATAAGGCCGGGGACGAGGATCTGCGGCAGATGTATGCGGCCATGGAAAGCGCCGGGGAGCGGGCAAAGGAGAAGACGCCGGAAATGTCCGTGGGAGACGGACAGGACGAAAGCCGGGAAGAAGGAGAGACAGCAGAGGCCGGGGAAGACAAAGAGGCGTCTGATGTCCGGAAGAAAGAAGAGGAAGCCAGGCTTTTGCAGTACAGGGAGCTTAAAAAGGCCAACAGCGACGTGACGGGCTGGATCCACGTGGACGGGACCGTCATCGACTATCCGGTGATGCAGACCCCGGAGACCCCGGATTTTTACCTGAAACGGGGGTTCGATAAAAAATATTCCGCTTATGGGATGATCTATATGGATGAGGACTGCGATCTGGATGCAGGATGTCCGAACTTTGTGCTCTACGGCCATCACATGAAAAACGGCTCCATGTTCGCGGCCCTGGAAAAATATACGTCAGAGGAATTTTACAGGGAGCACCCGGAGATCCTCTTTGATACCCTGGAAGAGACCGGCAGGTATCAGGTGGCGGCGGTGTTTAAGATACCAGGGGCCCAGATCACCGAAGCGTTTGCCGGAACGCTCCTGGCGGCCACGGAGGAGGACTACAACGCGTTCATCGCCTATGCAAAGGAGCACAGTCTGTATGATACGGGGGTCACGCCCCAGTGGCCGGAGCAGCTTCTCACCCTGGGGACCTGCGAATACACCTATGAGGACGGGAGGCTGTTTGTGGTGGGGAGGAAGGTGGATCACGATGGCCCGTGAAGATCCTCTCCAGCGTTTCTCTCATAATAAAAAATATACTGCTGCATGACTCCGGCAAAGCCGCGGTACCGGGAAAAATGTTTCTGTATCAGAGCCTCGCAGACCCTGGACTGGGGAAGATCTTTTGGAAGACGGCTTTTGGGGGCGTACCGGTTCATGAGGATCTTCCGGATCCATGTGTCCACAGGGAAGGCGTCGATGTGGTGGAGGCCGAAAAGGCAGATGCAGTTGGCTACCTTCTCGCCAATGCCGTAAAAGCCGGTGAGATAGTCCATGGCGTCTTCGTAGGACAGGGATCCAAGATAGGAAAGATCCAGCCGTCCGCTGCATGCGTCCTCGCAGGCCCGTTTGATATATTTGGCCCGGTAGCCCAGCTTCATGGCAAGCAGATCCTCCAGAGAAGCGGCAGAGAGCTGTTCCGGCGACGGGAAGGAGTAAAATGTGCCGGGAACGGGAAGGCGGCTTCCGTATGCATGGCTTAAATCCTCTACCCGGCGGCGGATGGACGGGATGGTCTGCTGCTGGGAGATGATGAAGGTAATGATCATTTCCCACAGATCCTGGCGGAGGATGCGGACCCCCTGGCCGAAATCGGCAGCCTGCTTTAAATAGGCGTCCCTGGGATTTATGGCCTTCCGGAAGGCATCGTAATCTGTGTCCAGGTCAAAATAGCGTTCCCAGAACGGAAGCTCCTCCGGTTCACAGAAGAAGGTCACGGTCTGGCCGTCCTGGGCGGCCTTTAGAAAGTGCGGTCCGCTGATGACGGTATATGTATTGGCTTCCTCAGCCGGGAGCATACGGAAGCACTGGCCGGAATCGGCGATCTGTTTCAGGTCAAAGCTGGTAAGGGTCTTCTGGATCATGGATCCTCCTTGGATGCGGTTTTATGATCATGGAATACTTGGGGGGCATAGGGGCTCTGCAGACGGAAGATGTCTGACCTTTTGCATCTGGTATTATTTTACCACAGGCAGACTTCCTGGGGAAGCTTTCTTTTTATAAGATTCTATTGTATAATTATAAATATTCAGACTGAAAAATACCACTACAAAAAATTGGGAAAGGGGTTATATTTATGCGTGAAGATGTATACAGAAAAATGGCAGAGCATGTGATCGAAGGCTTAAAAAAGAGAAATATGGAAGGGATCTACTGTGAAACTGGGGAAGAGGCGGCCAGGGCAGTGGTGGATATGGTCGGCCCGGGAGACCTGGTGACCTGGGGCGGTTCTGCTACCGTAAACGAGCTGGGGATCCTGGATCTTCTCAGGGAAAAGGGAGCAAGACTCCTGGAGTACCCGGAAGAGGAGAGGAAAGCTCCGGGAAGCCCCATATTCCAGGAGGCAGCCGGAGCCGATTATTTTCTTATGGGTACCAATGCCATCACCATAAACGGTGAGCTGGTGAACATTGACGGAGCCAGCAACCGGGTCTCCAGCCTGCTCCACGGGCCGAAGCATGTGGTCATCGTGGCCGGGATCAATAAGATCGTAAAGACTGTGGAGGACGGGATCCACCGGATCCAGACTCAGACGTGCCCGGTGATCGCAGATAAGACAGGGAGAAAGACTCCGTGCGGGACAGCTGGCTTCTGTACAGACTGCCAGTCCCCGGACTGCATGTGCTGCAATATCGTGGTCACCAGGCGTTCCCGGTATACGGGCCGGATCCGGGTCATTTTAGTGGGAGAGACCCTGGGGATCTAAGAGCTCCGGAGCCATTCCTATTTCTGGGCCTTTTTATCGGCCTTGGCCTGGAATTTTTCATTGGGTACGATAAAGCGTTCGTGGCTGCCCCCGCCGATCTTTCCTGTTTCGTCGAAGGCGGCCACGGAGAATACCAGTCTGCGGCCGTCGATCTCCGTCAGCTCGCTTTCACACCACACCTTCATGCCCAGGGGAGTGGGGGCATCGTGGGTGACGTTCAGGAGCGTGCCCACAGTGCCGCAGCCCTCCTCCAGATAAGGAGCCACGCTTTTCCATGCGGTCTTTTCCATCAGGGCGATCATAGCCGGGGTAGCGAATACATCCAGGGTGCCGCTGCCCATGGTCTTTGCGGAATTTGCATCTGTTACGACAATTTCTTCTTTTCCTTTTATTCCAACTGTCAGCATAATTTTTCTTCCTCCATCGGTGGTTTTATTTCCAAATGCAGCAGACATGTATCTTCCTGCCTGCCGGCAGCGGACAAGAAGCATCGGGCGTCTGCTTTTCCGATTATAAAATAATTCCCCAGGAATTGCAAGAAGGGCGGAGGTCATGGTACAATAAGATACATGGCTGAACGGCTGCAGTAAGAGAGACATTATATCATCAAGCATCTGGTTTTCCCATTTTCTGCGAAGATCCGGACGCTTAATCCTCCCGGAGGGGTACTGAAATCCAGGCACTTCAGTTTCCGAAGGGATGTTATGGAAAGACTTATAGCCGGATCTTCCCTGAATGGAGGTTCTATGAAGATCACTTATATCCATCACAGCGCATTCCTGGCGGAAACGGAGCACGCATGCCTGCTGTTCGACTATTTCAAAGGCAGTCTGCCAAAGCTTCCGGAAGGGAAAAGGCTTTATATATTTGCCAGCCACCGCCATCCCGACCATTTTTCCAAAGTGATATTTGACATTGCGGCAGAGCATGGAGATACGGTCCTCCTCCTGTCGTCAGATATCTGGAGAAAGCGGGTGCCGGAGGAGCTTAAGGGGGCTGCTGTGTTCCTGAAGCCCGATACGGTCTGGGAGGACGACGTACTGAAGGCGGAAACCTTCCGGTCCACCGATGAGGGCGTGGCATTCTGGTGTACGGTGGACGGCCACACCCTTTACCATGCGGGAGACCTGAACCACTGGTACTGGGACGGGGAGGATTCCCAGTGGAATGAAAACATGACCAGGAATTACCGGAAGGAGATCGGGAAGATGGAGGGCCGCCATGCGGATGCGGCGTTCCTGCCGCTGGATCCCAGGCTTGGCGAGTATTTTTATCTGGGGATCGATGATTTTATGAAGGCAGCGGACGCAGACTGGATCTTTCCCATGCATTTCTGGGGCGAGTTTGATGTGGGAGCACGGCTTAAGGCTCTGGACTGCTCCAGGGGCTATCGGGAACGGGTCGTGGAAATATCCAGACAGGGTCAGGAATTTTCCATCTGAGAATATGAATAAAAATACACAGGAGGGATGGGATTTGAAGTTTAAGTTTGCCCACAACAATTTTAATGTAACGGATCTGGACAGGTCCCTGCGCTTTTATGAGGAAGCGCTGGGCCTTAAGGAGGTGCGGAGAAAGGAAGCGGAGGACGGGAGCTTTATCATCGTATACCTGGGAGACGGGGAGACTGGCCATCTTCTGGAGCTGACATGGCTCAGAGACTGGGAGAAGGACCACTACGACCTGGGAGACAATGAATTCCACCTGGCATTTACGGTGGACGATTTTGAAGCGGCCCATGCAAAGCACCAGGAAATGGGCTGCATCTGCTTTGAAAACGAAAAAATGGGGATCTATTTTATTACAGATCCCGACGAATACTGGCTGGAGATCGTGCCAGTGAGAAAATAGCGGCGGCGTGCCAGGAAACAGAAGGAGGAAATAAAAATGATCCTGATCAAAAACGGAAGAGTCATTGACCCGGCAAAGGGGACCGATGATGTGATGGATATGGTCATCGACGGAGGAAAGATCAAGGCCATGGGCCATTACCCGGAAAATGGAGAGTACGAAACGGTCATCGATGCCAGCGGCCTTACGGTGGGACCGGGACTCATCGACGTCCACGTCCATTTCCGCGATCCGGGCCTTACCTATAAGGAGGATATCGGGACCGGAGCGGCAGCGGCGAAAAAGGGAGGCTTCACCACAGTGGTGACCATGGCCAATACGAAGCCTCCGGTGGACAGCGAAGAGACCGTAAGATATGTGCTGGAGGAAGGGAAAAAGACAGGGATCCATGTGCTTCCTGCGGCCTGCGTTTCCGTGGGCATGAAGGGGCAGGAGCTGACGGATATGGACGCGTTAAAGGCAGCGGGTGCTGTGGGCTTCACCGATGACGGGATCCCGCTGATGGATCAGAAGCTGGTGCGCCAGGCCATGCTGAAGGCGAAGGAGCTGGATGTTCCCCTAAGCTTCCATGAGGAGGACCCGGCCTTTATTTCAGAAAACGGCATCCACGCGGGTGAGGCTGCGAAGGCGCTGGGGATCCAGGGCTCTCCGGCCCTGGCAGAGGATGCACTGGTGGCCCGGGACTGCATGCTGGCCCTTCACACAGGCGCGTCTGTGAACATCCAGCATATCAGCTCTGCCAATTCTGTGCGCATGGTGAAGCTGGCGAAGGAGCTGGGGGCCGACGTGACGGCAGAGGTGACTCCCCATCATTTCACTCTCACCGAGAGCGCTGTGCTGGAGCATGGAGCCATGGCGAAAATGAACCCGCCGCTGCGTACAGAAAAGGACAGACTGGGAATTATCGAGGGGATCAGGGACGGCTCCATTGATATGATCGCCACAGACCATGCGCCCCACAGCGCGGAGGAAAAGGCAGTGGAGCCTGTATGGAAAGCTCCCAGCGGGATCATCGGCCTGGAAACGGCCCTGGCCCTGGCTGTGACCAATCTGGTAAAGCCCGGCCATCTGACCATGGTGCAGCTTATGGAAAAAATGAGCTTAAATCCGGCGAAGCTGTACCGCTTTGACAAGGGAAGTGTTGCCGAAGGCGCTGACGCGGATCTGGTGATCTTTGATGAAAATGAGAGGTGGACGGTTACAGAGGACGACATCGCCTCTAAATCCCACAATACGCCGTTTATCGGAGCTGAACTTTACGGGCGCGTAAAATATACCATCTGCGGCGGCAGGATCGTATATGAGGACAAAAAGACACAGGCTTAGGAAGGGATCTGGAACCATATGAAGAAATATGACGTGCTGCTGTTTGACGTGGACGGAACGCTCCTGGACTTTGACCGGGCGGAGGAAATGGGCATTGAGGGCCTTCTGGAGCACTACGGTGTCCCTGTGACAGCGGAGAATAAGGAAAAGTACCATCATCTCAATAAAAGCTACTGGGAGCGCCTGGAGCGCGGCGAGATCACCCGGGACCAGGTCTTAAGCCTGCGGTTTGAGGAGTTCTTCGGGGACTTTGGGATCTCCGTGGACGGAATGGACACGGACCGGCTGTACCGGGAATACTTAAACGAGGGCGCATTTCTCATTGACGGCGCCAGGGAGCTCCTGGAGGGCTTAAAGGGCCAGTATGAGCTTTATATCATAACCAACGGCGTTGCGGCCACCCAGTACCACCGTCTGGGCAAGTCGGGCCTGGACCGGTATTTTAAGGACATTTTTATTTCCGAGGAGGCCGCGAGCCAGAAGCCGCAGCCGGAGTATTTTGAATACTGCTTCAAGAAAATGGGCCGCCGGGATGTGGAAAACATGCTGGTGATCGGAGATTCCCTGACCTCGGATATCAAGGGCGGAAATAACGTCGGGATCGATACTCTGTGGTTCAATCCCCACAGGCAGGAAAACACAAAAGGGGTTCATGTGGAATATGAGGCAGATTCCCTGGAAAAGATCGGGAAGATGCTGATTTAAAAAAATGATACAGAACAAGAGCCTGGAGCACAGCGGGATATTCCGCAGTGTTCCAGGCTTTTTGCATGCAGGTGAAGACGGACAGATCCTGTAAGATAAAAATGTCTGTGTGCGAGTTAAGGACGTGATAAGGACATAAAGCAAGTTTTGGACTCATAAAACGAGTATAAGACCCGAATAGTTAGAAAAATACAGGGGAAAGACTTGAAAAGTTATAAAGAATTTACGAAAATGGAGCAATTGTTCTGCAAATATTGACATTTAATTTGTGGAATATTATTATTTTAACAGAAAATAAAGATTTTATAAAAGAAATAATAAAACATTATAAAGAGGAGGAGTAAAGGTTTGGATAAGCAGAAAATTTTTTTCTACCTGGAAAGCCAGAAGGAATTTCTGGCAGGTGTCAGCGATTCTGTCTGGGACACGCCCGAAACGTGTTATGAAGAGAACGTTTCGGCAGAAACTGTATGCAGAGCCCTGGAGGAGGCCGGGTTTACAGTAGAGAGGAATGTGGCTGGCATTTCTACGGCGTTCATGGGGACTTACGGACATGGAAAACCGGTGATCGGTTTCCTGGGAGAGTTCGACGCGCTGTCGGGACTCAGCCAGACTGCCGGGATCGCAGAAAAATGTCCTCTGGTACCGGGAGGAAACGGACATGGCTGCGGCCATAACCTTCTTGGGGCCGGGTGCCTTGCCGGAGCCATGGGAATGAAAAAATACCTGGAAGAGACAGGAAAGGAAGGAACGGTTATTTTTTACGGATGTCCGGCGGAAGAAGGCGGATCCGGAAAGGCGTTTATGGCAAGAGAGGGCTGCTTTGACGTTCTGGATGCAGCCCTGGCATGGCACCCGGGATGTACATATGGCGCCACTGGCGGAGGAATGTTAGCCAACTGCCAGATCTATTTCCGATACAAAGGGATCAGTTCCCATGCGGCTATGTCGCCGCATCTTGGAAGGAGCGCCCTGGATGCGGTCACATTATTTAATGTGGGGATCCAGTTCCTGCGGGAGCATGTTCTTCCGACCGTGAGAATGCACTATGCGGTAACAGATACAGGAGGTTTTTCTCCCAATGTGGTCCAGCCAACAGCAGAAGTCCTTTGTCTGCTGCGCGCGCCGGAAAATGGGATCCTGGCAGATGTGCGGTCCAGAGTGGAGGACATTGCCAGAGGTGCGGCTCTTATGACCGGAACAGAACTGGAGATCGATTTTGTAAAGGCGTGCTCCAACGTGGTCCCCAATAATGTACTGGGCTATGCAGCGGTTGAAAACCTGCGGCTGCTGAAGCTTCCGGAATATTCAAAAGAAGAGATGGAATTTTATTCAAAGATAGCAGCCACAAATGCAGGCGGGGATCCAGAACATCCGGTGGCAGAAGAAATTCCGGATTTCATGCCCACGGATATGGTATTTCCGGCATCGTCGGATGTGGGCGACGTAAGCTGGGTTGTGCCGACGGTGTCGCTGAGTACGCCCACATGGCCCTCTGGAACACCGGCTCATTCCTGGCAGGCGGTGGCAGTGGGAAAAAGTGCTCTTGCCCATAATGGAACACTTCTGGCCGGACAGGCCATGGCTGGACTTGCCATTGATCTTATAGAAAAGCCGGAGCTTCTGAAGGAAGCAAAAGAGGAGCACCAGAAGAGGTTAAAGGGCGGTAAATATGAGTGCCCGATCCCCAAGGGTGTAAAGCCCAGGATCATTTCAGCGAAAAAATAGCAGAAAGGAGATGCTTTTATGCCTGCACAAACAATCATATGTCTGACCGTATTTGTAATAACTCTGATCCTTTATATGTCAAATAAATTCCCGCTGCCGCTGGTTTCCATGACGGCCATGGGCGTGTACGTGATCACAGGATGCCTGGCCCCGGCGGATGCCCTTAGCTGCTTTTCAAACTCATCTGTGATCATCATGGGCTCCATGTTTATTGTGGCAGGAGGATTAAACCGCACACAGATGGTCCATAAGGTAACAGACCTGGCCTATAAGATTTCTGGGGGCAGCTTCCAGAAAGGCATGATCCTTTATTGCCTGGTAACCTTAGCCATTGCCCAGGTTGCTCCGTCGGCGATCCTGATTTTTTCCATCTGCTATCCTCTGGTAGCTGATTTCTGCCGAAAGAATAACCAGAGCCCCTCCAAGGCCATGTTCTCCATTGTTTTGATCTCGATCTGTACTGTAACTTCCCTTCCCATCGGTTCTGGCGCTACCTCTTATATCACCGCAAATTCCCTGTGGGAAACGTATGGGATTACCTTTAAGGAGGGGATGTTCGATCCGATGCTCGTTTATCTTCCTACGATCATCCTGTCTGTGCTTTTTGCCATGTTTTACTGTCCCAAGGTTGCTCCGGATTATGGTTCTCTGTATACAGATGTCCAGCTTAAGCAGATGAAGGAACAGAAGCCTCTGGATCCGTTCCGTGAGTTTATGGGATACGGTATTTTCGTAGCAGTTGTGATCGCGATCCTGTTTTCAGAGAAGCTGCCGGCAACGATCCCGACCTGGATGATCTGCTTTATTGGCGCGGTATTAACGATCCTCACAGGCGTATTATCCGAAAAAGAAGCTATGCAGGCGCTGACCATGCCGCCGATCTTTTTGTACATTGGCTCCCTGGCAGTTGGAAACGCCCTGGTAGCTTCTGGTGCAGGAACATTTCTGGCAGAAGCGATTCAGTCGATCCTGGGTGATAACCCGTCTAAATGGGTCGTCATCATTCTGTTCTGGGTGGTCGGTTTCATCGTTACACAGTTTATGTCAAACATGGCGCTGTATTCAGCGCTGACACCAGTGGTGCTTTTAATGTGCGCGACCTATGGATGGAATCCCACCGGATTATCCAATATGCTGTTTAAGGCAACCTTTACCTCTTATCTGACTCCGCTGTCCACCGTGGCTATTCCGCTTTGTATGGCTGTGGGCGGCTATAAGCAGAAGGATCTTCTCCGAATGGGACTCATACCGGCTCTGACCATATCGGTGGCCAACATATTATGGGTTGGTTTTATGTTCCCGCCGTGCTGATCCTGAAACGGAAAAACGGGCGGTATCCTTAAGAGGGTGCCGCCTGGATTTTATTTCATGGGGGAAAGGAATGTTCCGCACATGATTTTTAAAGGAGATGCATTATGATCGGGAAGAAATTTAACTACGGATGGGTAATTGTAGGATATGGTGTGCTGTGTATGCTGCTCCTTCATTATGGGACAGTGGGAAGCCAGGCCATATTCCTTCTGCCTGTCACACAGGATCTGGGAGTCAGTACCACGACGCTTACCATGGCCTCCACCTATGGCACCATAGTAAGCATGATCGTTACGCCCTGGGCCGGAAAGCTGATGGATAAAAAGAGCATCCGCCGGCTGATGTTTTTTGGGATCCTGGGAACGGGGCTCACCATGGTGGCCCAGAGCTATGTGGCCTCTGTTTATACGTATTATGCGATCATTCTGGTCCGGACAGCGCTGAACCCGTTTGCCCTAATGATGCCGTTTGCGGCACTGGCGGCCCGGTGGTTCACAAAGGAAAACCGTTCCTTTGCCACGAGCATTATCTTTGTAGGGATCAGTCTGGGAGGCGTGCTGCTTTCAAATCCGCTGGCCGCTCTTATTGAGACTGTGGGATGGAGACTGACGTACAGGTACTATGGCCTGGCAGCAGTGGTCCTTCTGTCTCCTTTGACCCTGGCCCTGGTCCGGGATTATCCGGATGGATATGAAGAGATGATCCAGGAGGAAACTGTCGGAAGAGGAGAACAGAAGGCAGACCTTGTTTCCCTTTTGAAGGATCGGAGATTCATCCTGGTATGTGCAGGGATGAGCTGTATTTCATTTATTGGGTGCTCTCTGTATCATATTTCCTCCTATGTACAGTCGCTGGGATATGATGCACGGTTTGGGGCCACAGTGATCTCCATTTATAACTTTGTATGTATTTTTTCTAAAATGATCATGGGACGGCTTTTTGACAGAAAGGGCTTGAAGGCAGGGATCCTGTTTGGTGCGCTGGGAATATGCGGATCTTATTTCCTTATGGCGCTTTCGGTATTCTGGTCCAGCGCCTGGTTCCTTGTGGTGATCGCGTTATTTTATGGAATCGGGAATACATGCCAAAGTATTACTGCGCCGTCGCTGGTTTCTGGTGTCTTTGGGGTGAGAAATTACAGCGAGGTTTACGCAAAGATATCTACGGTTACGATGGTTGTAGGGGCGGTCAGCACTCCGGTCCTGTCCGCGATCTACGAGGCGTCTGGAAGTTATCTGACAGCCTGGATCGTGTGTCTGGTATTGTCGTTTGTTTCAACGGTCTGTCTTATGGCAGCCTGTATGGGACATGACCGGGTAAAAGATTGAAAATGAGAAGTAGAGGGTATCCATTCCCTTAATCGCATCACAAACAA